>Ga0180216_1002955_pt1 | contig 13753 bp, 12 predicted proteins | sample eDN3rd37CBELigMG_FD_128879 | JGI IMG/M metagenome (GOLD analysis project Ga0180216, IMG submission 128879) | Enriched Miracle-Growth compost microbial communities from Emeryville, California, USA - eDNA 3rd pass 37_C BE-Lig MG (version 2)... ... | reverse complement strand
TCCACCGAATCGGCCTCGACCACCGGGCGGTACTGCGCGCCCTCGGCCGCCATGTTGGCGTCCAGGATGCGCCGGTTGCGCATGGCGGTGGTCAGCATGCACAACGGGCGGCCCGCCGCGTCGGACCAGCTCACCGGGGACTCACCCATCAGCGGATCGTCGCCGGGTGCGACCAGGACGTACTGCTCGCGGTACAACTCGACCGACCGGGTGCCGGGCGGGGTCTCCTCGTCGAGGTAGGTCAGTCCGCCGTCGATCTCGAAATCGGCGAGCCGGCGCGCGATCTCACGCGACGAGAGCGCCTCGATGCGCACCGAGGCGGCCGGGTTGCGGCGCAGGAACTCGTCGGTCACGAACGGGCTGGCGGGCACCGCTGTCGGGATCGCCCCGATGCGGGCGGTGGCCGTCAACCGTCCCTGCATCCGCTCGATGTCGGCGAGCATCTCGTCGCGCTCGGCGACGATGCGCTGCGCCCATGTCACAACACGACGGCCCTCCTCGGTGAAACCCTCGAATCGTTGTCCGCGCTGCACGATCGTGATGCCCAGATCGCGCTCGAGCCGGCGGATCGCCACCGACAGCGTCGGCTGACTCACGTGGCACCGCGCGGCGGCACGGCCGAAGTGCCGCTCGGAGGCGAGCGCGAGCAGATAGTCGAGGTGTTGTAACATCACATCGCTTGCCATGGCGCCTTCCGAAGTTCGTCGCTGTTTGATAGACAACGTCTATCACTGCATGTGATAAGCCAAATACGAACTCTGCCTCATCGACTGCCGGTGGACATCGCGCGCGGCTAGATTGGGCTTCATGACCCGCGCCAGTGACGTCCGAGATTATGACGCCGATTACGACGATCACGATGTGATCACCTCCGGCCCCAAGCACGAGGCGGCCGGCGTGAAGGCCGTGATGGTTTCGATGCAGCGGGGACTCACCCAGATGGGACCGGTGCGCACCACCGCGGCGCTCACCCGCCTGAACCAGCGTCACGGCTTCGACTGCCCGGGATGTGCGTGGCCCGAGGAGCACGGCGGCCGCAAGATCGCCGAGTTCTGCGAGAACGGCGCCAAGGCCGTTGCCGAGGAAGCCACCAAGCGCAGGGTCACGCCGGAGTTCTTCGCGCGCCACAGCGTCGCCGAACTGCAGAACAAGCCCGAGTACTGGCTGTCGCAGCAGGGCAGGCTCACCCATCCCATGGTGCTGCACGAGGGCGATACGCACTACCGGCCGATCGCGTGGGATGACGCCTACCGGTTGATCGCCGACGAACTGAACGCGCTCGACTCCCCCGACGAGGCCTGCTTCTACACCTCCGGGCGCACCAGCAACGAGGCCGCGTTCCTCTACCAGCTCCTGGTGCGCAGCTACGGCACCAACAACCTGCCCGACTGCTCCAACATGTGCCATGAGTCCTCGGGTACGGCGCTGACGGAGTCGATCGGCATCGGCAAGGGTTCGGTGACCGTCGACGACCTGATCCACGCGGACGTCATCGTGATCGCGGGGCAGAACCCCGGCACCAACCACCCGCGCATGCTGTCCATCCTGGAGAAAGCTAAAGCCAACGGCGCCAAGGTCATTGCGATCAACCCGCTGCCCGAGGCCGGGCTGATCCGGTTCAAGGACCCGCAGAAGGTCCACGGCGTCGTCGGCCACGGTGTCCCCATCGCCGATGAGTTCGTGCAGATCCGCATCGGCGGCGACATGGCGCTGTTCGCCGGTCTGGGCAAGCTGCTGCTCGAGGCCGAGGACAAGGCGCCCGGCACCGTCGTCGACCACGAGTTCGTCGCGGCACACTGCGCGGGTTTCGACGAGTACGCCGCGCAGACCCGCGCGGTGGATCTGGACACCGTCGTCGAGGCCAGCGGCATCGACCGCACGCAGTTGCAGCGCGTCGCCGACATGCTGATCGGCTCCGAGCGCACCGTGCTGTGCTGGGCGATGGGTCTGACGCAGCAGCACCACGCCGTGGCCACGATCGGTGAGGCCACCAACCTGCTGCTCATGCGCGGCATGATCGGCAAGCCCGGCGCGGGTGTGTGCCCGGTGCGCGGGCACTCGAACGTGCAGGGCGACCGCACCATGGGCATCTGGGAGAAGGCGCCCGACGCCTTCCTCGACGCCCTCGACGCGCATTTCGGCATCACCAGCCCGCGCAAGCACGGCTACGATGCCGTCGACTCGATCCGCGCGATGCGCGACGGCAAGGCCAAGGTGTTCATGGCCATGGGCGGCAACTTCGTCTCGGCCAGCCCCGACACCGAGGTCACCGAGGCCGCCCTTCGCAGCTGCAATCTCACCGTGCAGGTCTCGACCAAGCTGAACCGCAGCCACTTCGTGCCGGGCCGCAAGGCGCTGATCCTGCCGACGCTGGGCCGCACCGACCGCGACATCGTCGACGGGCGCAAACAGCTGGTGTCGGTTGAGGATTCGATGTCGATGGTGCATCTGTCCCGCGGCAGCCTCAAGCCGCCGAGCGCCGAGCTGCGCAGCGAGGTGGCCATCGTGTGCCAGCTCGCGCGCACCCTGCTGGGCCCCGACCACCCCGTGCCGTGGGAGACGTTCGCCTCCGACTACGACACCATCCGCGACGCGATCGCCGCGGTGGTCCCCGGCTGCACGGACTACAACACCCGGGTGCGCAGGCCCGACGGCTTCCAGCTGCCGCACCCGCCGCGGGACTCACGCGAATTCCCCACCCACACAGGCAAAGCGAACTTCTCGGTCTACCCGCTGGAATGGGTTCCGGTGCCCGAGGGACGGCTGGTGCTGCAGACCCTGCGCAGCCACGACCAGTACAACACCACCATCTACGGCCTCGACGACCGCTACCGCGGCGTGAAGGGCGGCAGGCGCGTGGTGTTCGTCAACCCCACCGACATCGCCCGCCTCGGACTCAAGCCCGACGACCGGGTGGACCTGATCTCGGAGTTCGAAGGCCAGGAACGGTGGGCCAAGGACTTCCTGGTGGTGCCGTACTCGACGCCCGAGGGCAACGCCGCGGCCTACTACCCCGAGACCAATCCGCTGGTGCCGCTTGACCATACGGCCAAGAAGTCCAACACGCCGGTGTCCAAGGCCGTCGTCGTCAGGCTGCAGCGCCGCGAGGGAAGCGCGTCGTAATGGGCCGCGTGACCGCGCGGCGCCGCGCCCACCACGTGACCCTGGACCGGTCGGAGGCCCGCCCCGAGACACTCGTCGTCGAAGAGCCCCTGGAGATCCGGGTCAACGGCACGCCCATCACGGTCACCATGCGCACCCCCGGCTCCGATATCGAACTGGCACAAGGGTTCCTGCTCACCGAGGGCGTGATCCGCAGGCGCGACGACCTTCTCGCGGTGCGGTACTGCCGCGGCGCCACCGAGGACGGGGTCAACACCTACAACGTGCTGGACGTGACGCTGGCGCCCGATGTCCCGGCACCCGACGTGGACGTCACCCGCAACTTCTACACCACCTCGTCGTGCGGGGTGTGCGGCAAGGCCTCGCTGGAGGCCGTCCGCCTGATCAGCAAGCACTGTCCGGGCGACGATCCGGCCACCATCACCGCCGAGACGCTCGCGTCGATGCCCACGCAGTTGCGGCGTGCCCAGAAGGTGTTCAACAGCACCGGCGGCCTACACGGCGCCGCGCTGTTCGACGCCGACGGGAACATGCTGGTGGTCCGTGAGGACATCGGCAGGCACAACGCGGTGGACAAGGTGATCGGCTGGGCCGTCGAGCAGGAGCGGGTCCCGTTGTCCGGCACCGTGCTGCTGGTGAGCGGCCGCGCGTCGTTCGAACTCACCCAGAAGGCCGTCATGGCCGGCATCCCCGTGCTGGCCGCGGTGTCGGCACCATCGTCGCTCGCGGTGGACCTCGCGAGCCAGTCGGGGCTGACGCTCGTGGCGTTCCTGCGTGGCGAGTCGATGAACGTCTACACCCGTCCCGATCGTGTCATGAACTGAGCGGCTGACCTGAGAACAGGTCAGGCGGCGCTTCTACCTGCAATCTCCACCTGATCTCCACGAAACCTCCAAGCCCGCGAGGCCCGTGATCGGCGACGATCGATTCTCGTCGCACTTTGCAGATCACGGGAGCTCGTATGGCGGACATTCTCATCGCGTCACATTCACCGATCGGCCACATCGGGCCGCTGCTGAACGTCGCGTACGGACTTGTCGGCCGCGGCGACCGGGTGACCGTGCTGACCTCGGCCCAGCACACCGACGCGATCCGGGCGAGCGGAGCCGTCCCCGTGGCCCTGCCCGACGCAGGCGACCCCGACGCGGACCGCCTCGACATCGAGAATCCGAAGAGGGCCAGGACGTCGGGCATCGCCCGGATCAACGTCGACATCGTCGCATTCTTCGTCGCTCCCATGGCCCATCAGGCCGACGCACTGGCGAAACTGTTGGCCCAACACCGGTTCGACGCCGTCATCGCCGACTACGGCTTCTTCGGCATCCTGCCGTTCCTGCTGGGCAACCGCGCCGACCGGCCGCCGTTCCTCACCTACTCGACGACACCGCTCATGCTCAGCAGCCGTGACACCGCTCCCGCCGGCCTCGGGCTCCCGCCGCCCCGCCACGCCGTCGAGCGACTACGCAACCGCGCGCTGGAGACCCTGACGCACAAGGTGCTGCTGCGTGCGTCCCAGCGCGCCGTGCAGGAGCAACTGCACCGCATGAACTGCCGCCCCTTGCCCGTGTTCCTGTTCGACGGAGCCGTGCTGAGCGAGCGGGTGATCGCGCCCACGGTGCCGCAATTCGACTACCACCGAAGCGATCTGCCGAAGAACGTGCGCTACGTCGGTGCGGTGCACCCGATGCCCAACCAGGGCTTCCGCCGTCCGATGTGGTGGCGACTGCTCGACGGTGACCGCCCCGTCGTCCACGTCACGCAGGGCACCGTCGACAACACCGATCTGACCCGGCTGCTCGAACCGACCCTCGAGGCCCTCGCCGACGAGGACGTCGTCGTCATCGCCAGCACCGGCGGACGCGATCTCGACGTGCTGCGCACGCCGGTCCCGGCCAACACCTATGTGGCCAAATACATCCCGCATGATCTGCTGATGCCCAAGGTCGACGTGCTGGTGACCAACGGCGGTTACGGCACGGTGCAGCGGGCCCTGTCGTGCGGTGTGCCGCTCGTGGTGGCGGGCAAGACCGAGGACAAGCCCGAGGTGGCCGCGCGCGTCGCGTGGTCCGGCGCGGGCATCGACCTGCGCACCGGGACCCCCACGCCCGCGGCGATCCGCGATGCCGTGCGCGAGGTCCTCACCGACAAGCGGTATCTGTCCCGCGCCCGCACACTCGAAGCGGCCTTCGCGCAACGCGACGGCGTGGCCGAGATCATCGCGCTGGTCGACGAGGTGATCGCCGAGCGCCGCGCCGAGGTCGGCGGTGAGCTCGCCTGCGAAGTCACTCACGAGCAGCGGTAGGGAGAACAAGGAACAAAAAGAAGAAGCCCCCGGGATATGGAGTCCCGGGGGCTTCTTCGAGTCTGGCTTACGCGCTCTTGTCGCGGCGCTCGCTGCGAGAAGGCTTGCGCGGCACGATCGTCGGCAGGACGTTGTCCTGGACGGTCTCCTTGGTGACCACCACCTTGGCGACGTCGTCGCGGCTCGGGATGTCGTACATCACCGGCAGCAGGACCTCTTCCATGATGGCGCGCAGGCCGCGGGCACCCGTGCCGCGGTGGATGGCCTGATCGGCGATCGCCTCGAGGGCCTCTTCGGTGAACTCCAGTTCCACGCCGTCCATCTCGAACAACCGCACGTACTGCTTGACCAGCGCGTTCTTGGGCTCGGAGAGGATCTTGACCAGGGAGGCCTTGTCCAGGTTGGTCACCGACGCCACGACGGGCAGACGTCCGATGAACTCGGGGATCAGACCGAACTTGATCAGATCCTCGGGCATGACCTCGGCGAAGTGGTCCTGCGTGTCGATCTCGGCCTTCGACCGCACCTCGGCACCGAAGCCGAGGCCGCGCTTGCCGACGCGGTCGGAGACGATCTTCTCCAGGCCCGCGAAGGCGCCCGCGACGATGAACAACACGTTGGTGGTGTCGATCTGGATGAACTCCTGGTGCGGATGCTTGCGCCCGCCCTGCGGGGGCACCGACGCCTGCGTACCCTCCAGGATCTTCAGCAGCGCCTGCTGCACACCCTCACCCGACACGTCGCGGGTGATCGACGGGTTCTCGCTCTTGCGGGCGATCTTGTCGACCTCGTCGATGTAGATGATGCCGGTCTCGGCGCGCTTGACGTCGTAATCGGCGGCCTGGATGAGCTTGAGGAGGATGTTCTCAACATCCTCACCGACGTAGCCGGCCTCGGTCAACGCGGTGGCGTCGGCGATGGCGAACGGCACGTTGAGCATCTTGGCCAGCGTCTGCGCCAGGTAGGTCTTGCCGCAGCCCGTTGGCCCGAGCATCAGGATGTTGGACTTGGTCAGCTCGACCGGTTCGGACCGCGAGTCGCGGGACTTCTCCCCCGCCTGGATCCGCTTGTAGTGGTTGTAGACCGCAACGGCCAGCGTCCGCTTGGCGGAGTCCTGACCGATGACGTAACCCTCGAGGAACTCGCGGATCTCCGCGGGTTTGGGCAACTCGTCGAGCTTGACGTCGTCAGCGTCGGCGAGTTCCTCCTCGATGATCTCGTTGCACAGGTCGATGCACTCATCGCAGATATAGACGCCCGGCCCCGCGATGAGCTTCTTGACCTGCTTTTGGCTCTTCCCACAGAACGAGCACTTCAGCAGGTCACCACCGTCTCCAATGCGCGCCATGTGGGGGGGTCCTACTTCCTGTTCGCAGTCAGTCTTTACGCCGCTTCGTGGGTCTCCCCGGGCGTATGCCCGACGCTACCCGTTGTTTCCGGTGCGATGCGACCTTAAAGCCGAATCGCGCGGATGGTATTTGTCCGTGCTGGAGAACATATCGCTCTCGGCGGCTCGCCACGTGTCGGCGCGCTATCCGTGTCTTGGGCGTGTCGTCCCGGTGAGGCAACCGAAACCCCGCCGACACCGTGGTGTTTGCCGTTCTCCACGATACCGTGCGCCCCTCGCACGCCCGTCACCGATTTGAGGCAAACGCCTCATGTGCTGCGCCGATGGCCCGAGCAGCCTTGACCGCATGAAGAAAACAAGCGCGAGCATGTACGCGCTGGGGCACGGCCTGATCGAGCCCCGATAGACGAAACGGGTCCCCGGCATCGGCCGGGGACCCGTTGTCGTGTCAGAGATTTACGACGTCTGCGCAGACAGCTTGCGGTACTGCAGCACGGTGTCGATGATCCCGTACTCCTTGGCCTCTTCGGCCGTCAGGATCTTGTCGCGGTCGGTGTCCTTGCGGATCTGCGCCGGATCCTTGCCGGTGTGGCGGGCCAGCGTGGTCTCCATCAGCGTGCGCATGCGCTCGATCTCCGCGGCCTGGATCTCCAGATCGGAGAACTGGCCCTGGATGACACCCGAGAGCGCGGGCTGGTGGATCAGCACGCGGGCGTTCGGCAGCGCCAGACGCTTTCCGGGCGTGCCCGCCGCCAGCAGCACGGCCGCGGCCGACGCGGCCTGGCCGAGGCACACCGTCTGGATGTCGGCGCGCACGTACTGCATGGTGTCGTAGATCGCCATCAGCGACGTGAACGAGCCACCGGGCGAGTTGATGTACATCGTGATGTCGCGGTCGGGATCCAGCGACTCCAGCACCAGCAACTGGGCCATGATGTCGTTGGCCGACGCGTCGTCCACCTGCACGCCGAGGAAGATGATGCGCTCCTCGAACAGCTTGTTGTACGGGTTGGACTCCTTGACACCGAAGCTCGAGTGCTCGATGAAGGACGGCAGGATGTAGCGGGCCTGCGGCTGCAGCCGGGCGTCCAGTGACGGATGAATGTTGCTCATTTGTCTAGTCCTGCTCCCGGTCCTTCGCCGTTGACTGAGGCGCTGGTGATGATGTGATCGACGAACCCGTACTCCAGCGCTTCCTGTGCGGTGAACCAGCGGTCGCGGTCCGAATCGGCCTCGATGCGCTCGATGGGCTGCCCGGTGAATTCGGCGTTGAGCCGGAACATCTCCTTCTTGATGACCGCGAACTGCTCGGCCTGGATGGCGATGTCGGCCGCGCTGCCGGTCACGCCGCCGAGCGGCTGGTGCATCAGGATGCGCGCATGGGGCAGGGCGTAGCGCTTGCCCTTGGTGCCCGCGGCGAGCAGGAACTCACCCATCGAGGCGGCCATGCCCATGGCGTAGGTGGCGATGTCGCACGGCGCGAGCACCATGGTGTCGTAGATCGCCATCCCCGCGCTGATCGAGCCGCCGGGCGAGTTGATGTACAGGTGGATGTCCTTGGTCGGATCTTCCGCCGACAGCAACAGGATCTGTGCGCAGAGCCGGTTGGCGATGTCGTCGTCCACTTGGGAACCGAGGAAGATGATCCGCTCGGCGAGCAGCCGCTCGTACACCGAGTCGACAAGGTTCAGCCCCTGCCCGGTGCCACGCATGTCAGTCACGACTGGATACCTGCTTTCTACTACGTCTTGGTACACGCACTGGTACTGACGACACTAACCAACCTGACGCGCGACGCACTCCCGTACGGGGGCGCGTTCGCTCACAGCGTCACTTGTCGGTGTCGTCGGCGTCCTCGGCGGCTTCGCCTTCGGCGGCGTCGGTCGACTCCTCGGCGCTGTCCTCGGCGGCCTGCTCACCCGAAGGACCGAAGAACTCCGTGGTGTCGATCACGTTGCCGTCGGTGTCGGTGACCGTCGCGGCGTGCACCACCGCGGCGATGGTCAGGCCACGGCGGACGTCGGCGAACATGGCGGGCAGCTGGTTGTTCTGCTGCAGGATTTGGATCAGCTGCTGCGGCTCCAGGCCGTACTGACGCGACATCAGCACGAGGCGCTCGGTGAGGTCGTTCTGGCTGACCTGGATCTCGAGCTTGTCGGCCACGGCGTCCATGAGCAGCTGGGTCTTGACGGCCTTCTCGGCCTCGGTGCGGGTTTCGGCGTCGAACTCCTCGCGGCTGCTGCCCTGCTCGGCGAGCTGCTCGGCGAACTTCTCCTCGTCGTGGTCGAGGCCGTGGATCGCGTTGTGCACCACCTCGTCGATCTGCGCCTGCACGATCTTCTCCGGCAGCGGCACCTCGGTGTGCTCCAGCAGCGCCTCGATGGCCTTGTCGCGGATCTGCTCGGCCTGCTGCACGCTCTTGAGGCGGCGGACCTGGTCGACGAGGCTGTTCCTCAGCTCCTCGATGGTGTCGTATTCGCTTGCCAGCTGGGCGAATTCGTCGTCGGGCTCGGGCAGCTCGCGCTCCTTGACCGACTTGACGGTCACGGTCACCTCGGCGTCCTGGCCGGCGTACTCACCGGCGACCAGCTTGGTGGTGAACGTCTTGGACTCGTCGGCCTTCAGACCGATGATGGCCTCGTCGAGACCGTCGATGAGCTGGCCGGAACCGACCTCGTGCGACAGACCCTCGGTGGCGGCCTCCGGCACCTCGTTGCCGTCGACGGTGGCCGACAGGTCGATCGAGACGAAGTCACCTTCCTGCACACCGCGCTCGACACCCTTGAGGGTGCCGAAGCGTGCGCGCAGCGACTGCAGCTCGGCGTCGACCTCTTCGTCGGTGACCTCGATCGGGTCGACGGTGATCTTCAGCGAGTCGAGCTCGGGCAGCGTGATCTCGGGACGGATGTCGACCTCGGCGGTGAACACGAGCTCTTCGTTGTCCTCGAGTTTGGTGATCTCGATCTCGGGCTGGCCGAGCGGCTTGAGATCGGAGGTCGAGACGGCCTCGCTGTAGCGGCTGGGCAGCGCGTCGTTGACCACCTGCTCCAGCACGGCGCCGCGGCCGATGCGGGCCTCCAGCAGCTTGCGCGGCGCCTTGCCGGGACGGAACCCGGGCAGCCGGACCTGCTTGGCCAGCTCCTTGAACGCGCGGTCGAAGTCGGGCTCAAGCTCGGTGAAGGGCACCTCCACGTTGATGCGAACCCGGGTGGGGCTCAACTGCTCGACTGTGCTCTTCACCTTGTGCTCCTTGATGTCTTTCTCGGTGTCCGGTTCATGTCTGGGTCGTACGGGCGGGCGAGTCGGGGTGACAGGATTTGAACCTGCGGCCTTCCGCTCCCAAAGCGGATGCGCTACCAAGCTGCGCTACACCCCGTGGTGGTCCATCCGCAGGCCGAGAAACCGCGAAAGGGCCACGCGAGATACTACGTGCTCACGACACGAGACCCTTAATTGGATTTGGTTTCAGCTCCCCGGTACAGTGCTGGTGCTGACATGCGGGCGTAGCTCAATGGTAGAGCCCTAGTCTTCCAAACTAGCTACGCGGGTTCGATTCCCGTCGCCCGCTCGGTAGGGACCGCCACGTGCGGTCCCTTTTTCGTTGCCGAGTGCTCAACTGCCCCGCGATTTCTGCACCAGGGCCGTGGTTCGTCGCAGATCACGACCGTGGTGCAGAAATCGGCGCACCAGCCCTGGGCACGCAGATGCTTAGATCTTTGCTGGGACGAGGTCGAGCTGAGGGGGCGCGATGAACCAACCACATCCCGGCAACCAGTGGCAGCATGTGCCTTCCCAAGCTCAATACGGCCAGCCGTATCCGCCGGGCTACTACCCGCCGCCTCCCCCACCGCCGAAGAAGCGCAAGACCTGGCTCTGGGTCTTGCTCGCGCTCGTCGCGGTCGTCGTGATGGCGGCTGGTGGCGTGGTCGCGTACTCCGTGCTCGGTGACACCGTCAACACCTCGGACGAACCCGCAGCGGACGACTCCACCGTCATGCCCGTAACGCTGACGATGGAAGTCACGGGCACGGGATCTTCCGCGTTGGTCGCGTATTCCGACGGACTCGCCCCACCTGGTGACTACGCCGAGGTGGCGTTGCCCTGGACATACGAGGGCACTGGTGTGCCAGAAACTGCGTTTTACCTCATGGTGAAGCCCACCGCGGCAGGCGACACCGTGACGTGCAAAGTGACGTTCCAAGGGACGATCCTGGCCGACCAGAGTACGACCGACGATCGCAGGCTGACGTGCAGCGGACTGGTGCCCGGAGCGCGATGAACCAGCCATATCCCGGCCAACCCGGCAACCAGTGGCAGCATCTGCCGCCCCAGGCCTATTACGGCCAGCCTTACCCGCAGGGCTATTACCCGCCGCCTCCCCCACCACCCAAGAAGAACAAGACCGGGCTGTGGGTGCTGCTCGCACTCCTGGCCGTCATCGTCGTGGTGGCCGGCGGCGTGGTCGCCTTCAAGCTCTATGTGAACCGCGACTGGACCGCGACCTTCGAGGTCACCGGCACCGGCACGACCGCGACGGTCCGTTACTCGGGGGCCGACAGAGAAACCGTCCGGAAAGACGTCGATCTGCCGTGGACGCAGGACATCACCTTCAGCGGCAAAGTAAAGGCTTTTGTGCTGGAAGTGTTCCCCTTCGCCGAGGACGAGTCGGTGTCATGTTCGGTCACCGTGAACGGCGAGGTCGTCGTGGAGAAGACGCGTGCGCCGGGCGAGAAAGTTCTATGCCTGGGCGTCAACCCGGACGCGGGTCGATTCGGCTGAGGACACGACACCGTCGGATGTCGACCCTGTAACGATCCGATTCCGCGTGGATATTCACCCAGCGGACGGCCCTAACATCGGCCGGAATGGCTAGTCCGCACCTTGGACGCCGAATGCGCCCAGGAGGATCGTTGACAGGTCAGCAGCTCGCGATACCGATCTCGGGCACATGCGCGCCCGGATTCGAGAACGTCCGCACGGCATTCGAGCAGAACTTCGCCGAGCACGGCGAGGTCGGCGCGGCCGTTGCTGTCTGGGTCGAGGGCGACCTCGTCGTCAACCTGTGGGGCGGCCACGCCGACGCGGCGCGCACCCGCCCGTGGCGTGAGGACACCCTGGCGAGCGTCTACTCGGGCTCGAAGGGCCTGGCGTCGACGTGTATCCATCTGCTCGCCGACCGCGGCGAGATCGACCTCGACGCGCCCGTCGCGCAGTACTGGCCCGAGTTCGCGCAGGCCGGCAAGCAGGACATCACGGTCGCGTCCGTGCTTGCGCACCGCTCCGGGACGATCGGCCCGCGCGAACCGATGGACTGGCGCGACGTGACCGAATGGGACGCGGTGTGCGCCCGCATCGCCGAAGCCGAGCCGTGGTGGGAACCGGGCACCGCGCAGGGGTACCAGGTGGTGACGTTCGGGTTCATCCTCGGTGAGCTGGTGCGGCGCGTCACGGGCCGCACGCTGGGCCAGTACCTGCGCACCGAGATCGCCGAGCCGCTGGGCGCCGACGTCCACATCGGGCTGCCGCCCCACGAGCATCACCGGTGCGCGGAGATGGTGAACAAGCCGACCGTGCGTGGGGTACTCGCCGATTTCGGGCTGCCCCGGCCGAGATCGCTCGACGACCATCCGATGGCGGGGTTCGCGGTGTCGATGGACTTCGTGCCCGACGACGAACTCGGCGTCCACGACATCGGCGCATGGCGCGCGGCGGAATTCCCGAGCACCAACGGGCACGTGTCCGCGCTGGGCATGGCGACGTTCTACAACGCGCTGGCCCAGGAGAAACTGCTGAGCCGCGAGCTCATGGAGCGGGCCCGGATCTCGCAGGGCGGTTTCGACACCGATCTGGTGCTCGGCCCGCGCGTGGCCGACCACGGCTGGGGCCTGGGCTACATGCTCAACCAGCGCGGTGTGGCGGGGCCGAACCGGCGCACGTTCGGCCACGGCGGCTCGGGCGGATCGTTCGCGTTCGTCGACCTGGAGTACCGCATCGGCTACGCGTACGTGATGAATCACTTCGACGCGACGAAGTGCAACGCCGATCCGCGAACGGTCGCGCTGTCCAACCAGGTTTACTCAGCTCTCGGCGTAATCTGACGCCTGCTCGCACCCCGAGAATCGCGCTTTCCTGTGGGTAGGCTGGGCGCATGAACGGCGTCCTGCTGCTACTCATCGTCCTTGTCATCGGAGCGATCGCGTTCGCGGTCTACAGCTCGTCTCAGGCGACGGGGCGGCGCGCCGCGGAGTCACTGGCCGACGCCAAGGCCGACGCACGTCGCGTCATCGAGCGCCTCGGCGGCCAGGTGCTCAACCTCAGCGGCACCGACGACGCCTCCAAGCAGGCACTCGCCGACGCGTCCGAGCGCTACACGGCGGCGGCATCGCAGATCGATCAGGCGACGACGGTGAAACAAGCCGCGCTGGCCAAGGAAAGCGCCATCGAGGGTCTGTACTACGTACGCGCCGCGCGCACCGCGATGGGCATGGATCCCGGCCCCGAACTGGAAACGCTCGCGGGTCAGAAGTCCGCCGGTGCGGTCACCGAGGACCGCCGCATCAACTTCGAGGGCCGCGAGATCGAGGCCTCCCCGGCCCCGTCGCCGCGTACCCCCAACTACTACCCCGGCGGCCGCGTCGCAGGCCGCCCGGTGCCGGCAGGCTGGTACTCCGAGCCGTGGTGGAAGCCCGCGCTGGTCGCCGGCGCGTGGGGCCTCGGGTCGGTGCTGCTGTTCGACGCCCTGTTCTCCGGCATGCACGGCGTCGACTACGGCGCCCAGGGCTTCGAGGCCGGTTACGGTGACGGCTACGCCGATGGCCTGGCCGCCGGCCAAGACGGTGGCTTCGATGGCGGGGCCGACGCCGGCGGCGACTGGGGCGGCGACACCGCGGGCGACTGGGGCGGCATGGACACCGGCGGCGGCTGGGGCGATTTCGGCGGCGACTTCGGCGACTTCGGCGGGTTCTGACCCGCCTGAAGAG
>Ga0180216_1002954_pt1 | contig 13755 bp, 10 predicted proteins | sample eDN3rd37CBELigMG_FD_128879 | JGI IMG/M metagenome (GOLD analysis project Ga0180216, IMG submission 128879) | Enriched Miracle-Growth compost microbial communities from Emeryville, California, USA - eDNA 3rd pass 37_C BE-Lig MG (version 2)... ... | reverse complement strand
TTCAGCGTGCTCTATTCGGTGCGATTCATTCACCAGACCTTTCTAGGTCCGCCCCCCCGCGACCTCCCGCACCAGCCCCACGAAGCTCCTCACTGGATGCGCCTGCCCATCGAAATCCTCGTGCTGCTCTGCCTGCTCGTCGGCATCATCCCGACGCTGACGATCGACCCGTTCCTCGCCACCGCCGTGCAATCCGTGCTGGGAAGCGAGACCCCCGCCTACAGCCTCGCCATCTGGCATGGCTTCAGCCTGCCGATGCTGATGAGCCTCACCGCGCTGGCCGGCGGCGTCGGCCTCTACCTGCTGCTGGGCGCGCGCCTCAACGAGTTTCCCAGTTCGCCCTTCATCGGCCACTTCCGGGGCCGCCGCACGTTCGAGATCGTGCTCGCGGCCACGATCGATGGCGCGCGCGCCCTGCATGGGCTGCTCGGCACGCGGCGGCTCCAGGTCCAGTTGCGCCTGCTGGTCGCCACCGCTTTCGTCGCCGCCGTGCTGCCGTTCCTCGAATTGGGTTACAGCCGGGGCCCGCGCCCCGACACGCTGGTCGATCCTGGCTTCGCGGTCCTCTGGCTGCTGGGCGGCGCCTGCGCGATCGGCGCGGCGTGGCAGGCCAAGTTCCACCGCCTCGCAGCGCTGATCCTGATCGGCATGTGCGGCCTCGCCACCTGCCTCACCTTCGTCTGGCTGTCCGCGCCGGACCTGGCCTTGACCCAGCTTCTGGTGGAGATCGTCACGCTCGTCCTCCTTCTGCTTGGCTTGCGCTGGCTGCCCAAGCGCCTGCCGGAGCAGTGGCCGGATACCCGCGTGCCCCCGAGCGTCCGCCTCCGGCGCGGGGGCGATCTGCTGCTCGCGCTGCTCGGCGGCGGCGGCATGGCCGCCATCGCCTATGCCGTGATGACTCGCGACGCGCCCCACGGCATTTCGCATTATTTCCTGGAGCAGGCTTATCCGGGCGGCGGCGGCACCAATGTCGTCAACGTCATCCTCGTCGATTTCCGCGCCTTCGACACCTATGGCGAGATCACCGTGCTCGCCATCGTCGCGCTCACGGTGTTCACGCTGCTCCGGCGCTTCCGCCCCGCGACCGAGAGCATCGCCCTGCCCGAGCAGCAGCAGCGGCAGAACGCCTTCGACGATGCGCGCGAGGGGCGCACGCGCGGCGACACGGTGCGGCATTATCTGCTCGTGCCGCGCGTCCTCATGGAATGGCTGTTCCCCGTGATCCTCACCTGCGCGCTCTATTTCCTCGTACGCGGGCACGATCTGCCGGGCGGCGGCTTCGCGGCCGGCGTGACCGCCTCCATCGGCATCATCGTGCTTTACATGGCGAGCGGCACCCGTTCGGTGGAGACGCGCCTCACCATCCAGCCGGTGCGCTGGATGAGCGCGGGGCTGCTCTGCGCGACCCTCACGGGCATGGGGGCATGGGTTTTCGGCTTTCCGTTCCTCACCAGCGATTTCGCCTATCTGGAGCTACCGCTCATCGGCAAGGTCCCGCTGGCCACGGCGCTGCTGTTCGACATCGGCGTGTTTGCCGTGGTGGTCGGCACGACCGCCCTTATCCTGATCGCGCTGGCCCACCAGTCGATCCGCTCGCCACGGCCACCCAAGCCGGCAGAAGCGGCCGGGGAGGGAGCGCGCTGATGGAGATCGTGCTCGCCCTCGCCATCGGCATCCTCACTGCCTCCGGGCTATGGCTGCTACTGCGCCCGCGCACCTTCCAGGTGGTGCTCGGCCTGTCGCTGCTCTCCTATGCGGTCAACCTGTTCATCCTCGCGGCCGGGCGGCTGCGCACCGATGCGCCGCCCGTCGTCGGCCGGGAGGGGCCGGTCGACCCGAGTCTCTACGCCGATCCCGTCCCGCAGGCGCTGGTGCTGACCGCGATCGTCATCTCGTTCGCGACCACCGCGCTGCTGCTCGTCGTGCTGCTCGCCTCGCGCGGCCTGACCGGCACCGATCATGTCGACGGCGAGGAGGGCGACCAGTGAGCGGCTGGATGCAGCATCTGACCGTCGCGCCCATCGTGCTGCCGCTGGCGGTAAGCGCGTTCCTGCTCGCCTTCGACGAGCGCCGGCGCACGCTCAAGCGCATCATGAGCCTGGCCACGCTGGCCGCGCTCATCGCCATATCGACCCTGCTGCTCTGGCAGGTGACGGACGGCTTCGGCCTCAGCCCGGCCTCGGCGCCTTATGTCTATCTGCTCGGCAACTGGCCGGCGCCGTTCGGCATCGTGCTGGTCGCCGATCGCCTCTCGGCGCTGATGCTGCTGGTCGCCAGCCTGCTCGGCTTCACCGCCTTGTTCTACGCCATGGCACGGTGGGACCGTTCCGGTCCGCGCTTCCACGTGCTGTTCCTGCTGCTCATCGCCGGCATCAACGGAGCGTTCCTGACCGGCGACATCTTCAACCTGTTCGTGTTTTTCGAGGTGCTGCTGGCGGCCTCCTACGGCCTGCTGCTGCACGGCTCCGGCGCCGAGCGGACCAGCGCGAGTCTGCACTATATCACGATCAACATCGCCACGTCGCTCCTGTTCCTGATCGGCGTCGCGATGATCTATGCCGCCACCGGCACGCTCAACATGGCGGATCTCGCCGAGCGTGTCCCGGCCGTCCCGCCCGGCGACCTTGCCTTGCTGGAGGGCGGAGCGGCGATCCTCGGCACGGCCTTCCTGGTCAAGTCGGGCATCTGGCCGCTCAGCTTCTGGCTCTCGCGCACCTACACGGCGGCCGCGCCGCCGGTGGCCGCCCTGTTCGCCATCATGACCAAGGTCGGCATCTACATCGTCCTGCGCCTCTCCTCGCTGCTGTTCGGCGCGACCTCCGGCGGCGCGGCGGGATTCGCCGACAACTGGCTGATCTGGGCGGGGTTCGCCACGATGCTGTTCGGCACCATCGGCATCCTGTCGGCCCGCACCCTCACCCGCGTCGCCGGGCATTATGTGCTGGTCTCCTCCGGCACGCTGCTCGCCGCCATCGGCATCGGCGGCCAGGCGCTGATGGCGGCGCTCCTGTTCTACCTCGTCAGCTCGACGCTGGCCGTGGCGGCGCTCTACCTCATCATCGAGCCGGTCACGCGCAACGCGGACGAGGAGGACATGATCGCCGGCATCGCCGAGCCGGTGTTCGACGACGAATATACCGGCGCATTGGAAGGAGATGAGGACGAGGTCGGCATCGTCATCCCCGGCACCATCGCGATCCTGGGCGGCGGCTTCATCTTCTGCACGCTGCTGCTGGCCGGCCTGCCGCCCCTCTCCGGCTTCATCGCCAAGTTCGCCATCATCGACGCGCTGTTCCGGCACGCCGCGATCACACCGACGAGCTGGCTGCTGATCGCCCTCATCATCTGCTCGGGGCTGGCCACGCTGATCGGCCTGACCCGCGCCGGCATCGACCTGTTGTGGACACCGGCCGAGGATTCGCCGCCGCGCCTCAGCGTGATCGAGGTCGCGCCGATCGGCCTGTTGCTGGCCACCTGCCTCGCCCTGATGATCTATGCCGGGCCGGTCTTTCTCTATATGGAGACGGCGGCCGGCGCCCTCGGCGATCCATCCGCCTATATCGAGGCGGTGCGCTACGCGTCCCCGATCAGCAAGGCGGCCCCATGAGGCGCCTCGTCCCCTTTCCGCTGCTCGCGCTCGCGCTGTTCGTCATGTGGGTGCTGCTCACCGGCTTCTCGCCCGGCCATATCCTGCTCGGCGCCGGGGTGGCCCTGCTCGTCCCCCGCGTGATGCTGACCCTCAAGGCGGAGCCGCCGCGCATCCGCATCAGCATGGCGATGGTGCGGCTGGCGGCGCTGGTGCTTGCCGACATCATCCGGTCGAACGTCGCCGTCGCGCGGATCGTGCTGTTTCGCCCGGCCGGGCAGCGCTCCGGCTTCATCGAGTTCCCCACCGAGTTGCGCAACCCGCAGGCACTCGCCGCGCTCGCCATCATCATCACCGCCACGCCGGGCACCTTGTGGCTCCAGCATGATGCGCAGCGCCATCTGGTGCTGATCCATGTGCTCGATCTGGTCGACGAGGCGGAATGGATCGCCCTCATCAAGACGCGCTACGAACGGCTGTTGATGGAAATTTTCGTATGAGCACCCTCTTTCTCGCCCTCACCATCACCGCGGCGCAGATCCTGCTGGCATTCGCCATGGGCTGCGCGGCCTTCCGCATCCTGCGCGGACCGCGCGCGCAGGACCGGGTGCTGGGCATGGACGCGCTCTATCTCGCCGGCATGCTCCTGCTGCTGACCTACGGCATCCAGACCGGCCGCACCCTGTTCTTCGAGGGCGCGCTGGTGATCGGCCTGCTCGGCTTTGCCGGAACGGTCGCCCTCGCCAAATTCCTCATGCGCGGCGAGGTGATCGAATGATCCAGGCGCCTGACCTGCCGCTCTGGGCCGCCATCGCGGTCGGCTTCTTCGTCCTGCTCGGCGCCTCGATCACGCTGATCGGCGCGCTCGGGCTCCTGCGGCTCAGGAACTTCTACGAGCGCATCCATCCGCCGACGCTGGGCTCCACTCTGGGCACCGGCTGCATCCTCATCGCCTCGATGATCTGCTTTTCCACGCTGCATTCCCGGCCGATGGTCCACGAGGTGCTGATCGCCATCTTCGTGACGCTGACGACGCCGATCACCCTGATGCTTCTCGCGCGCGCGGCGCTGTATCGGGACCGCAGCGAAGGGTCGGCGGACGTGCCGCAGGATCTGGCGAGCGTCGACGCGCAGCAGCCGGTCCTGGACCGGCCGTAAGGCTCCGAGAGCGACGAAAGAAATCGACGGACCATCTCACAAGACGGCTTTGCACGCCGCGCCGTCCGACTATGCTGCCACGATGCACACGGAGGGGAACCGCGTCATGCGTCTGCGTTATCATGGCTTCACCGCGCTCCTACTGCTTGCCGCCGCCGCACCGGCATTGGCAGCCGAGGGAAACGCTGGGGCCCGCTGCGCCGCTTTCGCGGGCCGGAGCTTCGGCGAAGGCATCACCATTACCGCCGTGAAACATGTCGGCGTGACGCCGCCCGGCTCCGCCCAGCCGGGGGGCGGACCACCGCTCGCCGCCGCCCTTCCCGCCCACTGCCGGGTCGAAGGCATCATCAACAAGCGCAAGGGCGCGGGCGGCAAGGAGTATGGCATCGGTTTCGCCATCGCGCTGCCGGACGCCTGGAATGGCCGCTTCCTCCTGCAAGGCGGCGGCGGCCTCAACGGCAGCGTCAATCCGCCGGTCGGCCCGGTCGCATCCGGCGATACCCCCGCCCTCGCGCGCGGCTTCGCGGTCATCAGCCACGACAGCGGCCACAAGGGCGCGGTGTTCGATTCCAGCTTCATGGCCGACCAGCGCGCCACGCTCGACTTCGCGGAAGCCTCGGTCAAGACCGTCACGCTGCTCGGCAAGCGGATCACCGCCGCTTATTACGGCAAGCCCGCCGCGCACAGCTACATGACCGGCTGCTCGACCGGCGGGCGCGAAGCCATGCTCGCCTCGCAGCGCTACCCGGAGCTGTTCGACGGCATCATCGTCGGCGCCCCCGCCATGCGCACGGGCGATTCCAACCTCGGCGTCGAATATACGCAGGTGCTGTTCAACCAGGCCGCGCCCAAGGGAGCGGACGGCAAGCCGATCATGAGCCAGCTGCTCACGCCCGCCAACCGCAAGACCATCCTCAACGGCATCCTCGCCCAGTGCGACGGGCTGGACGGCCTCAAGGACGGCATGATCGAGAATGTCGCCCAATGCCGGTTCGACCCGAAGAAGCTCGCCTGCTCGGCCGACAAGGCGGAGGGCTGCCTCAACGACGGGCAGGTCCGCGCGCTGGAGTTCGGCCTCGCCGGGCCGAAGGACAAGGCCGGCTACGCCATCTACGCACCGATGGCCGCCGATACCGGCATCGTCGCCACGCCGATGGGCTATCTGCCGACCGGCAGCCCCGGCCCGTTCGGTCCGCCCAGCGACGCAACCGAGATCGACCTCGACGCGCGGGTCCACGCAGTGCGCAACGATGCCGGCCAGCGCCTCACCGACACCAATTACTGGACCAATCTCAACACCTATCTCGACCGTGGCGGCAAGATAATCTTCTACCACGGCGTGTCCGACTTCTGGTTCTCGCCCTTCGCGACGTGGGATTATTACGAACGTGCCGCCAAGACCAACGGCAAGGCGTTCACCGACGCCAGCCGCTTCTACATGGTGCCGGGCATGCTCCATTGCGGCGGTGGCAACGCGTTCGAGCGGTTCGACCTGCTCTCCGCGCTGGTCGACTGGGTCGAGCAGGGCAAGGCGCCGGCGAGTATCACCGCCCGGCGCCGCGCGCCGTCCACCGAGACGCGGCCGCTCTGCCCTTATCCCGCCCATGCGGCCTATACGGGCGGGGACAGCAGGGTCGCCGCCAGCTTCACCTGCAAGCCGCCGGCGGGTTGACGCGGCCAGCCCATGCGCCCAAGCGCAAACGATAACGACTTGCAATAGCGCCATTGGCGATTTACAGCCGCTCCCGCAGGCAGGGCGATCCGTTCGCGAGCCGGAGGAGGCCTGGTGCAAGCCCCGCGCCGCGAGCCGCTTTGTCTCGGCGCCACCTTCGGCGCAGCTTCGTGAGCGAGGAGGACGCGCCGGTCCGTCATGCTGAAACCGTTCTATTTTGCGGCGGGCATGCTCGCGATACTGCTCGGCATCGTCGGCATCGCGGTGCCGTTGCTGCCGACCGTGCCCTTCTTCATCCTGGCGGCCTTCTGCTTTGCGCGCAGCAGTCCGGCGCTGGAGCAGCGGCTGCTCACCTCCCCGCGCTTCGGACCCGCCATCCGCGCCTGGCGTGAACGATCGGCGATCAGCCGCCGCGGCAAGCAGGCGGCGACCCTTGCCTTCGCCATCGGCATTTTCCTCTCGCTGCTGCTCGCTCCCTGGCCCTGGCCGCTCGCCACCGTCGCCGTGGCCCTGATCTGCGGCACCTGGATCTGGACGCGCCCAGAATAGCGCACCGGGAGAGACCGGCCGCCGATCAGGGACCGCGCCGAAGCAGGCCGAGCCGCGCTCGGACAGGATCCGATGCTATTTCACCCCGGCGGCGGCCTCGCCCGGAACCGGGAAGCCGCGCCGCTTGAGCAGCGCGTTCACGTCCGGATCGCGGCCGCGAAATGCGCGATAGGCTTCGGCGCGGTCGCTCTCGTTGCCGGTTGCCAGCAACGTCGCGCGGAACCGCTCGGCCGTGGCGGGATCCCAGACGTTCCCGGTTTCCTCGAACGCCGCCCAGGTGTCCGCGTCCATCGTCTCGGACCAGAGATAGCTGTAATAGCCAGCCGAATAGGAATCCGAGGAGAACAGATGATTGAACTGCGGCAGGCGGTGCCGCATCACCATCTCCTTCGGCATGCCGATCCCGGCCAGCGTCTCGCGCTCGAAGGCGTCGATATCGCTCGGCGGCTCGGCCAGCGTATGCAATTTCATGTCGACGATGGCGGAAGCCAGATATTCCACCGTCGCGAAGCCCTCGTTGAAGGTCTTGCTCGCCTCGATCTTGTCGACCAGCGCCTGCGGGATGGCTTCGCCAGTCTGGTAGTGGCGCGCGTAGGTCTGGAGAATATAGGGCGTCAACAGCCAGTTCTCGTTCACCTGGCTCGGATATTCCACGAAGTCGCGCGGCGTGGTGCCCAACCCCGGCCAGGTGATGTCATAGTTCAGATAATGCAGCGCGTGGCCGAACTCGTGGAACAGCGTCGAGGCATCGTCGACGCTGATGAGCGTCGGCACGCCGGCCGCGCCCTTGGCGAAATTATTGTTGTTGGATGCCAGCACATAGTCTTTGCCGTTGAGATGATCCTGCCCCTTGTAGGTCGTCATCCACGCGCCCGAGCGCTTGCCGCTGCGCGCCCAGGTATCGAGATAGAACAGCCCGACCACCTTGCCGCCGCGCGTCACCTCGAAGGTGCGGACATCGGGGTGGAACACCGGCACCGCGCCCGTATTCTCGGTGAACTTGAAGCCGTAGAGCCGTCCGGCCGCATCGAACATCGCGGCGACCATCTTGTCGAGCTGGAAATAGGGCTTGATGGCGTTCTGATCGAGATCATATTTCGCCTTGCGCACCTTCTCGGCGTAGAAGCGATAGTCCCACGGCGCGATGGTGATCTTCGGTCCCTTGCCGGCCCTGGCCTCCGCATCGGCAATGGCCTGCATGTCCGTCACTTCCTGATGCACGCGCGCGACCGCCGCCGGCCACACCTTCATCATCAGCGCCATCGCCTTTTCGGGCGTGCCCGCCATGGTATCGCGCATGCGGTAATGGGCGTGGGTCGGGAAGCCGAGCAGCTTCGCCCGCTCGGCGCGCAAGGCGACGATGCGGGCGATTGTGGCGTTGGTATCGTTGGCATCGCCATTGTCGCCGCGATTGGCGAACATAGTGAACACCTTCTCGCGCAGGTCGCGTCGGGTCGAGGTTTCGAGGAACGGCTGGACGAAGGAGCGGGTGTTGACCAGCACCCAGCCCGTCACCTTGCGCTCGTCCGCCGCCGCCTTCATCGTCGCGATCATGTCCGGCTGGAGCCCGGCGAGATCGGCCTCGCCGGTGAAAGTGAGATAGGTCTCCTCGTCGGCCAGAACCTTGTTCGAGAAGGCATTGAACTGCTGGGACAGCTCGGTTTCGATCCGGATCAGCTCCGCTTTCTTGCCGGCATCGAGCTGCGCGCCATTGGCCACGAGATTGTCGTAAGTGCGCGTCAAGAGGCGCATCTGCCTGGCATCGAGCCCGAGCGTATCGCGCGTGTCGTAAAGCGCCTTCACCCGCGCGAAATAGCGCGGATCGAGCGTCAGCTCATTGTAGAAAGCGCTGATCTTCGGGCTCCACTCCGCCTGGAGCGCGCGCACGTCGCTATTGGAGAGGTTGGACGTATAGACGCCCCACACCGGCATGACGCGCGCATCCAGCGTCTCCATCTCCAGCGCGCGGATCGTGTTGTCGAACGTCGGCTTCTCCGGGTTCGCCACTATCGTCTCGAACGACGCCTTCATCGCCGCCATCATCGCCGCGAACGCCGCCGGGAAGTCGGACGCCTTGACCTTGTCCCAGGCGGGCACGCCGCCATAGGGGCCGGTCCAGGGGGCAGTGATGGGATTGGTCATGTCTTGAGCCATAAGCGGGGTCGCCAGCGTCGCCGCGAGCGCGGTCAGGATAAGCTTGGAACGCATTGGGGGAAAGTCCTCGGTTCATGGGCGCTCGCGGATAGACGGAGCAATCCGGCGGGATCGTTTACCCACGCGCCAAGCCATTGCAAGCCCAGCAATTTCAGCCATTTTTCGGGGCTGGCGAGGCGATGATCGTTGCTTCCGCCCGCTCGATAACGTCAGGAAATATCATCGCGGGTTCATGGCCGCTCTCTCCGCTCCGGAAGGAGAGAGCGGCCATCGTATCAAGCCGCTTCCGCCTGTTCCTCGGCCGGGGCGAGGCGGATCAGATAGTCGAAGGCGGAGAGCGCGGCGGTCGAGCCCTGCCCCATGGCGATGACGATCTGCTTGTAGGGCACGGTCGTGCAATCGCCGGCGGCGAAGATGCCCTGCTGCGAGGTGTGCGCCCGCGCATCCACCTCGATCTCGCCGCGCGGGCTGAGCGTGACCGCGTCGGTCAGCCACTCCGTATTGGGCACGAGGCCGATCTGCACGAACACCCCCTCCAGCTCGACCAGATGCGACTGGTCGCCGTCGCGGTCCTTGTAGGTGAGGCCGATGACCTTCTCGCCGTCGCCATGCACTTCGGTCGTGAGGGCCGAGGTGACGATGGTGACGTTGGGCAGGCTCCGCAGCGTGCGCTGCAGCACCGCATCGGCGCGAAGCTGGCTGTCATATTCGATCAGCGTGACGTGCTTGACCAGCCCGGCAAGGTCGATCGCCGCCTCAACGCCGCTGTTGCCGCCGCCGATCACCGCCACGCGCTTGCCCTTGAACAGCGGGCCATCGCAGTGCGGGCAGTAAGCCACGCCCTTGTTGCGATACTCATTCTCGCCCGGCACGTTCATCTGCCGCCAGCGGGCGCCGGTCGCAAGGATGACGGTCCTGGCCTTGAGCGTCGCGCCGCTCTCCAGCTCGACCTCGACATAGCCGCCGGCTCGCGCGGCGGGCACCAGGCGCCTGGCGCGCTGCACGTTCATGATGTCGACATCGTAATCCTTGACGTGCTGCTCCAGCGCGGCGGCCAGCTTGGGCCCTTCCGTATGCGGCACCGAGATGAAATTCTCGATCGCCATGGTGTCGAGCACCTGCCCGCCGAAGCGCTCGGCGACGACGCCGGTGCGGATGCCCTTGCGCGCCGCGTAGATCGCGGCCGCGGCGCCAGCCGGCCCACCGCCGACCACGAGCACGTCGAACGGCTCCTTGGCGGCGATCTTCTCGGCGGCGCGGGCGACAGCGCCCGTGTCCAGCCTGGCGAGGATCTGCTCGATGTCCATGCGGCCCGAAGCGAACGGCTCCCGGTTCAGATAGACGGACGGCACCGCCATCACCTTGCGCGCCTCGACCTCGTCCTTGAACAGCGCGCCGTCGATGGCGACGTGGCGGATGCGCGGGTTGACAACGCTCATCAGGTTGAGCGCCTGCACCACGTCCGGGCAGTTCTGGCAGGAGAGCGAGAAATAGGTCTCGAAAGCATAATCGCCCTCCAGCGCCTTGATCTGCGCGATTACCTCATCGTCGACCTTGGGCGGATGGCCGCCGACCTGGAGCAGCGCCAGCACGAGCGAGGTGAATTCATGGCCGAGCGGGATGCCGGCGAAGCGCACGCCGATCCCGGTGCCGGTGCGGCGGATGAGGAAGCTGGGGCGGCGCGCATCGTCCGCGTCCGGCGCCAGCGTCACCAGATCGCTGAGGCCCGCAATCTCCTCCAGAAGCTGCCGCAGCTCCGCGCCCTTGGCGCTCTCGTCGAGCGACGGCACCAGCTCGATCGGCTGCCTGATATTGGCCATATAGGCCTGCAACTGGGTCCTGATAGCGTTGTCCAGCATGACGGGCTCCGGTGGTGAAGATGCGGGGAAAATCGGTTGGATTCCGGGGCCGCGATGGGCCCCGGAACCCTGGGGGGACTGGTTAGATCTTGCCGACCAGGTCGAGCGAAGGCGCGAGGGTCTTCTCGCCTTCCTCCCACTTGGCGGGGCAGACCTCGCCGGGGTGGCTCGCCCAATATTGCAGCGCCTTGATCTTGCGCAGCAGCTCGGTGGCGTTACGGCCGACGCCCTCCGGCGTGATCTCGACGAGCTGGATGACGCCCTCGGGATCGACCACGAAGGTGCCGCGATCGGCGAGGCCGACGCCCTCGCGCAGAATCTCGAAATTGTTCGAGATGCTGTGGTTCTGGTCGCCCAGCATGTAATAGTCGATCTTGCCGATGGCCGGCGACGTGTCGTGCCAGGCCTTGTGGCAGAAATGGGTGTCGGTGGAGACCGAATAGACTTCCACGCCCATGGTCTGGAGGGTCGGATAGATGTCCGCCAGATCCTCAAGCTCGGTCGGGCAAACGAAGGTGAAGTCGGCCGGGTAGAAGAAGAAGACGGCCCACTTGCCCTTCACGTCGGCGTCGGTCACGTCGACGAACTTGCCCTGCTTGTAGGCGGTGGCGGCAAAGGGCTTCAGGGGGGTGTTGACAAGGCTCATGACTGCTCCTGCGTTGAATTGACGCAGTGCACATAGGAAGTGCGAGCACATTATCAAAATTGATTAAACGCATTCCAATGATCGTTTTTAGCGATCAAACTCGCCGCTCCGTGCCTCTTGCCCGATCGAAAACGGCGGAACTGTGCGGTTACGGCCGGCGCGATGCAGCTGGGCATCAGCCTACCGCCATTATCCGCGACCTGTCAGCGAGACGGAAGGTGCCCCAATCGAGACCGGCACCTCCGGGCAGATCCTGCAATGCAGCAACATGCCCGGAGAGCCTCGGTCACGCTCACTTGCCGCCTTCTTCCTTCAACAGATCCCTGGCCTGCTGGTTGACGAAGGCACGGATGCCTTCCGCCTCCTCGGGCTTCAGATAAGGGGCGAAGCTCGCCATGCCGTTCTGCGCGAGCGCGCCCTTCATGACCACCTGCTGCCAGCCGTCCTTGTCCTTGAGCAGGGCCGAGCGCCGCAGGTCCGGGTTGACCGGGCCGTTGTGGCAGATGGTGCAATATGTGTAATAAAATTTGTTGCCGGTGGCGATCTGCGCGGGCGTGAAGCTCTCGCTGCTCGGCTCCGGCTTGGCGAGCGGCACCGGCGTGTAGGCTGGCAATTGCCCCTTGCCGCCGATCTTGAAAGCAACGATCAACCCGTTGGGCATCTTGCGCTTTTCCCACGCCAATTTCGTCGCCATGCCCATCGAGCCGCCATAACCGGCCATCACCGCGATATATTGCTCACCGTTGACGCGATAGGTGATCGGCCCGGCCATGATGCCGCGATGCGTCTGGAACGACCAGAGCTTCTGCCCCTTGTCGGCGCTATACGCCTCGAACTCGCCGCGCACCGTGCCCTCGAACACGAGGTTGCCCGCCGTCGCCAGCGTGCCGCCGTTCCACGGCCAGTCGCGCTTCACCTCCCAGACGATCTTCTGCGCCACCGGATCGTAAGCGACCAGCGAGCCTTTTATCATCGCGTCGAGCGCCTTGCGGCGGCCCTCGACCGTGTCCGGCAGCCCCGGCAGAGCCGGCGGATCGAGGAAGGAGACGCCGGTGTTCCAGCGGCCCGGATGGATCTCATACGGCTCCTGGTCGCCATAGGCGATGGCATGCTGCATCGCCGGAATATAGACGAGGCCGGTCTTGGGCGAATAGCTCATCGGCATCCAGGCATGCGCGCCGATGCCGGAGGGGTAGATCAGCGCCGGGCCGTCGGTGAAGCGCGCATTGGGCTTCTCGATCGGCCGGCCGGTCTTGAGGTCGATCCCCTCCGCCCAGTTCTGCGGCGCATAGGGCTTGGCCGAGATCAGCTTCCCGTTGGTGCGGTCGATCACGTAGAAGAAGGCGTTTTTCGGCGCCTGCATCAACACCTTGCGCGGCTTGCCGTCGATGGTCAGGTCCGCCAGCATGATCTGCTGCGTGGCGGTGAAGTCCCAGGTCTCGCCGGGGTTGATCTGATAGTGCCACTTATATTTGCCGGTATCGGGATCGACCGAGACGATCGAGGAGAGGAACAGATTGTCGCCCTTCCCTTCCGAGCGATATTTCTGGTTCCATGGCGAGCCGTTGCCGACACCGATGAGAAGCTGGTTCAGCTCCTGGTCGTAAACCACCGAGTCCCACACGGTGCCGCCGCCGCCCAATTCCCAATATTTGTTGCCGAACCAGGTCGGGCGGGCGATCTTCTCGATTGCCTCGTCGGAGGCCGCGCCGTCTGGCCCGTCCGCCGGATTGCCGGGCACGGTGTAGAAGCGCCACACCAGCTTGCCGGTGTTGGTATCGTAAGCGGAGACATAGCCGCGCACGCCCAGCTCCGCACCGCTATTGCCGATGATGACCTTGTCGCGCACCACGCGCGGCGCCATGGTGATGGTATAGGGCTTCTTCTGGTCGACCGTGACCACTTCCCACACCTTGCTCCCGTCGCGCGCGTCGAGCGCGATCAGCCGGCCGTCGATGGTGCCGACATAGACGCGGCCCTTCCACACGGCGACGCCGCGATTGACCACGTCGCAGCAGGCATGCGCGCCCTTCGAACCGTCATTCTGCGGGTCGAACTGCCAGAGCACCTTGCCGGTCGCCGCATCGAGCGCCATCACCTTGGACCAGGCGGTGGAGGTATACATCACCCC
>Ga0180216_1002950_pt1 | contig 13779 bp, 12 predicted proteins | sample eDN3rd37CBELigMG_FD_128879 | JGI IMG/M metagenome (GOLD analysis project Ga0180216, IMG submission 128879) | Enriched Miracle-Growth compost microbial communities from Emeryville, California, USA - eDNA 3rd pass 37_C BE-Lig MG (version 2)... ... | reverse complement strand
GTTTTAACCTTCGTGGAATCCACCATGGTATGGACCGGGTTGTTAGAACACCAGAAATCTTGGAATTTTACTGCTACCTTTTTACTCGCCATGGCAACCGTTGTCATCATCCATGGGCAATACAGGTTATTTTTAAAAACAGGCTGGTTTCCTATTGATTCCAAAGGAAGATCTTGATTTCCGCCATCTATGGGAAGGCAAAAAATGACCCGCCAGCAGTTCGGCGGGTTTTCATATTCTAATTAGGGGGTCATTGATTTTAGTATACAGGCCTTTTGTTACCAAATTATTGCAGAAAGGTTAATTCTTTTAACAAAACTGCACTCTCACTATATATAAAGATCACGTTCCATCGGTGTGTCTGATGGTCTGATAAAAGCGGGGATCATTTGATTTTCATCCGATTCCTGGTGAGAATATAAAAATTGCTTCATTAACTCATTTAATTTAAAAGCGGATTTCGTTGGAATTTGATGTTTTCCGTGTTGAATCCAGCTTAATTGGTTGTGCGGCAACTTGTTATGTAACAATTTGGCATATCTTTTAAACAAATGATCTCTTTGTCCATAAACCAATAGAACGGGATGATGGATTTCTCCTAATTGATTCGTACAATGATAGGACAAGCTGTATCGAAAATACTCTTCCATATTTTTTGCATTTCCTTTTTGCGCCTCTCGAACCATTTCCCGATACAATGCTCTGGTTGTTGAATTCGACCAGGATATAGATAAGGCAAGGGCAGTGACGGCTTTGGTTTTGGCAAGCGCAACTCCCATTGAAATCTCACTTTTTAACATCCAATCACTGACTTCAGACATCCCACTGATGATGATTGCACCTGATGCACGATCTGCATGGGATAGTAGGAATTCAAGAGCAATCGTCCCACCCGTTGAATATCCACATATAAATGCCTTTTCAATTTCTAAATGATCCAAGATGTGTTTCATATCGCTCACAATTAAAGGATATGTCAAAGGTTCTTTGGAGTATGCGCTTCTTCCATGCCCGCGAATATCAAATGCAATGACTTGGAAGTACTTTGACAATTCCTCTATTTGGTACTTAAAATTGATATGCGTGAGTACTGGAGGATGAATGAAAAGAAGGGGTGTCCCTTCACCATGAACTGTGTAATAGATTTGGCAGCCGTTCACCGTAATGTAAGACATGTTCATCCTCCTAATCCTTAGGCAACTTCACTTCTTTATACGAAGGATAGGGGAGAACCGTTGGCACCTGAATCAGGATGGCGCGAGTCCCCTCTTTGCTGCTCGATTCAATTTTTAAAGTCCTCAGTTCATCTGCGTCACAGACCACAAACATTTCTGGATCGATCCGTTTTCTTTCATTTTCAAAAATCCACTGAGACTGCCCTTCAACAACAAGTCCTGCCATCGAATAGCCGGTAGGAATCACACAATCATAGGTGCTTCCAGCCGGGATCACAATATCCCACATTTTCGTATCCGCCACTAAATGAACGGGTGAATCGTCACCGAGGATCGTTTTTATCGAGATTCCATCCTCCGCTTTTGTCGGTAATTCCTGGCTTTCATAATCTGCATAGGCCGGTTCAGCGTAATTCGTCTCACCCAAGTTGGGCTCAAACCAAATCTGAAATCCGGATGCGCCCTTTTCATATCTTTCAGAGTGCTGAACCCCGCTGCCCGTTTGCATGACTTGTAAGCCACCCGTTTGAAGGGATCTTTCATTTCCTAGCGAATCTTGATGGTGGACGGTACCACTCAAAAGATATGAAATAATTTCGAACCCGCGATGTGGGTGAAAAGGAAGAACAGCGTCTTCCTTTGCCTGAAACCATGCCCAATAAAAAAGCGTTCCCACCCGATCCACGGCAGACCCTTCACCCGGAAACCCAATGGGCTTCTGCTCAACCATTTTTCCTCCATCAAACTCACCCGATGCCTGTTGATCTTTTGAATAAATACGGATAGACATAACGATCACCCTTTCTGTGAAGCATCCTTTAACATGTACTTATTTTTCCAGTGTCAGAGGTTTTCTATCCTGACTGGGCTAAGTGGTCGTCTGGGTTTTTAGGGGGAATTTCTATCCTTATTTTGGTCCTGTTGTCTCAGGCCCAAGATAGTCTATAACAATAACAATGTTATACATTACAATACATTTTTATTGCAAAACGATAAATTATATGTTAAAGTCAAAATGAAAACAAACAAGTGAGGTGCTTTTTTTATGAAACGAGGAACCACTCTCTTTTTAAAGATCGCTGTCATTTTGATAGGGATTCCCGTTCTGGCTTTGTGCCTATTTTTAGTACCTGAGATGGCGAGTGTTGCAGCGAAATTGTTACCCGCATTTGCTGCTATAAAATTTTTCGTTTTCATCATTTTTGATGGAGCGGCGATCCCGTTTTACTTTGCTCTCTATCAAGCATTTAGGCTTCTAACCTACATAGATCAAAATAAGGCCTTTTCGGAGTTATCGGTCACCGCTTTGAAGAAAATCAAATACTGTGCCATCACAATTAGTGGTTTGCATGTGCTAGCCTTGCCCCTTTTCTATCTTTTTGCAGAGATGGATGATGCGCCAGGGGTGATTTTTTTAGGATTGGTTGTTCCTTTTGCCTCTATCGTGATCGCGGTCTTTGCTGCTGTACTCCAAAGGCTTTTACAAGAGGCGATTGATATCAAATCAGAAAATGATCTAACGGTCTGAGGTGTAAAACATGGCGATTATAATCAATATTGATGTGATGCTGGCGAAACGGAAAATGAGTGTAACGGAACTTTCGGAAAGAGTGGGTATAACTATGGCGAACCTTTCGATCTTGAAAAATGGGAAGGCAAAAGCAATTCGATTATCCACCTTGGATGCGATTTGTAAGGCTTTGGAGTGTCAACCTGGGGATATTTTAGAATACAAGGGGGATGAACATGAACAATCTGATCATTGAAAATCTCTCCAACCCCAGCGAGTTGGAGAGATTGTATAGAAAGGAACCCGAAGCTTTTAAAAAGTCCTTCACATCCGCCTGGGAACAAAACCCTGATTCGCAAGTTCTCGCGGTTTGGTATGAAAGATTGTATTTCAAGGAGACGGAAAAGGCATCCTTGCTGCAAAGAGACTTCTTGTTTATGGGTATTTTAGCTATACTGGCGGGGATTACCACGAGAATCATATTTCATTTTGTCGAGCTGCAATCCATCGCACCGATTCATCTGGTTTTTGGGATCCTTCCTTTTATGGCCGCCTACTTTGTATACAAAAATCCCCCTGCAAAAAATATCATTTACACACTTGCCTCGTTATTCCTCATCTCCTGGTTTTATCTGAGTATGCTGCCACTAGAGCAAAAGGACAGTATAATCATGGTTTATCTGCACCTTCCCATTTTCCTATGGGTGCTATTGGGGCTTGCCTTTACGGGAAATAAATATGGGGGCGGGAGCACGAGGTTGGCCTATCTTAAATTTAATGGGGAATTTTGCATCCTCTATGCCAGCATGGCTATCAGCGGAATGCTGCTAACCGCCTTGACCATGCAGTTGTTTCGATTTGTGGGGATGGATATCGCTGAATTCTACTTTAAAAATGTCGTCTTATTCGGAGCTGCCGCTCTCGCTGTTGTGGCTGCATACCTGGTATCCGGGAACCTTAAACTTTCAAAAAATATTGCACCTTATCTAGCGAAAATTTTTAGTCCCCTTGTTTTGGCTACATTGTTGGTCTATTTGATCACCGTTGTTTGGGTCGGCAAAAATCCATTCCTGGATCGCAATTTCTTGATCTCGTTCAATGGAATACTCCTTAGTGTGTTGGCCGTCACAATATTTTCTATTTCCGAGAGCGGCAAAATCGAGGGAAAGAACATCTCTGATTATATCAATTTCGCCCTCATTGCCCTTGCTCTGATCATTGATAGTGTGGCTTTATCAGCGATTGTGTTCAGGCTTTCTTCTTATGGGATTACACCTAATAGACTTGCGGTTTTAGGTGTGAACATCCTGATCTGGGCCAATCTCATTTGGATTATGCTTTCCTATCTGCGTTTTTTGCAAAACAAAACCGAACCTTCAACCATCCAAGATGCCGTGACCAAGTATTTGCCGGTATACGGACTGTGGGCCGCCTTTGTTACGTTTGCTTTTCCTTTTATTTTTTAATAGTAAGTGCTGTTCACCTTCCCTAAACTGCTAAAGGGATTAGGACTAGGTCTGGTGGATTTTCCCCTGGCCTGTCCCGATCCCCCTATTTATGATGGCCCTACGGAAGTCAACTATAATATCCAAATAATTTTGTTGATTATAAATTTTGGATATAGGAAAATAGTCTTACTATAGGGTAAGGTTGGTGGTACTTTTGGAAGACTTTATTAAAACTTTAATGAGTAATTTCATGTTTATTTGTATACCACCCATTGTTTACTTTTTATATTGGGCGAATATCGAAAAGAAGAATGACCACTTTCCTCCTATCCTGATTTTCATCGGTCTCTCCATATCCATGATATTGTGCATGTCTTTCCCCGTTCGGTATATGGAGCATTATACATTCGATTTTAGGCAAGTTCTTCTGGTATTGGGCGTCTTTTATGGTGGAGCAAAAATTGGCGGGGCTCTTCTAATGCTTTTGATTACTTACCGTTACCTGATTGGCGGGGATGGTTTTTATATTGCGTTGTCCGTTTCCGGGACCCTTTATGTTACCCTTTTATATATTAAATCCAAATTTGAACTGAATAGTCTCTACAAAATCTTTTTAGCTTTAACGGTTTCAACGATCGTGGTTCCTCTCTTCATTAAATTTGTGCTCTACTTAGGGAACTTTTATAGTTTAAAGGCATTATTCATTTTTAGTAGTTTTATCATCATCCAAAGTATCGTTATATTCCTACTCATATATCTGATTGAATTCGTTATTAACCATTTCAAAATGGAAAAGCAGCTACAGGAATCGGAAAAAATGAGGGTTGTCAGTGAAATCGCAGCGAGTGTATCCCACGAAGTCAGAAATCCGTTAACCACCGTCAAAGGGATGTTGCAATTATTAGGTGATGCGGATGTTTCCCAGGAGAAAAAACAGGAATTTGTTCACTTGGCTCTAACTGAATTAAATTCGGCGGTCAGAATTATTTCTGATTATTTGACTTTTGCTAAACCTCAGCTTACGAATATAAAGCAGCTTAACTTAGCCAATGAATGCCAACATGTCGTGAATGTCTTAACACCGTACGCTAATTTTCATCAGGTGGATTTGGTATACAACTCGAATAGCGACTGCATCATCATAGGGGACAGCCAAAAGCTTAGGCAAAGTCTCATCAACCTAGTAAAAAATTGCATTGAAGCTTCCACAAAGGGAACAGTGGAAATTACGACATCCATAATCAGAGAAAAGGCAATCATTGAGATTAGAGATACGGGAATTGGCATGTCCAAGGAGCAGATTAAAAGACTCGGAACCCCTTATTACTCTACAAAAGAAAAGGGTACTGGACTAGGAACCATGGTTTCTTTTAGCTTGATAAAAGCCATGAGTGGTTCAATTGCTATTGAAAGTGAAATCAATAAAGGAAGTTTATTCGTCATTTCATTTCCTTCCCATCATGTCGGGGATACATTGGGGCAGTAGACAACCTTGAAGCCCATTTCAATTAGGTGCAGACCTTTGATAAGCGGAGAATTTCCGCTTATTTTTAAAAACAAGGGAATTTTGCGGAAAATAAGCGGAGTTTATCCGACTAACCTATAAAAAATTGCAAATTTCCATGGATCCAAAGCTAATAGGCGGAAATTCTCCGCCTATTTGGGTGCTTTTCCTCTGGATTTTAGATTTAAGCGGAATTGCTCCGCTTATTTTTTTAGGGTTTTAAAATAGACTACCCACCGTGTCTGCCACCAACATCCACGTAGTCCTCCGCTGGCCTAACAGGCCGTCTCCCATCACCTCGACCCATACATCCTCTCAAAATACCCCTGGTACTCCCCGCTAATAATCTGCTCCCACCATTCCTTGTTATCCACATACCACTGGATGGTCTGGGCGATTCCTGTTTCGAAGGTATACGTCGGCTTCCACCCTAACTTCTCCAACTTGCTCGGATCAATCGCATAACGCTTGTCATGCCCCAAACGGTCTTTCACAAACTCGATCAAATCATCCGTTTTACCCAAGGTGCGGATAATCGTCTTCACCACTTCAAGATTGGTCCGTTCGTTATGTCCACCCACATTATAAACTTCGCCATTCACTCCCTCATGCATCACCAAATCAATAGCCGCGCAGTGATCCAGCACATGCAGCCAATCTCGGACATTGCCGCCATCCCCATACACTGGGACCTTCTCATCGTTCAACACACGAGAAATGGTCAACGGTATCAGCTTCTCCGGAAAATGGTAGGGTCCATAGTTATTGGAGCATCGTGTAATATTCATAGGCAGACCATATGTTTCGTGATAGGCCCTCACCAATAAATCCGACGATGCCTTACTTGCGCTGTATGGACTGTTCGGTTGCAGCGGAGTTTCTTCCGTAAAAAAGGTGGTTGGGTCGAAATCGAGTTCGCCATAGACTTCATCCGTTGAAACGTGAACAAACTTCACAACCCCAAACTTTCTCGCAGCATCCAATAACACCTGTGTTCCGAGCACATTCGTCCGAATAAACACCTCAGGATCTTCGATCGATCGGTCGACGTGGCTTTCGGCGGCGAAGTGGATCACGTAATCAAATTTTTGTTCCTGAAAGAGAGGGATAATGGCCGCACGATCGGCAATATCTGCCCTTACAAAGTGGTAGTTCTCTTTATCCTCGATCCCCTGATGCTTTGTCAGATCACCTGCATAGGTTAGAGCATCCAAATTATAAATGTCGTATTCAGGATATTTATTCACCATATATTGGACGAAGTTTCCCCCAATGAAGCCGGCGCCGCCGGTGACTAGTACTTTTTTTCTGTTCATTTTTAGTTCACCTCATGTGTTAAATAGTGTCGTAGCGCATCCTGCCAATGGGGAAGTGGAGTAAATCCTTGATCCACAAGTTTCTTCTTTGACATCCGAGAATTCTTCGGTCGCACTGCGCGGGTTGGGTATTGTTCGGTGGTGATGGCATTCACTTTCACAGCCTTACCCGCCTGAGCAAAGATCTCCCTCGCAAAATCAGCCCAGCTGCAATACCCTTCATTTGACGCATGATAAACCCCATACTTATCGGTTAAAATCATGTCGATTAACAATCGGGCCAAATCATAGGTATAGGTAGGTGACCCAAATTGATCTGCCACGACATTTAATTCATCACGACTCTCCGCCAAGCGAAGCATCGTCTTCACAAAATTATTCCCATTCACCCCAAACACCCAGGAGATCCGAACGATGAAGAATGGATCGAGCAAATTGGAGACAATCTTTTCCCCTTCATATTTGGTCAACCCATAGTATCCGATCGGATCGGCCACATCTTCCTCAATAAAAGGGGTCTCCCCTTTACCATCAAAAACATAATCGGTGCTGATGTACATGAACTTGGCGCCAACCTCCTGGGCGGCCTGAGCCAAATATCGAGTGCCCTCCACATTGACCTGCCAGCAGGCTTCCCGATCATCTTCCGCTTTATCCACAGCGGTGTAAGCCGCACAGTGGATCACCGCATCCGGCCGAAGTTCCCTAACCAGCCCGTCAACAGCTGCCTTATCCGTAATATCTAAATCACGAGATCCCACACCATGCATCTCCAATCCACGGCGCTCCCCCTCGTGAACGACATCATATCCCAATTGCCCTGTATACCCTGTGACTAAGATTTTCATCCTTCTATTCTCCATAAACAAAATTGTTTTCTGCATCAAGTAATGTCGGAGCAGCCTGATCCTTTGCAGATAAAACAGGTGCAGCCAACTCCACCGGCCACTCGACACCGATCGTTGGGTCGTTCCATACAATCCCCCGGTCACATTCCGGTGCATAGAGCTCGTCCACTTTATACTGGACTTCCACATCGTCCGTCAAAGTCATGAACCCGTGCGCGAAGCCCTGGGGAATTAGCAACTGCTTCTTATTCTCCTCACTCAGTTCAATCCCAAACCACTTTCCAAAAGTCGGACTTCCTTTACGAATATCGACCGCAACATCAAAAATCTTACCGCGGGTGCAGCGGACCAGTTTGGTTTGGGCCTTGGGGGACATTTGGTAGTGGAGTCCACGCAGAGTTCCCTTGGCCGCGGAGAAGGACTGATTATCCTGAACAAACTTCAAATCCAGTCCCGCCTCACGGAACTTCTCCTCACTATACGTTTCCATAAACCATCCACGATGGTCACCAAACACCTTTGGCTCAATTACCAACACCCCAGGTAAACTCGTTTTCATTACGTTCATTTTTTCCCTCCGTGCTGTGAATCAATTTCCTCTATAATACCACGTCTGCACTATTACCTAAAACAAACCCTGAAGATTTAATCAGCTTACGATTTGAATTTAGATATTTAAAAAGGGAACTAGCCACTTATCCTTGCCCGCGAAGCGGTCGTGACTTAACCACCCTTCGGCTTGTCGACACAGAACACAAAAATTAGCAGGACTTTTTTTATCAATAGTAGAATCTATATTGGGTATTTATACATAAATCAACCAGATTGAACAACAGAGGAGTTGGATCATGTTAAACAACAGAAAAACGATGAGTACTGCCATCTTATCTACTCTATTAGCAAGTACCTTATTACATCCAGGGCAAGTCACTGCTCAGCAAACATTCTCTGATGTCCCTACGAACCATTGGGCTGCGGCGGAGATTCAATATTTGGCGAAATCAGGATGGATTAATGGGTATGAAGATGGAACCTTTAAACCTGACCGGTACATGACTGAAGAGGAATTCCTTGCTTTGGCAGTGAATATGCTCTTTGGAAAACCGAAGGACACAACACCGAAGGATCCATATGAACAAACGAGTTGGGCTGACTGGGCGTATGATTTGGTTGAGCAAAAGGGGATTAACTCGATTGGCGAATATGGCGAAAGAAGGAATGCTGAAATTACCCGTGCAGAGGTGGCACGCCTTATCTACAAACTACTGAATGGCAATGTGGAGCATCTCCAAACGAAGAAAGCGGTTCAGTTTCTCTACCAAAAAAGCCTCACATCCGGTACTTATAGCAATAAGGCGGATTACTTTGAAAATTACGGTCCAACGGATCGGCTCACCCGTGCGCAAGCGGCTGTTTTCTTAAAAAAAGTGAGAGATTTTAAGTCAGGCAAACTGAAGGCGACGAAAAACACCGACCCTTTAACGGACTCCCTTGTGAACCGGGTAGCTGCTACGGCAAAGAGTTATGGGGTGAAGGTATCCGCTACAACCAATCCAGAACGCTACCACACGGAAATCACCGGAAATGGCATTCGACTCGATTACCAATTTGATGAGCATGCTTATGGGGATCTCGGTGAACATTGGCATATGACGATTGCCGAGCTCGATCAAAGTAAGATTCCTTTTATGGCTTCGCTTCTAGTGAAACTGGGACTGCCGATGAGTGAAGCAGAAACACGGACATTGCTCAAAGATCTCTTTAAACTGCAGTATGGTGCGAGTGGTGAAACCTATAAAAAAGGAAAAACCAAAATCTATACATCCTATTATTATGGCTACCATATTCAATGGGGCGAAGAAAGAAAAGATCACCCCATCGCATCGGCGAATACGGAATCCTTTGCCCTTTTCGTGAATGGAGAAGAAAAAAGGGGGCCAGGGTTTAACACCTTTTTAGAGCCAGTCTTCTCGCGTGGTGAGGAAATCTATATTCCAATTGATTCCTTGTATGATTTGGGTGTAGGCTACGACTTAAGTGATGATTGGAACTCCAGTGTGGTGGAAATGGGGAATGGGGAGTATTGGAAATTCCAATGGGACGGTGTTGCGAAGAAAAATGGTTCAAATTATCCCGGGAGGAAAATGGGGGATAACAACCAGGGTACTTCTGTTAACGGGATTATGAAGGATGGCTCGCTTTTTCTGCCTATATCCTTTATTGAAGACTACTATCCTGTTAGTATAAAAAAAGAGAATAAAACAACGATGATTTTCATCGGGACCGTCCCGGAAAACCCGACTACCCATTATTTTGGAAGTAAGGGACAGTATCCTACAACCTTTAACTTTAACCCGTTCGATCCGAATGTCAACTATCCGGGTGGGTGGAAAGCTCCACAGCTCAAATCTACTTGGTCGTCAGATCAACAGAAGAATTATCAGGCATTTGAAAAGGAACTCGGATTTAAAGACAGCGGACGCTCGTTTGGTGTGACCGGAGCCCATAAAGCGATCACCCTTTTTGACAGCAGTCCAAACGATGATGTGGAAGTAACCCTTCGATATACCATGTGGGGAACGCCTCCCGGAAAACCGGAACCAACCATATCTGAATCCTTTAAGATTCCCGTTGTCTCCGCTCAGCTCTTTAAATTCTATTTTGAAGACAAATGGAAATCGGTATGGAACTACTGCAACCAGAACGATATCCCGGAAGAATTTATTTTAAACGGAAGAAAAGTTCATGTTGCCTATTATCCTACGGATGGAAGTTTACATTTCAATATTGGATATAAGAAGAAGTAAACTGTAAAAACCACTCATTTTTTTGAGTGGTTTTTTTGTAGCAGCCGGGGCTGGTGCCTGATAAGGGAGAGTTGGAGGCGATGTAAATAAGAGGATTTCTCCCCTTTCGGAGATGGGCTTTGGCGGACAAGAGTTACGGTATACCTATTCCCTACATAAACATATAGTAGCTTATGCACTTTAGGGGTGAGGGAAATGACACAAAAAATGGCTGTAGCAATTGTTCATGGAATAGGGAATCAAAAAGAAGATTTCGCAGAGGAAATATCTGAACGATTAAATCAGGAATTCAATAAGCTGGTTCGCAATACGGGGCATCGTTATGAATCGAATGCGCTGGAGATCGAACCTGTTTATTGGGCTTCGATTGTCCAAGAAGTGGAGGACGATCTTTGGAAAAAGTTCGACGAGGGACAATTATGGTGGAAAGATCTGCGCAGATTTATTGTAAGCTATGTTGGAGACGGTATCGCCTATCAGATCCCTCCTTCCAAAACTCCTAAAGACTCGGACAAGATTGTTTATCTGGATATTCACGAACAATTTAGACGGAGTTTAAAACATCTTACAGCTAGAGCAGGTGAAAAAGCCCCCTTATGTGTCATTGCACATAGCTTGGGTAGTATTATTGCCAGTAACTTTTTCTATGATTTGCAAGCAGCTATCCCCTATGGTTGTCCTTCAGAAAAAAATTCCCCGCTCGAAAATGGAGAAACACTCACCCTCTTTTATACTTTGGGCTGCCCTATTCCACTTTGGAGTCTCCGATTTACAGATTTCGGCATCCCTATTCAAGTTCCCAGTCCAAAATTAACTGATCATTATCCCGATCTAGAAGGGGAATGGATTAATTTTTACGATAAAGATGATGTATTGGGCTATCCCCTGAAAAACTTAAATGACAAATACCGGTTAACCGTTAAAGAAGATATCGAGGTAAAAGCAGGTGGCTTCCTAGCCGGTGCTACTCCCTTATCGCATATGTATTATTGGAACAACCAGAAAGCCATAAGCATGATTGCCCAATCACTTACAAAAATATGGCTTGAAATAAATCGGAACCAATAGAATTTGATAGGGGGAGTTTTTACACCTATTTCGGAAAAAGGAAGTTAAACAGCTGAAATTAGAGTAGAAATTCCCCCTAATGAAAATTGTAAGCGATTTCAATTTCTGTTTTGAGTAAATAAGAGTATTTCCTCCCCCTATTTCACCTTGTTTAAGGCGTTCTTGTAAAATAGGGGGATTTTCTACTCTTATCTCGGGTCAATCTTGCGACTCTGGAAAATTGGCGCTATCCAGTGCCCTTCCCCATCTTTCTCTATCTCTCAATCACGAACCACGAATTCCCATTTTGCTTCAACTGTTTATAAACTAACCCATTGAATTGAACTACGGCTGTATCCTTATACTGTTGATACTGCTGTTTATAGAATTCACCCATGATCTTCTCGGGGTCCTGGTTGGTCGCTCGGATCATGGTTTGCATGACGATCATGGACTCCATGGTTTGCTGTGCTGCCTGGTTTAATTGCGTTTCATAGGTTTTAAGGTCCTGGTTCATATCGATTTTCTCCCCGGGCTTCTCTCGTAAACCGATATAGACGGGCTCCCCGTATTGAAATTCAGCCACGAGTGCGGCCCGATCATTGAATGCAAATTCCGCGATACTACTGTCCCCTCTATTTTCCATACGAATTTGATAGACATTCATATGATTGAGGTCATGTCCCATTTTTTGTTTAAAAGGGGTATTGGCCTGATTGTAAACAGCTCGGTAATGATGATGATAGGCAATCAGAAAATCCTCCAAACTAAAACCTAAGGTTTCCTGAAAACTTCCGGCATTCATCTCCAAAGTCGTAGAACGCTGAGTCAGTCCACCAGCATAATAGTCATCCATATTCGTAATGGAAAGGGACTGGATCTGATCCTTGGCATAGTCAGTATCAATCGGATGATAAATCTGTTCGACTCCGGCCAATAAAGAATGGTTCATGATCGCTGGATCCCCGAACCATTCAATATCCTCATAATAATGGAAGTAAATACTGTGTACTTTGTCTCCTTTCATCCGAAAGGACAAGATGGGGTGTTGATCCGTTTGGTCGCTTTCGATCGGATACGTGATTTCATAATCAGCCACAGGATCCTCGCATCCATCCATATTTTCCTCAGCTGTACACTCGGATTTGTATGGGGGATCTCCTAATTTTCCTACGAGTTCATCAAGGGACATCCCGAGCGTGATTCCTTGAATGAGATACCTCTCCCCTTCATCGACTATCTCCAGTGGTCTTTGGATGGTTGCTACAGGTTTGTCCACCGTTTCCGTTTTTGCTTCTTCCTGCTCGGCAGCGGATACGGTTTCGTCTGAATCAGACGAGACTTCGTCCTGCTCCTTTTTAGCCTTCATTAGCCACTCTAGCGCTTCTGTCGAATCCGGATCTTCTTTCATCGCCATTTGAAAAGCGCTAAACGCATCCTCGTATCTTCCATCCTCGAACGCGTCCTGCCCCATTTCCATACTAACCTCATATTTGCTGCTTGATCCACACGCACTCAGAATGACAAGGAGGATTAAAGGAATCATATATTTCATCTTTATGCTCTCTCCTCTACCATCCATAGTAATTCGGAACGGGTTTCCAATCCGAGGTTAAATCGTCGGGATTGATTCGCTCCAGAATTCCATCCTTAAAATACAGCTCAATCGCATGTGGCAAAGTTTGAACGTTTCCATTCTGGTAAACGCCATATGGCCAAATTTCATAGGTTGATCCGTCATGGTACAACCCTTTGCGGTCATAGGTGGGTCCACCCCAGGACATGATCACTTGTTTTTGCGTCATGCCAATTAGGATCTCTTCATTTGAAATAGCATTCCAGATGGACTCTGACCATTTGTGCTCATTTCGGGGGTTGGTGAAAGAAAAGTCTTCTACTAGATTGTCGATTTTAGATAGCTTTTTCTGAAATGTCGTCTGATCTTGCTTCTTTATGGTCATCCAATAATAACCCGCATCCCATTTAACTTCGGTGACGTATACTTTTTCTAATTTCTCGAGTTGATGGGTGATTCGTTTCGACCACATCGCTTGACCAACATATTGTTGGGCCGCTTGTTCTTTTTGTCGTTTTTCATTGGCGAGCGCTTCGTTCCGTTCGGTC
>Ga0180216_1002948_pt1 | contig 13785 bp, 12 predicted proteins | sample eDN3rd37CBELigMG_FD_128879 | JGI IMG/M metagenome (GOLD analysis project Ga0180216, IMG submission 128879) | Enriched Miracle-Growth compost microbial communities from Emeryville, California, USA - eDNA 3rd pass 37_C BE-Lig MG (version 2)... ... | reverse complement strand
GGGCCGTAGCGCAGGGCCATGAGGGCGAAATGCGCGGCGAACACCAGGTGGCCCAGGGTCATGATGGCGCCGCCCACCGAGCGCCCCTCGAGATACGGGATCGTGACGCGCACGGAATCCATGAACGGCTTGCTGGCGTCGAGCATCGCCAGGCCCTGCAGCCAGCCGCCGGTCGACAGCGTCACGAAGTAGAAGCCGAAGCCGATCACCACCAGCCAGAAATGCAGGACGATGAGCTTGGGATGCGGCCACTCCCAGGACATGACGCGCGGCATGACGAAGTACATGGCGCCGAACATCACCAGCGAAAAGAACCCGTACAGCCCCAGGTGGGCGTGGGCCACGGTAAAGTGGGTGAAGTGCGCGACGGTGCTGATGGTGCGCAGGGCCTCGAAGGATCCCTGCACCGAGCTGAGGGTGTACATCATGGCGCCCAGCACGATGAAGCGCAGCGTCGGCGAATAGTACATGGTGCGGAAATTGCCGCGCATGGTCAGGTGCTGGTTCACCGAGAACGCCAGCACCGGCACGATCATCATCATGCTCTGCACGATGGACAGCGTGATCAGCCAGTGGGGCACCGGCCCGCCCACCAGGTGGTGGCCGCCGACCTGGCCGTAGAAGAAGGCCAGCGCCCAGAAGCCGATCAGCGACAGGTTGTAGGACTGGATCGGGCGGCCGATGATCTTGGGCAGGAAATAATAGACCGAGGCCAGCGCGATCGGCGTGTAGTAGAGGCCCAGCACATTGTGCCCGAACCACCAGTTCATGGTCGCCTGCTCGACCCCGAAGTGCACGCCGGGGATCTTGCCCACCAGGTACAGCACCGGGAACCAGAACAGCGCGGCGCCCATGTACCAGATCGACACGTACAGGTGGCCGACCTTGCGGTTCTGCAGCGTGAACACCAGCGGCAGCGCGATCAGCGCCCCGCCCAGCACGATGAGGATGCTCACCTGCCAGGGGATCTCGAGCCACTCCAGTCCGTCGTTGATGCCGGCGGCGATGCTGCCCAGCCCCGCGATCAGGCCGGCGTTCCACAGCATGCAGCCGAGAATGGCGAAGCGCCCGCCGTACAGGTGGGTCTTGAGCAGGCGCGGCAGCGTCCAGATGGCCACGCCGAAGGCCGCCATCGGCGCCCAGCCGTAGGCGACCATGTTCAGGTGCAGCGTGCGCGTGCGCCCGAAGGTCAGCCAGGCATACTGGGTGAGGAACTCGGGATCGTGCAGCTTGATCGAGCTGATCAGGCCGAAGATCGAGGCCAGCACCAGCCAGACGATCGCACAGCACAGAAAGGTGAACACCACAAAGGCCGTCGACTGGTCGGCCTCCAGGCGGGCGGCGAGCTCGGCCTTGAGCTGGCTCGAGAGCGAGGGGTCGATCACCGCCGTGCCGCTGGCGGCCACGGTCTTTTGCAGGCCCGCCTTTTGCGCGGCCGTCGCCGACGGATCCTCGACGTGGCCGATTTCGCCGGTCGAGAAAATCACCCCTGCCGCCTCGGGATTCTCGTCGAACATATTGCGCCGCAGCGACCAGATGAAGATGCTCAGGCCCGTGACGGATAAAATGAAGGTGAGCAGGAGTATTGTGACGGTATCCACGAGGTTTCCGATGGAAGGCTGTAGGGGCGGGGAATGGCCGGGAACCGGCCTTCGATGGGCTGCCGATAGTCTTGCAGAATTGATCTATGATAATTCTATTGTCTTAATCAATCCTTAATTACCCTATGTCGCCTGCGGGTTTTCCGGCAGGCCTTGCAACAACAGGATCGACTCACATGGAATGCACGATCGACTGGCGCGGCCCCGAGGGCATGCTGTTCATCTCACGCACGGGCAGCGGCCACGTCATCGCCATGGACGGCGCCCCCGACGGCGGCGGCCAGAACCTCGCCGCGCGGCCGATGGAGACCGTGCTGTCGGGCGCGGGCGGATGCGCGGCGTACGACGTCGTCCTCATCCTCAAGCGCGGCCGGCACGCGGTCACGGGCTGCAGCGTCAAGCTCACCGCCGAGCGCGCCGACACCGACCCCAAGGTGTTCACCGCCATCCACTACGCCTTCACCGTGACCGGCCGCGGCCTGCCGGCCGCCGCCGTCGAGCGCGCGGTCGAGCTCTCGCACACCAAGTACTGCTCGGCGATCGCGATGCTGGAAAAGACCGCCAGGATCACACACTCGATCGAGGTGCTCGAGGCCTGAGCGCGGGCGGGCGCGGGGCGCCTGCCTGCCGCCCTGTGCCGCCCAGGCCCTACACCGCCATCGGCGCCGTCAGCGGCGGGTGGTGCCGGTAGCCGGCCAGGGCGAAATCCGAGGGCTCGACGCGCTCGAGCCACTCGGGCTCGTAGCGTCCGGTAGCGGCGTAGTCCGGGACGCGCGGCGACAGGACCAGCCGCGGCGGCGGCAGGGGCTCGCGGCGCAACTGCTCGCGCAGCATCTCGACGTGCGTCTCGTAGATGTGGGCGTCGCCGATGAAATAGGTGAACCAGCGCGGCTTGTAGCCCGTCAGGCGGGCCGCCAGGTGCAGCAGCGCGGCACCCTCGGCCAGATTGAACGGCGTCCCCAGCCCCACGTCGTTGCTGCGGACGTACAGGCACAGCGACAGCTCGCGCGCGCCGGGGTTGGCCAGGAACTGGTAGAGCAGGTGGCAGGGCGGCAGGGCCATCTCGTCGAGCTGCGCCCAGTTCCAGCCATGGAACAGGATGCGCCGGCTGGCCGGATCGCGGATCAGGGCATCCAGGCAGGCGCGCAACTGGTCGACCGCCTTGTACATGAGCACGCTGGGAACACCCTCGTCCTCGAACTCGGCCACGCGGCGGTAGCCCAGGCCGGCGGCGTGGGCGATCCGCTCGGGCGCGTTCGCGGGCAGCAGCTTGTAGGCCGGCCACCGGCGCCATTGCACGCCATAGACCGGCCCCAGGTCGTCGGGCCCCGAGCGATGGGGATTGGCCAGCCACTGGGCGTTCTCGTTGGCGTTCTGGTCCCAGACCTTGCAGCCCAGCTCGCGGAACTGCGCGGCGCTGTCCGCGCCCCGCAGGAAGCCTACGAGCTCGCCGATCGCGGACTTGAAGGCGAGCCGCTTGGTCGTGACCGCGGGAAAGCCCTCGCGCAGGTCGAAGCGCAGGCAGGCGCCGGGCAGGCTGAGCGTGCGCACCCCCGTCCGGTTGTCCTGCCAGGATCCCTGCTCGAAGATGCTGCGCACCAGGTCGAGATAGGCCTTCATCGGCCGTCTCGCGCGAGCAGGCGCCGCGCCCGCTCGATCAGGGGCAGGTCCACCATGCGCCCGTCCACCCGGAAGGCCAGCGCGCCGCTGCGGTCGGCCTCGGCGACCACGCGGCGGGCCCAGTCGAGCTCCTCGGGCGAGGGCACGAACGCCGCGTGCACGACCGGAATCTGGGCCGGATGGATGCACAGCATCCCTCCGAACCCCATGTCGCGGGCCAGGGCGATCCGCTGCGCCAGGCCCTCGAGGTCGGAAAAATCGGCGTGGACCGTGTCCAGCGGCGGCGGCAGCCCGTTCATGCAGCTATGCAGAAGGATCTGGTAGCGCACCTGGTCGAGGACGCGCTCGGCCCCCTCAGTGCCCGGGCGCGTGCCGAACTCGAGCATCAGGTCCAGGATCCCGAAGGACAGGCGCCAGACCCCGGCCGCACTGGCGATGCCGTCCAGCTCGCGCAGGCCGCGCGCGCTCTCGATGACGGGGATCAGGGGCTTGCCCGCCCCGGACACGATGTGGACGTGGCGCGCCGCCGCGGCCTTGGGCAGCACGATGCCCACGACGTTGGGCAGCTCGCGGCACAGGGCGAGGTCCTCGTCGAACCAGGCCGTGGTCCCATCGTTGATCCGCACCATGAAGCGCTCGTCCGGATGGGCCCTGGCGAACTCGGCCAGGTGGCGGCGCGCGGCGCCCTTGGCGTCGTGGGGGACCGAGTCCTCGAGATCGACGATCACCGCATCGGCGCCGCTGGCCAGGGCCTTGGGCAGGCGGTCGGGGCGGATCGCCGGCACGAACAGCGCGGTGCGCAGCAGTTTGTCATGCATTTCGCTCACTCCTACAAAGGCGGGCGGGCCGCGGCGGACGGCGCCGGGCCGCCCCCGTGGGCCGTACCGTCATTTCCCCTTCCAGACCGGCGGGCGCTTTTCGGCGAAGGCGGTGGCGCCCTCGCGCGCGTCCTCGGACACGAAAATGTGGGCGATGCGCGGGCGCTGGAGGTCGAACATCTCGTCCTGGCGCCAGTTGCGCGACTGCGAGATGACGCTCTTGGCGGCGCGCACCGCCAGCGGGCCGTTGGCCGCGATGCCGCGGCCCAGCGCCAGGGCCTCCTCCAGGGCGCCGCCCGGCTCGGCCAGGCGGTTGACCAGGCCGAGCTGGTACAGGCGCTCGGCGCCCATCATCTCACCGGTGAGCACCGCCTCCATGGCCACGTGGTAGGGGATGCGGGCCGGCAGGCGCAGCATGCCGCCCGAGCCCGGCACCAGGCCGCGCTTGGTCTCGGGCAGGCCCATGCGGGCCTCGCGCGAGGCCACGATCAGGTCGCAGGCCAGGGCCAGCTCGCAGCCTCCCGCCAGGGCGTAGCCCTCGATGGCGGCGATCAGCGGCTTGGCCGGCGGACGCTCGCACAGGCCCGCGAACCCCCGGTCGCCCACATAGGGGCGCCGGCCGGTCGCGGCGAAGGCCTTGAGGTCCATGCCGGAGCAGAAATTGCCGCCCGCGCCGGTCAGGATCCCCAGGACGACGTCCGGATCGCCGTCCAGCGCGTCCATGGCGGCGGCGATCGCCTCGGCGACCTCCAGGTTGACGGCGTTGCGGGCCTGCGGCCGGTTGATGGTCATCACCTGAATGCGGTCCACGATCCGCAGCTCCAGGATTTCGCTCATGGTTTTCCCCTTTGTGCTTGCCTGACGAGTATGGATGATCCGCCCGATTGTATTGCGTCCCCGCCGGCCCGGCGCGGCGCAGCGGCCCGGGGCGCCTCCCATGAGGGAGGACGAAACAGATAAAATGGGGCGCGGCGCAGCGGCCGGTCCGTCCGGACGGCCCCGGCGCCGGACCCGCGAACCGGCCTCCGACACGAACACGAACCCGATCCCACTCACCGCGACGCCCGCGCCGCGCATTCGTCCATGCTCACATTCCAACAGTTGATTTTATCGCTCCAGCAATACTGGGACCGCCAGGGCTGCATCCTGCTGCAGCCCTACGACATGGAGGTCGGCGCCGGGACCTCGCACACCGCCACGTTCCTGCGCGCCATCGGGCCCGAGCCCTGGCGCGCGGCCTACGTCCAGCCCTCGCGCCGTCCCAAGGACGGCCGCTACGGCGAGAACCCAAACCGCCTCCAGCACTACTACCAGTTCCAGGTGGTGCTCAAGCCCGCGCCGCCCGAGATCCTCGACCTGTACATCGGCTCGCTGCGCGAGCTGGGCATCGACCCGCTGCAGCACGACATCCGCTTCGTCGAGGACGACTGGGAAAACCCGACGCTGGGCGCCTGGGGGCTGGGCTGGGAGGTCTGGCTCAACGGCATGGAGGTCACGCAGTTCACCTACTTCCAGCAGGTCGGCGGCCTGGACTGCAATCCGGCGACCGGCGAAATCACCTACGGCCTCGAGCGCCTGGCGATGTACCTGCAAGGCGTCGAGTCCGTCTACGACCTGGTCTGGACCGACGACGGGCGCGGAGGCCGGGTGCTGTACCGCGACGTCTTCCACCAGAACGAGGTCGAGCAATCCACCTACAACTTCGAGCACGCCTCCACCACGATGCTGTTTGCCCATTTCAACGACTACGAGGCCGAGGCCAGGCGCCTCATCGAGGTGCCCCTGGCGCTGCCCGCCTACGAGGCCACGCTGAAGGCCGCCCACACCTTCAACCTGCTGGACGCGCGCGGCGCGATCAGCGTCACCGAGCGCGCCGCCTACATCGGCCGCATCCGCAACCTGTCGCGCGCCGTCGCGCAGGCCTACCATGATTCGCGCGAGCGCCTGGGATTCCCCATGCTGCGCGAGGAGGCCGCGGCATGAACGCGCCCTCCGCCGCCAAAGAGCTGATCATCGAGCTCGTCACCGAGGAACTCCCCCCCAAGGCGCTTCACGCGCTGGGCCAGGCGTTCGCCCAGGGCGTGCGCGAGGTGCTGGACGAACGGGGCCTGCTGGCGCCGGGCTGCGCCTGCGCCGACTTCGCCACGCCGCGCCGCCTGGCGGCGCACTTCAGCCACGTCCTGGGCCAGGCGCCCGACCGCGCCTATTCCGAAAAGCTGATGCCGGCCGCGATCGGCCTGGACGCCTCCGGCGCTGCCACGCCGGCGCTGCTCAAGAAACTCGCGGCCAAGGGCCTGGACGGCATCGACCCCGCCCGCCTGGCGCGGCGCAGCGACGGCAAGCAGGACGTCCTGTACGCCGAGGGCACGGCGCCGGGCGCCACCCTCGCCGAGGGCCTGCAGCAGGCGCTGGACCACGCGCTGACGCACCTGCCCATCCCCAAGGTCATGCAGTACCAATTGGCTGACGGCCGCAGCTCGGTCAAGTTCGTGCGGCCCGCGCACCGGCTCGTCGCCCTGTGGGGCGCCGAGGTGGTGCCGGTGCGCGCGCTGGGGCTGGAGGCCGGGCGCCTGAGCATGGGCCATCGATTCATGGGCCGCGCCGAGCTCGCGATCGCCGAGGCCTCGCAATGGGCGCGGCAACTGCGCGACGAGGGGATGGTCCTGCCCTCGTTCGACGAGCGGCGCGGCGAGATCGCGCGCCAGCTCGCGCGGGAATCCGCCGCCCTGGGCACCACGATCGATCCCGCCGGAGACAGCCCCGAGGTGGCCGAGCTGCTCGACGAGGTCACCGCGCTGGTCGAGTACCCGACGGTCTACGTCGGCGCCTTCGATCCGGCCTTCCTGGCGGTCCCGCCCGAATGCCTGATCCTCACCATGCGGCTCAACCAGAAATACTTCCCGCTGTTCGATCCCGACGGCGGGCGCCTGACGCACCGCTTCCTGATCGTGAGCAACATGCGTCCGGCCGACCCGCGCAACATCATCGAGGGCAACGAGCGGGTCGTGCGCCCGCGCCTGGCCGACGCGCAGTTCTTTTACCAGACCGACCTCAAGACCCCGCTGGCCGACCGCGTGGGCGAGCTGTCGCAAAGCGTCTACCACAACAAGCTCGGCTCGCTGCTCGAGCGCACCGAGCGCGTGCGGGCCATCGCCCGCTGGCTGGCGCCCCTGCTGGGCGCGGACGCCGATCGCGCCGACCGCGCCGCCCTGCTCGCGCGCGCCGACCTGAACACCAGCATGGTGGGCGAGTTCCCCGAGCTGCAAGGCATCATGGGCGCCTACTACGCGACGGCCGACGGCGAGCCCGCCGACGTGGCCCGGGCCCTTCGCGACCAGTACCGCATCCGCCTGGACGCGCCGGTATCCGGCGACACGCTGACCTCGGCCGTGCTGTTCATGGCCGAGCGCGCCGAGACCCTGGTCGGCATCTGGGGCATCGGCCTCGCGCCCACGGGCGAACGCGACCCCTACGGCCTGCGGCGCGCGGCGCTGGGTCTGATCAGCGCCTACGAGCAACTGACCGCGGGCGGCTGGCTCTCGGCCAGCCAGGACTCGCCGGCGCGGCTGTCGGCCCTGCTGGAGCGCGCCTGGGCGGGCTTCGAGCCCGGGCGCCTCGCGGCGGACACCGTGGACGAGGTCCGCGGCTTCGTCTACGAGCGCTACCGCCACCAGCTCGCGCAGGCCTTCGACCGCGCCGCGGTCGACGCCGTGCTCGCGCTGCAGCCGCCGCTGCACCAGGTGCACGCGCGCATCCAGGCCTGCGTCGACTTCGCCGCGCGGCCCGAGGCCGCCGATCTCGCCGCCGCCAACAAGCGCATCGCCAACCTGCTGAAAAAGGCCGAGGGCGCCCTGCCCGCCTTCGATCCGGGCCTGCTCGCCGAGCCGGCCGAGCGCCGCCTGGCGGACGCCGTCGCCGGGCTCGCGCCCGAGGCGGGCGAACGCATCCGCGCCGGCGACTTCACCGGGGGCCTGGCGGTGCTGGCCGGCGCGCGCGACGCGGTCGACGGATTCTTCAACGACGTCATGGTGATGGCCGAGGATGCGCGCCTGCGCGCCAACCGGCTGGCCCTGCTGCGCTCGCTGCACGAGCTGATGAACCAGGTCGCCGACCTCTCGAGGCTCGCGCGGTGAAGCTCGTCATCCTCGATCGCGACGGCGTCATCAACCACGACAGCGACGCCTACATCAAGTCGCCCGCCGAGTGGATCCCCATCGACGGCAGCCTGGACGCCATCGCCCGCCTGTCGCGCGCAGGCTGGCGCATCGTGGTCGCGAGCAACCAGTCGGGTCTCGCCCGGGGCCTGTTCACCATGGATACGCTGGTGGCGATCCACGCCAAGATGCACCAGGCCGTGGCGGACGCGGGCGGACGGATCGACGCGATCTTCATCTGCCCGCACGGGCCGCAAGAGGGCTGCGCCTGCCGCAAGCCGGCGCCCGGCATGCTGCGCGACATCGGGCGGCGCCTGGACGTGCCGCTCGCGGGCGTACCGGTCGTGGGCGACGGCCTGCGCGACCTGCAGGCCGCCGTCCAGTGCGGATGCGCGCCCTGGCTGGTGCTGACCGGCAAGGGCCGCAAGACCTGGGAGGACGCGGGCCGGCAGGGCCTGCTGCCCGCCGGGACCGAGGTCCGCGAGGACCTCGCGGCCGTGGCCGACGCCTTGCTGAAGGCCTGACATGAACATCCTCCACATCCTGCGCTCCACCGTCTACATGGCCTTCATGGTCCTCACGGTGATCCCCTATTCGATCGCCTGCGTGCTGTGGGCGCCGCTGCCCCTGCACTGGCGCTACGTGCTGACCACGGGCTGGCCCCGGATGTGCCTCTGGGCGGCCCGCTGGGTCCTCGGCATCCGCTACGAGGTCACCGGCATGGAAAAGCTGCCCGACGGCCCGCTGATCATCCTCTCGAAGCACCAATCGGCCTGGGAGACCCTGTTCTTCGCCACGCGCATGCCGCGCGACGTGGTCTTCGTCTACAAAAAGGAACTGCACCAGATACCGTTCTTCGGCTGGGGGCTGGCGCTGCTCAGCATGATCCCCATCGACCGGCGCAAGGGGCGCGAATCGTTTGACCAGGTCGTGAGCATCGGCGGGCGCCGCCTGCGCGAGGGCCGCTGGCCGGTGCTGTTCCCCGAGGGCACCCGGGTCGCGCCGGGCGAGATCGGCCGCTACAAGCAGGGCGGCGCCCTGCTCGCCTGCCGCACCAACACCCCGGTCGTGCCCGTGGCCCACAATGCGGGCGAGCGCTGGCCGCGCAACGCCTTCATCAAGACCCCGGGCCTGGTCACCGTCTCGTTCGGGCCGATCATCCGGCCCGAAGGCAAGACGCCCGCCGCCCTGAACGCCGAGGTCCGCGACTGGATCGAGGCCGAGATGCGGCGCCTGAATCCCGAACGCTATGGCGGGCCGTCAGCTTGAGCTGTTCTCTCCCGCCCCCGAGGCGGGCGGCCACGGTCGCCGGCGCCCGCCCGCGGCCGCGCCCATCCCGGTCCCCGTGCCGCCCGGCGCCCCGCCGGCGCGTCCGGCCGTCCTGCCGGCGGGCACCCGCTGGCGCGAGATCGCGCTGGACGCCCGGATCCTGGGATTCCTGCTGCGGCGCTCGCGGCGCAAGTCCATCGGGCTGGTGATCCGCGACGACGGCCTGCTGGTGCAGGCGCCGGCCTGGAGCACCCTGCCGCAGATCGACCACGTGGTGCGCGAGAAGGCGGACTGGATCCTGCGCAAGCTCGATGAGCGCGACCAGCGCCTGCGGCTGCTCGCCCTGCAGGCCACGCAATGGCGCGCGGGCGGCGCCATCCCCTACCTGGGCGTGCGGATCGAGCTCGCGCTCGACGGCACCCGCGCCGCGCGCTATGCGGGCGACGCCGACACGCCGCGGACCGGCGATACGCTCAGCCTGCCGCTGCCCGCGGACGCCGGCCCCGACCGGGTCCGCGACAGCGCGGGCGCCTGGCTGCAGCAGCGGGCGCGGATCGACTTCGGCCGCCGCCTCGACCGCTACCTCGCCGCGGCGGGAATGTCCCTCAAGGACTGGCGCCTGTCCTCGGCCACGGGGCGCTGGGGCTCGTGCAACAGCGACCGGCGCATCCTGCTGAACTGGCGCCTCATCCATTTCGAGCCGCGCCTGATCGACTACGTCGTGGCGCACGAGGTCACGCACCTGCGCGTCATGAACCACAGCCCCGCGTTCTGGCGCGAGCTGGGGCGCCTCTATCCCGAATTCAAGCAGGCCCGCGACACGCTCGCGCAGCACCACCCCGACAGCCTCCCGCTGATCTGAGGCGCCCGGCGAGGGGCGGCGGCGCCCCGACCTCGCAAGGACGGCCGGCGGCGCCCGGCACCCCGCGCGCGCCCGCATTTGCGTATGATGGGAGGAAATCCCATCACCGAATTCCATCATCACCGGAGAACCCCTCATCATGCGTCTGCTACACACCATGCTGCGCGTGGGCAACCTCGATCGCTCCCTGATGTTCTACACCGACATCCTCGGCATGCGGCTGCTGCGCCAGAAAGACTACCCGGACGGACGTTTCACCCTGGCCTTCGTCGGATTCCAGGACGAGGACGAAGGGGCCGTGATCGAGCTCACCCACAACTGGGACACCGAAACCTACGCGCTGGGCGATGGCTACGGCCACATCGCCATCGAGGTCGATGATGCGTACGACGCCTGTGCGCGCATCAAGGCCAAGGGCGGCCACGTGGTCCGCGAGGCCGGGCCGATGAAGCACGGCAGCACCGTGATCGCCTTCGTCGAGGACCCCGACGGCTACAAGATCGAACTCATCCAGCGCGAGGGACGCGCGGACTGAGGCGGGCGCGGCTCGCCGGCCTGATTCGGCGGCCGGCGACCAGCGGCGGGGCGGCTTCCCGTCCGGTCAGGCGGTCGGCTCGGCGCCGCTCGCCGCGAGGGCGTCGGCCATGTCCATGAACCGGTCCACCGGCAGTTCCTGGGGGCGCGCCGTGGGGGGGATCCCCAGGGCCTCCCAGTCGAGCGCATCGGCCCAGATGCCGAGGCTGACGCGCACCATCTTGCGGCGCTGCTCGAACGCGCGGGCCACCACGCGCTCGAAGGCCAGCGCGCTGCGCGGGCGGCGCAGCGCGTCGCCGGCCAGCGGCCGCATGCGGACCACCGACGACACCACGCGCGGCGGCGGATCGAAGGCCTCGGGCGGCACGTCGAACAGGCTCGCCATGCGGTAGCGGGCCTGCAGCATGACCGAGAGGCGCCCGTACTGGCTGTCGCCGGGGCGGGCCACCATCCGCTCGATCACCTCGCGCTGCAGCATGAAATGCTGGTCGCGCACCTGGTCGGCCCATTGCATCAGATGGAACAGCAGCGGCGTCGAGATGTTGTAGGGCAGGTTGCCGACGATCCGCAGCCCGGCCCCCAGGGCCCCGAAATCCACCCCCAGGGCGTCGCCCTCGAGGACCTCGAGGCGCTCGGCCGGCCATTCGCGGCGCAGGCGCGCCGCCAGGTCCCGGTCCAGCTCGACCGCCACGAGGCGGTCCAGGCGATCGAGCAGGGGACGGGTCAGGGCCGAGAGCCCCGGCCCGATCTCGACCATGCGATCCGCGGGCTGCGGATCGATGGCCCGCACGATGGCGTCGACCACCGCCTCGTCGTGCAGGAAATGCTGGCCGAACCGCTTGCGCGCCTGGTGGGCCATGCTCAGCGCGCCGTCCGCGCGCCGTCCTCGAGGCGGTTGTCGATGTAAGCCTGGGCGCGCAACTGGTCCAGCCATTCCTCGTACGCCGGCCCGATGCGGCGCTGCATCAGCTCGCGGCGCGCCTGCATGCGGCGGAACTCGTTTTCCATGTTCTTGCTGCGGCGCTCCTCGACCTGGATCAGGTGCCAGCCGAACGGCGACTTGATGGGCTGGCTGATCTGCCCGTCGCCCAGAGCGTCCATGGCCTCCTCGAAGGCCGGCACGGTATCGCCCGGCGACAGCCACCCCAGGTCGCCCCCCTGCGGCGCCGTGGCATCCTCGGAATACCGCTTGGCGAGCTCGGCGAAGGACTCGCCATGCTCGATGCGCGCGCGCAGCTTTTCAAGCAGGGCGCGGGCCTTGTCGTCGGTCGTGACCTTGTTGGTCTTGATCAGGATGTGCCGCGCATGGGTCTGGGTGACCATCATCGGACCCGAGGCGGGCTGCCGCGGGGCGGGCTGGGGCGCGGGGGCCGCGGCGGGCGGCCGGGCCGCCGGGCGGCGCGCCGCCGACGGCGCCTGGGCGTAGCCCCGGCGCAGCACCTTGAGGATGTGGAAGCCGCGCCCGCTCTGCAGCACGTCCGAGATCTGGCCCGGGCCGAGATTCCGGATCGCCTGCGCGAACAGGTCGGGCCAGTCGGAAATCGGGCGCACGCCCATATTGCCGCCGTCGAGGGCCTGCGGGCCGTCCGAGGAGGCCGCGGCGACGCCGGCGAAGTCCGCCCCGCCGCGCAGCTTGCGCAGGATGGCCTCGGCCTCGCGGCGCTTTTCGTCGACCACGCCGCTGGGCGCGCGATCGGGGACCTCGACCAGGATCTGCGCCAGCTCGACGAGTTCCGGGCCGCGCGGGGCCGGTGGCGGCTCGGGCGGCGGTTCGGCCGCGCGGGGCTCGGGCTGGGGCATGGCCGGCTGGCCGCCGCTGCCGCCCGTGCTCAGGAAAGCGTCGATATCGCTGTCGCTGATGGTGATGCGGTCGGCGACCAGGCGCTGGCGCAGCATGTCGTCCCGGATCTGCTGGCGCAGCTCCTGCCGGTAGGCGTCCCAGGCCAGGCCGCTGCGCTCGACCTCGCGGCGCAGTTGCTCGACTGTCAGGCGATTGCGCTGGGCGACGGACTGGACGGCGCGGTCCACCTGCTCGTCGCCGACCCTGAGCCCGATGCGCTCGGCCTCCTGGCGCTGCAGCTCGTCGTTGATCATCTGCTGGAGGACCTGGCGGCGCAAAGTGGCGTCGTCGGGCACGGGCACGCCCTGCTGCTGCATCTGCTGGCGGACCTGGGCGGCCTTGACCTCGAGCTGGCGCAGGGTGATCACCTGCTTGTTGACCACCGCGGCGATCCCGTCGACGAACTGCTCGCCGGGGACCTGCGCCTGCGGGGGCGGTGCGGCTTTGGAGGCCCGGGTCGCCGCCAGGGCCGTGCCGCCGGCGGCGAGGCCCGACAGCGCCGCGATGAGCAGCGCGGCGCGGGCCAGATAGTGCGGACGAAACATCATTCGTACCTCTCGAAGGCGGTTTTTTCAGGTATGGGCGCGGCCACCGACTCGTAGCCCACGACCCGCTCGGACAGCAGCCTCATGGGATCGGTGCCCAGCGACCCCAGTCCGGAGAGTTCCAGTTGCAAAAAGAGCGCCGTGTTGGCCTTTTCGGCCGACACCGCGTAGCGCTGCATCACCACGCGGGCCGTCCAGCAGCAGTCGCCGCGATATTCCAGGCCCAGGATCGATTGGGTGCTGCGCTTTTCCTCCAGGGAATAATCATAGCGGCCCACGCCGTACCAGCGGCGGGCGATGGGCCACTGGCCGCTCAGGCTGACCTGCTCGCGCGATTCGATCGTGGCGTCGTCCTCGTACAGGCGGTAGGGGTCGGAATAGGCGTTGGGATCCCGCTCGTAGCGATAGGCCAGCGACACCGTCGCCAGGCGCTTGGGATTCCAGCGCACGCCCGTGCTCAGGCGCTCGCGCTTGCGGGTCTCGGCCTTGAACTGGCCGTCGAAATACACCGAGAACTTGTCGGTGAGCGCCGCGTTCGCGCC
>Ga0180216_1002947_pt1 | contig 13787 bp, 17 predicted proteins | sample eDN3rd37CBELigMG_FD_128879 | JGI IMG/M metagenome (GOLD analysis project Ga0180216, IMG submission 128879) | Enriched Miracle-Growth compost microbial communities from Emeryville, California, USA - eDNA 3rd pass 37_C BE-Lig MG (version 2)... ... | reverse complement strand
GCCGAGCCCGCCGGCGCCGCCGCGGACGCGGACCCGCAGCCCTGGCTGCCACGGGGCGCCGCGGACCGCGCCGCAGCCGCCGTGGAGACGCGCATTGAGGTGCTGCCTAAACAGGTGGCCCACCGGTGCGTTTTAGCGGCACGCCCAACCCATCGTGTGCCGGACGAGACATAACACAGTCCGCCCACGGTCGCGCATAGCGGCGTGCATCGGCCGCGCAGGCTGCGCTTGTTTGCGCCGCTCCCGGCCACCGTGCCGGCGACGCTGCAGGCCCTGCCGCCAACGGCGCTGCACGAGCTCACGGCGTCCTGGCAGCAGCCGCTGGACGCCCTGACCACCGGGGCGGCGACGCCGCAGTTTGCCGAGTACCGGCCTAGCCGCCGCGCAGGCCATCTGGATGCCGTACGGGCCGTTGCCCCGATGCGACAGGGCCCGAACAGCCCACCCCCCACCCCCGCTTCCGCTGACGGATGCCTCCCATCGCCTAGACTCGCGCAACCTGGCACGCGCAGGCGGAGGCGTTGGCGACAGTCACCTTGCCCCAGGCCGAGCGGATCGCGGGAAGCCCGACACCGCGGCGCCAGGAAGCGTCGGCCCTGCGCTTGCTGCCGGCACAGTACCACCCGAACCTGCTGCCGGCCTTTGCGATGCTGGAGACGGCGCGCGCGTGCTACTGGCTCCTGCCGTGGATGCCGTTCACGCTCGCAGACGTCGTCCAGCTGAAGGAAGGCGGCATCCACCGGTCCATCTCGCGCAAGCTCTTCATTGTCTACCAGCTGGCGCACGCGCTCGACGCGCTGCACCGGCGAGGGCTTGCGCACGGCCGGTGCGTGCCAATACGCCCCCTCATCCATTTGACGCGGTTGCTCAACGTGCTGGCCAGGCGCTCAGGCGTGCGTTGGGTGATGCACAGCGTTGGCATGAGCCATGTCTTGCTGGACGATGGCCTGTGGGCCCGCCTGGCCTTGCCCGCGCTGGCCCGCCCGGAGGACGAGGCCAAGCCAATGGACGACGACGACGACGCGACGCGCCCGGACGATCTGCTGCGGCGTCTCTACGAACGCGGCTACGTGCGGCTGCCCAAAGGTCTGGCGCCCCCACCCACGTCGTCGGTACATGCGTGGCGCCGCCTTGCTGATGCGCCGCGCCCCCGCAGCATGGTCTGGGGCGGCTGCAAAAACGCCCAGACATGCCGTACGACCACAGCCCGACCGAGCTGTGGCTCCGAGGCGCGCTCAGCAACTTTGCCTACCTGATGATCATCAACAGCGCCGTCGGTGCGGCGCGAGCAAGGGGCGCGTGACGTTCTCTGGGGTCGAGCAAAGGGGCTAACGCGCACTGCTCGGTCTCACTTCTGTCTGCGCGGCGCCCGCCAGGCCGCCGCGAGGGCGAGACCACTTTTCATCCGGCGCTGCCGTGGGTGCTCGAGTTTCAAAGCGAGTCGCTCGCCACGGAGACGTGGCGGGACCTGAGCAAGACCAAGTTCCGCCTCAACAAGGGCGACGAGCAGCTGGACCTCACGTACGACAGTGCGACACCGCACCACGTGACGGACATTCTCACCGACATCACCTACTACGTCTACATGGCGCGGCGCACGCCGGTTTCGGTCCGTGCACGCGCCGCCGGTATTCGGTGGGGAGGCGAGGCGAGCGCGGCGCTGACCGCCGGTCGCTGCCATGTGTCTCTCCTTAGGTCCCGCCGCGCCAGGTTCTGTGCAAGTACGTGCGCGCCAAATGGGAGCCGCAAGAGTACCCGGCGTCGATGGCGCGCATGTACCAGTGGACCCCGGACGAATGCATTCCCGAGTTCTTCACGGACGCGACCATCTTCACTTCCCTGCACCCGGACATGCCCAACCTCCAACTTCCTGCGTATGCTCGGCGCGCCAGTCTCCGGTGTGCGCGTCCTCTGGGAGGTGGCTGATGCGGCCGTGGCCACGTCCGAAGAGCACGGCGCACCCGACCGCAGCTGGGCGCGAACGCCAGAGGACTTTGTACGGCTGCATCGGGAAGCCCTGGAGAGCGACCATGTCTCCGCCCGGCTGCACCTGTGGATCGACTTGACCTTTGGCTACCGGCTATCCGGTACGGACCACAACGCCGCCGTACTGTGCAGGCTCTGTTTCAGAGGCCTGACGCGTGCGCCACAATCACTTGGGCACTGTCTCGCCGCGCCGCGCCGCACGCCAGGCCGTGCGGCGATCGAGGCCAAGAACGTGCCGCTCAGCCTGAGCGATGCCGGCCAGGGCGGTCGCCCCCTGCGGCACGGCATCGTGCAGCTGTTCCACGAGCCGCATCCGGCTCGCGTGGTGCGCCCGCCCGTGTCCGAGCCGCTGCGCCGTTTGCGCGCTGGTGCCGCTGCCGAGACGGTCGCCGAGGCGCCCGGGGCGGCGCCGTTTGCGGCCGCGCTGGCGGCCCTCCGGGGCCGGCGCGAGCGGCTGCCGCCGGCGAACCTCCCGGCGGCCCCGTCGTACGCGGTCCCGGAAACGCCGCGGGGCCCGCACCGCCAGCTTGGTGCGCGGTCCGGCACGGGCACCGCGGGCCGTGGCTCGATCGTTAGCTCCGCCGCCGCCGCGCCGCCGCCGGCGCCTGCTGGATCCGTGGACGCCGGGGCCGTGGCCTCGCCGTCCCGGGACCTCGCCGCCGATCTCGGGCCCCTGCGCGCGCCGGTCGACTCGTTCACCAACGCGGCTGCGGCAGCAGCGACGTCGCTGGCCAACAGCGTCGGCGCGCTAGTGACGTTGTCCAGCGGGGGCCTGCCGGTGGGCAAGGCGGCCGCGGCAGTTGCCGACGGCACATCGTCTGGTGGCGACGCTGTGCTCGGGGGCGGGCCTGCGGGCCCCGTCGCCCCGGCCGGCGCGCTGGCCTCGCGCAGCAGCTTGGCCGCTAGCGGCAGCAGCCTTGGGCTGGTGGCATCGCCCGCGCAGCCGGGCGCCGCCGGTTCGGGGACCGGGGCGGCTGCGGCCGTAGCCACCGCCCCGATCCACTTGGCGCCCGGCGGCGAGGACATCGTGCAGGCGTTAAACGCCCGCGAGCACGTCGCGCTGTTTGTCCGCCGCTACCGCCGCATCCTCGAGCAGGCCGCCGCTGGGGCCGCCGCGCAAGCCGATGGCGCCGGGGCCACGCCGCCCGTTCGGCCTAGCCCTGGGACGGGCGTCGGAGTCGCGGACGAGTTTGCGCGTGCCTGCGCCGCCGACGTCGCTGACCTTGGCCGCCTGACCCTCCAGCTGTTTCTGGAGACGGCTGGCAATGACCACGGGCGGTTCCCCAACTGGACCGTCTACGGGCGGTCCGACCACCGAACGCCACACGCGGTCGCTGGCACGAGTGCGGCGGATGCGGCGATCGCCGCCGCGCTGGCGTTGCCACCTGCGGAGCGCCGGCAGGCGCTGGCCCAGCTCTGCCACAAGGTCTGCAGTGAGCGCACGCGCGGTGTCCGCACCGCGGAGCAGGGCTAACGGCTGGACCGCGAGGCCGCGCGTGCTGGTGGCTTTGGACAGCTGCCGGCGCGGGTCCGCGGCCTCGTGCTGCGGATGCTCGAGCCCGACTGGCGCCAGCGCATCACGCTGGCCGAGCTGCTGCGCACCGGGCCCGAACTGACGAGCCCGTTCCCGGCCGCGCTACGCCGGCTATACCAGATCCTCTCGCACGTCGTCGCCGCCGGGTACGGCCACGCAGCAGGGCACCCAGCATTGGTCCGCGAGGTCACGTTGTCCCTGACGGCGCGAGGCATTGTCTACCACTGAACGCTGGGCTGCGCCAGGAGTCACGCCGAGCGCATGGACCTCGCGCAGCAGGCGCTGCCAGAAATTTGCCAGCTGTCCGATGAGGTATGCCGCAACGCCGCGTCTAGCGCAGCGTGTTGCCGCGGCGACTCACCGTGGGCGTCGCCGCCCCTTGCTGGCCCTGAACGCCGCCTGGTTTCTAGTACTTTGACGTGGCGTTGCCGTTCCTGCTCGGCCAATTCCGCAACGAGGCCACGCGGCTTCCCGCGCTCGCGATCCTGGATCGGCTAGGCGCACGGCTGGGGCCTGCGCAGACGCGGCAGCTGCTGCTCAAGCCCGTGGTCAGCATCTTTGAGGTACGGCGTGCGTCCCTGCGCGACTCTGGTGCGCCTGCGCTGACCCGAAGAGTGGTGAGTGTTCGCCTGGCATCGTGACTGTAACCAGGCCGGGTCGCCCGAGGCGTACCAAGCGCTGCTGAAGCGCAATGTCTTGCCGCAGCTGCAGACGCGCTTTACCGTCCGCGACGTGCTGCGCCAGCTCGTGCCCTTTGTGATCGAGTCGCTGATGGCGCCCGTGCCCGACGCAAGCAGTCCCGCGGCTGGCGCCGCGGCGCCCGCTACAACCGACAGCACTGGGTACAGTGGCCTCCAGACCACCGAGCGCCGCGTGCCCGCGCTCGCGTCGACCGTGCTCCTGCAGATTGCGTACGGGCCCCGCCAGCACCGCCTCATGGCCAAAAAAAAAAGCCCGAAGCGGCCGGTGTACTTAGCCCCCTAGCGTCAGCCTCGTCGCTTTCCGCGCTGCCAACAGCGAGTCGGTGGGCCCCGTCCTGTCGGCGCGCTTCATCTCGGGCGTGCTCCTGCGGCGCATGCTGACCGAAGGCAACGCGTGCTCCCCCTCGATCATCCACACATTGACGGCGCTCGGCACGCAATTTGGGCCGGCGTACATCACGCTTCACTACATGCCGGCGATCGCGGCGTCGCTCGAGACCCACTGCAAGCGGCCGACGGCGCGCACGGCCATTGTCGTGCCCAACGTGCTCCTGCTCCTGCAAAAGCTCATCCTGCAGCTGCCCGCGCCAAGCGTCAGCGACCTGCTGGACGAGCACCTGGCGCGGCCGCTGCTGTCGCTGCTGCTCCCGCTGCCCGCCAACCCCAAGCTGGACGCGGCGGGCCGGACATTCGTGTGCCGCGCCGCCATCGAGGTGCTTCGCTACGTCACCCACACCGTCTCGCGGCCCACCTTTGAAAAGAAGGTCGCTCGGGGAGGCGGCCGCCACCGCGGAGGAGTGGAGGCGGCACCAGTGTCACCGTTCTAACACACCCGACGCCGTAGCGTGGCTGGTTTAGTCACGCGCTGCAGGTCCTGCCGCTGCTGCAGGCCTTCTTCATCCGGTTCACAGAGATGTTTGAGCCGGACCCCAGCGCGGGTGCTCATCCAGCGGAGGGCGGCGAAGCCGAGCCCGTCCTCGTCGCGGTCAGCAACATGACTGAGGAGGAGAAAGTGCGCGCCGCGCTGGTTGGCTGGCGCTTCAGGCAATTTGGAAGACTGACCGGGCCGGGCCACTCTTGTGCCACGTGCTGCGTCCTCCCACCCCCACCCCCCACCCCCAAGCCGATCTACACGGCCGCCATGGCGGCGTTCGCGTACTCGAGCTTTTGCCAGATCATTGGCCAGGAGACCATGCGGCGCGCCATTGTCAACAGCGAGCTGATTGAGCAGCTCATGTACGACCACCTGACGTCGGCGGAGCGCGAGGTAGCCGCCGCCGGCCTGGGCGAGGCGCCTGCGGACCTGCCGCCGTCGACTCGCGTCATGGACCAGCCGCCGTCCACTCGCGTCATGGATGAGCACCCGACAAACTCGCGCGACGCCGAGGCCGGCGGTTTTGCGCCCTTTGCTGCGGGCGACGACGACAGCATCGCAAGCGCCGAGGCCGACGAGGACGACCGGGACGCCGGCCCCAACGATGGCGGCGGCGGCAACGACGAGGGCACCGAGGGCGACGCCGACGCCGACGCAGGGGCGCAGGAAGCAGGGCCGGGGCCGGACGCGGACGACGGCTACGACTTGCGGTCGCAGCCGCGAGGCTCCTTCGACGGCGGCGACGTTGACGACGATTTGCTGCTGGATCCCGCGGAGCGGTTCCGGGTCGGCAGCGTCGGCCAGACGAGCCTGCTGGACGTGGCGGGCTCGAGCGACGCGGGCGGCGGGTCCGTGTCGACGGACAACGAGGACCTGGCTGGTGCCGCGCCCGTCGGCAGCCTGCCGACGTCGTTCTCCCGGACCAAGGCCAGCGCGCTGACGGCGAGCGCCGCGGGGCCCAGCACTACCACGGCCGTCGCGGGCGCGCGTCCGCCGGCGGCTGGCGGCAAGCGCGACCTCATTCCGGAAGGCGCTGCGGCGCAGGCGCCGCGGCCGACGTCGACCGCGGCGCGGCTCAGCTCTGGAGCCACCGGCAAGGCCGCCGCCGCTGCGGCCAAGCACGCCGCCGCCCGCGACACCCGAGCGTACGCACGAAAGGACGACTCGGCCGGGACGCGGAGCAGGTGGCCGCTAACGGTACCCACGCGCATGGCCGCGCCATGGGGCTGGGCTGCGTCAGCCAATGGCGCCAGTACTTTGAAGAGATTGCCGACTGCCGGCCCGGCACCGCTGCCGGCACGTCGGCCGCCCTGGCGTCCTTTGCGAACGTGCGCCTGCACACCTACGCCGGTATGCCGTCGCCACCGCGGCGGTCGTAACTGGTGCGGACCACGCACTGAGCACAATCATCGCATGGACGACTTTGCCGGGCTGGGCGCAGGGCACACCGGCGCTGTGCGGTCGATCACGGTCGCAGGCTCCGAGCGCGCGGCGCTGACGGCGTGCAAGGACCGCACTGTCAAGCTGTGGTCGCTCGACCTCGACGTCGGCGCGATGAGCGCGACGGCGGCGAACCCCGTGCTGTTTGGCGATTGCCGGCAGACCTACAGCGCGCACAAGAAAGGCGTTCTGCGGGCGGCCTGGTTCGGCAACGAGCGCACGGTCGTGTCGGCCGATGCCCACGCGATCCATGTACGTCGATGAGGACCGCGCGCCGCGGGGTGTCGATACCCAAGCTCGCCAAAAGCTGAAACGGCCAGCGTTTGTGTTTTGCCTGCCCCACGCCCAGCTCTGGGACGCCGAAGTCGGCCGCACGATCCACGTCTTTGACGTCAGCAAGGCGCCCATCATCGACTTTGTGAGCCCGCAAGCCGGCAGCCAGCTGATTGCGCTGACCACCGCCGGCGCCCTCCAGTACGTTTCCTGTGGCACACCATCATGCTCTCTAGTTCGTGTGCGGCGTCTCACTGACCTTGCTGCGCCGGCGAACCGCAGCCGCGCTCGATCCGCTGCGCCTCAGGTTCTTTGACTACCGCGTGCGCTGCCAGCAGCAATCGTGGCGCTCCGGATTCGCCTACGCCGGCCAGGCGCGGACGCTGGCCGCGCACGGCGACGGCACCAACTTTGTCGCCGTTGGCTGCGCCACAGGCGTGGTGTCCGCGCTGGATGTGCGCACGGGCCTGCTGGTGTCGAGCGCCCGCGTCCACGACGCCGAGGTGACCCGGGTGCGTACTCTTGCGCCCATGCCGTGCGACGAGGCTGGATCCCGCGATGCTCACATCCGCGCACCTCCGCTGCTCCGTGCTCGGACTGGACGCCAGATCCACTTCTTGGACAGCGACGCCGCGGTCAGTGCGGCCGTCGACGGGACGCTGGTCCACTGGGATGCGCAGCGGATCTCGGTGCGCAGCATCTACCGCGGTGCGTCTTTGTCGCGCAGTTCACGGCGCCCGCGCACGACCGGAGCTGCTAACCCGCACGGCGCAGCCGTCCGTGCATCTGGGAGACGGCTGCGCGCAGGCCTGGGCGAGGCGGTCGACCTGGACTTTAACAGCAACCAGGTGCTGTCGCTGCTCGCCGGCGGCGGGTCGCTGTGGCGCGCGACGCTGGAGAAGCAGCAGCTCAGCAAGCCGCAGGTGTTCCGCCTCAAGTCGCCGCAGTGGAAGCACGCGCCGACCGCGGTCGCGACGCTGCCGCTGCACGGGCTGACCCTGCTGGCCACCGACGACGGCGCGGTCCATCTGACGTTGTAAACTACGAGTGTGGCTTATCTTTTGGGGGGGGGGCCTGGTTGCGGGGTCTGCGCGCGCAGCGCATGGTGTACAGCCGTCCACTGATGTAAACTAGAGCTGAGGGCATGTGCTTGAAGTGTGTGATTTTACTTGTGCAGCGTATCAGACGAGTTACAGCAAAAACAGTGAAGGCTACCTGTCACAGTCGCAATAACAACAGCGTGCGAGTGGGCACGCAGAAAAGACCGTCCGCAGTGCGCGTTTACTGGTTGCCCGGGCCCTTGGCGACCTTGTCCAGGATGGTCTCGTAGTCGACCTCATCCAGGCTGGTGCCCTGCACCTCGGCACCGAGGCCGACAAACTTCTTGCGCAGGGTGTCCTTGGATGCGGCGTAGACCATCTTCTTCTTGATCTGCGAGGTGTCCGGGCACCTGCGCGCGCACCGCGCCGCCGCCAGCCGCACGCACAGAGCAAAGAGCGTTGGGGCCGGGTCAGCAACCATGCCGCTACACCCCAGCAGCCGGGCGCGCTGCGCGGCTGGCCACGCCCACGCACCAGGAGTAGAAGACGATCTTCTCGCGCTTGCCGCCCTCCTTGGTCTCCCACTCGAAGTTGTAGATGGCGTAACGGCACTCGTTGGCGACCGACTTGATCTGCGCGACGAAGTCGTCGTAGGTGGCGCTCGGCTCGCCGATGCGATCGGTGTCGACGATGACCTCCTTCATGTCATCGTCGAGCTTGAAGAAGACGTACTTGTACTTCCGCGACGTCTTCAGCTCGTTGTAGTACTGGACGCACTGGTCGCTGACATTGACACCCGAGGCCTAGTTGCGCGCACACCTCACGCGGGCGCGCCCGAGTCCAGCCGCACAGGTTAACGCCCGGTTCTCCGCGGTGCCCGGCGCCGTTCGCGCGTCCGCGCCGCCCTATCCGCGAGGGCGGGCCCACCGCGGCCGCCGCATCCGCCATGGCCTCTGCCACTGTAACCATCCAACACCAATCAAAACAATAACAAACACGCCCTGCAATCGGCCCGGCGGCCGCGTAGATCTCTGCCACGGCCGGCGGCCCGGCCGGGCCGAGCCGCCGGCCCTGCTTTCCGCCACATGCCGCCGCCCGCGCTGGCCCATGGCGGCGGCCGCGGTGCCCGCTCGGGCCGCCCGCGCGAACTAACGGTCGCCGCCCCGATCCATCACCCACAGCCGCAGCGGCCGCTCCAGCCGCCCCACGCGCATCCGCGCCGGGCGCCGGCGAGGGATGGCCGCGCATCGCCCCCGGGGGCGGCACGTCCGTGCGCGGATGGCTAGGCCGCCGGCCGCGGGCCGTGGCGCGCCGCCCGTCCCCGCTCCGCCCGCCCTTCGGCCCCGCGTCCGCGCCCAATCCGCTGCGCTGTGCGTGCTCCTGCGGCTGTCTGGGAGCGTTTCCGGGCGCGGCGGGTGGGCGTACCATGGTGGCAGATGCTGCTGCGTCGCGTGGGCGACACGGGGCGGTCGGATGGCGTGGGTGGCGGGTGGGGCGCCGGGTGCGCGTCGGGGCGATGGGCCGGCGGCGGGTGCGTCGGCTGAGCGAGCGAGGACGAAGCGGGAATGATGACAACGTTCCGCCGCCATTCCACCCCAATTCCACCCCCTGCCCCCTAGTCGGCCATGCCCATTCCACCCCATTCTGCCGCATTCCAAGGAACATGGTTCTCAAAATACCAACGACAACGATGACTCGGAGTGGGAAACTGCACCTGTCCGACGTTTCACCCTTGCTACGGCCCGCCCCTCACAGAACACCGTGCTTGGGGATGCTCCAGATAACGAACGCCGTTACGCTGAGGCCGTGGCGCCAGCGCGCGGCGCCAGCGCTGCTCCGCACCGGCCGCCGATTCTCTGGTTTCGGAAAAAAAAAGTTCTTCAAGGGGAGTACATTGAAGCACGGTGACAAGGGCTTTATACACCGGGGTACCGCAAAGGAGAAAAGCTACACTATTGCCAAGTTCATTTTTCCCGGGACCAGCGGACGGCGGCGCCGCGTTAGCGCAGGTCCGGCCCGTCGGCACTTGTCCGCTCCGCGCCGCCCTCCGGTGCGGATGCGTCGTCCATGTGCGCATCGCCGTTGTCCTCCGCCTCGTCGTCGCCGGTAACGTCGCCGTTCTCGCCGCCCTCGGCGCGGCTCAGGCTCAGGCCGAGCAGCAGCTCGAGCGCGCGCCGCGCGGGGATGCGGATCGCCGCGGGCTGGTTCGGGCCGCCGCCCTCCTCGGTGATGACCATGCCGCGCTCCTCGTACTCCTCCGAGTACGCGGCGGTGCCGTTCGGCCCGCTGCCGCCCATGGACACGCCGGACCGCGTGCCGAAGAAGATACGCCGGCCGCCGCCGCCCTGGCCGTTGCCGTTGTTCTCGTCGCGCGCCGCGCTGGCCGGCTCGGGCTCCTCGGGGATCGGCCGCGTCGGCGGCAGGCTGCACTTGACCCGCAGCGCCTCGTCGCCCTTGCCCATCGTAAAGCCGACAATCACCGCGGTCATATTGTCGCTGCCGGTGCCCAGCACGTTGTCGTTGTTGGGGGAAATGCAGTGGTCCATCAGCTGTTCGAAGCGTGGGAAGGCAAAAGATGCCCGATGACCCGCGGTCGGCACGGGACGGCACGCATGCTGCCTTGCCGCAAAGAGGACGCACCTGCTCGCAGATGGTGCCCAGCGGGATGCCTTCGCCCATGCGCTGGCGGATGAACGTGACCACCTGCTGGTTGGTCATGCAGTCCCAAATGCCTGGGACGGCGGGAAGACGCGCACCAATGGCGCGCGCGCCAGACGCGATGGTTAGCCCAATCGGCCGCGCGGCAACGGCGCGGGGCGTCCGAAGGGGGCGCGCACCGTCGCACGCCAGCACAGCAAACTCGTCCTCCTCGGTAATCTGCTCCTCGATCACGTCCGGCAGGGCTACGCACCGGGTTCCAGCGGGGAGCGGGGAACGACGTCGCTGCGGCGCGCGCATGAGTGGTCGACCGTGACGGTTGCGCGGCCGTTCGAGGAGGGGGCTGGAGCTCGTACCGGTCACCATCTGCTCCTCCGGCGGGAGTGTCGGGTTGGTCTTGAACGCAAAGTCGCCGATCGCACGCGAGAGGGCCAGATTGCCTGGCCGCGAAACCACCAGCGAACTTTTCGTTGCCCCGCCGCTCCGCGTCAGCCTTCGCGTCCGAGGTGCCCAAATCGCCCGACGCAGCCGTACCGTTGACGCGGCCGCCGTAGATATACCCGCCGGCGTGCACAATCCGCTGCTCCTCCTCTGTCCGTTGCGCGAGCCGGAGTCTAGCGGCGGCCGCCGCGTGAGCGATAACACCGCGCGCGTTCACCAGCGCTCTGAGCGCGGGCAGCCGCGCACGCACCGCTGTTATCCGGCTTGTGGTCGAACGACAGCGGGATGGCCAGGCCGCCGCGCGAGAGCACGCAGCGCGAATCGCCAGCGTTGGCGCAGAACAGGCGGTTGTCCGGCGTCACAAGCAGCGCGACGGCGGTACAGCCCGACCGGTCGTTGGCATGGTCAGGGTCTGGCAGCAGCAGCGATGCGTGCAGGCCAGCGCGCGTCCATGGCAGGCGAGAGCGTCAGCGGTCGGGCCACCGGGCCACCGCTTCCGTCCAGCACGGCGCACGCACGTCGTTTGAGGTCTTCGTCCAAGCCCAGGAAGGCGTTCTTGAGCGCCGCGGCGTAGTTGCCCTTGGTGAACTCTTGGTCCGACACCACCCGCAAGTGGGCGTTCCGGCCCGCGTACTGCGCTACGGTTTGGCCTGCGTCGCGGCCCCACCGCCGCCGTCAGCAAGCAGCACAAACGGCCCGGCGGACTCAGACCCTCCAGCGCGCCGCCAGCCGTGAGTTGTGCGGGGCACGCCCGAGTGGGGCCGTACCGCCGTGGCCGTCAAACACGCCAAAGAAGGCCACGTCCTTGTGGCCCGCGACCTCCAGCTCGGTGGTGTGCGCGTCCTCCATCGCTGGTGCGCGCGCGCCGCACGGGACCGCGGCAACACGCCCGGTTAGCACGCGGCGCCAGCTGCTCGCGCCCACTTCGCGAGGCGCCTCAGCGGTGGCCGACGTACTGACGCGCCATCCCTGCATGGCGGACGCGCCGTACTTGAGGCGTCCATTTTCGCCGCTGGACGTGTGCTTGTCCGTGACGGGGGCGGAGAGCATCTGCCCCATGGTGGCGGCCGGGGTGCACAGGCGCGTCGCACGCACGCGCGCGCTCGCGGGTCACCGCGCGTTGGGGGTGCGGGTGGGGGCGAAGGGTGGTCGCGCGCGGGGCGATGCGGCGGCGGCGGCGGCGCTGCGTCGTCCGGCGGCGGTGCGCGCGCGTCAGGAAAAGAAAACGCGCGCGCGCGCGCGCGACGAAGCGACGCGGTGCGACGCCTCTTTTACCGGGCGCGCCTCCGCAGCGATGCCCGCGCCACCACGCGGCGCTACGCAGGGCGGGGCAGTGGGGCAGTCGGGGGAGTGGTGTGGGAGCTACGCTTCGTGCGCAGCAGCGGCGCTGGGTCGCTGTGTCTGGCCGGCGGCCTCCAGTTCACGCACAGGCGAAGCGACCGACAACAGTGACGTTGTCACGGTCGGCCGACACGCCAACCGGGCCTGCTGCCGACCCCCCCCCTCCCCCCCCCCTCCCCGCCGTGCGGCCCGCTCGGCGCAGGAGACACGACGCTCGTCCGAGGGCGCATGCGTGCATGGGGCGCATGCAGGGATACGGCCCCGGGAGAGGCGATACGCCGCCCGTCGCACGCGGGCCGGGGATGGCCGAAGCGTCCAGAAGGCGCCGCGACGAACCGAGGAGAGAGGACGGCGGGGGGCGCCGCCACGGGCATGCATGCGCCGTAGGCCGTGGGAGGCACAGGACAGCGCAGGCCGCCCCCAGCATCCCGTAGATAGCGTTGCATACGCCGCTGCCGGGGGTGCTCGTGCTAGTCGCTGATACATGCGGCGGCTATGCCGGTGCAGGCCGAAGGACACCGCCCCCCGGGTCGGCTACGGGGACGGCACACGCGGGCAGGTCTAGCTGGCGCCCCTCCGCGGCCTTTGGCGGCGTGCATGGCGCGCACAGCAAGTTACATGTATCTTATCTCGCACAAACACGGGCCGCAAACGCCCGGTCCTACAGCATGCATGCGACCGCAAGCAGACGCGAGCTCGGAGCGCTTAGATGCGCAGGAACTCGTTGAGGCGGCCGTCCTCGAGCGCGTTCTCAAAGGCCTCGTAGTCCTGTGCACCCGCGAAGCCGCGCCCAACCAGCGCAGGCGCCGTGTCCGCGTCAGCGGCCGCTTCACGTACCGCATTCCGCCAACGCTGCGTCGCAGCGCGCCCGTACGCCGAGGTAGTCGTCGTCGTTGAAGATCTGCGGCGGGATGTTCTGGCCGCTCTTGTTGCGCATGGTGTTGCGGAAGTCCTCGTTGGTGGCGATGTCGCGCATCTGGAACGGGATCTTCTTGCTCTGCAGGACGCTCTCAATGTGCGACTGCTTCTTCTTGATCTGTGCCATTCGCCCCTGGCCGTCCCCGCGCCCGCCCGCCGTGTGAGAGGCGGACGTGGCCCACCGCGAGCCCAACCTGGCCGCGGCGACAGCGCATCGCGCACGTACCTCGAGGCTGCCCGAGACCGAGGTGTAGTAGACGATGACCGCCATGGTTGCAAGCGTGGTTCCGTGCGGAGCGCGCGAATCTGCCGCGCGAGCGTGCGTGCCGCGCGCTAGCGAGCCTCGTGGGTGTCAGTCTCAGTCTCAGTCCATGAGCGCGTGGCCCGGGCGCGGCCGCCGCCGGCCGCGCCCGGCGTGCTTCAGGCCGTTTCAGCGGTGCCACGCGTACCGTTTGTAGCAGGGGGTATATAAAGAGGAGGGGGGGTGACACTCCAAGTCGAGCGCGTTCAATCATCGTTCCTCGAGGGGCATTTTGGCGCCAAAACGACTATAAAAATCGGTCCGAAACGCCCGGTTTTCG
>Ga0180216_1002944_pt1 | contig 13794 bp, 13 predicted proteins | sample eDN3rd37CBELigMG_FD_128879 | JGI IMG/M metagenome (GOLD analysis project Ga0180216, IMG submission 128879) | Enriched Miracle-Growth compost microbial communities from Emeryville, California, USA - eDNA 3rd pass 37_C BE-Lig MG (version 2)... ... | reverse complement strand
GGGTCCTCCGCTGTGTCATCCTCTGCGTCCTCTGCGTCCTCTGCGTCCACTTCAGCGCCCTCCTCTGCGTCCTCTGCGTCCTCTGCGTCCTCTGCGTCGTTCTCTGCCTCCTCCTCTGCGTCCTCTGCGTCCTCTGCGTCCTCTGCGTCCTCTGCCAGTCTGCGTCGTCTTCAGCGTCCACTGCGTGCAATGACGTCATATTTGGCCACGTGGATGAGTGCAGGCGGACGCAGCGGACGGCGCAGCGGACGACGCCGTGGAGGACGAGGGCGCCGCAGAAGGCGCCGCCGAGGGCGCAGCAGACGACGCCGAGGGCGCAGAAGGCGCAGCGGACGACGCAGCGGACGACGCCGAGGGCGCCGCAGAGGGCGCCGCGGACAACGCCGCGGACGCAGTGGACGACGCAGAGGGCGCAGCGGACGACGCAGCGGACGACGCAGCGGACACCGACGAGGGCGCAAGCGGGCACCGAGGCCACCGAGGACAACCCAGAGGACGACGCAGAGAACGACGGAGACGACGCAGGGCACGAAGACGACGCTTGGGACCGCGACGCCGACGCCAAACACCGCCGACGCAGAGGGCACCGAAGCAGACGACGCCCACGAGGAGGAACAGGACGACGAGTCCGACGGGCGACGTGCATAGTATAGTGGGGGCAGCCGCCAGTCGAGAAGGACAACGAGGGACGAGGACGACAAGGACGGCGAGAAGGACGGCTCACGCGAGTCGCGCCAATTCGCGCCGGCCGCGCCCCCCCGCCTAGGTGCGGCGGGCGCCGGTCATGGCCGACGTCGACGACGATGGCGCGGCAGCGGCGCCGCAGCTCTACCGCGGCATCAGCACGATCATGAACTTTAGCATGGCGCTAACGGCGGTGAACTGTGTGTCGAGCCTCGTCACCGTCTTTGCGCTCGGGCTGACCACTGGCGGCCCCGTCGTCATGGTCTGGGGCTGGATCGTCGTGGCCTTGGGCTTCTCGCTCGTGGGCGTGTCGCTCGCCGAGATCTGCTCGGCGTACCCGGCCGCCGGCGGCGTGTACCACTGGACCGCGCAGCTCGCGCCGCGCAAGTGGGCGCCGGCGTCGTCGTACGCGTGCGGGTGGGCCAACTACCTCGCCGGCACCGGCGCGACGGCCACGTTCGCCTGCAGCTTTGCGTCGCTCGTGTCGGCGCTCACCGCGGCGGTCCGCGCGCCGCCGGGCGCGTTCGACCTCGCGCCGGGCGCGCCGGGTCTCGCCGCGGTGACGCCGCCGCTGCCGCCCGCCGACTACACCGGCTTCTCGCCCGGCGCCGAGGTCGTGCTGGCCATCGCCGCGACCGCCGTGTGGGGCCTCATCAACGCGCTGCGCGTCGACCAGCAGGGATGGGTGAACAACTTTGCCGCGGGCTGGCAGATCGCGTCGACCGCGGTGATCGCCGCGGCCGTGCTGGGCGCCGCGCCCGCGCTGAGCTCGCCCACGTTTGTCTTCACCGAGTTTTACAACGGCACCGGCTGGGCCAGCGTGCCGTACGTCGTGCTCATCGGCCTGCTGTACGCGCTCTTTGCCTTCACAGGCTTCGACGCCGGCTGCCAGCTCGCCGAGGAGACGCAGGACGCGTCGCGCGCCGCGCCGCTCGGCATGATCGGCTGCTGCCTCTGCACCGCCGTGCTGGGCCTCATCCTGACCGTGTCGCTGCTCTTTGGCACCGTCGACGTCGCCGCGCTGCTCAACAACCCCTACGTCGGCGTGGGCGCGGCGAACCAGCCTGTGGTCGCGCTCTTCTACTACGTGGGCGGCCGCGTCGGCGGGCCCATCCTCGTCGTCCTCATGGTGGTCAACCTCTTCATGGCCGGCGTGTCGACGGTGACGGCGACGTCGCGCATGGCGTTCGCGCTCGCGCGCGACGACGGCCTGCCGGGCTCGTCGTACCTGCGGTGGCTCCACCCGACCACGGGCACGCCGCTGCTGGCCGTCCTGCTGATCATCGGCGTCGACGCCGTCATCCTCCTGCTCACGCTCAGCTCCACGTCGGCCATCTACAACGTCTCCAGTACGTCCCGCGGTTTGGGCGCAGCCGCGCCCGGCGCGCCTGGCTGACGGGCGGGGCGCGCCCTGGCCGGTTCGGTCGGATGGTGCGTGCACAGGCCTGACGGTGAGCTGCTACCAGATCTCGTACATTATCCCGGTCGTGCTCCGCCTGGCGGACCGCGGCCCGCCCTTCCAGCGGGGCAAGTTTGCCCTAGGCCGCGCGGCGCGGCCGATCGGCTGGGTCAGCGCCGTGTTCCTCCTGCTCACGTGCCTGATCCTGTTCTGGCCGCCGGCGGGGCCCGTGACGGCCGCCAACATGAACTACACCATCGTGGTGATCGCCGCGGCCGCGTGCGTCAGCGGCCTCTGGTGGCTCGTGTCGGCGCGGCACCACTTTGTGGGGCCGGTCACCGAGTACGAGGCGCTGGTCAACCCCGCCTCCACCGAGGCGTTTGGCCTGCCGGAGCCATCCACCATCAACTGAACCTTGTACAGCTAGAGCTACCCGCGCTGCACCACCACTGTACCCCTAGGCAAAGCAAACACGACAACGCGAGAATTCTTTTCCTGAAATCGATCAGCGATAATAAAATGGGACAAATGGCTTACAGGTCGTAACCGAGACCGCGCCGTGGCGTCGCGCCCTGCCCTCTCACTGCCTCTACTGCTTGGCGTGGACGGCGCCGTTGAGCGTCAGCACAAAGGTGCGGATCTGCAGCGGCGTCAGCGTGACGTTGGTGAGCGGCGGGTTGGCGTCCAGCTGGTGCAGCAGCGTCAGCGTGCGCTCCTCCGCGCCCGCCAGGACAAAGTCACTGAAGATGTCCAGGTCCACCGACGCCGGCTGTCGGGGCAGCGCGAGGTCGGCCAAATTGAGGACAAGAGCGTTTTCAGCGAACCCCCGGCACCGGCATCGGACGCCCTCGGATCGCCAGGCTCGCGCACACGCACCTGCGACAGCGTCGGGTGCTCGTCGATCTCAAAGAGGTGCAGGAAGCGCACGATGACCTCGTCGGTGGTGACCTTGCGCGGGTTGAGCGAGACCAGGTGCACGTTCTCCGGCAGCGTGGCCTTGAGGCCGCTGTATGAGGAGCGCGCCGCCGGCACGGCCATCGCCGGCAGGCCATAGTAGACGTTGGGCGGGAACTGCAGCTCCAGCACGTGGCGGTGGCTGCGCCGCGCGTCCTCGGCGGCCGTGTTGACAATCAGGCGAAGCGGCGCGCTGATGCGGTCCGAATCGTCGAGCGGCTCCTGCATGCCACGCGCGTCGTCGCGCGAGCAGCGGCGGTGGAGGAGGAGCTCGAGCTCGCCCTCCGCCAAGCTGGACGCGGCGTGCGTGCTCTGCGACAGGATGGAAAAGTGTACGCTGTTGGCGACGTCGCGGATCATCGCGCGCGCCACCGCTGGGTAAAAGTTGCCCGCCAGCGCGACGCCGGCGTTCTCGTCGCCGGGCCTGCCCGAGGGGTTCCTACGCGCGAGATAGACGCAGGAATGCGAAGGGGGACACGCGCCAGTGACTCAGCCGGCGCTGCGGACGCCTGTCGTGGCGCGCGAGGGAGCCTCGTACGAGACGCGCTCCTGGAGCTCGAGACCGTTGTTATCGGTGTAGAAGCGCATGTCGGTGTCCAGGTTGGTGCTGAAGCGGGTGGCGATCTCGGTGTCGGTCGGCAGCGGGCCGACCGTGTCGACCATCTCGACAAAGCCGCCCTCCAGCGACGGCAGGCCCACGTACAGGCGGACGACCTGGAGGGCAACCAGGCGGACAAAGTACGTACGGGCGTACGTTCAGCGCAAAGCGAGGAACCGGCGCACGTCCACGGTCGCCGACCCACCTGGCTGACAATGTCGGCGCGGAAGACTGGGTCGAAGGCCCACACGTCAAGGCGGCCAAACATGCACGCCGTGAGCTCGGCGCCTCGTCAGCGGCCCGCGCCCTCGCCTGCGGGCCGTACCCTGGCGAAGCTCCTTGACGAGCGGGCCGTCGATCACGGCGAGGGTCGGCCCGTCGGTGTCGACGTACGGCTGGGCGGGGCCGGTCGGCGCAAAGATGTACGCGCCCGACGGCTGGCCCGACGTGACCGAGGTGTACTTGTAGATCTGCTGCGTCAGGTCGATCGACACGCCCGACTCCTGCGGCGCCCACAGCCACCGGCGCGGCTACGATGCTGCCCACTGTAAGCGCTGACCACATAGACCTCCACTAGGGTGCATCGCCGGTCGTACGAGGTTCTCAATCTTGGTAAGCAGGTTGGTCGCGTTGTCGAAGCTGACGCGAACAAACTCGTTGGCGATGCTCTCGATCGCTGCGGCCGCGACGGGCCGCGCGCGCAGCGGCGCGGCGGCGTTCTGGGTGGTCGGGCGCACGTAGATGGTGTTGAAGCCCACCGCGGGGAGGGTCACGCGCACAAACAAGTCGTAGCCTTCGCCCTCCGCCTGCACGCCCACCGCCCACGGCGAGGTCAGCTCGGGGGGTGAGCAGGTGAGCCACCGCCACCGCGCAAACGGATGTTCGCCGCGCACCCATGCCGCCCGCACCTTCTCGTTGACCTGCACGGCCAGCTCCTGGTTGTCCGCGTCAAAGGCCTCGACGTTGCTGATCGGCACGTCGAGGCGCACGACCGCGGCGCGCGTCCAGCCCAGCGTGTTGTACAGCAGCACCGGCACGGTGCGGCCTGCGCGGAAGCGCCAATAGACGTCGAGCTAGCGAAGCGCGGTTAGCAGAACAGGGACCCTGACGTGCGGCGTGTGCTTTCTCTTCTGAGCACAGGCGCACCGGCCAGCAGGCCCTCGGAGAGGGTGGCGGCGTCGGCGGAGAGCTGGTTGACGCCGCCGTTGGTGGCGATGCGGCCGAGGTTGTCGGCGATGACGTCGTTGGTGAGCTCCATGCCGCCGGTGAGGTACTTGACGTAGTCCTCGCCCACGAGCTGGCGGAAGGTGCCGGTGACGCCGTCGTGGTGCTGCACGACGGCCTCGGCGCCGCGCAGCGTGAACACCTGGTTCATCTGCGCCTCGCGGTCCACGGGGTACTGGGCGCGCGCGTAGGTGTGCGCAAAGTCGACGGCGCGGAGCGCGTTGTGCGCCGTGCGGCTGAGGCTCTTGAGGTGCGGGCGTGACGTGAAGTAGCCGGTCCAGTAGCTGCGGCCGTTATCGGCGTACGGGTAAAAGTCCTCGGTGCGCACCGTCCAGTTGGTCGTGGCCTGCTTGACCGCGGCGGCGTAGTCGTCCAGCGACGTGTAGCGGGCGACCGCGTTGAGCTGGCCCGAGTAGCGGTTGATCGCGTCGATGAGCAGGTCCATGTTCTTGAACATCATGTTGGCGTTCTGGAAGGTGAAGTCGCAGCCGAAGGGGATGAGGATGTTGTTGGTCTTGTACACCGCCGCGCGCTCGCGCGCGAGGTTGACAAACTCGGTGGCGCGCTCCAGGTCGTTCGCCTCGGTGTAGGGCGACGGCGGGTCGACGATGATCGGCGGCGGGCCGTCGCCCTCCGGCAGGTTCTGCGTGACGCCGTGCTCCCAGTTGAAGCCGTCGGGCGTGCAGTAGTGCTCATCCATCAGGTGCGCCCACATCGGGTACTCGCTGCCCAGCGACTTGGAGCCGTGCCAGATGAACTCCATCTCCTTGGCCGCCTTGAGCTCGCTCTGCACGGCCGCCCCCGCACGCAAGGGCGAAAGCTCTGGTGCAAGGCCGTCGAGCGTCAGCGCGTACGCGCGGCACGGACGTGGCGGGCGGCCCATCGCGCGCGTCGCCGCACCTGCAGGCGGTAGTCGATCCGGTTGACGTACCAGGCGTCAAAGCCAGTCATGTTGTACAGCGGCGCGATCACGTTCGAGTGGCCGAACGGATCTGCACGGCCGAACGGACGGGGGTGCCGGTGGCGCGCACGAGCGCTTAGAATACAATCGCCACGGGTGCCACGTCCATTGGATGCATACCGATGTGCCAGCCAACGGTGGGCTTGCCGCTGCCGTGGGATTCAGCACCACCGCAACGACGGGCGGCGCGGTGAGAACACGCGCTACCTGCCGCACGGTCCGCTCAGCGCGCACGCACTCGTCGCCAAACTCGCTCTGCAGGAACTCGTGGCCTGGAGTGAGCGAAGACGCCGTTGAGCGACCTCGACGTGATGGTAAATTAGCAGCCGATCGGTGGGATCGGGTCGGCCTTGTGCGGTTACGCGTGCGCACGGCCTGCATACCGAGCGTCATCTGGTCGATCATGGCGTAGTAGATGGGCACCGCGTCGTCGTTCATGCACTGCCGCGCGGCGGCGCTCCCCCACCCGGGAGTGCATGCCCTGCGTACTCAGCGGTCGTGCGGCCCCCCGAGTGCGGCCGGCGCTTCTGAAGGCGCCCTACCCAGCCGCCGTTCACAAAGACCAGCTGCTTGTTGGCGACCAGCTGGCGGACCTGGTTCTTGCGGGCCTCGGTCTGATCCCACCACCAGCGGGAGAAGAAGGCCCTGTGGGTCGCCCACGTCCGAATGGCCTTTGCGCTTGTTTGTTAGCTACGCATGCCGACAGCAAGGGGCCAGCGCCGCCACGCGGCGCGTACATCTCGACCTCGATGAACTTGCGGTTCGGGTTGAGCAGCAGCGCGTCGGTCACGCTGTCCAGGATGTACTGGACCTCGTACTGGAGCGGTGCGAGCATCGGGTGGCGTGGGGCCCGCGCCGGCACGGCGTAAGCCAGCGGCTGAGCATGTGATGGACGGACCACGACGCCGGGCGTACCACATAGTACTCGTCTAGGGTCCGCAGCCCTGTGCAGGCCCTCCCCCAGGCGGCCAGAGCCCCCACGGCGCGGCCCCCCTTCGTGAGCGGTTGTTCCCTCCGGCCCTCCTGCGTTTTGCGGCCGACAAATGGGCGGCGTACAGCCGGTGTCGTCGTGGCTGTGCGCCTGGCGCGTCCACCCCGCCGAGCGAGACCGTCGGCGGCCAGCAGGTTAAGTGAGCGAGCGGGCGACGGCCGCGGGGAGGGGTGCAGCCGGGGCGACGTACCACCAACCAAATGTTGAGCGGCTCCTGGGCAACCACGCCGGCCAGGGCTGCCGCCAGGGCGACCGTGGCCGCCGCGGCCGTCCACGCGGCCGTGCGCGCCATTGTGCTGATCAGCGTGCGGGCGAGCGCCACTGCCGGGCGCGTCTGCCTGTCTGCCGCGAGCGAGCCGCCAGGCGAATCGTAACGGGGCAAACGGACAGGTTACAGATTAGCACGGTGGAGCAGCCGAGGCCGCTCCAGGGAACGCGGTCATGCTGTGCGGCTCGTCCACGCTCCCCATTCGCGTCGTCCTCTGCGTCCTCTGCGCCGTCCGCGGTGCCGTCCTCTGCGTCGTGTTCTGAGCCGTCCTCGTTCCCGGCCGCTGCGTCGTCATCTGCGTCGTCCTCTGCGTCGTCCTCTGCGTCGTCCGCCGTCCTCTGCGTCGCCCTCTGCGTCGTCCTCTGCGTCGTCCTCTGCGCCGGCCACCGTCCTCTGCGTCGCCCTCTGCGTCGCCCTCTGCGTCGCCCGCCGGCCGCCTTCGCCGGCCGCCGTCCTCTGCGTCGCCCTCTGCGTCGTCCTCTGCGCCGGCCGCCGTCGCAGGCCACCGTCGCCGGCCGCCGTCGCCGTCGTCCTCTGCATCGTCCTCGTCGCCGGCCGCCGTCGCCGGCCGCCGTCGCCGTCGTCCTCGTCGCCGGCCGCGCGTACCAGCGCCGCGTTTGTTGAGAGGCAAAAAGTGATCTGCGCCGATCGCGCGGCGCCCTGAGCGACGACGCAGGCCGGCCCCGCCTCTCTCCGCGCCGCATGCCGCATGCATACGGGCACGCTGGCCTCTGCAGCCCCCTATGGGACTGCATGCCAGCTGGTCGATGGAATACCCTGTACAGTCTGTGGCGCACGGCGCTCGAGGTTCCTTTAGCGTCAATATACCAATACCAATACGGGCATCGATCCAACGGCCCGCCGGCCACGACGTGGAGCGCCGCCCACGAGGAACGTCCATTGTAGCGCTGGCTATGAGCTAGGTCAGTGCGCATGTGTGTCGATCGGGATGCATGCGCGCCCAACGATCCACGAGGTCCCTAGGTGGTGTGAAGAGAGGCACAGTGGATCGGTCGAGGCACCAAGCTGCGTCCTTCTTGTATAGGCATGGACGTGGACATGCATGTGATGCCGTATACGTATTCTATGGCGCTGTGCGCAAAGCAGAGCCACGAGCAAGCGCAGGCCATGCATGGGATACCGGCCATGAGAGGGCCACTCGCCACGCGCATACCACTTGGACCGCGTCGAGCACGGCCGAGCGGCGCATTCATTGTGCCTGCATGCATGCCTGCGCGAACGCAGCACAAGACGCACAGTGGAAGCAGGCACATGCCTCCCGCATGTCGTGCCCTCCCGGTATTCAATACCCCCGCCGGTTCGCGTACTGTGCATGCAGCCTCAGCGCGCTCGCCTGCATCCCATGGGCGGCTGTGTGTGTCCGTGAGTCGGGTCGACTGGACGGCCCGTCCATCGGACCGTGACGTCATAGAGAGAGAAGAGGACGGCGCCGACGCCGACGCCGACGCCTACGCCGACGCCGACGCCGACGAGGACGCCGACGAGGACGACGCAGTGGACGAGGGCGGACCAGAGGACGCCGACGAGAGCGGTGAGCAGGCGGAGGACACGCGGCGTGGCTCATTTGGCGGACTGCGACGTCGAGCGACCCGGCACGCCGGCCACGCTCGTCGAGCCCCTGAGGTTGGCCACTGCCGGTGCCGGCGGGCAGAGCGCGTCGCGTCGAACCATGGCGGCCGTGGAGGAGCTCCGCCGGCTCCGCGAGTCCAACAGCCGCGACGCCGCCCGCGTACGTGCAGGTCTGCCGGTTGGGACAAGGTCGGCACCGCGCTCAAAGCGTTCGCCTTTGTTGGCGCGCTTGAAACAGGTCCGCGAGCTTGCCGTGCCGCTGCTGGACAAGCGGAGCCGGCAGCTCGGCGACGAAGGTGCGTTGGGGAAGCTTGGCGTCGTCGGGCCGCTCCGCCGCCGCACTCATGTTCTGCCGCGGCGTCGTGTGGCCCCGCCGGCCCGCTCAGTGTGGGTGGTCTACGAGCAAGCGATCCTGGCGTGCCTGGACGCCCTGCCCGAGTACGACGGCCACGTCCAGCGCTACCTGGCCGCGCTGGCCGCCAAGTTTGGCGACGACAGCGCGCGCGTCGGTCGCCTGCGCGGCATGTATCTGGAGGCCCAGGGCAAGTACACGACGGCCGCGTCGCTCTACGACGGCATCCTCCTCAGGGACCCGACCAACGTGGTAGGCGATGGGCGCGCTCGGGGACGCGGCAGCGACACCCCTCGTGACCCGCGTTTTCTGCTCCGTCACCGTGGGGGGACCGGGCTGTGGCAGCCGGTGCTGAAGCGCCAGGTAGCCGTGCTGCGGGCGACGAACAAGCTCGACGAGGCCGTGGCGGCGCTGAACAAATACCTGGAGACGTACATGACCGACGCCGAGGCGTGGTCCGAGCTGGCGGAGCTGCACCTCGCGCGGCAGGCGTACGGCCCAGCACATCCGAAGGCAAGGCGGCGCGGATGGAGGGCTTACGCGCCGCCGCACCATACTTGTGCGGCCGTGCGTGCGGCAGCTATGACCAGGCCGCGTTCTGCCTGGAAGAGCTTCTCTTGCTGGACCCGAGCAATCCGCACCGGCTCTTCAAGCTCGCGGCGGTGCGTGGCCGTCCGTGCCACGGCTGCGGACACGGCCGTGGACTGACCTTGGCATACTAATTCCTGCATGCCGCTGCCGCTGGCAGGTGCTCTACACGCGCGGCGGCGCGGAGAATGCCGCGCTGGCCAACAAGTACCTTTGCCGCGCCGCCGAGCTGGCCGGCGACAACGCGCACGTCCTTTGGGGCCTGCTGACCGTACGGACGCGCCAGGGCTGGCCACTCATGGTCCACAACCTCGCCGCGCTCACGCCATATGCGCCTCCTCCACTGCCTCGGCACCGTGTCAGTCGTCGGTGTCGCTGCTGCAAACGCCCGGCCGCGCGACGGACGCGACCCTGCGCAGCCTGGTGCAGTGGGCCGCCGACAAGCTGCGGGTGCTCTACGCCGAGCGCGGCGCGCCGGCGGCCATCCGCGCCGCGGTGGACGTGGTCGTGGACGACGCATTGCGCGCGTGACGAGCCCTGCATGTAGGCACATGTACAGTACTGCAAAGAGCCCCGACCCACCTTGCCTTTCTGTTTGTTTAAAAATGGGTGCGGCGGGCCCCCTCCTTGCGGAGGGGCCCGCCCGCGCTCATCAGAAATTGCGCATAGGTTGCAGAACCACCGCAAAAAAGAGAAAACCCCGTGTGGCGCGCCCCACGTAGGTCCGGCGCACGGGCATGTCCCACCGGGCGAGGCCGCGGCAGGCACACCGGGGCGGCCGCGGCCGCACGGGTGCTGGGCTGCTGGCGACATGGCGCCGTCAAGCCGCCGGCGGTGCACAAAGGCCGAGCGGCCGGCCCGGCGGGCGTGGCGACGGCGGCGCCGTGGCAGCAGCAAGGACGAACCTTTGAAAGGGGCCTGCCGCCCGCCGCCAATGCGAACCCCGGCGCCGGGCCGAGCCCAGCCCCGAGGCAGGCCGCGGGCGGCTACCCCGATCGCCGCCAACGAGCGCGACACGCCAGCCGCCGCCGCGCCACCGGGCGGCCAGCTCTGGCAAGGCAGGAGCTTTGGGGTGCACCGCGCACGCCGACGACGGCGCCCGCGTCGTGATCTCAGTCCAGCAGCAGCCAGCGGCGGCCGCCGGGCCCTCCGGTGTGCCGCCCTTGGCGCCCGCCCTCCATGCCCACGCTCTCCGTGACGCTACGGCTCTCGGAACCCGTGCGAACGGGGCGACATACACACATGGCGCTGCCGCTCGAAGCCCCGACCAAACGGAGCAGCGCCCGCTCAGGAAGCCCGTCGCCGCAGCCTGCGGCCACGCCACGCCCGGCACAGCGCCCGGCGCTGGCGCAGCGCCCGCAGGGGGGCCGACGAGCCCGCACCCGCCCACGGTAACGCCCGACACGCCCACACTGCCGCGCCACGCCCGTGCCGCTCTGCCCAGGTACGGCAAGAGCGACGAACACGTGCAGCCCGCACACAGACACGGCCCGGCCCGGCCCGGCAGGGAGGAAAAGCGTGTAGGCAACGCTCAGCGCTTGCTTTTTGGGGAGACACGGCCCGGGGCAGCCCAATTCCGAGTGGAAATAGCGCCGGACCTCCGTGGCCCATCGGGCCGAGCGGAGCGCGCGTGCCCCAAGAGTAATGCCCGGGGAGGCCACGAGGGGCGCCACGCCGCTGCTGGGTCATGCGGGCAAGCCCGACATGCGCAGGAAAAGCGCCGGCCTCGGGCCGAGGAGAAGAAGGCGGGCGGCCGTGGCATAGCGCCGGGAAAGCAAGCGGCAAGAAACGGCCAGCATGTGCGCGCGAGTAAAAAGAGAGTGAGAGAGAGGAAGAAGAAAAAAGGATTCAGGGAGATCCCCGGCGGGCGGACCACCGCTCGTGGCACCGCCCGGCGGGGCGAACGGAGCGCGTCGCGTCTAGGGTTAGGAACCGCGCGGCCAGCGGCCGGGCGGGCCGGGCGGGCGCGCGCCGCGACGAACGTCAAAGGGCGGTGCCCCCGGCTGGCGGCCTGCGCGGCGGCGGCCCGGCCCGCGTGGGTGGACCCGCCGCGTTGGGCCGAGCCGCGTCCCGCGCGCCGCTGCGCCCGGCCCGTCCTAACCCGCCCAGCCGCCGTATACGCGCGGAAAAGGAGCGTGCCGCGTCCCTACAACCCGCCGCCAATGGCCGGCCGCCCGCTGGCTCCCAGCCGCGCCCACCGCGAACGGGCGCCGAGCCCATGCTGCGCCGACCGCAGCGCAGCGGGCAGCCGGCCACGCCGGGCACCAAAAGCCGTGTCGTGCACTCAGGGCCGGGGTGGCATCCGCGGCGCGTGGTCCTGTGCCAGGTCCTGAGCCGTCTCATCCCGCAGCCGTTGCTCGCACCAAGCCCCACCCCGCCCGCCGTCCAGCCAAACGCACCCCACGCCGCCCGCTAGAAAGCGCTGCCGCTGCTTCCAGCCATCCGCACTGCGTCGCAGCATCCACCTTTGCCAAGGGCGCAGGCCCCCATGCAAGGCACGCCAATACGCCCCTTCAACGGCCGTCCGTCGTCCTCAAAAAACGTCCCGCGAAACGCACACGAGAAAAGAAAAAGAAAACTGAAACGGTTTTTCGCGCCAAAACTCGAACTTTCGCGCCAAAATCTGTTTTTGAGGGGCACCGGTGGTGAAGGGCCAAGGTCACGCACGTCCTCTGCCGGCGCGCCGCAGACGCACCGACGCGTGCAGCCCAGAGCCAGGTCAGCTCTGGTTGTTCAGGACCAGCGGCTGTAAACTGCATGAATGCATTTCATGGCATGCTACTACTCGCACAATACAACACGGGATTCTACACGTCGAGCCGGCGACAAAGAGTTCACAGAAGCACCGAGCGGCACCTACAAGGGGTTACACACAGCCGAATGCGCGCCCGGCGCGCCCGTCCCGCGCCATCGCTATGCGGCGGCGCCAGCGGGCGCGCCGGGCCGCCGAGCACGGCCCGTGCTTACGGGCCAAGCAGCTCGTACGCGAGCGGCACGGCGCCGATGCCGCCGGCGTCGACGCCATAGTCGCTGCCGCCGCACAGGAGCGGCGCCTCGTCGTAGGCGACGGCGGCAACCATCCAGTCGTCGTCCGGATGGAGCGCGGCAAGGCCGTCGTCCAGATAAACGCCCACAGCAACGCCAAGGTCCACCGAGTCCATTCCTCGTGCGGGGGAATGCGAGACCGTGCGGGTGACTCGGGGACCTCGGCGACCGCTGCGGCAGGCGCGGCCTGCGGCAGGGCGCTGAGGGCGGGGGAAGGTGACCGCGCCGGCGAGGCCGGCGCCGCGGCCGCGAGCTGCGCCTCGCGGAGCGCCGCGTTCTCGGCGACGAGCGCGGCGTTGGCGGTCGCGAGCGAGGCGTTCTCGGCGGTGAGTGCCGCGTTCCGCGCCGTCAGGTGCTTGATGTCCGTGGCGAGCGTGGCGGTCTGCGCGCGCAGGCGCGCGTTTTCCTCGCGGAGCCGCTGCATCTCGAGCGCGAGCTCGCGCTCCTCCTGCTTCTTCTTCTCGCGCGAGCGCTTCGCCGACTCGCGGTTGCTCATGATGCGCCGCTCGTTGTACGCTTGCCGCGCCTCGTCCGGGATGCGCTTCCGCCCGCCCGCGCCGCTGCGCCGCCGCGCCGTCGGCACGTGCAACTGTGCCGGCTCGGGCGAGCTCGCGTCGCTTGCGGACGATGCGTACGGGCTGGCGGCATCGTCGCTGCTGCTGCTGCTGCCGGTGGCGGTCGTGGTGGTGAACCAGCCGCCGCTGCTGGCGCCGGCGGGCGACGGCGGCGCCATGGTGCCGGCCACGGCGTCCGCCATCGCCCCGGTTCGACGTCCGCCGCCGGCTGTCGGTGTTATCGGTACGATTGATTCTGCCGCTGTTCCACCCCGCCGCCCGCCAAACCGCCTCAGCCGCCCCGCGGCAGACTGGCGGCAGAATGGGGTGGAATCGTTTCCGCCACGCTGGCAGCAACAGAGAAATATACCAAACCCTAGTCACCCCTATTGCGTCAACCCTCCAGGCCGTACCCCAAACCCTAGAGCGGCGGCGCGCTGGCCTCTGCAGTCCCGTAAGGGAGTGCATGTCAGCTGGTCGATGGAATACCCTGTATTCTGTGGCGCATGGCGCTCGAGTTTCCTTTAGCGTCAATATACCAATACCAATACCAATACCAATACCATAATACATCCGGCACAGCCTG
>Ga0180216_1002942_pt1 | contig 13795 bp, 14 predicted proteins | sample eDN3rd37CBELigMG_FD_128879 | JGI IMG/M metagenome (GOLD analysis project Ga0180216, IMG submission 128879) | Enriched Miracle-Growth compost microbial communities from Emeryville, California, USA - eDNA 3rd pass 37_C BE-Lig MG (version 2)... ... | reverse complement strand
GCAGAATTGCAGTAGTGGAGGTATCAGCATGGCGCTGCGCTTGCTCGTTCTCAACGGGTCGAATCTGAACCTCCTGGGTGTCCGGGAGCCGCATATCTACGGAACGACGACGCTCGCAGCCATCGAGCAGAGCTGTCGCGAATTCGCGGCATTCATTGGAGCAGAGCTGGAGTTTCACCAGTCCAATCATGAAGGCGTTTTGGTCGACCTGATCCATGCCGCACGCGAGAAGGCCGACGCGATCATCATCAATCCGGCTGGTTACTCCTTCACGTCGGTCTCCATCCTCGATGCACTGAAGGCTTTTGAGGGACCGATCATCGAGGTGCACATCTCGAACATCCACGCCCGCGACGAGCTGCACCGCCATTCGATTCTGTCACGCGCCGCCAAAGGCGTTATTTGTGGTCTTGGGCCGTATGGATACATCGCCGCCATGCTTGCGGCAGCGCAGATGCTCGGTCAGCTGCCCGAGTCGCTACCCGCTCCGCTTCGGATCGGACCGCGGTAATCTGATCAAGTCCAGCCAAAGCCCGAAATGAAAACGGGGCGGCAGGGCCGCCCCGTTCTTCTTAGCAATACTCGTGTCGTTTAGACCGAGTAGTACATGTCGTACTCCACCGGGTGCGGCGTCGTCTCGTAGCGAAGCACCTCGGTCATCTTGAGCTCGATGTAGGCGTCGATCATGTCGTCGGAGAACACGCCGCCCATCTTCAAGAAGGCGCGGTCCTTGTCGAGCGCGTCGATAGCCTCGCGCAGTGAGCCGGCCACTGTCGGAATGCGGGCGAGCTCCAGCGGCGGCAGATCGTAGAGGTTCTTGTCCATCGGCTCGCCGGGATGGATCTTGTTCAGGATGCCATCGAGGCCGGCCATCAGCATCGCCGCGAAGGCCAGGTAGGGATTGGCGGCCGGATCCGGGAAGCGCACCTCAATGCGCTTTGCCTTCGGGCTCGACACGTGCGGGATGCGGCAGGAAGCCGAGCGGTTGCGGGCCGAGTAGGCGAGCAGCACCGGCGCCTCGTAGCCCGGAACCAGACGCTTGTAGGAGTTGGTCGTCGGGTTCGAGAACGCGTTGATCGCCTTCGCGTGCTTCAGGATGCCGCCGATGTAGTAGAGGCAGGTCTCGGAGAGATCCGCATACTTGTTGCCGGCGAACGTCGGCTGCCCGTCCTTCCAGATCGACTGGTGGCAGTGCATGCCCGAGCCGTTATCGCCAAATACCGGCTTCGGCATGAACGTAGCCGTCTTGCCGTAGGCCTGGGCGACGTTGTGGGCCACGTACTTATAGATCTGCATATGGTCCGCGATGGTGACCATCGGGCCGAACTTGATACCGAGCTCATGCTGGGCAGCTGCGACCTCGTGGTGATGCTTTTCCACGGAGACGCCCATTTCGGCCATCACGGACAGCATCTCGGAGCGGATGTCCTGGCAGCTGTCGATCGGCGGTACGGGGAAGTAGCCGCCCTTGGTGCGCGGGCGGTGACCCAGGTTGCCCATCTCGTAGGCAGTGCCGGAATTGATCGGAAGCTCCGAAGAATCGACCTTGAATCCGGTGTTGAAGGGGTCGGCAGTGAAGCGGACGTCATCGAAAATGAAGAATTCGGCCTCGGGCCCGAAATAGACGGTGTCACCGACGCCGGTCTGCTTCAGATAGGCTTCGGCCTTCTTGGCGATGCCGCGAGGGTCACGCTCATAGAGCTCGCCAGTGGACGGCTCGATGACGTCGCAGAACAGGGCGAGCGTCGTCTGCGCAAAGAACGGGTCGAGATAGGCGGTGGCAGGATCGGGGCTCAGCAGCATGTCGGAGGCCTCGATGCCTTTCCAGCCCGCGATGGAGGAGCCGTCGAAGGCATAGCCGTCCGCGAACACACCTTCGTCGATGCAGCTCGCCTCGGCGGTCACGTGCTGCATCTTACCTTTGGTATCAGTGAACCGCAGGTCTACGAACTTTACGTCCTTCTCCTTGATCAGTCTGAGGACGTCGGCTGGATTGGCCATTTCTAACTACTCCCCTCTGTGCAGGCTAGGTTCGGGATGATGAGGTATCGGTTGAGACAAATGGCATCCGCGAGAGCTCCCGCGGCTGCTGAGCCGTTCAAATTGCATCCACGCCCGTCTCGCCGGTGCGGATGCGGATGGCCTCTTCGACGGACGAGATGAAGATCTTCCCATCCCCGATGCGGCCAGTCTTAGCGGCCCTCTGGATAGCTTCGACGGCCTTGTCGAGCAGCTCGTCCGCGAGGACCACTTCGATTTTCACCTTGGGCAGGAAGTCGACGACGTACTCGGCGCCCCGATAGAGCTCCGTGTGGCCTTTCTGGCGACCGAAACCTTTGGCTTCCAGAACGGTAATGCCCTGCAGGCCGATCTCCTGAAGCGCCTCTTTCACCTCGTCGAGCTTGAACGGCTTGATGATGGCCTCGATTTTCTTCATTCCGTGACTCCCGCCCGGGCTGGTTCGTTGGCTCGGGCTTGAACTAGCACGACGCGTGCCAAACGATTGCGAAGGTGCCATCGCCCTGAGATTCGCGGTTTTTTCGCTCCGCGTGGCCGGGGCACGTAAGCTGCCCATCACAGTCAACGCCGAAGTATTAGGCGTGTTGCAAAAATTTTGTGCAGTGACGGACTGGAGGTTTGCCGCTCTTGTGAGCAGGGTCTGATCGGAATCCGTGCGGCCTTGACAGCGGCACCGTTGCTGTCGCCTCGTGCACGAAGCCACAAACGCAGGAGGAGGAGCGCCCATGCGCGTCGTAGGTTTCGACCACCTCGTGCTGACCGTCGCCTCGATCGAGCGAGCCGCCGAGTTCTACGAGCGGGTGCTCGGCATGACCCGTGAAGTCTTCGGGCCGGAGCGTCGGACGGCTCTGCGCTTCGGTCCGCACAAGATCAATCTGCATGAGAAGGGCAAGGAGTTCGAGCCGAAGTCGGCCTTCCCGACGCCCGGCTCGGCAGACCTCTGTTTTCTGGTCGAAGGGTTCGACAGCATTCCCGATCACCTCGCGGCGCTGGGCGTTCCGATCCTCGATGGGCCTGTGGAGCGCACGGGTGCTCGCGGACGGATCGTCTCCTATTACATCCGCGATCCCGATATGAACCTGATCGAGCTGAGCCATTACCCTGGATCGGAAAGGGAATGACGGCAGGACCCGAAGGGCTCGAGCTTTTGACCGCGGCCGAGATGGGCCGCGCCGACGCGCTCACCATCAGCGGCGGAACTCCCGGCATCGTGCTCATGGAGAACGCTGGTCGCGCGGTCGCCGAAGAGGTGGAGTGGATCGCCGAGCCTGGCTCCCGTGTCGCCGTGCTCTGCGGCCCGGGAAACAACGGCGGCGACGGCTTCGTTGCCGCTCGTCTGCTGAGAGAGCGCGGGTATTCGGTCAGCGTGGCCTTGCTCGGCACGCGGGAGGCGCTCAAAGGTGACGCTGCAGAGGCCGCGGCTCAATGGAACGGTCCCATTTGGCCGCTGAGCCCCGCTTTCGCCGCGGACGCCAACGTCGTTATCGACGCCCTTTTCGGGGCCGGTCTGTCCAGGCCGCTCGAGGGGGTGGCCGCTGATGTCGCGACCAGCCTGGAGGGGCGCCGCGTCATTGCCGTCGATGTGCCGAGCGGCGTCGACGGCAGCACTGGAGAAGTCAAGGGTCCTGCAGTGGCGGCCGAGCGGACAGTCACCTTCTTTCGCAGGAAGCCGGGTCACCTGCTTCTTCCTGGCCGGATGCACTGCGGCCTTACCCGAGTCGTCGATATCGGAATCAAGGCCGAGGTGCTGCAACAGATCAGCATATCGACTTACGCCAACGCGCCGGGTCTGTGGTTGGCCAATTACCCGCGCCCCCGGCTGACGGCGCATAAATACTCCAAAGGCCATGCTGTCGTGGTCTCCGGCCCGGCCTGGCGGACGGGCGCTGCCCGCCTAGCGGCGCGGGGCGCGCTCCGTATCGGCGCTGGCCTCGTCACGGTGGCGAGCGATGAGGGTGCGCTCCCGATCAATGCGGCTCATCTCACTGCCATCATGGTACGGCAGGCCGACGATGCCGAGGAGCTGAGCGATCTGCTTTCGGACCGGCGCTTCAATGCGGTGCTCATCGGTCCCGGGGCGGGGGTCGACGAGGATACCAAGGCCAAGGTCCTGGCTGTGCTCGCATCTGGTGCCAGCGTCGTATTGGATGCGGATGCGCTTTCGGTTTTCTCTGAGAACCGCGAGGAGCTTTTTGCGGCGATTTCAACGGTCAGGCGACCGGTCGTCTTCACGCCCCATGACGGCGAATTCGCCCGCGTCTTCCCAGAGCTTGCCTCTTTCGCGAAGCTCGACCGTGCACGGCAAGCGGCCCGCCTCAGCGGGGCGACCGTCATCCTGAAGGGGGCTGACACGGTCATCGCAGCCCCGGACGGCCGGGCGGCCATCAACGAGAATGCTCCTCCGACGCTGGCGACGGCTGGCTCCGGCGACGTGCTCGCTGGATTTGTTACTGGTCTCCTGGCGCAGCACATGCCGGCCTTCGAGGCCGCCGCCGCAGCCGTCTGGCTGCATGGCTCAGCCGCAACTGCCTTCGGTCCCGGGCTCATTGCGGAAGATCTGCCGGAGATGCTGCCGCGCTCTCTTGCAGAGCTTTTCGACGAACAAACGAGCACAGGTGCTTGAACGGACAAAGAAACGCGCGGTTGGTGCGTTTCTTCCCCGTCGTTTCCGACCCATATTCCGGCCATGGTACGCTTCGACCCGGATGCCTCACGTACGACTTTGTTTTCTGCGCTGCTGCAGGCTTCAGCGCGGTATGGGGCCGACCGCGCAGTGCTGGAGGACGTCGAGCGCAAGCCACTGACCTACCGCCGCCTCATCCAAGCCAGTCTGGTCTTGGGCGCGAAGTTTGCTGCTTTCTCCCGCCGCGGCGAGAACGTCGGCGTGCTGCTTCCGAACGTCCTGGCGCAACCGATTACGCTGTTCGCGCTCAATGCCTTCGGGCGCGTAGCGGCCTTGCTCAACTTCACGGCAGGGGCGCCCAATCTCCGGTCGGCAGCACGGACTGCGGTTCTGCGGTCGGTGATCACCTCGCGCAAGTTCATCGAGGCGGCCAAGCTGGAAGGACTGATCGAGGCCTTCGAGGGACGCGAGATTGCACCGGGACGAAAGGTCCGGATCGTCTACCTCGAGGATGTGCGCGCCAGCATTACGACCGCCGACAAGATGAAAGGCGGACTCGAAGCGCTCATTCCTGCCGCCATCCACCGCTGGCATGCGCTCAGCCCCGATCAGCCCGCCGTCATCCTCTTCACCTCCGGCACCGAAGGCGAGCCGAAGGGCGTGGCGCTGTCGAACCGAAATCTCGTTGCCAACAGCCAGCAGATCCACGCGTTTGCCGACGGTTTGCTCAGCACGGACGATACCATCTTCAATCCGCTGCCGAACTTTCATTGCTTTGGGCTGACGGGGGGAACTCTACTGCCGCTGTTCAACGGCATGAAGTCCGTCCTTTATCCAAGCCCATTGCACTATCGGCAGGTTGCCCGGCTCATCGGCGAGACCAAAGCAACAGTTCTGATAGCCACGGATACGTTTTTGCAGGGTTACGCCCGCGCCGCGCAGCCGGACGACCTGGCCAGCATCCGGTTCTCCGTGGCAGGTGCGGAGCGGGTGAAGGATGTCACCCGCGCGATGTGGGCGAAGTACGGGGCGGTGCTGCTGGAAGGCTACGGCGTGACTGAGTGCTCGCCCGTCGTGGCGGTCAATTTGCCCGCCACGAACCGGCCGGGCACCGTCGGGCGGTTCCTGCCTGGGATAGAGCACCGATTGGCTGAGGTGCCGGGCCTCAGAGATGCCGGGCGGCTTTCACTCAAAGGTCCTAACGTGATGCTCGGCTATATGCTGCCGAGCGCTCCAGGCGTGATCACGCCTCCGCCAGGTGGCTGGCACGACACGGGCGACATTGTCGCCATCGATGATGAGGGTTTCGTCACCATCCGCGGCCGTGCCAAGCGGTTCGCCAAAGTGGGTGGCGAAATGGTCTCGCTCGCCGCGGTCGAGTCCGTCATCAACCGCCTGTGGCCGGACGGGAATCACGTTGTCGTGTGCGTTCCCGATCCGCACAAAGGCGAGCAGCTCGTTTTGGTGACCGACAAACCTGATGCCGACCGCGATGCCATTCTGCGGCACATGCAGGAGGAGAAGCTGTCGCCCCTTTGGCTTCCCAAATCCGTTCTGGTTGTCCCCGCGATCCCGGTCCTCGGGTCCGGCAAGGTCGACATCATCCGTACGGTCGAGCTCGTTCGCCAGCAGCTTCCGCTTCTTTAGGGCATTCCCGACTTAGACCGAAAGCACGTAGCTTCGCCCCACACTCCCTCTCCCAGGCGGGGAAAGGGTTGGAGTGAGCGGGACCCGCATTTGCTGTTGTTGTAACCCCTCACTCGGCCCTTTGGGCCGGCCTCTCCCCACGGGAGAGGTAAAGGGAGTCTCCGTGGAAGCCGTTCCAAACCGCTCCCACGTAAATCGGAAACGCTCTAGCTATTGATGCGGCCTTCGCTGATCTTGCAGCCATCCGCTGCCATTCCCACACTTCTGGCGTGACAACAACCATTGAACCCCAGCCGCTGGCAGCCGAGCGCCCGGACACGTGGCGGCAGCGCCTGGAGAATGCGGTCATCACTCCCATCAGGGAGTTTCGCCTCGCCTACCTGCCGCTGCTGATGATCTACTTCGCCTACGGGGCGCTCGGCATTACGGCAGTGGCCGATAGCTTCTGGGTCAAGCAGTCCCTGACGCTCACGCCGGAGGACCTGGCGGCGCTTGCTGTCTGGCTGACGCTGCCCTGGACCATCAAAATGGTTTTCGGCGAGCTCGTCGACGCCGTGCCGCTGCTCGGCTCGCAACGTCGGGCCTATATCTTCCTCGGCGCCGCGATGGTGGCGGCCGGCCTCGTTCTGCTCGCCGGCGCGGCCGGTGGCTGGATCAGATTCGCCAAGCCGGACACGATCTACGTTCTCGCCTCGCTGCTGACAGTCACGGGCGTGGTCCTGCAGGACGTGGTTGCCGACGCCATGAGCACGGAGGTGGTCGCGCGCGAAAACGCGGACGGAACGCCTCGGGACAAGGCTGCCGTCGACCGCGAACTCGGCATGGTTCAGGTCCTCGGTCGGCTGGCTCTCTTCTTCGGCATCTTCTCGGTGGCCTGGCTGTCCGGCTATCTCGCGACGATCTTCTCCTACGAGACCGTATTCCTGATCGGTCTCTTCGTTCCGCTCATCTCGATCACGGGCGCCATTTTCGTGCGGCTCGAAACCGCGGCGCCGCGGGCGATCGACTGGCGGCTGCTTCTCGGCGGCGTCGTGTTCGGTGTCGTGGTGACAGCGATCGGTGTCGGCGGCGTGCCGTTCAGTCAGGAGATCGTCTTCGTCGTGTCCATGACGGTGATCATCCTGATGCTGCGCAGGGTGACCGCCGGGGTGGACGATGAGACGCGGACGCGGATTTTCTATGCCGCGCTCGTCATTTTCGCATTCCGTGCGGTGCCGGGCATGGGCGCCGGATATCAGTGGTTCTCGATCGACAGACTCGGCTTCGACGAATCGTTCTTCGGGGTGCTGCAGCAGATTGGTGCCGGTATTGGACTGGTGTCCGCTTGGTTGCTGTCCGACAGCATTACCCGCCAGCCCGTGGCTCGCGTCATGCTGTGGCTGACGATCCTGGGGACGGTGCTTGCAATCCCAAACCTCCTACTGGTCTACGAAGTCCACCACTGGACCGAGAAGGTGCTCGGCATCGGCGCCAGGCAGATCGCCATCCTCGATACGGCCGTCCAATCACCTCTGATCAATCTCAGCATGATCCCGATGCTGACGCTGATCGCCATCTATGCGCCTGCTGGCCATCGTGCCACCTGGTTCGCGCTGATGGCGTCACTCATGAACATGGCGCTCGTCGCCGGCCAGCTCCTGACGAAGTACCTCAACATCATCTTTAGGGTGGACCGGGGTCTTTACGATGCGCTGCCGGCTCTGACCTGGAGTTCCATTATCCTCGGGCTCGTGATTCCCCTTTTCGTGATCCTCCGCTACGGCCGCTGGATCCGCTGACAGCTCACGTTAGGAGTGGTTGAAAAATAATGCCGCACGGGTCGATCCCGGAGCGGGTTTTCGCGTTTTGATTGCGATCCGGCGCTCGCCCCAGTGTCGGCCACACCACGGCAAGCAAGTAAAAAGCTGGCCGATAGCCGAGCATCTTGACTGCGCCAAAGTCATCAGTCACCACCCGTCCTCGCATTGGCTCGGGGGAGAAGTCATGCCGTCTCGTTCAGTATCTTCAGATTACGAATCACCAGTGTCCAACGCCCGCCGCGAGCCATTCGCTCGCTCGGTGCTCAAGCGCGCTGCCTTGGGCGTTGTTCTGCTGCTCATCATAGTTTCAGGCGGTGCCTGGCTGATGCACAACGGGATCGAGGCCGAGGCGGAGCCCGCACTGGATGAGGTGGCTATCAGTCGGCCAGCCGATCGGACGCGCTGATCACGGGCTCGACGTTCACGGGTGTCTTCACGGAGTTGGCGATAAAGCATTTGGCGTGCGCTTCGTGGTGCAACGCGAGCGCTTTTTCGATATCGGCAGCCCGCGAGATACAGATCTCGGGGCGCAGCGTCACCGACGCGAACAGGCCGCCACCAGTTTCGTCCTCGATCATCACGCCTTCGGCATGATCGACATAGCTTTCTACGATCACGCCGGCGCCCACGCACAGGTGCAAAAACCAGAGCTTATGGCAGGCCGAGAGGGCGGCGACGTACAACTCTTCTGGATTCCAGCGATTGACGTCGCCGCGGAACGCGGGGTCCGAGGAGCCCGGGATGGCCGGCTTGTCAGGCGCCGACGGACTGCTGATCTCATGACTTCGGGAATAACCGCGGTAGCTCGCCGTGCCGGAGCCTTCGTTGCCGGTCCACTGTACGGTTACCTCGTAACGGTGTTCACGTTTTGGCATTCACGTCGCTCCATTGCCGCCTGGCGAGGCGCTTGGCCTGCGGTATCCTATCAGTGCGTTCCGGACCCACGAGTGGAGTGGTCCGGCAAGGAGCCGATCGATGCGTTTCGTAATGCTGGCGCGCAATCCGAACCTCTACTCACACCAGCGGATCGTCTCGGCAGCGCGCGAGCGTAGGCACGAGATCGATGTCGTCAATACCCTGCATGTTCATATGAACATCACTTCGAGCCGGCCGACCCTGCGCTACGGCGGACGGACGTTGCCGCTCTATGACGCCGTGATCCCACGCATCGGGGCGTCGGTGACACATTACGGGCTGGCGGTGCTGCGCCAGTTCGAGATGCAAGGTGTGTTCCCGCTCAACGAGAGCGTCGCGATCGGCCGCGCGCGGGACAAGTTGCGGGCGTTGCAGCTCCTCGCCCGCGAGGGGATAGGCCTACCCGTGACCGCATTCGCGCACGGTCCCAAGAAGGCGGAAGATGTCCTCAAGGAGGTCGGCGGCGCCCCGGTCGTCATCAAGCTGCTGGAAGGTACCCAGGGTATCGGCGTCATCCTGGCGGAAACCGACGCGTCGGCCTTGTCGATCATCGAGGCGTTCAGCGCTGCCAATATTGACATCATGGTGCAGGAGTACATCAAGGAGGCGCACGGCTCTGACATTCGCGCCCTTGTTGTGGGTGGTGAGGTCGTGGCCGCCATGCAGCGGACGGGACGCCACGGCGATTTCCGTGCGAATCTCCACCGCGGCGGAAATGCCGTCGGCATCGAGCTGACGGAGCAGGAGAGCACGACGGCCGTCCGCGCAGCCGAAATCATGGGTCTCAACGTCTGCGGCGTGGATATGCTGCGGTCCGCCCGCGGGCCTGTGGTGATGGAGGTCAATTCCTCGCCGGGTCTGCGCGGAATAGAGCGGGCCACCGGAGTGGACGTCGCCAAGCTCATCATCGAGTTTCTCGAGCGCAGCGCCCGGCCGAACCAGACGAAGACACGGGGCGCCGGGTGAGCTTTGGTGAGCGCTAACCCGAGGGGTAAGCGGTTCCTTTTCACACGCGTGACTTAGTGCTAGGGCAGCCGCAGATCACACACCCGAGCAGGCGGACCCATCCATGCCCGACATCCTTATCGCACCCTCGATTCTTTCATCCGACTTCGCCCGGCTCGGGGAAGAGGTGCGGGCGATCGATGCGGCAGGCGGAGACTGGGTGCATGTCGACGTGATGGACGGTCACTTCGTGCCGAACATCACCATCGGTCCCGGTGTGGTGGCCGCCATCCGGCCGCACACGCAGAAGGTCCTCGACGTGCACCTGATGATCGCGCCGTGCGATCCGTACATCGAGGCATTTGCGAAGGCGGGAGCCGACATCATTACGGTGCACGCTGAAGCCGGTCCGCATCTCGATCGGTCGCTGCAACTCATCAGAAGCCTGGACAAGAAGGCCGGCGTTTCCTTGACGCCTTCGACTCATGAGAGCGCCATCGCGTACGTGCTCGACAAGCTCGATCTGGTGCTCGTGATGACCGTCAATCCAGGCTTTGGCGGTCAGGCGTTCATCCCGGCGATGGTGGAAAAGATCCGGAACATCCGCCAGATGATCGGTGACCGGCCTATTCGCCTGGAGGTCGATGGCGGCATCAATGCCGAAACCGCACGAGACGTTGCCGCCGCTGGAGCGGACGTCCTCGTTGCCGGCAGCGCTGTATTCGCTGGCGGGCGTTATGCCGAGAATATCGCTGCGATCCGTGCTGCTGCCGAGGCGGCGGTCAAGGGGCGTTAAGGCAAATAGCCCTTTGCAAGATCCATCGCCTGCCGCTCCTGGGCTCGACCGGACCGGTCGAGGCGCGTCACTGTCCAAGCCACATCGGTGCCGGCGCTCATGGAGGACCGTGAGCGCAGCGAGATCGCGACGGATTCGCCCTCTCGAAGGGTAAGCGGGCGCAGCAGGGGAAAATACAGCTGCTCCCAATGAGTGCGCGGTGCGTCTGGTGCGGTTGACAGCGTTACACCAGGGACGAGCTCGGCCACCCACCACGTCGCAAAGCCGTAGATCGTCGTGCCCGTATCAGGTGACCACCGCGCCTCGCCTTTGCGGGCCGAGCGGTTCTGAACCGAAAAATCGATCTCATCCCACTTGCGGGCGGATCGGCCGTCATTGAGCAAATCAGAGCTCGTCAAGGTGCGGACGTAAATATTGTTGAGGCTCATTACCTGAGCCGGCGCGAAGTCGAGACCGTCGCCGATCCGCTCCCAGGCCGTCAGCTCCTTGTGGAAACGATCCGCCACCACGGGTGCGATGTGCTGCGCGAGCCGCCCCGGAATGACAACGCCGCCGCGTTTCAAATGGCGACGGATGGCATTGTTCATCGTTTCAATGATGTTTTCCTCGAACGGGTAGTTTCCGAGCGTCTCCGAGACCACCACGTCGACGCGCGGCGGGTCCTGCATCTCAGTCGAGTGGCAGGGCATTACATGACAATTGCGAGCCTTGTTTCGCTCAAGGATCTCCTGCGCAACACCCGCTACCTCCGCCACCTCATAGAGGTAGACCTCGCGCGCCCCGAGCCGCGCCGCCATGAGGCCTAGCAGTCCCGTGCCCGCGCCGATGTCTGCCACCGCAGTCTCGCCCTTCCGGATGACCTGCGCGAGCGCTGCGCGAAAAGCCTCGTTGCGGACGCGGTCAGCGATGAGCGTGCGGTGATATTCGATGCGCATGTTGGTGGAGTGGGAACGGAGCGCTGTTGTCGGTCAGAGTTTCAAATGGGGGCCGCGGATCTGGTACAGGGTCAAAGCCGAGGCAACCGCAAGGTTGAGGCTATCGAGCTTGCCGGCCATCGGGATTTTTACGAGGCGATCACAGGCCGCGGTTAGTGTGTCAGACAGACCCGGACCTTCACTGCCCATCACCAGAAGAACCGGTCCGCTATAGTTCACGGCGCGAAAATCCTCTTTTGCCGCCAGATGCGTGCCGACCATTTCGCCCGGCCAAGTTTTTCGCCACGCCAGGAATTTTTCGCGATCGATCTTCACCAACGGGATGGCAAAGATCGAGCCCATGCTGGCCCGCACGGCTTCGCGAGAGTAGGGGTCGCAGCAAGTGCCGATGAGCACGACACCGGCGGCGCCGACCGCATCAGCCGTGCGAATGATTGTGCCCAGGTTGCCTGGGTCGCGGACTTCCTCGAGTGCCACCCAAACGCTGTTTTCTGAAAGCGATACAGCTGCAGGCGGCTCATGCCAGGCCTGCGGAAACACCGCGATCATGTTTTGCGGATTTTCTTTGGAAGCGATTTTGGCCAGCACCGCTTCGTTCACTTCCAAAATTTCGGCGCCGGACCGCTCGGCCCAATTGACGAGCTGACGGTGTATGTCGCCATCGGCAGTATCGGGCCGATAGAGAAGCGTCTTCGGGCGCCAGTTGTGCTCGCGCGCTGTCATCAGCACTGAGGCGCCTTCCGCAACGAAAAGCCCCGTTTCGCGACGTACTTTGCGCATCTCCAGCGCCCGCACGGCCTTCACGGTCGGGTTCTGCAGGCTGGTGATGAGGCGATGTTGCGGAGGTCGACGGTCCGGGCGCGTCATGGCGAAGACCATCGCGTGAAAAGTGAAGTGCCAATGGCGCGGCCGCCGGACTGATCGATGATAGCCAGCTCGCCGCTTTCGATTTGGCTGCCGCGCCCAGCCAGTGTCTCCCGTACGAGCCCGTCGATGGCGAGCGCAGAGGCGCGGATCGCGTAGGCCGTGAGGCAGAGTTGGGCACACGCAGGATCGAGCAACTGTGCGCAATCGCGCATCAAATCCGGCAAATGCTCGAAGATGTCCCAAACCTCGTTATTCGGGCCGCGGCCGAACTTCGGGGGATCAACCAGGATCATGTGATAGGTCCGGCCACGGCGCACCTCGCGGGCGGTAAACTTGCGAGCATCATCCAGAATCCAGCGGATCGGCGCATCACCGAGACCGGAAGCAGCCTGGTTCTCTTTCGCCCATGCGATCGCTTTCTTCGAGGCGTCGACGTGCACCACCTCTGCGCCAGCCTTCGCTGCGATGAGGGAAGCGGCGCCGGTGTAGGCAAACAGGTTCAGCACGCGGGGCCGCGTGCCCTGCACCCGCTGCAAGCCTTCGCGCATCCATTCCCAGTGTGGTAGCTGTTCCGGGAAAAGCCCGAGGTGCCGAAAAGCGCTTAATCGGCAAAGCATCGTCACCCCAGCCACCTTCACGGGCCAGGCCTCCGGGACCGGCTTGTCGACGCGCCAGCGGCCTTTCTCCTCGTCCTCGCCTCCCGAAAAGACGGCGTGAGCGGTCGACCATCGTTCCGGCGGCAAACGCGGCCGCCACATCGCCTGCGGCTCCGGCCGATCGACCGTGATGCTTCCAAACCGCTCGAGCTTGCGCCCATTGCCTGAGTCGAGGAGGGCGTAATCGGGAAAGCCGGCCGTCGTGACGAGCGAGAGCGACGTCGGTCCTGGGGCCGATTTCTCAGGCGCCGCGATTTTCGGCCTGCGCGTCATAGGCTGCGAGCGATTTCGCTTTCGGTTCCAATTCGTCGATTGAAGTCTACTCCGACCCAATCATCCGTGATTTGCTGGTCCAGCTAGGCTTCGGCAAGAACCCGCGCGTTCGCTCTGAGCGAGGCTTCCGTCACTCGGATGCCCAGTCCGGGGCCGTCGGGCACTACGACGTGACCGTTACGCAGGGGCACGCGTTCTTCGAGTACGTCCTCTGTGAGCACGTAATGCGGCATGTAGAACTCGCAGCCAAGCGAAATACCGGGGGTTGCGGCGATCAGCTGGGTGCCGGCTGCCAGCGCGATGCCGCCTTCCCACAAGGT
>Ga0180216_1002937_pt1 | contig 13822 bp, 12 predicted proteins | sample eDN3rd37CBELigMG_FD_128879 | JGI IMG/M metagenome (GOLD analysis project Ga0180216, IMG submission 128879) | Enriched Miracle-Growth compost microbial communities from Emeryville, California, USA - eDNA 3rd pass 37_C BE-Lig MG (version 2)... ... | reverse complement strand
GAGAGATGCAGTGTGGCACGTGCGCCGGTCATCCAGGTGCACGTGGCTGCCATAGGACCACGCGTATATCAACGATAGTCACGACGTGCAACTACGAGCAACTGCGCACGTCGGCAATACTCAACAATAGGCGCCACATTACACACGCGGCATCGCTGCAGTCACATAGGGCCCTACACAGGATAAGCTCGAACAACCGAGATTAGTGCGTGCTAGTGGCGGATAATTTCCAGCACGGCGGTCGACTGGCGAGCGGCGCCACGGCGGCCGCAGGGGAGATCACGGCGGCGCCGTCCCATGCCCTCCTCGCAGACGCACGCGCCCGTGCCCGCCGAGCCGTCCGCGCACGCGCCGTTCACGCACCCGCACTCCGTGCACGCGCCGCCCCAGAAGCCCGGCGCGCACACGTCGCGCTGTATACCCCGGAGGCCCTGTTGATGCGATGACGTCATCCTAGTCCGCCGGCGGCAGTGCGGCCCGTCCAAGCGGCCCCCAAGCGGCCCCCAAGCGGCCCCCAAACGCCTCCCAAGCGCCTCCCAAGCGCACCCCAAGCGCACCCCAAGCGCCTCCAAACGCCTTCACGGAACCTGTCGACCACGCACGGTCGCTCAGCTGTAGCCGCGTAACGCGCCGGCGTCGCTTGAAGCACGCGACACCCGCCGACGCCGTTCCGACCCTGAAACACAGTACGAGCCATGGCGGATCCCGAGCAGCCGACGCCGGCCGCGTCCAGCGCCCCTGCGGCGGCGGCGACGGACGGTGCAACGCTCGAGCACGAGCTGCACGACTTTCCTGTCACGCAGGTCACCGTCTTCCCGGACCGCGCCGAGATCCGGCGCACCATCCCGCTCACCAAGCCGCTCGGCCTGCCCGGCAGCCCGACCACGGTGCTGCTCAAGGGCCTTCACCATGCCGTCGACGAGGCCTCCATTCGGTACGGCCACGCGGCGGCCCGCTGGCTGAGCGTGTGCGACCCGTTGTCCCTCGGGCCCTAGCTCACGGCCGCCGGCCGCCGAGAAGCACGAACGGCCGCTGGTCTCTTATCGCAGCGTGGAGGGCACGGGCCCGGCGACGATCCTGGACGTCGGCGTGAAGACGCAGTGGGTGACCCCGACGCAGGACGCCGCCAAGTCCGAGGAGGTCAAGGCGCTCGAGAAGGAGGTGGCCCGCTGCAAGAAGGCGCTGGCCGCCGCCGAGGCCGAGCACGAGCGCGTCCAGCGCCAGTCCGGCTTCCTGGCCGACTTTGCCAAGCGCGTGGCCACGACGGGCGGCGCCCCCGCGCCCGGCGGCAGCGACCACGGCGCGGGCGCCGCCGCCGTGGCGGTGGCGCTCACGCCCGAGACCATCAACGGCGTCGACGCGTTCCTCACCTACTACGGCCAGGCGCAGGCCAAGCTGGACGACGCGCTCCAGCAGGCGCAGGAGCGCGTTGAGGCGGCGCGCGCCGACCTCGCGGCCGCCGAGCGCAACCTCGCGCAGCGCACCAACGAGCTGCGCCGGCCGCATGGGCAGAGCGTCCGCAGCCTCGCCATCACGCTGGAGGCCGCGCCGACCCTCGAGGGCACCGACGACATCGCGACCTTGTTCCTCACCTACGGTACGGGCCGGCGCGCGCGGGCGCGGCGCGCGGTGTGGGCTAAGAAGAAGTCTGCGGCGCGGCCCGCGCCTGTTGCTTCCCGACGGTGCGGCAGTCACGCACGGCGCGAGCTGGTCGCCGCGCTACGACCTCCGCGTCTTCAGCCAGGAGGGCCAGCTCAAGGTGCAGTACTACGGCGAGGTCCGGCAGAGCACCGGCGAGGACTGGACCAACGTCCAGCTGGCCCTGTCCACCGCGCAGCCCGCGATCGGCGGCGAGGCCACGAAGCCGTCGCCCTGGCGCCTGACGCTCGCGCCGCCGCAGCAGCCGATGCAGTTCAAGGCGATGCGCCACCGCATGATGCGCGCTGCTCCGAGCGCGATGCGCGAAGAGTCGGCGGCGGACATGGACGACATGGACGCGGCGATCCCGCCGCCCGTGGGCGCCGCGCCCATGCTGGCCATGGCGCCGGCGCCGATGGCCCTGAGCATGTCCACCGCGGTGGCGGAGCCGACGGCCGGCCTGTCGGCCACCGTCTTTGAGATCCCGCACAAGTCGTCCGTGCCGGCCGACGGGTCGTCGCACAAGGTGACGGTGGCCATCATCGACCTCAAGCCCGTGCTGGAGTACTACACGGCGCCGAAGGTGGCCGCCCACGCCTACCTGAAGGCAAAGGTCCGTGCGGCAAGCGCGCTTGGCGGGGTAGGCTCGGGGAAGTGGGGGAGCACTGACACGCACGACGGCCCGTGCGGCGCGCGGCGCATCAGGTCACGAACACGTCCAACTACGCGCTGCTGGCGGGCCCGGCCAACGTCTTCCTGGACAACAACTTTGTGGCGCAGACGTCGCTCAAGGGTGCGCGCGGTGGAGCGGCGGCGGCGGCAGCAGCAGCGGCGGCACGCGCCCATGCGGGCACAGCGCTCACGCGGCGCTCGGGGCACGTGCGGCCGGTGCGCCGTGGTCCAGACGTGTCGCCGCAGGAGGAGTTTGAGTGCTCGCTGGGCAGCGACGCGTCGGTCCGCATCACGTACCAGCCGCTGCGCCGCTTCAAGGAGGTGCAGGGCCTCCTGCAGAAGAGCGACCTCCTGCGCTTCCACCAGGCCATCGAGATCAAGAACACCAAGGCCGTGCCCATCAAGGTGGGGCATCCGGCGCGTCCTTAGAAGGACGCTTGGCTGGCAGGTGCCTAACCGCGCGGTGCGTGCTGCCTTGCTCGCGCTGATGCCAGGTGGTGGTCGAGGAGCCCTTCCCGCAGAGCACCGACGAAAAGATCAAGGTGACCATGATCGAGCCGGACCCGAAGCGCGTCGGCGGCCCCGGCGCCGCCGGCCGGCCCAGCGCGGTCTCGAACCTGGCCATCCCCGGCGCCGGGTATGCGATCGGTCGGCGCGAGCTTGCGGGGGCGAGCACCGGCGATGGCGTGCTGACGAGCTTGGCGGGCGTTGCGCTCCTTCGGTGGCGGCGTCAGCCACGCCGCCAAGCGCGAGGGCGGCGAGGTGGCGCAGCTCACCGAGGAGGGCATCCTCCAGTTCACGCTGACGGTCGAGCCGCAGGCGAGCGAGACCATCGACATCAAGTACACCGTCGCCTTCCCGTCGCGGGAGCACATCAACGGCCTGCCCATCTAAGCTAGCGCGCGCGGCGGCGCCGTCCGTCTGCCTCAGCGCGTCTGTGAGGATGGGCCGCCAGCTAGTTTGTGAGGTATCCCTCGTGGCTGTGCTGGCGGCTGTGTGGCGGTCGTTGTATAGGACCCCTAATAATGCATCCATGTGGACGTGCACCCCCAGATAGTTGATGGAGCGCACCGCCCCTCGCCCTGCACGCACACGCACGCCGTGCGCACTGGCGCCTGCGGCCTGCCGGAGCGCGGGGAAGGCCAGGCAAAGGCCAGGGAGCCCGGGCCCGTCCAGCGACGGTGCATGTGCCCCGTGTCTGGGCGTTCGCTCGCCGACGTGAGGGGGTGACATCATCGGGCTTGAGGGGCACTTTTGAGCAGCTCGAGTCGACGACGACGGCGCGCCGGCGACGGCAGACGAAGGCGGCGCGCGGGGACAGCCACTGAGGGCGGCAGGGCCACGCGCCCACGGGGGCAGGAGGTCGTGGGCGAGGCACAGGCGACGTGCGGAACCGGCGTTGGGGAGCGGCTGCCTGCTTGCGCTTCGACGTCGTCGTCGCTGCTGCTCGCCGCCGCTGCTCCGCGGCGCGCGACGCGCTGGGGGGGCACGGTCCACCATGCCCAAGTACTACTGCGGTACGGCAGTGCGCGGCACAGCCCGTGGCACGGCGCGCTTGGCGCGTGCACGCTAACGCGGACAGCCCGCCGCGCGCGCCCCGTGCTACCGTCGCAGACTACTGCGACATTTACCTGACGCACGACTCGGCGTCGGTGCGCAAGGCCCACAATGAGGGCTGGAAGCACCGCCTGCACGTGAAGAACTACTTTGCCGGTGCGCACCGCACCGCACCCGCCGCGGCTTATCGATGCCGCGCGGGCCGCTGCTGACGGCCGTGGCCGCTCTCTGCGCTGTCCTCGCCGGCGGCATCGCAGACTTTTTCCGCGCCAACAACATCCCGTTCCGGGAGGACCACGAGCACTGGCGGCGGGCGCGCGACCGGGAGCGCGAGATGCGCGGCGAGCCGCCGCTGTCGCGCCGGCCAGAGCCCGTGCCCGTGCGCTTCGGAGCGCCGCCGGGCGGCTTGCCGATTCTGACCGGCGCGAACCTGCCGGAGGACGGCAAGTGTACGCGGTGCCGCGATGACTGGATGGCGTGGGCCGCAGGAAGAGGGCATGGGCTCACGCCGTTGCGCGCTCGGTCTGGCCTACGGGGTATCGCAGCGTCGGGCCTGCCGTCGCTGGGCTTCTTCGGCCCGCCGCCGACCGGGCCAGCCGCGCCGCCGGCCGGTGCGTCCACAGCGTCGCGCGGTCGCGAACGAGCGCATTCATCCGGCTTAACAGGCGATGCTCGGCCGCATGGGGGAAATATGCGCCGTCGCCCCAGGGATGCCGCAGTTCGCCCAGCCGACCCTGTCGGCGCCGCCGCAGCAGGCGCCCCAGCAGCAGGAGTCGGCACCAAACCGTGCGTTCCCTGCAACGCCAGAATTTGGGATGCGGCGCGGGGCTAACGAACGCGCGTCGGTTGGATTCTACGCGCGCGGGCGGGCAACAGCGGCCCTGCCGGCGCCGTCGATGGACCAGGTCGAGGCGGAGCTGGAGATGGTGCGCCGGAGGCGCGCGATGATGGGTTGAGATCGCGTTCCCGTGAGCATCGGGCCCTGTACTATACACTCCTTCCAGACTATACATGGCGTCGCCGGTTTTTTTTTTACAGCATCTCACATGGGCTCGGGCTCCTCGGGGTCCTGCCAATGCGCACGGGACGCCAAGCACCACTCGCTCCGTTAGAACGCCGACCCTCCGCACGGTCCCCTTCCATCGGCACGCGCCGCGGCCGTACGTCGTGCTCTTTGGGCTCCTCGTCCTCGCCAAACTGGATGGCGTTGTCGACGTGCGACAGCACGCGCGCCACCGACTTTTCGCTGTTGATGTCCATGGGAATGTAGCTCACCATGCCGTACTCGTCGATCTGCCCGTGCAAGCGGCGCGCCTGCTCGGAACCGCTCGTGAGCTGAGCGCGTACGCGCGAGGATGGGGCGGCCTGTGCGCGTACCAGGCTCGCCAGCGCCCGGTTCAGCGCGTGGTACCGGGGCGACATGGTGGCGTTCAGGTCGCTCAGCAGCAGCGTCGTGTCGGCGTTCAGGTACCTGGTGCACCACCGAGCCGCCGCTCGTTCCCACCCGCGGGTTTCCGAGGTTGGGCCCTGCGCCGGCCCCGGCCGCCCGCCGCCGCGCGCAAGGGCGCACCGGTTGATGGCGCGCCGCTGCTTCTTGTCAAAGAGGTCCATCTTGGAGAGCACGTTGATGTGCGGCACCTCCAGCTGGATCATGGTCGAGAGCGCGGTCAGCGTGCCCGCGAAGAACTTGGCCGGGTCCTGCGGGCGCCGCGCGTGTGGCACGACTGCGCCGGGTGCGGTTAGTGCGCGCGGCGGCATGGCCTTCGAGCTGGCGCGGGGCCGCCGGCGCACCTCGATAAACTGGGCGTCGATGAGGTACACGGCGCAGACGGCATAGTCCAGCCGGAGCAGCGCGTCCTTGATCCGCTTCATGATCGGAAAGTGCGTGTAGAGCTCAATTTGGCCTGCGCCCGTCGGCCGGCCCGAGTGCGCGCAGCGTGCGGCCCCACGCCCCCCGTTTAGCCCGACGGCGGTGCGCCGCGCGGTGGCCTCTGCGCGGCACGGCCACAGACCGGGGCAGTCAATGATGAGGTAGTCGTCGTTGTACTGGCCCAGCTGCTCCTCGAGCCAGTCCAGGTTGTCCAGCAGCAGCTCCATGCACCGCACGAGGCCGCCGTTCGGGCCGAGCTCCTCGTCCGCGACGACGTCGTCCAGCGCCACGAGCTCGCGCACGTCTGTGGCAAGCACAGGCCGGGCAGCGGGCGCGCAGTTACGGAGGTCAGCCCCCGGCGGCCAGGGGCCATGTGGCCGGGCTGGCGGCGCGGCGCGCACCGATGGACGGCTCGTAGTTGAAGACCTCGGCGGCCGGGTCAAAGTTGACGACGTGGACGGTGCGGCCGATGGCCTCGCAGTGCTGCTGCACCGTCTTGCAGTACGTCGACTGCAGCAGGGGAGCCGTCCATAGCGGCGGGCGCCGGCCATGCGGTGAGGAGCGGGAAGGGAGCATGGGCGCGGGCGCAGAGCGGAGCAGGCGCCGTACCTTGCCGCTGCCGGCGGGGCCCATCACCAGCTGGGCGTACCGCATCGTGCTCCTCCGCCCCACCTTTGCCCACGCGAGCGTGGGCCGGTCCGCTCGCCGACGCTTCGCTGTCCTTAGCGTCCGGTCCAGGAGGACGGTCGAGTGGAGGGCGAGATGGCCACCACCGCGCGCCGCCGCCACCGGCCCTTTCGCGACTGGCCCAGCTCATGTACGGCTTGGTGATACACTCTTGCGCCCCCTCGTCGGCCTCGTACGTGCTTTGCACTGGCCCTCGTCGTCCTCCGCGTCCGCTTCGTCCGCTTCGTCCTCTTCGTCGTCCTTCGCCTTCTTCGTCCTCGTCGTCCGCGCCTGCGTCGTCGTCTAATGACCCGTTCATCGGATCACTTTGCCAGCCCGATGCACGGGTCCACGGCCCTCCGCCCGTCCTCCAGCGGCGCGCTGGCGCCTGCATGCAGCCCGCAATGGACTGGATGCTATGCAGCCGGTCAACGAAATACGGGGTGTATGTGGCGGTGCGCAGTCCTCCTTAGCGCACATACTATGCGAGACGAGACGATACGGTACTCTAATGCGCGTAGGTCGATCACGATCGCTGCATGCATGCGGGGACACATGCATGCAGAGACGTTGGGGAGAAGACTATTACTGGGCATAGAAGGGATACTGTCTCGCGCTGTCACCATGCACGGACGGACATGCGCAGTTCAGGCATGCAGGCGTCGGGTCCAAAGTTCGACCGCCACGATACGACGTACACGGCGATCATATGTTGCATTCGTAGATGTCTTCATTATAACTATAACCAATGGTACCTAGCTCAAAGAAGGCTAACTGCATGCGAGAGTACTGGACCATCGCCTTCAGGGCCGGCGTTTATAGCTAGGTTGTCGACGTACGGTATGTATCCCGACGCGCCCGTCGACTTTCGTCAAAGAAGCCCTTCGCAAGCATCGCGCTCAACGCGTCGACCAGTCTGCCTGGAAATAAAGAGCGCAGGACAGCTCCATCCACCCTAGCACATGCAGCTTTATATATAGTTTAGTCGCGTCACAGATAGCCTCGACCGTATGGGCTAACCGCGCGCCTGCACATGTGCAGGCGCAGGTGCATTGACCTAGCTTGCATGTGCACACGACTTAGTTCGGCCTGTATGCATGGCCGCTAAGCGCGTTACTGCCAAGCATGCACAGCCATGCATCAGCCGCACACAAATAAAATCACAATTCGCGCTGTACGAATAAGGTAGCCCTGCATGCATGCATGTACGATTTTCCGCGTGCCCGGTGCTGCGGCCTTAATTTAAAGCATACACAGCCGCGCTCCCAGCCGCGCTCCAGGCGCCGCGCATGTCCGTGAGCATCGTCGCCGCCTGCGCCGTCGCCGCTGCAATTAACGAGCACTCGTCGGCGCCAGCTGAGAAGAGACGTCCAGGCTTGCGTCGTCCTGCTCAGGCCGCGCGGGTGGCTCCCGACCGGCCGTGCGCGAGGCCTCGTGCGTGACTCCTACTGCGCCGTGTCCCCAGACCTTCCACGACCCGCACAACTGGTGATAATGCCAATCCGAGTGACGGGAGGCATCGGCATAGGACCCGTTGATCGGGTCATAGGACGAACCCGATTGACGGACGAGCGCGTGCCAGCGCGAGGACGCGCCACGCCATCTCCCTCCCTGCCTTCCCTCCTTCCTCCTCCGCCTTCCCACCCCCCTCTGCAGGGCACCCGGCACGGGGCGCTGGCAGCTGCCTTGGCACCCGTTCCTGGGGGGGAGGTGCCAACACGCTCGGCGGCAGCGGCGGCGGCGCGGAGAACGCCGCCTGGCCGAGCGGGACGCCGGTGTGTGTTGTGGCGGCGGCGACGGGCCGGGCAGCCTGGACGGACGGACGGCGGTCGCGGGCGGCTGCCGTGCTGGGCGGACGCGCACGCGGCAGACGCGCTGCTGGCACACCGCGGGGCACCGTCCTGCACGCTGCCTAGGCGCGCCTTGCCGTTGGCGACGCACGGGCCCGCCGTCGCGCAATTGCCGTTGGAGTCGGTCGGTACGCAGTGCAATGCCCTAATAAGGCGACACCCGCGACGCCGCTAACGGCCTGTACCGTCGCACCCTCGGCCCGCGCGGCCGCAGGTCTGCCGCTGCGCCGCGTGCCGTTTCGCGTTCAAATCGGCTGGCCGCGCGTGGGCCGCGCCACGCAAGCCGGTGCCCACCATGTGCGGCCCGTGCGGGTGCAGCACGCTGGCCAGCGTGGCCTGCGTGTACGGGCTGGGCTGCATGTGCGGCTGCGGCGACAAGAAGCTTCCGTTCTCGGGGTCCACCACCACGCGGCTCTTTTACGCGCTGGGCCTCTTCCTGGCGACGCTGCTCGCGTGGATCCTGCGGTACGCCCGCCACGGCCGACGCGCTCGGTGGGCGCGGCAGCGGCTCACGCAGTGGCCCCTTCCCCATGGTGCCCGTCGCCCGGTGCGCCTGCCGTGCAGCAACTGGGGCGACACCATCATCCCGGAGAGCTGGCAGAAGTGCCCCGGCGAGTGCTTCCAAATGATGGCCCCGTACCGCGTCAGCTTTGGCGTGGTGCTGTACCACGCCTTCTTCTGCCTCTTCACCATCGGCATCACCACGGGCATGTGGTACCGCGCCCGCTTCCACAACGGGTACGGCGGTGCCCCCCACGCACGCGCGCGAGCGCCGAGGCGGCCGCTCCGGCGCGCTGACGCATCCCGTGCGGCCGCGGGCGTCAGCCGTCGCGCGCGACGCAGGTTCTGGCCCATCAAGCTGGTCATGTTTGTGGGCCTGATCACGGCCGGCTTCTATGTGCCGGACGACTTTTTCCAGGCGTACGGCTACATCTGCATCGTGCTCGGCATCGGCTTCCTCATCTTCCAGGCCATCATCATGGTCGACTTTGCCTACGTGTGGGCCGAGGTACGCCGGGCCGGTGGCACCGGAGGCGCCGCCGCCGCCGGGCTGACGCGGTCGACCGGTAGCCCTGCGCTGCCGCCCGGCCGCGCACAGAAATGGGTGGCCAACTACGAGGCCACGGAGGACCCGTGCTGGAAGCTTGCGCTCTTTGGCACGGCGTTCACGTGCATCACGATCGTGATCGTGGGCACCGTCCTCATGTACGTGTTCTACACGTCCGGCGTCGGCTGCGGCCTCAACGTCTTCTTCATCACCTTCAACCTCATCGTCTGCCTGCTCATCATGGTCTGCTCCGTCCTGCCGCGCGTGCAAGAGGTGCGCCTTGGGCGCACACCGGGGTGGGCGCGGCCCCCGCCACGCCAGCGCTCAACGGGCCCGCGGCCGCTCCTTGACCGGCTGCGCGCTCCAGGCCAACCCCAAGTCGGGCATCCTGCAGGCGGCCATCCTGGCGGCGGTGCTGACGTACATGACCCTGTCGGCGATCAACTCGGAGCCGAACGACGCCAACTTTTCGTGCACGACCCAGTCGACCACGGACGGCTTCAGCCAGGCGCTCTTCTACATTGGCTTTGTCGGTTCGTTCCTGACGCTGACATTCTCCGCCTTCTCGGCCGGCGACCTCACCGACCCGGGCCTCAACCAGGGCGGCGACATTGACGAAGACGTGCGCGCCGCCGCCGCGCGACCGTGACCGGGCGCGCGCCTCACGGGCTGACCGGTCCGTCGTGCGCGCCTCGCGCTGGGCGGCCGCCGCAGCACCCGGAGCGCGACGAGGAGAGCGGCATCAAGTACCGCTACTGGCTGTACCACCTCGGCCTGACGATGGCGGGGGGCTACATGGCCGTGCTCCTGACCAACTGGAGGTGCGGTCCCAGGCGGTCTGCGACGGGCACGAGGAGGGAGCGCGCCGCCTAACCCACCTCGCGCCACGGGCCATGTGCTGTGTCCCACCAGCGTCATCACGGGCGCGACGTCGGCCGGCGACTTTGAGATCGACCGCAGCTTTGGGGCGACGTGGGCCAAGGTGGCCAGCTCCTGGGTCCTCGCCTTGATGTACCTGTGGACGCTGTTTGCGCCGATCGTGTGGCCCGACCGCTTCGGCGCCGTGTAACCGTCAGGGTGCTGATAGGGTGTGTTTCATTCCTGTACAATAAATCTGGCCATTTCATTCGAAAAATCTGCGGCCGCCGAGCCGGGGCTGTGCCCGCACAGCGCCACACGACACCACGACACTCACGGTACAACGTACAACACAACGGCCTTCGCCCGCGCGGCCCTCGCCGCCCGCCACCCTCCTCCCTGCCGCATCCACCGCACCGTCGTACGACGCGTGCCGCGCCCGCCGCGGGCGGCGGCCGCCTGGCTCTACACAAAGGTGTACACTTCCACGTACGCCACCTGAAAGTGGCTATCCGGCCCGTGGAGGCCCGCGCTGTCAAAGGTCTCGCAGCGGTGGGTGTGCGCGTGCTCGAGCGCTTGGTCGAGGCTGAGCGCGGGCCCCGTGCTGCCGCCGCCGATCACGAGCCGCTTGGCGTCGGCCAGCACAAAGTACTCGTTCGCCGTCGCGGCAGCGTCGCCGGAGCGGTACACCACCTTGACGCCCGAGCCCGTGGCGCGCTCGGCGGCCATCTTTTCGCGGTCCATCTTGGCCCACGGGTACACGTCCACCGCGGCGTGGTCCGGGCTGATGGTGAACACAAAGGCCTCGCCCGTGCCAAAGTAGCGCGGCCGGTCGGTGGGCCGCTTGGAGAGCGCCTCGGGCAGGTACGCGCCGAGGCAGCGGTTCTGCGTGGACCGGAGCACGAGCAGCAGCGGCTCCTTGTCGGCGCACTGCGCGTAGAGCGTCTGCAGCGAGTAGCCGTCGGCGACGGTGTCGAAGACCAGGTCGAGGTCGTGCTGGCGGTAGCGCGCCGGCACCCACTTCCACAGCGTGTGCAGGACGTCGTCGGTCAGGATCGACGACGGCGCGGAGAGCGCGGGCAGCTGGCGGAGGTAGATGTCGGCGGACGACGCGCGCGTGTCCTGGTGGTGCAGCTTTTGGTTGCGCGCGCGCAGCTTGGTGAACTCGCTGCGCGGCAGGGTGAAGCGGAAGCCGATCGCCCAGCACTCCTCGAAGCGCGCGCCCGCGCACGCGGCAAACTCTTGCTTGATGCGGTTGTTGAGCACCTCCATCGACGGCGCCTGCAGGAGCGCGTCCTCGGCGTAGCGCAGCACGCCGAGCGCGACGCGGTAGAGCACCTTGACGCCCTCGAGCACAAAGGCGTCCATGACGCGCAGCATGGACTGCAGCGGCAGGACCGAGATGAACATGCTGCTGAAGAGCTCGCGCCAGAACGGCGTCCAGGCGAGCTTGTTGCCGCCGAGCTTGTGCAGGTAGCGGAAGAGCACCGGCATGAGCGAGCGCAGCGTGTCGATGAAGACGAGGCTGTAGAGCCAGACCTCGCGCGGCGTGCACAAAAAGAAGCGCCACTCGTGCGCGTGTACCGACACGCGCACCATCGCGTGCATCGCGCCGAGCGCGCGGTCCGCGTCGAGGTGGTGCAGCAGCGTCGTCACCGTGGGCATCAGGAACGGACAGTACGAGAGCTGCGGAAAGTCCTGCGCGATGATGCACATGATGTCGCGGGCGACCTGGGCGAACGCGCGCGCGCGCGCGCGCGCGAAGAGGCGGGCGGGCCAGCCGTGGGGCGCGGTTAGGTTTGCGGCACGACAGCGGGCGCGGTAGAAGCAGGACGGGGAGGCGTACGCGCTTGCCCTTTTCGGAGAGGGCGTAGCTGTCGCAGCAGTCGTGCCCGCCAAAGAGGGGAATGGTCGGGTTGCTCAGCTTGGCCGTGCCGAACGCGCGCTCCAGGCCAGCCTCGTAGTTGCGCTCCTCCTCTGTTGTTTTTGTCCTGCAAAGGAGAGCACAGAGGCGCCGTCAGCGACCGCAAGGGATGGCTGCCTCGCGGGGCCGCGGAAGCCGGTACCTTTGAGGTCCTTGACGAACAGCACCTCGCACCAGACCTGTGACGCCGCCCCGGCTGTACGCCGCCGCACAGCGTGAGGCCGGCTCCGTACCCGAGTTGCCCGGGTCGGTGGGGGGTCATGCGGCGGCCGCCCTACCTTGTCACGCAGCTTGTCGGGGATGCCGCGCCGCAAGATAAACTTGAGCGGCTTGACGCGCTGCTTGATGCGCATGTTGGTGAACGACAGGCCCTGCGTCTCCCACGGCCGGAAGAGGTTGACCGCCAGGATCTCGCGCACGTTGATGAGCTTCCACTCGCGCAGCAGGGACGCCTGCGCACGCCGCTCGTCAGCACAAGTCACGGTCCGAGCCGATTAGCGGGCTGAGCGACGCCGACGCCGGATGGGTTGGTGCGCGACGCCCAGGCGCACCTGCTGGTTGTAGTTGTCGGGGGGCAGCGTCGCGTCGTACTTGTCCGCGTCGACGAGGTCCGTCAGCGTGGCGAGCACGACGCGCGGGCGGCCGGTCACGGAATCGATGCTGACCGAGCGCAGCGGGGCGCCGGGCTTGAGCGCCGTCGCGGCCGCCGGCCGCGGGCTCCCGCTGCCGGTGCCAGCCAGCTCGGGCAGCGACGCGGCGATGGCGGGCCCAGACGCGGCGGCCGCCAGCGGCGCGGGCGCCTCGGCGCTGTCTGGCGACGTTGGGCTGACGGCCGCCCCGCCGCCGCTAGCCGCCGCCGCGCTGGCGCTGGCCACGGTCGCCAGGGGCGGCAGTGCGTCGGCCGCGGCGCCCAGCGGCGGGCTGCTGACGCCGATCTCGCAGACGCTCACGCTCCGCTGGCGGTGGCTCGCGGCGGCCTCGTGCACGCGCGCCACCAACCGGTCGATCTCGTCCGCGTTGGGCGAGCGGACGCCGCTGCTGGCAGAGGCGGCGCCCTTGCTGCTGCCGAAGCGGCCGGACGTGCGGAACCGCCACCAGCTGCCGAGGCCGCGGCTGCCGCCGCCGGGCGACGTGGCCGCCGGGACCTCGCCCGAGCTGTCGGCCTTGCCGGGCGACCGGGGCTCCTCGGCCGAGGCCGACTTGGCCATGCCCAGTAGGAGCGGCACGGACATGCGGCGCGCGCCCGTCGCGCTCGCGGGCCGGGTGGGCGACGGGGCGCGCGAGTCCGGGCCCGAGCCGGAGCCCGAGCCGCTCGAGCGCCGCGGCGACGCCGCGCCGCCCGAGGCCGCGCGGCCACCGCTCGTGGCGTCGCCGGCGCCGCCATGGTCGTCTGCGCCCGACTGGGCGCTACCCGCGCGGCTTGCCGGCGCGTCCGCTACGGCCGGCGGCTGGCCGCCATCGAGCACCTCGGTGCCGTCGTAGGCCACGAGCGTCCAGCCGAGGTCGTCGTCGTCGGGCGCCGCCGTGTGCACTGCCGCGTCGGACAGGTGCCGCCGCCGGTCCGGCGGGTGGACCCCGTCCCGTCGCCGCGCCGACGCCACCGTGGCGGCCTCGTGCGGTCGCCCAGCGGCGCGGCTGCGTGCACGGGCAGTCGCGGGAGGGAGGTGGGCGCGGGCGTTACGGCGAAGGCCGGCAGCACCTGCGGGCGCTGCCCCGGGGCCGTGGCGTGTATGGGCCAG
>Ga0180216_1002936_pt1 | contig 13828 bp, 13 predicted proteins | sample eDN3rd37CBELigMG_FD_128879 | JGI IMG/M metagenome (GOLD analysis project Ga0180216, IMG submission 128879) | Enriched Miracle-Growth compost microbial communities from Emeryville, California, USA - eDNA 3rd pass 37_C BE-Lig MG (version 2)... ... | reverse complement strand
GGCCGCCGCCGAGCTTCTCGACGACCGTTCGCCCGGACGCGATCGAATCGCCGGGACGGAAATTCCAGGAGGGTGTCGCCTGCTTCTCCTGCACCGGTTCCGGGGGGACGTTCGAGGGTGTGCGGCGTCGAGCGCTCGGCCAGGGAAGCATGGCTCGTTTGGGTTCCTCAGCGGATCGGGCGTGACGGCCCCGTGCGCGTCCGGGGCCGATAGGCCGACGGTAGGCCCGCCCAGGGACGAGGGTGAATCGTCCGAAAGGGGGGCGCGGGTCTTCAAAGAAGACGGCGGATGGAGCCGGGGGAGGGCAGGCCGGCGCTGGCGAAGGCCCGGCAGAAGGCGGTCGGGGAGGAGTAGCCCAGGACCTGGGCGACGGCTTCCGTGGTCGCCCCGCGGGCGCCCATCAGTGCGAGGCCCGTGGAGAGCCGCCATCTTCGATGGAGCTCCCTCCAGGCGATCGCATTGAAGTGGTACTTGCGCAGGTGTTGGCGCAGGTACCGTCGCAGGCTCCGCTCGGGCCAGCCCGAGAGGTCTTCGAGGTCCACCATCCCCACCCGATCGCCGCGGTGCGAGAGCGCGCGATCGATGATATGGCCGAGGACGAGCTCCTGCTCGGAGACCTTCTCCACGAAGGCGTCCGCCGAGGGCGCGTGGAGGGGCACCCCGTGGGCGCGGAGGATCGTGAAGATCGCCAGCACCGCCCGCCGCACCTCCAGGAGCGACGACTGGGATCGCGCGATCGTTTGGGCCGAGGTCCGCAGGACCTCCATCCCCCGCTGCGAGATTCGGAGGCTCTCGAAGGAGTCCTCGATCCGACGGCCGAAGGTTCCGGGCTCCCACTCGACGACGAGGCTGATCGCGTACCCTTCCTCTCGGACGCCCCAGCAATTCTTCCGCAGATCGAGCAGGCACTCTCCCGCGCGGAGGAGGCGCTCTCTTCCCTGGGAGCGGACGCCCAGTCCATCCGTCAAGGCGAGGATGGCACTCGAGCGGGCGGAGTCGTGGCCCCGGCGGAGGGTCTCGGGCCAGTGCGCCCAATCCCGCGCCACGCCTCGGCGGATCTCCACACCGACGCGAAACTGAGAATGGTAGACGTTGTGGTCTTCCATCCGCGCGTCGAGCGAGGGAATGTTTCGTATCCGCCGGGAGAGGAGCATTCGCGGCCTCGTCGTCTCGAGCGATCCGTCCCGAACTGCACGGAAGATCCTCGCGCCGTGGCCGCAAATGTCAATTGCATCATCCTCGTGAGGCATGTTGCACTGTAGCTGCGAGGAGAAGCATGTTGGGTCGAATTCTTCGTGTCGTTGGAACGGTGTCGTTTTTGCTCTCCCTCGCCTCCTGCGGAGGCGAACTCCGGAAGGACCCGGACGGCTCGAAATGCGCCGAGGGGATGACGGAGTGCGACGGGATCTGCGTCGACGTCACGCGCAATCGCGATCACTGCGGGGCGTGTGGATTTTCCTGTGGTGAGGAGGGGGTCTGCGTCGCGGGAAGCTGCGAGGTCGAGTGCCCGGCGGGGACCGAGGAGTGCGACGGGACCTGCGTGGACGTCACGAACGATCCGGAACACTGCGGCGGGTGCGGATCGGCCTGCGAGGACGGCCGGACCTGCGCCGAGGGCGCCTGCGTCTGCCCGGAGGGCACGACGGAATGCGGAGGCGCCTGCGTGGATACGGATAGCGATCCGGATCATTGCGGCGGCTGCGATTCGGCCTGCGAGGAGGGACGGATCTGCGCCGAGGGCGCCTGCGCCTGCCCGGAGGGCTTCCTCGAATGCGACGGCGTCTGCGTCGACCCGCTCTCGGACGACGCGAACTGTGGGGAATGCGGGATCGTCTGCGGCGAGAACCGCGCCTGCCAGGAGGGCTTCTGCGTCCTCGATTGCCCGGAGGACCTGCTCGCCTGCGACGAGGTCTGCGTGGACGCCTCCACCGATCCCGCCAACTGCGGGAGCTGCGGCAATGCCTGCTTCGACGGGCAGAGCTGCGTCGAGGGCGAATGCGTCTGCGACGGCGGGCTCGAGGCCTGCGACGGCGCCTGCGTGGACACCGGCTCGAGCCCCGAGCATTGCGGCGCATGTGGCAACTCCTGCCTCGAGGGCCAGCTCTGCCACGAGGGCGCCTGCATCTGTTCCGGCCTGAAGGAGGAGTGCAGCGGCGAGTGCGTCGACCTCACCGTGGATCTCCGCCACTGCGGGGAGTGCGGCAACACCTGCGTCCAACGGCTCAACGCGGAGCCTCCCTCGTGTCGGGCGGGCGGGTGCGTGCTGGCGTGCCTCGAAGGATTCGACGACTGCGACGGCAACGAGGTGACGGGCTGCGAGGTCGATCTGAGGACCGACGTGGCGCACTGCGGCGCCTGCGGTTTCGACTGCAGGGCGATGGACAACGTCTTCGGTGCCACCTGCAGCTCGAGCCGCTGCGACTTCGTCTGCGAGGCAGGCTTCGAGGACTGCGACGGCGTCGACGACAACGGCTGCGAAGCCTCGCTCGCGAGCCCCACGACCTGCGGCGCCTGCGGAAACGACTGCACGGCCCTCGGCAACGTGGCGACCGCGAGCTGCGACCAGGGCGCCTGCGTCATCGACGAATGCGAGGAGGGCTGGATGGATTGCGACGGCGACCCCTCCAACGGCTGCGAGGTGAACGCCTACAGCGTCGACTCCTGTGGCGCCTGCAACGTCGTCTGCCCCTACGCCTGCGGCGCGGCGGGCTGCACCGTGGCGGAGTCGGTCTTCACCACGCTGGGCTACAACTCCTGCGCAATCCTCGGAGACGGTGCGCTCTGGTGCTGGGGCAGCAACGACTTCGACAAGCTCGGATTCACGGGGCCCCACATCCCCACCCCCACGCGCATGCCGCTCGGCCAGGGGGTGGTCCAGGTGGCCGGGAACTGGCATCTCTGCGCGGTCCTGGGCAACGGGACCGTGGCCTGCTGGGGCCGAAACAACGAGGGGCAGCTCGGTGACGGCACGACCATCGATCGGGCGGTGCCGGTGGTCGTCCCGCAGCTCACCGGCGTCGTTTCGGTGGGCGCGGGGCACGAGCACACCTGCGCCCTCACCGGCCAGGGCGACGTCTATTGCTGGGGCGGGAATTCCACCGGCCAGCTCGGTTCGGGCAGCGCCTCCTCTCCCACGCCGGTCCTGGTCCCCGGCGTCTCCAACGCGCAGGCGCTCGCGGTGGGCTGGGATTCCAACTGTGCCCTCCTCGGCGACGGCAGCCTCCGCTGCTGGGGTGGGAACGCCTTCGGGCAGTTGGGCAACGGTTCGAGTTCGACCTCGGAGCCTCCTCTCGATCCGGGGCTGTCGAACGTGGTCTCGGTGACCATCGGCTTCTACCACACCTGCGCGATCCTCGGCGCGGGCAGCGTGCAGTGCTGGGGTTGGAACCAGATGGGTCAGCTCGGCACCAAGGCCACCCCGCCCGAGTTCTGGTCCTACAGCCCCTTGGCGGTCCCCGGCATCACCGACGCGGTCGAGATCCACGCCGGCTTCGGTCACACCTGCGCCCTCTTGCAGGGGGGAACGGTGAGCTGCTGGGGCTCGAACATCTTCGGCGAACTCGGAAAGGGAGATCAGGGCGATTTCGACCTGCCGCCGACCCCTTGGGCGCTGCAGAACGTCACCGACGTCGCCGTGGGCTGGCAATCCACCTGCGTCCTGGTGGACGACGGCACGGTCCATTGCACCGGGCTGAACGACCGGGGGCAGATGGGCACCGGCTCGATCGGAACGAACGTGACCTCGCCCACGCAGGTCGCCTTCCCCTGATTTCGGCGGTTTAGGCCCGTCGGTCCTCCGGTGGGTCCGGGGAGCATGGCCGTCTCCCCCCTGCGGCCATGCTCCCCGTTTTTCGTGGGGAGGCGAAGAGGGCTCCGGTGGTAGGCTTCCGCTCCCCACCTGCAAAGAGGAGACCCTCATGGCCGACTTCGGACGCTTCGTCTGGCACGACCTTCTGACCTCGGACGTGCAAGTCGCATCCTCGTTCTACGCCTCCATCGCCGGCTGGAAGTACGAGCCCGGGAGAGATGGAGCGCTCATGATCCGCAGCGAGACGGAGGAGATCGGGCGCATCGCTTCCATGCCCCCTTCCGCGGCGGGGGCGCCTCCCCACTGGCTCGGCTACGTGGCGGTCCAGGACGTCGACGAGATGGCTCGCCGGGCCACCGAGCTCGGCGGAAGGATCGTCGTGCCGGGAACGGACGTCCCCGGCGTGGGACGCTTCGCCGTGCTGGCGGATCCGCAGGGTGCCGTCTTCGCGATCTTCGGTTCGGACCAGGGGCCGCACGAGGCGGATCGGAATCGGCTCGGGCGCTTCTCGTGGGCCGAGCTCAACACCACCGATTGGGAGTCCGCCTGGAAGTTCTACTCGTCGCTCTTCGGCTGGAAGCCGACCTCGTCCATGGACATGGGGCCGGAGCACGGAACCTATTTCATGTTCGGCACCGACGAGAAGAACTCCATGGGCGGCATGTCCAACGCGGCGACGACGATGAAGGCCCCCGCGCACTGGCTGTACTACTTCAACGTCGCCGACGTCCAGGAGGGGGTGAAGGCGGTGGAGGCCGCGGGAGGCAAGGTGCTCAACGGACCCATGGAGATCCCGGGCGACGACTGGATCGCCATCTGCGCCGACCCGCAGGGCGCCCACTTCGCGATCTACTCCCACTCCCGGAAGTGACCGCCTGCGGACCCACGGTCGCGGCGTGCGAGGGGGCCGCCGCGACCCGGGTACCTCCCACGAGGTGCCGAGCGACCGCGCCGGCTCCGGGCCCCACTTCGGGGCCCGTCTCGTTCTCGGATGCGAAGGTCGAGGGCCTGCAACGGATTGTTTCACGCGTGAAACGGTTCCTGCCCAAAGGCCCCAAAAATCCCGTTTTTCGGGCCACGGAGGGGAGGCATGGACCCTGCAAACGGGGGCGGTGAGCGGATTCTCGCCCCGACAGGAGGTCTTCCATGCCCGCATCCCTTCGCTCCTCCCCCGCAGCCGATCGCGGTCTCGGCGAGCGCCTGGAGGAGCTGGAGCAGCGCCTCGCACGGTTGGAGAGCGCGCTCGATCGCTTGACGTCGCTCCTCGGTCGTCTCCCGGCGGCCATCGCGAGCTTCACCGACATGATCGACGGTCTCGACGAGGCGGGGCTCGGCCTGAACGAGCGAGTCCAGGGGAGCCTGCGCGTCCTCGAGCGCGTCACGGCCCCCGACAACCTGCAGCGCCTCGAAATCCTGCTCGATCGGGTCTCGGCCATCATGCCGTTGTTCGAGTCGGCGAAGCAGGTGCCGGGGCTCGTCGGCGCGGGCGTCGACGTGCTCGACGAGTGGATGGAGCGGCTCGCCGCCTCCGGCATCGACGTCGACGAGCGCGGCCGGATCCTCGCCCAGGCCCTCGAGCGTCTCACCTCACCCGAGGCGTTGGACGTCTTGCGCACCTTGCTCGCGCGCGTGGACGTGATCCGCGGCTTCTTGGATTCCGGCGTTCTCGACGCCGAGCCCGTCGCCATCGTGGGCAAGGCGGGGGAGGGCCTCGCCCGCACCGCCAAGGCCAACCCGGCCTCCGTGGGACCCTTCGCGCTCCTTCGCGCCCTCCGGGATCCCGACATCCAGCGCTCGCTGGGGTTCGCCATTCACTTCGCCCGGATCTTCGGTCGGAGTCTCGCCGACGGTCAGGGCACGAAAAACGAGACACGCTGAGGAGTTCGATCCATGTCCCGTCACCATTCCGTCGTCATCGTCGGCGGGCACCGGAGGAATCACGGTGGCCGCCCGTCTCAAGAACGAATCGCCGGATCTCGACGTCGCGATCGTCGACACCCGGACCGAGCATTGCTATCAGCCCCTCCTCACTCTGGTGGGCGCCGGCGTGGTGGAGAAGTCGACCACGGTGCGGCCGCAGCAGGACTACATTCCGCGGGGCGTCACCTGGATTCGCGACGCCGTCGTTTCCTTCGACCCCGAGAAGAACCAGGTCCATCTGAAGGGCGGAGACACAATCACCTACGACCAGCTCGTGGTGGCCGCCGGCATCCAGCTCGATTGGGAGAAGATCGAGGGGCTCGCCGGGAACGTGGGCAAGGACGGGATCTGCTCCAACTACGACTTCGACACCGTGGAGCAGACCTGGAGGTTCATCCGCGACTTCCGGGGCGGCAACGCCGTCTTCACCTTTCCCTCCACCCCCATCAAATGCGCCGGTGCGCCGCAGAAGATCATGTATCTCGCGGACGACGCCTTCCGTCGGTCGGGCGTCCGCGAAAAGACGCGGATCGTCTTTGCCTCCGCCGGCGGGGCCATCTTCGGCGTGAAGAAATACGCGGAAGCGCTGCAGAAGGTGGTCGAGCGCAAGGAAATCGAGACACGCTTCCGGCGGGACCTCGTGGCCGTCCGACCCAAGAGCAAGGAGGCGATCTTCCGCCACCTGGACACCGGAGAGGAGGAGATCCTCCCCTACGACCTGCTGCACGTCGCGCCGCCGCAGAGCGCGCCCGACTTCATCAAGCAGAGCCCGCTGGCCGGTGAGGGTGGCTGGGTGGAGGTCGACAAGTACACCCTGCAGCACGTCCGCTTCCCCAACGTCTTCTCGCTCGGCGATTGCTCGAGCCTGCCGACCTCCCGCACCGGCGCGGCGATCCGCAAGCAGGCTCCCGTGCTCGTGGAGAACCTCCTGTCCCTGCGGGCCGGGGAAGCGCTCGAGGCGCGTTACGACGGCTACGCGTCGTGCCCCCTGGTGACCGGCTACGGCAAGCTCATCCTCGCCGAGTTCGACTACGAGGGAAGGCCCGCCGAATCCTTCCCCTTCGATCAGGCGAAGGAACGCTACAGCATGTATGCGCTCAAGCTGCACGGCTTGCCCGCCATGTATTGGAACGGCATGCTCCGTGGGCGCATGTGAGAGGAGGATGAGGTGGCCACCGTACGCGTGACCGAGGAAAACTTCGACCGAGTCGCCGAGGCCGACATCGTCCTCTTCGACTTCTGGGCTGCGTGGTGCGGGCCCTGCCGAACCTTCGCGCCGATCTTCGAAGAGGCGTCCGAGCGACACCCCGACGTCGTCTTCGGGAAGATCGACACCGAGGCGGAGCGGGGGTTGGCGCGGCGATTCGGCATCCGCGCCATCCCCACTCTGATCCTCGTCCGCGACGGCGTGATCCTCGCCACCCATTCCGGCGTTCTCACCGGCGCCGAGATCGACGAGCTCCTCGCGCGTACCCGGGAGCTCGACATGGAGGAGGTCCACCGCCGCGCCGACGAGCTGGAAGCCAAGGCCGAAAAGAAGGCGAAGAAGAAGCGCTTCCTCTTCTGGTGAAGACCTCCAAGCCGGTGGGCGACGGGGGCCGCCGCAGCCGGGAGCGGGCGTGGCGGCCTCCGGATCAATTCGCCGTGGGCTTTCTCGCGAGCCTTCGGGGTTCTCGGAGTCCCCGGAGCTTGTCGGGGTTCCGCACGAAGTAGATGCGGCGGATCCCGTCGGCGCCGAGTTCCAGGATCAAGACCGAGTCGAGTTCCTCGTCCAGATGGACGAGGGTGGCCGGCGCGGCATTGACCGTCCGGTACTCGAGCTGGAGATCCCCCTCGATCCGGGTGCGGATGCCCATGAGAAAGCGGCCGATCGCGTCGGCGCCGTGGAGGGGGAGGAGGGCCGCCCGCTTCTTTCCTCCACCGTCGGAAAGGAGCACGGCGTCGGGCGCCAGCAGAGAGAGGAGGCCCTGGAGGTCTCCCGTGGCGGAGGCCTCCATGAACTTCCGAGCGACCTCGAGCTCCTGGGAGGTGGGCGGGCGCAGCGGGGGCCGGCGGTCACGAACACGCGCGCGGGCACGATGCGCGATCTGTCGGATGGCCACGGGCGATTTGCCCAGCGTCTCGGCGATCTCCTCGTGAGGGAATTCGAAGACCTCGCGCAGGACGAAGACCGCCCGCTGCATGGGGGTGAGCGAGTCGAGCACCACGACGATCATGGTCAGCTCCACGAAGGCGGCGTCGCCGAGCGACCGCCGAAGGGAGGCCGCGAGTTCGTCGGTGACCGCGGGCGGGGTCGCGGTCGCCGCCTCCGCGTATTCGAGCACCTCGCGCTCGAGCTTGGAGAAGGACGCGGAGTTTCGCCAGTTCGGAACCGCCTCCAGCTTGGCGAGGTCCATCCCCTTCTGGTGCGCGAGGAAGTAGCCGAAATCCAGGCACCAGGAGCACTCGATCGAAGACGCGGCCGCCATCTGCGCCAGGATCTTGAGGTCGGGATCGAGCGAATCCCACTTGCCGATCCTTCGCTCGAAGCCCATCAGGGCCATGAGCACCTTCCGATTGTGGGCCATGGCCATTCCGGCGTCGAGGACGTCGCCGTAGAGCTTTCGCGAGTACCAGGTGAGTATGCGTCCCCAGATCCCCTTCGGATGGGCCAGGGAGATCCGCGCGCGGGCCGATCGCGTCGCCGAATCCATGGGGGGAGCCGGAATGACCACGGACATCGTTTCCTCCTCGCCGGCCCCTGCCCGGGGCCGCTCGCGACGGAGGCACCTCGCCTCCATCCACCCCCGAAGACACCGCGCGTCTCGGGAATGTGACGTGAACGAGGTTCCGACCGTGCGGCGTCAGAAGAGGAAATCGATCGAGAACCCACCCGTGAGGAAGCGCTCCTTGCCGGCATCCAGGGCCACCCACTCCCGGGCCATCCACTGCACGCCGTAGCCCCGAACCTGGAGGGCCCTCCGCCGACGAGGCCGAGGCCGAAATGGGGCCGCCAATCCGGCGATCAGCCCACGTTGCGCAGGGCGTCGGCCACCGTGGCGAAGCGCTGGTCGAGGTAGTCGCGGACCTCGCCGTGGACGCCCACCTCGTCGAGCGCGAGCTTCATCGAAAGGAGCCAGCCGTCTCGCGCCTTCTCGTCGATGGGGAAGGGCGCGTGGCGCATGCGAAGCCTGGGGTGGCCGCGCGTGTGCAGGTACTCCACCGGTCCGCCCAGCCAGAAGACGAGGAAGGAGGCGAAGTTCTCGCGGCTCTCGGGGTGGACCTTGCCGTTCTCGTCCAGGCGGTGCATGCGCGCGACCTCGGGCGCCGCGCGCTCCATGTGCTCGTAGAAGAGGTGGGCGATCCTCCGGACCACCTTCTCGCCTCCGAGGATCTCGAAGGGGGTCTCACCCGGCGAGGGTGCCCAGCGTCGTTCGTCGTGTTGCTCGTCCATCGTGAGGCAGTCGTACTCCGTCCTCGCGAATCCGCAAGCTCCGTCGAACATTCCGAGCGAATGGACCGCGGTCACCACCAGGGCCAGGGACCCCAGAAGCCCCAGTCCATGGCGACCCGCTCGCGCGCCTCCGCCGCCTTGCGATAGTCCTCGGCGATCTGGCGCTCGATGGCGAGGCGATTGAACTCTTGGTAGGCCGCCTCGTCCCCGGCCATCAGGCAGCCGCATCCTTCCGCGTCGGCATAGGTGTAGTAGACGCCGCCGTCCAGGGAGTGGGCGAGGATCTGGCGTTGCTCCATGGCGCGGAGCTTCTCCATCTTCTCGGGCGTATCCGCCAGCTTGGTGGTGAAGCCCGCGGCCGAGAGGAGCTGCCGGATCTCCACGGCGCGCTTCATCTCCTTGCTGTGGGCGCAGGCGGCGGCCGTCAGCAGGAGCGAGAAGGCGGAGAGGTGCAGGAACGTGCGCGGAGACATGGGAGCGAGATGCCAATCTGCTCCCACGCCCGCCGCGCACCAATCCCCCCGAGGGGCGCTCCCTCAAATGGAGAGCAGGAACTGCACCAGATCCTCCTTCTGTCGGTCGTCGAGCCCCAGGCCGAAGTGGCTGTCGTAGTGGTCCACCACCTCCCGCAGGTTGGCGAATCGGCCGTCGTGGTAGAAGCCGCCCTTCTGCCGGGCGAAGAGGCCTCGGAGGGGCGTCGTGCGGTAGCGCTCGTCGGGCGAGCGCATGGCCTGGAAGTCGTCGATCCCGATCTCGTCTGGCGTGTGCATGTTCCAGCCGGGCTCCGTGTAGATCGGCGGGACGTGGCATCGCGCACACTGGGCCTGCCCGCGGAAGAGTTCTCCGCCGCGCTCCGCGGCCTCGGCGTCGAAGCTGCCTTCGGGAGGTCGGGGCGCGTCCAGGCTGAGCTGGTAGAGGTGCAGCGCCGGCAACTTGGAGGTGATGAGATCGGGGTCGCTGCGCACGTTGCCGAAGCCCTCGCGCGCGGCGATGGGGAATTTGTCGGCGTCGTTCAACCGAGGATCGAAGAAGGTCCCTTGCCCGTGCATCTCCAGGTTGGAGACCAGGGCGTTCCAGTGGGTGACGCTCCCCCAGCCGGTGTAGGTGTGGAGGTTCACGCCGGCCAGCCCGAAGGCCGCGGGCAGCAACGTGGCGGCCGAGCCTCCGTCGTCGCAAGCCGCCAGGCCCATGGCCCAGCCGAGTCCGATCGCCCCCATGAAGAGGGCCAACGGCACCCGGGCACCTGCAAATCGAAAACGAAACATGGCGGTTCCTCCCGAAGGGAAGCTCGAACCGCCATGTCGAGCGATCAAGCGAGCGGGCGCTCGTTGGGTCGCAGAGAAGGGGGTGTGTTCGTTTCTCCCAACCCTCAGAACATGTAGGTCAGTCCGAAGGTCAGGGGCAGGTAGTACTTCCTTCCGTCCGCCTCGAGTCCCTTCCAGGACGCCTGGAGTTCGTAGAAGACGGGCTCCGCTCGGAGCTCGAGGCTCAGGCGCGAGTCGTAGAGGCGGAGGATCTCGGCGCCGATCTCCACCCAGGCCCCGAGTCCCGACTGGCCGCCGGAGAACTCTCCCTTCTCCCTCACGTCGAACCCACTGAAGGAGAGCCCCGTGCCCAGGAAGGGGGACCAGCTTCCGGAACTCGCGAACCAGCGGCCGCCTACTCCGATGGAGACGAACGAGGCCTCGTCGTCGGCCGGGCTCCCGCCCGCGAAGCGGAGATCGGCCACCACGCCGAGGCGCGTCGTCTCGAAGCTCCAGCGGAGGATGAGACCCCCGCCGGCCACCATGTCGGTGCCGGGCACGGCCAGCCCCATCAGGCCGATTCCGAAGAAGTGCTCGCCGTCCTTCTTCTTCCGCTGCCGGACCTCGTCGCCGATCAGCGTGTCCACCGTCGCGGTGCTGGAGACGTCGCGGCCTTCGAGGACCGCGGCGACCAGGCGTTGGGCGCCGACCGGCGTCTCCTCGATCTCGTTGAGCATGAGCTCGCCTTCCCGGCGAACCGCGCCGTTCTCCCCCACGTGCTGGAGCGAGAGGAGGACCTTCCTCCCCAGGGGCCGGAGGCTCACCCTCCAATGCTCGCCCTGGGCGACGCTCGCCTCCCTCACCTGCTCGCCCTGGCGTCGCAGCTGGCTGCAGACGATTTGGGCCACCGTCTCCACGTCGGCGGGGTCGACTCCGGGCGCCTCGCCGGCGAGGCAAGCGACCTCCGCTTCGGCGAGGACGGGAAGGGCCAAGGCACCGACGAACACCAAGATTCTTCGCATCCAACACACCTCTGACGTTTCGAAGCCTAACAGGTCGGTATGTCGACCGGAAGCGGAGACGATCCCCGTCCGCCGAAATTCACGGCGATCGTGGGCTTGCCTCCAGGCCTCCTTCGTGTTGCCCTTGGGCCCAGGAAACGCCATGCCGGGCGAGGTGGATGCGGACCGGCATCCCTCGTCCGCGGCCTCTGCATTCCCGAACGGGAGGAAGGAAGATCCGCCTTTTCGCCACCGGTCTCGTCCTCGCCTCGATCGTCGCCTCGCTCGCGTCGCCGACCCGCGCGGAACGCGCAGAGCTCCGCGTCGGCCTGACCGGCGCCTATCCACCCTTCAACTACGTCGAGCCCTCGGGAAGGCTTTCGGGCTTCGACGTGGACGTCGCCAAGGAACTCTGCGCCGCCATCCGGCGGGAGTGCGTCTTCGAGGTCCTCCAGTGGGACGGGATCCTCAGCGCCCTGCTGGCGCGGCGAATCGACGTGGTGATCGGGAGCATGGCCGTCACGCCACAGCGTGCGGCGCAGGTCCGCTTCACCCGCCCCTACTACGAATCGGGCGCCCAGCTCTTCACGCGACCGGGCGCCGGACCGGAGGATGCGCCCGGCTTTCGGGTGGGCGTGACGCTCGGCACCACCTACGGCGAGGTCGCCCGAAAGCGCTTCCCCTCGGCCGAGATCCGCACCTACAAGGGCGACACCGCCGCGCTCCAGGACCTGCAGGCGGGCCGGCTCGACGCCATCGTCACCGATCGCCTCGTCGGCTTTCACATGAACGAGCGCTACGGGGCGGGGCTGGTCGCCCGGAGGGAGCCGCTCTTCCGAGAGTCGATGGCGATCCCCGTGCATCCCGACGACGAGCGACTCCTCGCCGAGCTGAATCGGGCGCTCGACGAGCTGCTGGGCTCCGCTCGTTACGGCGAACTCTTCCGACGCTACTTCGGCGACGGGACGGGAGCGGGCGTGGTGCCGGAGGGGGAGGGCGACTTCTCGTGGGCGGGATCCTTGCGTCTTCTCCTGCGGGCGCTCGGCCGCACCCTCCACGTCTCGGCCCTGGGCATCCTCCTGGGGATCGCCCTGGCGATCGTCCTGGCCTTCCTCCTGTTGGCTCTCCCGCGCCCCTTGGCCCGGGCGGTCGCCTTCTACGTGGACTTCGTCCGCTCCACGCCCTTCCTGATCCAGCTCTTCACCCTCTACTTTGGCCTGCCGGCGATCGGCCTCGACCTCGGCACCTTCACCGCGGCGGTCGTCGCCATCGGCATCCACAGCTCCTCCTATCTCGGGGAGATCGTGAAGGTGGCCTACCAGAGCATCCCTTCCGGTCAGCGCGCGGCCTCGCGTTCCCTGGGGCTCACCTTCCGCGAGGAGATCCGGCACGTGATCGGGCCGCAGATGCTCCCCCACCTGACGACGCCGAGCCTCAACACCCTCGTGGCCACGATCAAGGACTCGGCCATCGTCTCCGTGATCAGCGTGCACGAGCTGACGATGCAGGCGCAGCAGCTCATCAGCGCCTCCTTCCGGCCGATGGAGCTCTACCTGCTGACGGCCGTCCTCTACTTCGCGATCACCTACCCCCTGCTCTTCGCCGGGCGGAGGCTGGAGCGGCGGTATCGGGCGAAAGGGCTATTGCATGCATGACGAGAGGCCGCTCCTGGCGATCCGGGACCTCTGGGTGCGACGCGGAGGCCGGCGCATCATCGAGGGGCTCTCCCTCGAGATCCGCCGCGGCTCGCCCTTCGCCATCCTCGGCGCGAGCGGCTCGGGGAAGACCACCCTCCTCTTCGCGGCGGCGGGCCTCCTCCCCATCGAACGCGGCTCGGTCCGGGTGATGGGGGAGGACGTGGGAGAGCTGCATCCCCGCCGTCGTTCGAGGCTGCTCGGGCTCGTCTTCCAGGATTACCAGCTCTTCCCGCACCTGACCGCCTGGGAGAACGTGATGCTCGCCCCGAGCCTCCAGAGGCGGGAGGGGGCGGAATCGCTCGCCCGAGACCTGATGAAGGAGCTGCGGATCGACGGTCTCGCCGGCCGGCGTCCCCACGAGCTGAGCGGTGGGCAGAAGCAGAGGGTGGCGATCGCCAGGAGCCTGGTCCTCGAACCGCGCATCCTCTTCTTCGACGAACCGAGCGCGGCGCTCGACTCGAGGACGAGCGAGGAACTCGCGGACCTCCTGGTGCGGATCAACGAGCGCACGCAGGTCGTGGTGGTGAGCCACGACATGGCCTTCGTGGAGAGCTGTGCGCCCCGGGGCATTCGGATGGAGGGGGGGAGGATCCGCGCCGCCGGCGCGCTCGAGGCCATCGCCTGAAGGCTTGCCCTCGGGGCGGACCCCGCCCACCCTCACGGAGAGGGAGGGGGCGTCGTTGTTTCGAGCGCCTTCACGACAGGTCCGGTTCAACGCCGCCATC
>Ga0180216_1002935_pt1 | contig 13830 bp, 13 predicted proteins | sample eDN3rd37CBELigMG_FD_128879 | JGI IMG/M metagenome (GOLD analysis project Ga0180216, IMG submission 128879) | Enriched Miracle-Growth compost microbial communities from Emeryville, California, USA - eDNA 3rd pass 37_C BE-Lig MG (version 2)... ... | reverse complement strand
CTCCATCATTCTATTTTGTTGGTTGTCACTCTCTGTTTGTGGTCGTCTTTTTTGTTTTTTTTTTTTTTTTTTTTTTTTTTTTTTTTTTTTTTTTGGGGGGGGGGGGGGAGGCCGGCATGAAATCACAGAATCTGATGCATTGGCATTGTCGTGTATTGCTGCATCAGGCTACTCATGAATGGCTGCGCTGAAGTGACAATGCGAGAGAAGGCGAAATAGGGAGTTGCGCGAAGAAACGCAGCCCAAAAAAGAGAGAAGAGAGTGCGGTGCACGACGAGATGCCAGAGCCATGCAGCGGGTGGCCAGAGCCAGCCGGCTTACGGCGAGTAGCCGAGCAGCGACGAGCCGCCGACGCGCATGAAGGCGGTGGCGTACGCCTTGGTGCTGCTGACGACCTCGATGGCGTTGGCGACGGCGTTCGGGATGACCGGGTCGGCGACCCAGGTGGCGCCGCCGTCGGTGGTGTGGACAAAGAGGGCGTCAAAGGTGTTCTCCTTGTAGACGCCGCCGGCGGCCCAGCCCTCCTGCGCGTTCAGCATCTTGACCATGAAGAAGCCGCCGGCCGCGTGGAAGTACTGCTCGGTCCAGGTGTTGCCGCCGTCGGTGGTGGCCAGGATCCAGCCGCCCTCGGGGCCCTCGGCGACGGCCCAGCAGCGCTGGGTGTCGGCGCAGTCGATGCCGTTGAAGTAGAAGCGGCTGCTGTCGGCGAAGACGAGCTGGAAGGTGCGGCCGCCGTCGGTGGTGCGGGCGATGATGCCCTCGTAGCCGGGCAGGCGAGCGTTGCGGTTACCGGTCGGCGCGGCCTTGGGCGCGTTGTAGGCCCAGCTGACGCGCTTGTCGTCGCCCAGGCGGATGGTGAAGCGCTCGTTCACCTCGCGGCGGCTCAGCAGGCTCTCCTTGGTGTTGGCCGACTTGGCGGGCCAGGTGCCGCCGGTGATGAACCTGGACGGCAGCGCTGCCAAGATTCCGTGGCGCCAGAACACGGTGAGCGCTTGGAGGGGTAACTGCCGGGCAGAGCGCGGGGCGAAGGGCGTACCAGGTGGTGGGCGACGGGAAGGCGCCATAACGCGACGGATAGGTCTGGTTCCAGTTAAAGAAGTTCACGGTCTGCGCGGCGTTTTATTGTACCTTGGGTAGATCTGCTTGCGCGGTGAGCCTCTGTGTCCTCGTACACCCAGAACGCGTGGACGCGAGTCGCACGCTACCTTGCCGCCATCGGTGGTGGAGATGACACCCTGCCGGGAAGGAAACCCCAACGAAGTGCTGGATCGATGAGGTGTTAGAGGCCTCCGCTTCATGCGTCTCGTGCCGAGGATGCGCTGCGCACATCGCCGTCAGTCGAGTTCCAGCTGTCCGCCCAAACGCCGACCATGTAGAAGGTGTTGTTGCCCGCCGAGGTGACGCTCTGCATCGCCGAGAAGAGCGGGCTGCCGCGCAGGACCCCAACCACACCCAAGGGTGCCCAGTGAGCTTCGCCGTCGAGCTTGGAACTGCAGCGTGGCCCGCGAAACGTACACATAGTTGACGGCCTCGAAGACCTCGCCGTCGTCGGTGACGGAGCTGACGGCCGTCTGGCCCCAGAAGCCGATGGCGCCAGCGATGGCCTCCACGCCGTCGTAAGTGTCGGCGGCCATGTACAGCTGGGTGGAGGGGGGCGTCAGCGATACGGTGCAGCCGCGTTAATTTTATCCCGACCCCAGTGGGACAGCCTGAAACCTTGGCCAGCGTACCGCCTGCTGGTCGTGCGGCAGGAGCGACCAGGTGCTGCCGCCGTCCGTCGACTTGAAAATGTCGGCGCCCGAGTCTGTGCGCCCCCCGCGACGACGACGTCGACGACGACTACGCAGGCCGCTGCTCCATTAGGGGCAGCGGCCAACCGGGGCCACGGGTGGCCAGATCGGCGGCGTGCGTACTGTCCTGCGAGCCGGTCATGATGATGACGCCGTCGTCGTTGGCGCCGACGCCCATGGCCAGCTCAATGGCGTTGGTGATGACGGTCCACTCGGCGCGCACGCCGGCGGCCGCGACCAGCGCGGCGCCGACGGCAGCCATGGCGGTGCGGGCGGCCATGATTGTCGTCGCTCCGAATCGTCCGTCCCGAGGGCGGATCTCCACAAAAACGGTGGTCCGCTGCAGATTGCACACAGCAAAGGACGGCGCAGACGCGCATACAGCCGCGGGGTAAGGAAGAGTCGTGCGGGTGAGCGCCGCGGCCGCGTCGGTTCCGATGGCGCGAAAGAGGGAGGCGTACCGAAGGGGAAAAAAGTGCGAGTGGCAGAACAGCGGCCGAATCGCGGCAGAATGTCGCTAGTGAAAGCGGCAGAATCGGGTGAACTACTGATTCCGCCCACAGTGGCGGCAGAAGCGCGGCAGAATGGCGGAAGAACATCGGCAGATCAGAAGCTAGAATGTCGACGTCACTGGGTAGAATGGCGGCAGAACTGAGGCAGAAAATTGGCGGAATCGCGGCAGAACGTATCACGCGGGAGCTCGTGGGCGCATGCGCCCCCGCCGACATGCGAGCGACGCCGGCATGCGCGGGCGCCGTAGGCGAGCTGCAGGCGCCCGCGTGCGCGGCCACGGCTACGCATGAATATAATTCTGCGTGGTACGCATGCATCCGGGCCGGCCGGGCCGCCCATGCATGCATGCATGGTCCTCGCGCGACGCCGCGTCCGCGTGTCAAATCTGATCGAGCGAGCCCCGCCACGGACCACCAGCGACATGGTAGACGTTGGCGTGCCTTAAAAATGAACTCGTCCAGTCACGGCCGGCATATGGACGCAAATTATAGGTTGGAAGCACGGCATCTTTGCGTTCTACTATGGTATGTACAAGGCACACGGTTGTACAAAAAGTGTACAATCTGTACTGGTGCGGCCGGGCGACTGCGCCCGGCCGGCCGGCGCGCGGCGCAACATTCGACGGTGGGTGCGATGGAAATGGTACAACAACACAACTAAAAGTACGCACGCTGCAGGCTCTAGCTATGCAATGGCGATTCAAACACATAGTAGCGTACTTGCATGGGGATTGACAGCTTACGACGCACCGGCGCGCCGATACGCCCATGACGTACGGCGGCGCCGTCACGGTCGGCGGGCTGATCGGCGCAGCGCCAACAACATACCACAAACAGCGGTACCGCGTGTATACCTGTATCTGTGCGCGCGCTCGCGCACCGTCGCGCGTGCCGCACGAAAGTGCCGAGATGCAGCGGTCAGATGCCGCCCCGGTGGCGGCCGGCGGCGCGCTCGCCGTCGCTCACGCCGCCGGTCTGGTCGCTCTCGTCGTCGTCGTGGGTGTCGGTGACATCCGCGCTCTCGTCCTCGTCGCCGGACGCGACGCTGGTGCCGGTCACGTCGTCCGCGCCGTCGTCGTCCGCGGCGCGCGACGGCCGCCGCTTCGGCTTCCGCACGACGGCGCGCACCTCCTTGGTCGACGCCAGGCGCTCGCTGTTCTTGCGCCGCACCTTGCCGGTCCGCGTCTTGCAGAGGACCTGCTCAAAGTGGGTGATCGTGCCGGTCGCCAGCGGCAGCAAGATCGTGATATCGAGCACCCGGAGAACCTGTCGCGCGGAATCATCCAGCAAGAGCGACGGCGGGCGCAAACCTGTAGTCAGCGCCCGATTGCGCGAACCGGCAGGACGGCGGTCCTCGCGCGCCGACCTCGTTCAAAAAGGTGTGGGCACCGCCGTTCGGCGTCGCCACGTGGTCCCGAAAGGCTGCCCGGAGGCTGTTGGCCACGTCGTCCGGCAGCTGGGCCGGCGGCAAGCTGCGGTTCATGGCGTACGTCTCGACGGAGAGGTCCAGGTCGAGCCGGCGCGCCGCGCCGGGCGGCGCCGAGCGGCTGGTGACCGCGTCGGGCGCAAGCTCGTGCGGATGGCTCGGGGCGGACGATGGCCGCGCTGGCGGGCCGGGCTCGTCGTTCGGAGGCTCGTCGGCCGCATAGGTGGAACGCAGCTCGGCGCCGGCGCCGTACCAGGTGCCCGCGGCCGCGCCGCCGCCGCCGTGGGCATACACCGCGTGCGCCGGTGGAACCGCCGCCATCTTGGCCGGCGGCAGCTGGGGCGCGAGCGCGTCGTCCGACCACTGCCGGCGCATCGCGGCCGGCGGCCCCAGGGCATCGTGGCAGGCATGCGGGTACGCGCCAAAGTCTGATGAGCGCTCGTGGGGCCCCCGCGACGGCGCCGCCGGCAGCGGCTGCTGCGGATTGAACTGCGACGGCATCGCCAGCCGCGCCGGCGTTGACTGCGTCTGGCGGGCCGGGTACTCTGGGGGCGGCGGCTGTTGCGGCTGCGGCTGCAGGGTGTGAGTATGATACTCGGCGGGCCCTTGCGTTGGATAATACTGCGGCAGATGCTGGTGATGCTGGCTCGAATGGGGCGGATGGTGATCCGGCGGCATGAAAGCGTTTGGAGGGTGCGCGTACGAAAACGCCGAATGCTGCACGTGGTGGGGGTGCTGTCGGTGCAGAGGCGCGTGGGACGGCGGCCGCGGCCGCGGCGGCGCATACGCCAGCCCGGGCACATACCGCAGGTGTTCGTAGCCGGCGCCGTGGTCTGGCGACGCCATGGCCGCGTCCGTGGGTCTCCTTGGAGGCAGCTGCACCGTGTAGGACGCCGGCTGCGCCGCGCCAGGCGGCGGCAGGCCGTGAAGCGCGGCGTCCGGTCCGGCCAGCGGCGGCCCCACCGCGACGGCGGCGGCGGCGGCGGCGGCGGCCGCCGCCGGGTCGCCGGCCCACATGCCAGCCGCATACGCGGCGGCAACCGAGGCGCCGTCCGGGCGTCCCGCCCCGCCAGCGCCCGCGCCGTCGGTGCCGTCGCCGGCGGCCCAACCAGCGTACAGCCGGTCGCCCATGTTCGCCAAGCCGGCGCCCTCACGCCGCCCTCAATGGCCGCATGGGGTGATGGGGATGGGGCTCACAGGCTGCCGGCGCTCCAGGGGCCCGACGGAGCATGGTGGCTCACCGCAGGCGAGGCAGTGCCGGGCTGGCAGCAACGCGCCGGCCGCTCGTTCCCGTGGCCTCCTGTCGGCCCAAGAACGGCCGCCTCGCATCGTGCTCGTGTGCGCACCGTTCCCGCCCTCCCAGCCCGCCGCTGCCTGTGCCTTGGGAGCCCGTGCCTGGCGCAGAATCCGGCAAGGGCCCACTCGGGGGCGCGGGTCGCCCTGCTTAGTTCGCTCCACACCGTCTTTCTTTCTCGCCGACTTGGCCGCGCAGCGGGCGCCCCAGTCGCCCCCCATCCACGCCTCCGCCGCCCGCCCTTTTTTCCTTTTGCTTTCCGCGCGCGCCCGGGCCGCCCGTCTGTCCGTCTTCGCCCCGTCCGCCGTCGATGCCGTTCTTGCCAACCGTTTCTCGTGTTCCCGCTCACTTCTCGGCCATTTGCGGCCGTGCTTGACGTCTTCACGGCCCGGTCTGACCCTCCCCTCCCGTCTGCCCTGCCCGTGGGGCGCGCGGTGGCGATGCCGCGCAGGGCGTGTCTGGGGGGGTGGCCGCGTGGCCGGGCGGCGGGGCACGGTTGCCGCTCCGTGTCGGTGCGACAGGTGGGAGCGCGCGGCCCTGCCTGTGGTCCAACGGTCCAAAAGAATGAGCGCGCGCGTCGCGCCCGTCAGCGGTCAACCTCGGCGCCTGGGCATTCCCCACCGGGCGCCCCAGCCGCCTTCCCGCGCACCTGCCAAGGCGCCTGCGCGCCTGCCCCGCCGCGCCGACGAAGCGCCTTCTCAACACGTCACAGCGCCGCGTTCGTGCTGGCCGCCTGATCGCCCCGCCCGCCACGCCGCCACGCCACTCTGGCCCCCGCCGCTCGCTGGCATGCGCGCGTCCGGGCCTACCGGCTGCGACGCCAATTTAGCAAGCGCGTACACAGCGAGCGCGTCCAACAAGGGCACCGCGCCATACGGCGCTGCAGCGGCGGAACCGCGCGTTTTGCGTGCGCTGCTTTGGAGGGGCTTGCCTTGGATCCGCACGCACCCGGATTCGACCGCGGCGGAGCCCAGGAGCCTCCCTTGGCGAGATGCTCCGACGCGCGGCATGGCAGCAGCGGGTCAGCACGACGACGTGCGGGGGCCCGACGCACGCCAGTAGCAACGGGCGGCGTTTCCAGAACACTCGTCCTCGTGCCGTCGTCTTCCGTCGGAGGCCATCCGCAGGCACCGCCGGTGGGCTCGTTGCGTCGACGCCGTGATAGCAGGTGGGCGCGTGAGACCCGTCGGCGGCGGCGCGCGCGCGTAGCCGGTGCTGCATGGCGTTGGCAGCGGATGCAATCCGTCCATCTTTGTGCGCGGGCAATGCGCCGGCGGCCGCGGTGGGGCGAAGGGGGCGGGGGGCCTCGGACGTGGTTCATGACGCTGTACTAGCGTGCAGCCTTAGATGCAGGAGCAGTCCCGGCACCATGGGCGTGCGGCAGCAGGGAGGGCGGCCGTGCGATGCGCCATGCCTGGCGTAGCGTTGCGGCGCGCGCTGGGCAGCGTTGGCGCTCGTGCCTACAGCAGCGCGCCGCAAATTCTCCTCCGTCGTCTGCGGGCCCGCTCAGGCCGCCGATCACGCCGCCGGGCGCCTGGCAGCGGCCGCTCCTTGGGCTCGACCGCGGCACCAGGGCCGTACGGCCCATGCGGCCCAAAGCGCTCTTCCGCTTTGCTTGCTTGCTTTACAGAACTCGACGTAAGCTGTACATTCGCCTGCGGCGGCCGGCGACGGCGGGGGCTCACTGCGAGACCGCCGGCTTGGCCGGCGGCGGCACGTCCACGTCCGAAAAGTCGTCCTGCTTCACGGCGTAGATGGAGTACGAGTCTGTGGCCCAGGGCCCGCCGGCGCAGTGTAATAATGGCGCGGTCAGCCAGCCGGTCACGTCCGGTCCGGTCCGGTCCGCGCGCCGTTGGCGGCCAGCGGCAGCACGTACAGACTGCGGCGGCAAAGCCAAAGAGCAGCGAGCCCACGAGCACGTTGCGCTGGCGGAACGGCGCGCGGGCGCGCATCATGCCCTCCGGGAACGCCTGGCCGCGCTGCAAGGACGCGTCCGGAACGTCCGCCCGCCGACCACGTGTTCGGGAAACAGCCGTCGGGATCAGCCGGCCCCGGCCCCGGCCCCCGCCGCCCGCAGCATGGCGCGTACCTGCTTGGCGTAATCGATCGGCCGCGGCTGCTGCGCGGGCTTTTGCGCCGTGGTGCGCGGCGCGGCGGCGGTCGCCGCCGCTCCTGCCGCTGCGCTGGGCGTCGCCATCGCGTCGTCCTCTACCGCTCACACAGAGTCTGCCAGTCCGCCTTCTGACAACGCTTCTGACAACTGATGCGACCCGATGTGCGGACAACTGCGCCAGCCCGGGAACCGGACGCCGAGCAGCCGCGGCAGCGCGCCCAAGCACGGCACCCAGCACTGGCCTTGCCCGGCGTTGACTAGGAGGCGCGCATTCTGTGTTTTGCTTCGGCGCGCCTGCGCGTCGACACTAATACACCGTCCACGAGACCGCCGAAAATATGCCTGATGTATGGTGGTAGAACAACGGCACGACATTACACACGGCCGGCTGGCTTTTTAAGTAGGCTGGGCAGCAGTTTAGAAGGTGAGCTTCTTGGGCTGCTCCCAGGTGAACTCCTCGCGGCCAAAGTGGCCGTAGGCGGCGGTCTTCTGGTAGATCGGCTTCCACAGGTCGAGCTCCTGGACGATCTTGCCCGGGCGGAGGTCAAAGTTCTTGCGGATGATGTCGATGAGCTCGGCGTTGCTCTTCTTGCCGGTGCCGTAGGTGTCGACGTAGATGGAGAGCGGCTCGGCGACACCGATGACGTACGAGAACTGCACGAGGCAGCGGCGGCACAGGCCCGCGGCGACGAGCGACTTGGCGACCCAGCGCGCGGTGTACGCGGCCGAGCGGTCGACCTTGGTCCAGTCCTTGCCGGAGAAGGCGCCACCGCCGTGGGCGCCCCAGCCGCCGTACGAGTCGACGATGATCTTGCGGCCGGTGACGCCGGCGTCGCCCTGTGGGCCGCCGATGATGAACTGGCCCGACTGCTGGATGTGGTAGATGGTCTTGTCGTCGACGTACTTGGCCGGGATGACGACGTCGCAGACCTTCTCCTTGAGCAGGCGGCGCTGCTCCTCGAGCGAGATGCCCGGCGCGTGCTGGGTCGAGATGACGACGGTGTGCACGCGCAGCGGCACGCACGCGCCGTTCTGGAGCTCGTACTCGGCGGTGACCTGCGTCTTCGAGTCCGGGCGCAGCCAGCCCAGCTCGCCGCTGCGGCGCAGCTCGGCCATCTTCATGTTGAGCTTGTGCGCCATCATGAGCGTGAACGGCATCAGCTCGGGCGTCTCGTCCGTCGCGTAGCCGAACATGATGCCCTGGTCACCGGCACCAATGTCCTCCAGCTTGCGCTCGACGTGCACGCCGCCAGCAATGTCGGGCGACTGCTCCTCGATGGCGACCAGCACGTTGCACGTCTTGTAGTCGAAGCCCTTGTCCGACGAATCGTAGCCGATCTTCTTGATGGCCTCGCGGACCACGCGCTGGTAGTCGACCTTGGCCTTGGTGGTGATCTCACCAAAGATCATGACCATGCCGGTCTTGGCAGCCGTCTGCGCGCGCGGACCGACGCGCCCGGTCCAGCTTGCCGCACATGGGGGCGTCAGCGCGCGCCCGCGAGCCGAGAAGCGCCGCGGGCGGCCCCCGCGGCCACCCCACGCCCAGCGCGCCGCCGTACCTCGCAAGCCACCTTGGAGAACTTGTCCTGCTCGAGGCACGCATCGAGGACGGCGTCCGAGACCTGGTCACAGATCTTGTCTGCGCACATGCAATGATGCCAGAAAATCGCCCCCAAACCCGGCGCCCGTCCCTTAGCCCCCGCGCGGTGGCGACACCCGGCCAGCGCCCCAAGCGGGGCGGCGTGGGCGTACCCGGGTGGCCCTCGCCGACCGACTCGGAGGTGAAGAGGAAGCGCTCGTACTGCGGGGCGGCCATGGTGGCGGACGGTGCGCGCGCGAGGGCGGTCGCGGCTGGCGGCGGAGGAAGCGAGGAAGAAAAGCCGAGTGGCAGAACAACGGCAGACAACCGGCAGAACAGCGGCAGAGACGACCACGAGGGCCACGTGGCTCAGAAAAGTGGCGTGAGCATCATCCCGGCACAAGATGACGAGGAGGACGAGCAGCCGAGCCGTCCGCTCGGAGGATCCGCGGGAAGAGGAAACGAGGCGGCATAGAAGCGCAGGGATGGGCTCCGCGGCCCAGCTTCTCAGCATTGCTGCAAAGAAGAAATAGGCTCGGCTGCAGTCGGACAGCATAGAGCGTCTCAAGAAATGGTCTCTTTCGCGTCGTCCAAGTCGGGCCCGATGGGCAGTCTAAAGAAATTGTGTATGTGACAGCAGCGTTGCACCTGTACATCACACAAAGGTCTTCTCCTCCTTGACGACCTCCTCGACCCACTCCTCGATGACCTCGGTCTCAGCCGACTCGCGCGCGAGCGCCGCCTCGCCGATGATCTGTTTCCGCTCCTCGAGCGTCTGCGGCGCGCGCGCGTCGCCATGCGAGACCGGCCGGCCGCGTTAGCCGCCGCCGCCGCCGCCACCGCCACCGCCTCTGCCACCGCGTCAGCAGCGGCCCACGTACCGCCTCGTAGTCGCGGGTGCGGGCCTCGCGGTACGCGCGCCACTCGTCCATGAGGCGGCGGCGGCGCTCGATGACCGCGCGGAGCGCCTTGTTCTCGCGGTACTCGTCCTGCTTGCTGAACTCGGCCGAGTACTGCTTGAGGTTTTTCTTGATCTTGGCGACCTGCTCCTTGCTGAGCAGGGTCGGCGGGCGCGGGCGCCACAGGAACATGAAGAACTTGTCCTGCTGGTGCTTGTAGAGCGGCTTGCCCGTGAACGACCAGATCTGGTAGCCTGTCTCGAGCTGGTAGAGCATGTACGAGACGGAGGTGGTGACGTAGCGGCCGGTCGGGTCCCACTCGACGTGGGTGCACGCAAAGTGCTCGCCGCTGGCCATCATCTCCATCTCCTTGGTGTTCCAGAACTCGAGCTGGCCGTTGAAGCCGCGCAGGCCCGCCAGGACGATGAACTGGCCCTTGGGCGACCAGTACAAAAAGTTGACGGGCTTGCGCTCGAGCGTCTTGAGGTGCTTGACGACGGCGTCGCGGCCCTTGGCGGCCTCCATCGAGTAGAACGAGACGTTGCTCGGCAGCGGGCCCGTGCCGGGCACCGGCTGCTCGCCGTGCGCCAGCACGAACTTGTCGCCCTTGGGCTCCCACGCGAACGCGATGACGTGGTCCTTGAGCTCGAGCGACTCAACGGGGATGTCCTTCTCGCGGATGCGGAAGAGCTCGAAGGAGGTGAACGGCCGCTTGCCCTTGCGGTCGACCTTGACGGCAAAGTAGTCGCCGTCGGGGTGCCAGTGCAGGCGGTAGTCCTGGACGTTGAACAGGTTCTTGGTGCGGCGGATCGTCTTGCTCGGGATGTCCATCAACGTGACGCGCGCCGGCACGTCGCCGACCTCGGGCGTGCTGTACGCGAGGATGTTGTCGGTCGGCGACCACTGGAAGTCCTGCACGCCGGGGATCTTGATGCTCTTCTTCTCGAGCAGGCCCATGCCGGGCGTCTCGTAGACCGAGATCTGGTCCGGCACGACGCGCGCAAAGTACTTCTCGTCGTGCGACCACTTGAAGGCCGGCCACGTCATGTGCCCGGACGGCGGCAGGATCGTCGGGAAGGCGCGGAGCACCTTGCCGGAGCGCACGTCCCACACCAGCAGGTTCAGCACCTCGCCGTCGTCGTTCTTCTCGCCCTCGGGCGACCACGTCACGCAGTAGGTCTCCTTGGGCGAGTAGTCGATCCAGCGCACGCCGGGGTGCGCCAGGCGCACGATCTTCTTCCAGCTCTGCCCGCCCCAGAGCGCCACGCCCTGGCGGTGGAAGGTCGTCAGGTACGTGCCCAGCGGCGACCACTGCACGTAGGTCTCGGTCCAGTGGTCGCGCGAGTACACCGGCTCGGGCTCCTCGTTCTTGTTGTTGTAAAACACCGCCGTCGTGTCGTGGTGCCGCACCACGAACTGGTCGCGCGCCTGCGCGTCCGTGAGCCACTGGCGCAGGTACTCCTGCGCCGCGGGCGACCACACACCAAATTTAATCGGGCGCGCGACGCCGCGGCGGTCCCCCGCGTCAGCCGCTACCGCCGTCGCCGGCACGGTCCCCGCGCCGCGCCCCCCGCACCCGCTCCTGGTAGGGCTCCTGCGCGGTCGGCGGCATCTCGTCCGGCAGCGACGCCAGCCGCTCAATGTCCGTGAACAGGTTGCACGCGAACACGTGCGTCTTGTCCAGCCGGAAGCCGTCGCCGGCCTTGACGGCCTGCCGCGCCTGCTTGGCGTTCTCAAACTCGATGAACGCGTACCTGGGACCCGGCGGCGGCGGCCCACGTCCACGCCGCGCCCACGCGCCGGCGTCAGGCCCCCGCCGTTGCCCGCGCCCGCATGCGGCCTGGCGCCGCAGTCGCACGCACCCCTTGGTCAGCGTCTCGCCGGGGTTGTTCGGGTCCGGCCCGCGCGGCAGGTGGATGCCATCCTCGCGGATATCGCCGCACGGCTTGAACGTCTTGCGCAGGACGTTCTTCAGCTTCTCCTCCTTCTCCTGGGAGACGCGCGGGACGTTGTCGACCACGATGACATTGTCAAAGTCTGCCGCCCGCATGCCCAGCGCCGCACAGGCCCGGCCAGCCCGGCCCATCAGCGTCCATCGCGCGCGCCGCCATCGGGCCCATCCGCGCCATCGCGCGCGCCCGTACTCTCCTCGAGCTCGACGCGGTACTTCTCCTCGAGGTCCCGGTCCAGCGCCGGGTCGTACTCGTCCGGGAGCGGCATCGTGCGCGGCGCAGGGTGCGCGGGTGTCGGCCGCGCGCAGGTGCAACGGAGCGTCGCAGGGTTCGCGCCAAAGTGCGCCAGACTCGTGCCCCGCAAGATTTTCTGACAACATCCTGACACTGGTACTGGGCAGCGAACACTAGTGATCGCCCACCGCCCTCGCTGGACTCGGACGCGCTGCCTGCGCTGAGGCACCTGCCACCATGGTACGTGCGGCGGGCCGCGGGCAACAGGGCGCCGCGCGAGGCGCTGTGTGCGGGGGGCCGCTGGAGGTGCTGCGCGAGCTGGACGTGCCGCTGGCGCGTGGTGGCGGATGGACGGCGTGCACGTCGGCGATGGGCGTGGGGCGATGGGCCTAGCTGGTCGCGGCGGCGCCGGCGATGGGCGCGGTAGCTCGCCCATCGGCTGCGCAGAGCCCGAGGAAAGGGCGCGCGGGCATCTCCCTGTGGCGATGCGGCCGTGCCACGCGGCCGGCGGCCTCGGTTGGATGGCCTGAATGGGCCGGGCCGCCCTGCGCCCGCCTGGCTGAGCGCCGCCGCATTGGACGCATGGGGCACTGACTGAACCACCCGCATTCGCCATGCGTGCTGGACGTGCGGCGACCACAGGGTCGCGTGCGCACCAAGACCGTGAAGAAGGCCTCGCGGGTCATCATTGAGAAGTACTACCCGCGCCTGACGACCGACTTCCAGACCAACAAGAAGATCTGCGATGAGGTCGCGCTCATTCCGTCGAAGCGCCTCCGGAACAAGGTCGCGGGCTTCACCACGCACCTGATCCGCCGCATCCAGAAGGGCCCGGTCCGCGGCATCTCGTTCAAGCTCCAGGAGGAGGAGCGCGAGCGCCGCGACAACTACGTGCCGGAGGTGTCGGCGCTCAACACCGCGTCGATCGAGGTCGACCGGGACACCAAGGAGATGCTTCGCCAGATCAACTTTGGCGGCCTCTCCAACGTGGTGGTCGTCCAGCCGGAGGCCAAGCCGGCCCCGGCCCCGAAGGAGCGCCGCCAGCGGTCGTAAACCTGCGTGCGGCGTCGAGCCGCTTGTAATTGCACATAATGGACGCAACCTCGTACCGCCCCCGGGCCCGCTCCGCGCCGCCATCTGAACGCTGCGGAGGCCGCACGCGGATGTTCGCGGTGCGTCGTGCGACGGGCAGCGAACGCGGCGGACTGGGGCGAAGCGGCGAAGCGTGATTCAGCGCGATGCAGCGACGCCGTTTGGCAGAGCGGCCAGCCCTCCTGAGGCATGTGCCGCGCAAGCGCTCTGCTGGTCGCAAGGGAAGACGCCCCCTGGAGCACGCGGCTTAAGCGGGGCGGCGGAACCATCCATCCTAAGCAGTCCACTAGTCGCAGTCTATGTCCGCTCGTCGCCCATGTTGCCCAAGATGTGCGACACAAGCCTACCTAGACAAAGCAAGAGATGGCAAGCCAGCGTACGCCCGAGGCAGGCAGACACTCGGTGCGCTTGGTTTCAAGTTTGGCTTGGAACCGGACGCTGGCCGCTTAAGGGCGTGGACCACGATGGCGCCTATGAAGCAAACCAAGCCAGCCAGGCTACCGTAGCGTCGTGAGGACATGGTAGGCACAAAGGATCCCTCGTCGCTCACGCAACGCCTCCTTGTGCGGTCTCATTCGTGCTGGAGGAGCAGCACCCACGCGGCCTCCGCCTCGGATGAAGTGCCATTGGTATTGGTACATTGACGCCAAAGAGAACTTGAGCGCCATGCGCCACAGACTACAGGGCATTGGTCTATTGGCGCTACAGGGAACTCGAGCGCCATGCGCCACAGACTACAGGGGATTCCATCGACCAGGCTGGCAATATCAACCGCGTCTGTCAGAATTTTTTGGCGCCAAATTTTTCTTTGGCGCCAAGAAAAAGAACGACGGCGGCGACGCGGACGCCGCCGCCACTGCCGCGCCCTGCGCTGGGGCTCCGCCTAGCGGGCCCGCGACCGGACCTGGACCGACACCGAGCCGAGCAGACGGTGTGGAG
>Ga0180216_1002933_pt1 | contig 13832 bp, 7 predicted proteins | sample eDN3rd37CBELigMG_FD_128879 | JGI IMG/M metagenome (GOLD analysis project Ga0180216, IMG submission 128879) | Enriched Miracle-Growth compost microbial communities from Emeryville, California, USA - eDNA 3rd pass 37_C BE-Lig MG (version 2)... ... | reverse complement strand
TGATCGCGGAGCGGGCGGGGCCCGCCCTGGCCGAGCTGGATCGACAAATCGCCGAGGCCGATAAGTCGGCCGCCGACCGACCCGAGCACGGCTACCACAGCGCCCTGGCGAGCAACGCCGAGGAGACGAAGTGGGTCCAGGTCGATCTGGGTCGAACCGCGACCATCGCCCGCGTGGTCCTTTGGGGCTGCTTTGACTCGTTCAACGACATCGGCGCGGGGTTCGGCTTCCCGGCTCGGTACAAAATTGAGGCGGCCGACGATCCGAGCTTCCAGCGCGGGGTGGTCGTCATCGCCGACCGAACCGAGGCCGACGAGTCCAACCCCGGCGTCGCGCCTCAAGCCTTCGACGCCCACGGCGCGCGCGGTCGGTACGTCCGGTTTACGGCCACCCGGCTGCCCGAGCGGCTGGACGACTACATCCTGGCCCTGGCCGAGATGGAGGTTTTCGACGACGCCGGCGCGAACCTCGCCGCCGGCGCGCCGGTCTCGGCCCTCGACTCGATCGAGGCCGCTCCCCGATGGCGGATGACCAATCTCGTCGACGGTCTCGCCTCCGGCCGCGACCGAACCGAAGAGCCGGCGAAGCTCCGGGCCGACCGCGCGGACCTGCTGGCGCGGGCCGTCGATCCGGCCGACCTTCGGGCGCTCCAGGAGGCTCGAGAATCGCTCCGGCGAGTCGAATCCGAGATCGCGGATCTGCCCCGGCCGTCGCTCGTCTACGCGGCGACGATTTACGACGGGGGCGACGCGCCGTTTCGGGGGACGGGGCCCGATGGCGGCAAGCCCCGGCCGATCCATGTTTTGTTCCGGGGCGACGTGAGGAGCCCCCGCAAGGAGGTTGGCCCCGGAGCGCTTGAGGTTTTCGCCGACCTTCCGGGCCAGTTCGACCTTTCGACCGACTCGCCCGACGGCCAGCGCCGGGCGGCCCTGGCGCGGTGGTTGTCCGACCGTCGCAACCCCCTGGTCTGGCGGGCGATCGTCAACCGGGTCTGGGGGCATCATTTCGGCAACGGGATCGTGGCCACCCCCGGCGACTTCGGCCGGATGGGCGAGCCGCCGACGCATCCGGAGTTGCTCGACTGGCTGGCGCTCGAGTTCCGCGACGGCGGCCAGTCGCTCAAGGATCTTCATCGATTGATCGTCTCGTCGGCGACCTACCGCCAAAGCTCGGCCGGCAATCCCGAGTTCGAGGCGATCGACGCGAACGACGCCCACCTCTGGCGCGCCCCCCGGCGGAAGCTCGAAGCCGAGGCCGCGCGCGACGCCGCGATCGCGGTCGCCGGCCAGCTCGACCCGACGATGTACGGCCCCGCGTTCCAGGATTTCGTGATCGAGCGCCCCGAGCATTCGCCGCACTACCAGTACGACCTTCAGCCCCCCGACGATCCCAGGATCAACCGGCGGGCGATCTATCGGTTTCTGGTCCGTTCGAAGCTCCAGCCGTTCATGACGGCCCTGGATTGCGCCGATCCGTCGATGAGGGTCGACAAGCGGAGCGAGACGGCCTCGCCCCTGCAAGCCTTGGCCCTGTACAACAACGGCCTGATGCTGACGATGGCCAAACATCTGGCCGAGCGCGTGGAGTCGGCCGGCGACCGCCGCGCGCAAGTGGCCCGAGCGTTCGTCCTGGCGATCGGCCGCGAGCCCTCGGCGGAGGAGCTGTCGGCCCTCGACGCCCACGCCGCCGAGTTCGGATTGGCGAACGCCTGCCGGGTGATTTTTAATTTGAATGAATTTCTGTACATTGATTGACCAGGCGCCGCGCGGGGAGGCTTCGCGATGAATCGTCGGGATTTCCTTTGGCGGAGCGGGGGAGGGCTGGGGGGAATCGCCCTGGCCAGCCTGCTGGGCGCCGAGGGCGCGCTTGGGTCCGAGGGGTCGCCGGCGCTTCGGCCCGACGGCGGCCTGCACCACGCGCCCAAGGCGCGCCGGGTGGTTCAATTGTTCATGGCCGGCGGAGCGAGCCATATTGATTTGTTCGACTACAAGCCCGAGCTGATCAAGCGGCACGGCAAGCCGTCGGCCTTCGGCGAGGCGGTCGAGACGTTCCAGGACGGACTCGGCCCCTGGCTCCGCCCGCTCTGGGACTTCCGGCCTTATGGCGAGAGCGGCAAGATGCTCAGCGAAGTCGCCGCGCCCTTGGGGGCGGTGGTCGACGACATCGCGTTCGTCCACAACATGGCCGGCAAGACGGGCGTCCACAGCCAGGGGACGCTTCTCCAAACGACGGGGTTCAACCGGCCGGGGTTCCCGTCGATGGGAAGCTGGGTCTCCTACGGCCTGGGGCGACTGGGCGACGACCTGCCGGCGTTCGTGGTTTTGCCCGACCACCGGGGGCTCGCCTCCAACGGCACCAAGAACTGGGACGCGGCGTTTTTGCCCTCGCAACATCAGGGGACCGTCATTTACCCCGGCGCCGAGACCCCCATCGTCGACCTGTTCCCCGACCGCCGCGCCGCCTTCACCGACCGCGCGGGCGACGACGCGGGGATCGCGGTCTTGAACCGGCTCAACCGCCTCCACGCCGCGGCCCGGCCCGGCGACAACCGCCTTGAGGGACGCATCCAAAGCTACGAGATGGCCGCCCGGATGCAGCTCGCCGCGCCCGAGGCGCTGGATATCTCGCGCGAGCCGCCCGAGGTCCTCCGGCTCTACGGCCTCGATTCGATCCCGACGAGCTTCGACTCGACCATCAACGACCGCGAGGAGACCGTCGTCTTCGCCCGCAAGTGCCTGACCGCCCGGCGGTTGCTGGAGCGTGGGGTCCGGTTCGTCCAGATTTGGAGCGGCAACGACAACGGCTTCCCGCGGCGGAATTGGGACTCGCACGAGGACGTTCACCGCGACCACGGCCCGCTGGCCCTGGGGATGGCCCGGGGCGCTTCGGCCCTGATTCAGGACCTGAAGCGGACGGGCCTCTTGGAAGATACAATCGTCTTCTGGACCACCGAGTTCGGCCGGATGCCGTCGAGCCAGGGGGGCCTGGGCCGCGACCACAACCCCTTCTGCTTCACAAGCTGGATGGCCGGCGGCGGGGTCAAGCCGGGGATCAGTTACGGGCCGAGCGACGAGGTGGGCTTCAAGCCCGTCGACCGCGGTTCGCCGACCGAGGTGTACGACCTGCACGCCACGATCCTCCACCTTCTGGGCATCGACCACACCCAACTGACCGTCCGCGATAATGGCGTCGACCGTCGCCTGACCGATGTTCACGGCCGGGTCATCAAAGAGCTTCTGGCCTGACGGAGAGACCATCCCATGACCACGCTGGACAACGCCGAGGCCGTCCGGGGCGCCGCGCGGATGGCGCAGATCATCGTCGGCTCGCTGGCGATGGGCCTGCTTGTGTTCCTGGCGATCGTGCTGTTCGTCATCGAACCGACCGGGCCGCCCGCCGGGCCGGAGCGGGCCAATCCCCTGGGTCTGCCGCTTCTGACGCTGGTCGCGACGGTCTTCTGCGCCGTCGGCCTGGTTCTGTCGTTCCTCGCGCCCGGGCTGATGATCTCCAACGGCTTGAAGCAGATCGCCGAGCGTCCCCCCGGCGACCCCGCCCCGACGGACCCCTGGAACGAGGGGCCGACCTTGCCGGCGAACGACGTCGGCGCGCTTTTGCCGCTTTACCAGACGCAATTGATCATCGCCTCCGCCCTGACCGAAGGGGCGGCGTTTTTCGCGCTGATCGCCTACATGATTGAACGCCACCCCTTGGCCCTGGGGCTCGCCGCGCTGCTGATCGCGGTGTTGCTGAGCCGGTTCCCAACGCTTGATCGCGTGCACGGTTGGCTCGACGACCAGTCGGCCCGCCTGGCGCGGATTCGCCGCGGCGACTTTTGAGTCGGGGGACTGGAGGCGGCGCGCGCGTCGGCAAATCATCGCCGCAGGGTGAAATCTCAGCTCGGTTCCTGTAGCATGGGGGATCATCGGGTTTGAACGCCCGTCGAAGCCGCTTGGGGCCGTCGCGGCGCGGTTGGCGAAGGAGAGTCGGTCGGTCGGGGGTCGGCGGTTATGATCTTTTCGGACGTCGGCGCCACGTTGGAGCTGGTCCGCAACGGAGTGACGGAGCGGGTGATCCCGCTTCGCGGCGCCGACTTGCACATCGGCCGGCATTCCCTGGTCGGCGTGACGCTGGATCATCCCAAGGTCTCGTTGTATCACGCCCGGATCGAACGGCGGTTCGACGGCTCGTACCGGGTCGTCGACCTGATGAGCAAGAATGGGACGTTCGTCGACGACGAGAAGCTCAAGCCGTTCGAGCCGGCGGACCTGAGCGAGGGGTCGCGGATTCGGATCGTCGATTGCGAGTTCGTCTTTCGCGAGGCGGCCGCGCGGGTTGGCGGGCCGGGCGAGCCGGCGCGGTCGACCGTGCTGGGAAGGCAGGCGAACCTGACGTCGACCCAGCTGGCCCGCCGGACGGCGCGACCGGCCGAGGCGCTCCGGGCGGTGCTGGACATCGTCCGGGCGCTGGGGGGCGGGGCCGACCTGGACGAGCGGCTGGCCCAGGCGGTTGATGGCCTCCTGCTGGTCTTCCCCCGCGCCGAGCGGGCCTTCATCGTCGCGGTCGAGCCCAGCGGCGCGCTGCCGCTTTTGGCCCACCGCCACGTTAAGGGGCCGGCGGAGCCCCCCGTCCTGAGCCGGGCGATCGTCGACGAGGTGCTCGGCCGCGGCGAGGCGGTCCTGATCAAGGACGTGCTGATCGACGACCGCTTCAAGGACCGCGACAGCGTGGCCGCGTCGATCCGAACGGCCATCATCGCGCCGTTGGTCGGGCGCGACGGGCGGCCCCTGGGCATGATCCAACTGGACGGCGCCACGCCGAACTCGCGGTTCGACGAGGAGGCGCTCGACCTGCTGGCGGCCCTGGCGGTGCCGATCGCCACGGCGCTGGAGAACGACCGCATGGCCAGGGAGCGGGCGTCGTGGGCCGCCGCCCGGGAGATCCAACTGGCGCTTTTGCCCCGGTCGCGGCCGGCGATCCCCGGCTACGCCATCTGGGAGACGTATCGCCCGGCCGAGGACGTCGGCGGCGACCTGTACGACTACATCGCCGTCGCCGGTCCCGAGAGCGAGGCGGCCGAGGGTTCCCAATCCCAACCTCCGCGATGGCTTGTGACTCTTGGCGACGTGGCGGGCCACGGCATGGCCGCGGCGATCGTCATGGCCGGCATCGGCCCGGAGGTCCGCCTCTTGCTCCGCGACGGCCTCGCCCCCGAGGAGGTTCTGGCCCGGATCAACAAGCGGCATCACGACACGGGGATCGAGGGCCGGTTCGTCACGATGGTCATCGCCGAGCTTGACCCCCAAAATCACCGCCTCTCGGTCGCCGCGGCCGGCCATCCAAGTCCCTTGATCCGTCGGGCGGACGGCCGGGTCGAGGCGCTGGATTGCTCCGGCGGAGGGCCGCCGCTGGGCGTCCGCCGCGACTCCGTCTACAGGCCGACCGAGTTTGACCTGGCGCCCGGCGACGTCGTCGTCCTCTTCTCCGACGGCGTCGACGAGGCCCTCGACCTGCGCCAGCGCGTCTTCGGCGTCGAGCGGCTCAAGACCGTGATCGCCAAGACCCGGGGAGGCGGACCCGCGGAGGTTGGCGAGGCGATCCTCGCGGCCCTCGGCGATCACATGGCCGGCCGCTCCCAGGTCGACGACGTCACCATCGTCTGCTTCGGCCGCGAGCCGGCTTGAGGGGAGGGCAATACCCTCCCGCCGAGCCCCACGCATGGCGTCGGCTCGGCGGGAGCCTCGCCCTCCCGAAACCTCGCCCCTCCCGGAGCGGGCTACGGCTTCGGCTCGTCTTTTCCGGGGGCTTCGGTCTCCTCCTTCTCAACGACGCCGGCGACCTGGCCCTTGTCGTTGATGGCGGTCGCCCAGACGAAGTCGGGGCCGCATTCGTCGAGGGTTCGGAGCCGGCCGTTCTCATAAACGAAGGCTTTGGGGCCGATCTCGGAACCGTGGGGGCCGTCGATGACGCCGACGACCGCGCCCGCGCTGTTGACCCCCTCGGCTCGGGCGCCGGCGAAGCCCTCGGGCGCCCGGATCGGCTTCAGTCCGCCTTCGCGGGTCCACATCATCGCGTTGGTGTAACCCTGCCCGTTCTCGCGATGACCGACGACCACGCCCGCGTCGTTGACCCCCCGGGGAATCAGCGAGCCGGGATCGGTGGAGAGCGTCTCGCGCTTCCAGACGCCCGGCTCGGTCTCGGTCCAGAGCGTGGGGAACGAGTTTTGAACCGCGGCCAGTCGCTTGCCGTCGGGGCTGATGGCCACCACGTTCGAGCCCAGGTTGTCGGCCTCGGGCAAGATCACGGCCCTCCAGTCGTCGCCTTCGCCGGATCGCTCCCAGAGGCAGCCTTGCAGGTGGGGCTGGCCCAGGAGGAACCCGCTGATCCGGCGGCCGTCGCGGGAAACGCCGGTCGCGAACGAGCTGAGATACCCCTCCGGCGCTCCCAGCCCTCGGATGCCCCGCTCGGCGTCCCAAATAAACGCCTGATTGCGCAAGTGAACCCGAACGCCCGGCGGCGCGGGCTTGGCGACGCGGCCGACGACCAGGCCGTCGTCGCTGACCCCGGCCGGGAAGGTCGCCGTGTAGCCCTCCAGCAAGGGGAGGCGGGTCATCTCCTTCCCCCTGGCGAAGAAGGGGGCCTCGTACAAGATGTCGGGGTTGCCGTTCTCCGGTTCCCAGTGAAAGCCCACAACGTCGCCCCGATCGTTCAGCGCCGTGGCGCTGATCCCCTCGTTCAGCGGGGTGACGAGCTGATAGGTCGTCGCCTTGGGCGGTTCTTCGGCGAAGGCCGAGCCGAGCGCGACAAGAGCGGCGGCGAAGAAAGTCAAACGCATGTTCGGGGCCTCCGGAAGTGGTGCGTCAAAATGGGGCGTCGCCAATCGTTCTTCTCCCCCCCGGGAGCGGGGGGAACCCCACTTGTGGGGTCGGGCCGTGGGCCGGATGAGGGTCGTGGAATTTGCGGAGATGCCTCGGGACGGGGACGGGAGGGTATTGCCCTCCCGATAAACAAGGTCACATTTCCTCGTAAATACATGGACGAATCGTTTGCTCATTCCCGCCCCCCGCCCGCGCCCAGACGGGGGAGTTGGGGAGCGACTTCGAGTCCGATCCGGGGCTGGGTTGAGGTTCCGGTGACGCGGACGATCGCCAGTTGGCCTCCCGCCTCGCGGAGCAGGTCGCTGACGACGGGGATGTGGAGGCGGTCGCGGCCGTAGAGCACGTCGAGCCGCAGGTCGAGGTTGTCGAGCGAGTCGCGGGTTCCCCTTCCCTTCAGGCTGAAGGCGGTGCCGGTGAGTTTGATCTCATCAAAGTTGGTCATCCCGTTGATGATCCGGAACGCGACGTCGGCCGAGTCGAAGGCCGATTTGCCGACCCCCTTGGTGGCGTCGCCGGGGGTGAGCCGGGCGTTGATGAGCTTGGCGAGCCGAAGCACCTGGGGCAGCTCGCCGATGTCGCCCTCGCTGATGTGGCCCTCGCCCTTGCCCTGCATCGTTCGGACGTCGGAGCCCCGGCCGTGAACCTCGATCTTGGCGTTGACCACCCCCTGAAACGACTGCCGGCCGGGCAAGCTTTTGGCGTATTCCCGAAGCTCGGCCGCGGTGAGCTTCAAAAACGCGCGGTAGCCGGGCTCGTCGTCGAGGGTCAGCTCGCCGTCGCCGAACAGCTCGCCGCCGAGCATCCGCCCCTTGAGGCTGTCGAGCCGGACCTTGCCCTCGCGGATCGCGATCGGCCCTTGCAACTGGGTGATCTGGAGCCCGGCGACGCTCACGCTGTCGAGGTTCATGATCCCGCTCGCCTCGATCCGCTGGCCGTTGGAGCTGCCCCGGACGTTGCGAAGCTGACCGTTGATGTGTTCCAGGGGGATGTCGGCCTTGATGGCGTTGTCGACGAAGACCACCCGGGTTTGGTCCCAGGCGACCCAGGCCGGCTCCCCCGGGACGCCCGACCAGCCGATTTGAAGGTTGCCCCGGGCCGTGAACCGGCCGCCGAGCCGCATGGCGAACTGGGCCATCAGCGAGGGCATGATCGCCCGGAATTCGGAATCAAGCTGGATGGCCTTGATCGTCAGGTCCTCCACGGCCAGGTCGAACTTGCCGCTGTCCTCCACCCGAACCCGGCCCAGCGCGAACTGGACCGGGGCGTTGTTGAAGTTGAAGGTGACGCCGCGCATCGTCACCTCGCCGTTGTCGAACTCGAACCGCCCCAGCGCGTCCTCCATCCTCATCTCGATCGCCCCGCCCGCCTCGCCGCCCGGCTCGGGATCCTTGGGGATCATCAGCTTGATCCGCGATTCGGGGCGGGGCGAGATGGCGATCCAGGTCGATTCGGGCTGGTCCGGCTGAGTCTCGATCTTCGCCTGGATGTCGCTTGAGCCGCTGGGGTTGATGATCGCCCACGACTTCCGCCACGCCTCCGGCAACGCCCGGCGCAGGTCTTCATTGAACGGCAGGTTCTCGGCGGTCAGCTCCAGTTTGACCTTCAAGGGCGGTTCGCCGTTGGGCAGGTCGGGGCCGGGCAGCTTCTCAACCCGTCCCGAGCCGGCGATGACGGCCTGGCCGTTCCGCCCGCTCAGGTTCTTGAAGATCCAAAGATCCGGATGCAGCTCGAAGGTGCCCGAGAGGTTCCGCACGGTGTAGGGAAGCTCGTCCCAGGTGATCTCGCACCGGCCGCCCAGGTCGAGCGTCGCGTCGATTTTGAGCAGGCCCTCGGGATCGACGTCGGGCCCGACCAGGGGTTCGCGGTAAATGTGGGCCGTCGCCCCGACGACGCCCTTGGGCTTGAAGCGGTCGACCCAGGGGCGGACCTCGTCATCGAGGGCGTTGAGAAAGACCTCGTCGATGGGGACCGACTCGGCCGTGACGTTCAGGTCGACCACCGCGTCGGGGCCGGGGTTGAGCACCGTGCCCCACATCCGCGCGGGCTTGTCGCCGATCGGCCCGCGCAGGTCGACCGTCAGCTCGTTTCCCTTCAGGGCGAGACGGCCGTTGAGGTTCTTCAAGGGGTAGGGGAAGTGACGGTAGAGGCCCGAGACGTCCCGGCAAAAGACCGTCGCCCCCAGGTCGAGCTCGCCCCCCTCGCGGTCGCGGACGATCTCCACCCGGGCGTTGACGCGCCCCTTGGGCTGAAAGACGTCCCAAAGCTCCAGGTAATCCGCGGGTGTTCGGTCCTTGAGCCGCTGGTCGAGGGGCAGGTCGATCACGTCGAGCCTGAGATTCAGCGGGGCCGTCTCCGGCGCTCCCATCGTCATCGCGCCCTCGGCCTTGACGTGGGTCGAGCCGTTGTAGCCGTCGGCCCGGTGGAGGGTCAAAAGCCCGTCGCTCAAGCTGATCTGGGCCGACAAATCGTTGATCGGAAAGGGCAGGTCGGGGCGCGAGCAGACGCCGCGGCGAAGCTGCAAGTCGACGTCGTACTTGAGTTTGGGGCCGGCGGTCTCGGCGGGGTCGTAGGTGAGCGATTTCAGCTCCACGTCCAGGTCGCCGCCGGTGAGGCCCATGTCGTCGAACGTGGGCGCGGCCTCGATCGGCAGGCGCTTGCGGAGGATGTCGGTGAGGGTCAAATCGACGAGTCCTCCGCTGACCGTCGCCGCGCCGGTGATCGGGTCGACCTCGCCCCGGAGCGTCAGGCGGTTGAAGGCGTCGCCCACGGCCGAGCCGTCGAAATGGAGCCGGCCACCCTTGCTCTCAGCCTCCTCGACCCGCAGCAGGACGTCCCGGAGAATGGCCGTGGAGACCAACCGCTTTGATTTCGACTTCGGCTCCGGTTTCGTCTCCGTCTCGGTCTCGGTTTCGGTTTCCGGCGTCTCCTCCGCCACCAGTTCGACCTTGCCGTAGTTGATGAGGATCGGCGGGGGGTTGTCGATCACGGTCATGGGCCAGGGGGCTTCGAGTAATTCCTGGATGTTCCAGACGCCGTTTTGCCCCCGGCGCAGCTTGATCATCGGCTGGACGAGCAGCACCTCGCGCGGCTCCATCCCGCCGCCGCCGTCGAGGAGCCGGCCGAAGTCGAGCCGGATGAAGATCCGGGGAATTTGCAGCGTCGTGAACGACTCGCCGTCGATCCGCTGATGGAGCCTCAGGTTGCTGACCGTCACCTTCCCCTGAAGCGGCCGAACGTCGACCTTGTCGATGTCCACCTCGCAGTCGGGCAGGATCTTGGCCAGCTCGGCCTTGATCCATTTTTTCGCCGTGTCGCTGTCGGTGGCGATCGCGTAGGCGAACCAGGCCGCGCACGCCCCAAGCGCCAGGCTCAAGACCACGCCCCAGACCAGGAATCTCACCAACCGACGGCCCAACCACATGTTTTTTGGGTTCTCCTCGCAAAGCAAAGCAATCCCGCCGAGCCGGCGCTATGCGTGGGGCTCGGCGGGAGCCTCGCCCTTCCGGCCCCGTTCTCCGGCCCGTCCGCGGAACACCCGCGCCACCCCAACCGCCGCCAGGGCCATCGCGGGGACCTCGGCGGGGGTCCGATAGCGCATCGAACTCGCGAAAATCATATGGATACAACAGAAATAGAGTAGTGGCCCAGCCAGCAAAACCCAAGCCGGGGGGCGATCGCGACAAAGCCAAAGGCCCAAGGTGATCAGGCCCAGAAGCGGGACCATCACCAGGCCCGAGGCGACCGCGATCAGCGGCGAGCGCAGGCCTTCGGCGTTGGGCCAGGGGCTCCAGTATCGGCCCAGCTTCACGACCGCCAGCTCCAGCGCCCGAGCCGGCTCGGCCCGGACGAACGCCAGCGCCCGGCGCCTTAGCTCCTCGTCCTGGTCGCGCTCGTCGAGCGGCCAGATCTCCGGATCGCTCAGAAACCGCATGTCGCTGGCCCCCGTCGCGCTGGGGTTGAGCCCATCGTAAAGGCTCGCGCCCATCCACAGGGCGGTGGGGACGAACGCGCCGTAGATCTTCGCGTTGCGGATCCACCACGGGCCCATCACCGCCACGAACCCGACCGTCGCGATCAACGCCGCCCCCAGCGCCGGGCGCGTCGACCGCCCCTCAAACCAGCGGCGAGCGAGCCAGGCGCCCAGCATCAACGTAGGAAACAAGACCCACGACGGCCGGGTGAGAACCGCCGCGCCGCTCGCCAACCCCACGGCCAGCGCCGGGACCGCGATCCCGGCTTCCCCGTCCCGACGGCTCCAGAGGACCGCCCCTCCCCAAAGCGAGACCAGCATCAGCGGGACGAAGACCGCCTCGGAGAGTAGAAGCGCCGACGTGAACACGAAGTAGGGATGAAGCGCCGTCAGCACCGCCGCGATCAGCGCCACGCGCTCGCGAATTGGGTTCGTTTGGCCATTTTTATCCTCGGCGAAGACCGCCCGAGTCAACCGATACACGAGCCAGACCGAGAGCGCCCCCAGCGCCGCCTGGATCAACCGGGCGCCGAGCGGCCGATCGCCGGCGATCATCCGGCAGCCGGACAGGAAGAGGGGGTATCCGGGGGTCCGCAAGGCGAAGTGGGGGATGTCTCCCCATTCGACGATCTGGAAGAGTTCGCCGTCGCGGATCGTCTGGGCGAGCTTCCAATAATATTCGGCGTCGGGGAAGAGGCAGACCCGCGGCCCTCGGCCGACGCGCCATTCCACCACCAGAGCGGCCACGATCCGCGCGAGCAACCCCGCCTCGATCGCCAGCCCAAGCGGCGACCGACCCGCCAGAGCGTCGAAGACCGTCCCGCGGCGTCGGGCGAACCAGCCGGCTTGGCGAGGCGTTTCCGACATGCTCGGCCACCCCTTGAAAGGACGTGAACCGATCCCATCCCCCCCCGCGGGGCCGGCCCGGTCAAGGCCGGGATCGTAAGCCAAGCCGCCATGTCCGTCAATCGGAACGGAGGCCCGCCCCACGCCCCCTCGATCCCCCGCGATTGGGTTCGTTCGGCGCGGCCAATATGGAGCGATATCGAGCTTAAGTCCTTGTGGTTTCATCACTTGTGGTGGTCGAAAAATTGGGTTCGTTCGGCCAATTTTTTGTGTTTCGCCTCGCGCGGCTCCCAGCGCTCGGGACAATTCAGAGGCGGCGGCGAGGGTTCTTCCCACCTCATACGATCATCGCGGGGCGGTTCGAGTTTTCAGGTTCTTGGAAAAAAATCCGACGCGCCCTACGGATTTATCCACCGTAGCCCCAACCGCCGGGTCGTGGCTTCGGCGACGCGCGCCCGGTCGGCGATTCGGTGGCCGACGACCCAGAGGATTCCGGCGTCGTCGACGACCAGGGGGACGCGCGGGCGCTGAGGGGCCGGGACGCGGCGGTTGCGGAGGAAGTCGCGGAGGGGGACGCGCCGGCCCGACATCCCGAGCGGGGCGAAGCGGTCGCCGGGGCGGGGGGGGCGGATCGTCAGCGGGAAGGCGACCCGGTCCAGGTCGACGATTTCGTCGTAAGCGGGGGAATCCTCAAGAATGATCTGGGCTTCCAGCCGACCGCCGGCCCAGGGGACGGCGACCGCGCCGGGGGCTTCCAGAACGATGGGTGCGGACAAGGGCGGGGGCGCGATGGGCGCGGATACCCGAATCAGGTGGATCGCGTCATCAGCGACGAGAAGCGCCACGCCCTCGCCGACGTGGGCGCGGGTTGGTCGAGCCGCGGCGATGAGGGCGGCGACGCGGTTCCAGCGACGGGCGGTCATCCCCCGCTCGGGCCACCGGGCGGCGCGCCAGACGCGGCGGACGACCTCGGCGATCAGGTGGGGCGAAAGCGCCGCGGTCGCGGACAGGTCGAACGTGATTTGGTCGGCGCCGGCCGCGCGAACGACCCTGGCTTCGAGATCGCCGAGAAGGGCGTCGAGCGTCTCCTGGTTCGCGGCGGCGAGTTCGGCCAGGCGCGCGAGGGCCTCGGCGATCCGGGGGTTGTACTCGGCGGCCAGCTTCGGGAGCAGGTCGTTGCGGATCCGGGCGCGGGTGTAAGCTGGGTCGAGGTTGGTCGGATCTTCGCGGAAGCTCCAGCCGATTCGGTCCAGCTCGTCGCGGATCTCTCGGCGGGAGACGTCGAGCAGCGGGCGGACGAGGGTGATGGATCGATCGGGACCGAGAGGCCGCGCGGGGGGGATGCCGGCCAGCCCGCGCGGGCCGGTCCCTCGCAGCACGCGGTGAAGGACGGTTTCGGCCTGATCGTCGCGGGTGTGGCCGACCGCCACGACCGAGGCGCCCCGGGCCTGGGCCGTCTCGCGGAGCCAGGCGTAGCGCCCGGCGCGGGCGTCGGCCTCGAAGTGGGCCGCGCGGGTCGGCCGCCACTGGCCGACGACGACGGGCAAACCGAGCGATCCGGCGAGCCGCTCGACGAACCGGGCGTCTTCGTTCGCCTGTTCGCCCCGGAGGTTGTGGTTGAGGTGGGCGACCGCGAGGTTGAGCCCCAGGGGCGGCGCCAGCCGATGCAGGACCCACAACAGACCGACGCTGTCGCAACCCCCCGAGACCGCGACCAGCCAGTCGGCGCCGAGCCCCCCGGCGGCCCAGCCGGCGATCCGCCGTCGGACGGGTTCCAGCCACGCGGGCCGGTCGGTATCATCAAGCCTTGAGTCGTCCAGCATGGGTCGGTTCGTCCGATTCGGGTTCGTCCAGAGCCTCGCGCAGGATAGCGGAATTTCAGGGAGACCGTCGACGTTGAATCGGGAATTCCTCGACCTGTTGCGATGCCCGCGCTGTCGGGCGGGCTTGCGCATCGACGCCGACGAACTGGCTTGCGAAGGGTGCGGCGCGCGGTTTCCGGTCGTCGGCGGGGTGCCCCGCCTGGCGGGCGAGTCGTATGTGGAGAGCTTCGGCCGGCAGTGGAACCGCTACGACGTGGCCCGAACCGAGGAGGACGACGCGACCTTTCAGGTCAAAACAGGCGTTGATCCCGATGCGTT
>Ga0180216_1002932_pt1 | contig 13838 bp, 14 predicted proteins | sample eDN3rd37CBELigMG_FD_128879 | JGI IMG/M metagenome (GOLD analysis project Ga0180216, IMG submission 128879) | Enriched Miracle-Growth compost microbial communities from Emeryville, California, USA - eDNA 3rd pass 37_C BE-Lig MG (version 2)... ... | reverse complement strand
GGCCGCGTGAGTCCGGGAGCAGAAGCGACAGGACGGGCACCACGACCGCGCCGAGCGCGGCGAGGATCGCCACGATGCCGTACACCCGCGGGTAGATCTCGCTGTCCACGTCGCGCGCCCAGATGAGGTAGAGGGTCATGGCCAGCAGCATCGCGATGAGCGCGAGCGTGACCGCGAGCGTCACGCGGACGGCCGAGCGGCGGCGGTCGACGAGCAGGAGCAGGAGCGAGGCGAGTGCGAACGCCGCCGACGCGGCCACGCCCGTCCACAGGACGCGGAAGACACCGTCCCAGCGGGACCACAGGTCGCTGTCCCACACGAACCAGATCACGAGCACGGCGCTGAGCACGGTGACGAACACGCCCACCGCGCCGACGACCTGCGCCCGGCGCCCCAGGAGCGCGGCGCAGCAGAGCACGGCCACGCTGAACGAGCCCACAATCGCGGTCGTGCCGAGCACCTTGCCCGCCGTCTCCCCCAGCTCGACGCCGAGGAGGACGATGATGCCGAGCACCGCCGCGAGTCCGAACGAGGCGATGATGACGCCCACGACGATGCGTCGCAGCAGGGACACGGTCGTGCGCGGGGCGGCGGTCTGTTCCGTCATGTCTCTGACTCTGGCATATGCCGAAGCCCCGGCGCATCCGACAGGCGCACATCCGACGGGCGGCGCGCCCGACAGGCGGCGCACCCGGCAGACGGAGCGTCAGGTCAGCGCGGCGCGCACCCGGGCGACGTCGTCGGCGATCTGCGCGATGAGGGGCTCGATGCCCTCGAACGCCACCATGCCGCGGATGCGGTGCACGAACTGCACCTCGACGCGGTGCCCGTAGAGGTCGAGGTCGGTCTCGTCGAGCACGTATGCCTCGACCTGGCGCTCGGGCACGTCGTCGAACGTGGGGTTCGTGCCGACGCTGATCGCGGCGGCATAGCGGATGCCGGGGCGCAGCCCGTCCGCGGAGCCCTCGTCGATGAGCCACCCGGCGTACACGCCGTCGGCGGGCACGAAGCCCTCGAGGGCGGGGGTCAGGTTCGCGGTGGGGAAGCCGAGCTCCCGGCCGCGCTTGAGGCCGTGGACGACCTCGCCCCAGACCGAGGCGGGCCGGCCCAGCAGCTTGCGCGCGGTCTCGACGTCGCCCTCCGCGAGCAGCTCGCGGATCCAGGTGGAGGAGACGCGGCGGTCGGCCTCGATCGCGCGCACGTCGTCGACGACGTCGACGCGGAAGCCGAACTCCTCGCCGAACTCGCGCAGCGTCTCGGGTGTGCCCGCTCCCCCGCGCCCGAAGCGGAAGTCGCGCCCGACCAGAACGGTGCGCGCGTCGAGGGCGCGCACCAGCACGCGCTCGACGAACTCCCGCGGCGTGAGCGCCGCGAGCGCCTCGTCGAAGTGGAGCATGAGGGTCGCGTCGATCCCCGTCTCGGCGAGCAGCTGCAGCTTCTGGGTGACGCCCAGAAGGCTCTCCGGGCAGATCTCGGGCCGCAGCACGCTGAGCGGGTTGCGGTCGAACGTGACGGCGACCACCTTGGCGCTTCCGATCGCCGCGTCCACGCGGGCGCGCTCGATCACGGCGCGGTGCCCGGCGTGCACGCCGTCGAACTTTCCGATGGCGACGACGGTGGGCCCGAAGCCCTCCGGGACCTCGGCGGGATCGCGGAAGACGATCACGGCGTCACCGCCGCCGGCGCGGCGCCCCGCTCGGTGGCCTGCGGCTCGGGGCGGTGGGTCACGAGCCACCACAGGCCGAAGAACGGTAGCACGAGGGGCACGAACAGGTAGCCCATCCCGAACCACGACCACACCGTGGGGTGCGCGAACAGGTCGGGCAGGAGGAAGCTGAGCAGGCCGATCACGAGGACGCCCACGAGCTCGAAGCTGATGGCGACCCACGCGACGAGGTACCACGCGCGACCGCCGGCGAACACGAGCGCGAGGGTCGCCAGGATGTAGACGATCGCGGATGCCGCGGAGAGGCTGTAGGCCAGCGGCGCCTCATCGAAGCGCTCGACGATCTGGACGAACGAGCGGCCCAGGGCCGCGAGCGCCATGACCCCGTAGACGATGACGAGAACACGGCCGATTCCGGTCATGCGGCGGCGGGGGCGGGTGGGCGTGGTCATGACACATCGATCCTACTTGCGACGCGGCGGACGAGCGCGCCGGCGCTGTCACATACGTCACATCAACCCCAGAAGTAGACAGACACACCGATGAGTGACAATATTCACAGGACGGATCCCGACCGCCGCCCGTCCATCGACTGTCTGAGAAGTAGTGCCACCCATGAAGCGATCGCTCCGCCCCACGCTCACCGGCATCATCGCCGCCGCCGCCCTCGTCGTGACACTCGGCATCCCGGCGTCCCCGACCTACGCTGCGGCACCTGTGCGCGCCGCGGCGATCCCCGCGCCGCCGGTGGCGACGACCTTCGCGATGCCCCTCAAGGCCAAGAGCTACACCGCGGTGTCGTACTACGGCGCGCGCTGCATCCCGCTTCCCGGTGCCTCCACGTACCATCTCGGGCTCGACCTGGCTGCTCCGGGCGGGGATCCCATCTACGCGATCGCCGACGGCGTCGTGGCCGCGACGCTCGACGGCACGAAGTCCACGGCGGGCTACATCAAGCTGCGCCACAACATCGGCGGGGTCACCTACACGTCGATCTACTACCACATCTGGAAGTCGACGACCCGGGTCAAGACCGGGCAGATCGTCAAGGCCGGCCAGCACATCAGCGAGGTCGGCACGAGCGGCGTCTCCGGCGGCAACCACCTGCACCTCGAGGTGTGGAAGGGCGAGCCGGGCAAGGCGACATCCACGGACCCGGCGCCGTTCCTCAAGTCGCGCGGCGTCGACCTCTACGGCAAGGCCAAGGCCGTCACCGCTTCGAAGGCCCCCAAGACCTGCACGTACTACGTGTCCAGCCCGGTCAACTTCCGCACCGGACCGTCGACGTCCTACACGAGCCTCAAGGTCCTCCCCACCGGCACCTCGATGGTGCACGTCCCCGGGAACATGACGAACGGGTTCATCCCGGTGACCGTCGCGGGACGGAGCGGATGGGTGTCCGGCTCGTATGTGACCTCCACGAAGCCGCGCGTGACGACGCCCGCGGTCACGACGCCGACGCCGGCATCCGTCACCGTCAAGAAGCCCGCCACCTACAAGGCCAAGGCCGCGGTCAACTTCCGCAAGTCGGCGTCCCTCAAGGGCAAGAAGATCCGCGTGATCCCCAAGGGCGCGAACGTCGGCGTCATCAAGGCCAGCAAGGGCGTGTGGCGCAAGGTCACCTACAAGGGCAAGACGGGCTGGGTGCACTCCAGCTATCTCAAGAAGCGCTGACCCGCTCGCGGCTCACGCGACCTGGATCGTCCAGATCACCTGCATGCGCCACACCATGACGGCGACGGCGAGCGCCGCCACGCCGAGGATGACGGTGCTCCAGCGACTGCGCTCGATGAGCGCCCATGCGACGCCGGCGAGGGGCAGCAGCGCCGCCGAGACGAGGTAGACCCAGTACTCGAGGAGGCTGCCCGTGGGCGGGTTCCCCGCGAAGGGCGACACGATCCCGATCACGATCTGCACGATCAGCAGCACCTCGATGAGCGCCATCGCGCCGACGGTGAGGTCGCTCGGCCGGCGCCCGGCGAGCCCGAGCGCGACGCACGCGACGCCCGAGATCACCGCGACCGCGACGAGGATGAACGTGAACCACAGGATCATGCCTGCGCTCCTTCCGGCATGTTCATGGCGCTCTTGAGATCCGCGCCGCGTCGTTCGACGACTCCGACCAGGCTGCCGTCGGGGGCGACGGCCGCCGCCCGCTCCCCGGCGAGGCGCTCAGCGGCCCCGGTGAGCCGCTTCCCGTGGCGCAGGTCCACGGCCTCCGCGGCGGTCACGTCGAGTCGGCCGAGGACGGCGGCCGCGACCTCGGCGGGGTCCCGCAGCGCGTCGGCGGCGATGTCGGTGAGGGCGTCGTCGACGAGGAACGGCCCGATGCGCGTGCGACGCAGTGCGGTCAGGTGGCCCCCGACTCCGAGGTCGGCGCCGAGATCGCGGGCCAGGGCGCGGATGTAGGTGCCGCTCGAGCAGTCCACGACGACGTCGAGATCGATGAGCCCCCCGTCCGCGTGCCGGACCGCGGTGACCTCGAATCGGGAGACCGTGACGTCGCGGGCGGCGAGCTCGACCTCCTCCCCCGCACGGGCGAGGTCGTAGGCGCGGCGACCGCCGACCTTGATCGCCGAGACGCGGCTGGGCACCTGCGAGATGGCCCCGGTCAGCTTCGCGATCCCCGCGTCGATGCGGGCGCGGTCCACGGCGGCGAGCACCGCGGCCTCCGCTCGGGACACATCCTCGCCCTCGGCGTCGTCGGTGTCCGTCGCGACGCCCAGGCGGATCGTGGCCTCATACGTCTTGTCGAGACCGACGATGAACGTCAGCAGCCGCGTCGCGCCCTCGACGCCGAGCAGCAGGAGCCCCGTCGCCATCGGATCCAGCGTGCCGGCGTGGCCGATCTTGCGGGTGCCCAGAGCGCGCCGCGCGCGGGCGACGACGTCATGGCTCGTGATGCCCCCCGGCTTGTCGACCAGGAGGAGACCTGCGCGGGCCATCAGCAGAAGTCCTGATAGACCCGCCGCGGATGCGCGGGATCCGTGTTGTCGACGATGACCGAGGCCGCCGTCTTCGGCTGGGCATCGCGCAGGTAGAGGAACTGCCCCTCGTAGTAGCGCCGGTTGGACTCGGCGAGCGGGTCCGGATCGCAGCCGTCGCGCTCCGCCATGCGGGCGTACGTCACGTCGAAGGGCACGTCCAGCCACACCGACCAGTCCCACAGGCCCCGCAGCTCGGGCCGGTTGAGGAAGATCCCGTCGATGATGAGCACCGCGTCGCGCGGAGCGGTCACCCACTGCGCGTCGACGGGCGCATCGCGGGTGACGTCGAACGCGCTCAGCTGGAAGCCCGTGGACCCGGCGGTCTGGGCGCCGTCCCGGAACGGGTCGACGAGGACGCGGCGGAAGGTCGGATAGTCGAACGAGTCGCGGTAGAAGCCCTCGGGGGACGTCCGGCCGCGCGCATAGCGCTCGGCGCGCGGGCGGTGGAAGTCGTCGATGCTCGCGCGGTACACGGCCGTCCCGTCCTCCGCGAAGGCCTCGGCGAACCCGTCGGCGAACATCGTCTTGCCCGCGCCGTCGACCCCGTCCACCGCGAGGATCACACGCCCCGCGGGGTAGTTGTGCCGCACCTCGTCGCGGAGGGACCGCCAGAGCGTGGTGGCGGGCGTGATGGGCAGGCGCATGAGTCCAGCCTACGCGGGGGCCCGCCTAGGCTGGATCCCATGCCCGACCTCGCGAGCCCGCTCATCGCGTGGTACCGGGAGAACGCGCGGGATCTGCCGTGGCGCCGCGCCGCGTTCGCCGACGCCTACGGCGCGTGGGGCGTGCTGGTCAGCGAGTTCATGCTGCAGCAGACCCCGGTCACCCGCGTCATCCCGCATCTGGAGGCGTGGCTCGATCGCTGGCCGACGCCCGCGGCGCTCGCGGCGGATCCCCCGGCCGAGGCGGTCCGCCAGTGGGCGAACCTCGGGTACCCGCGCCGCGCCCTGTGGCTGCACCGCGCGGCCACGGAGGTGACCGCCCGCCACGGCGGCGTCGTGCCGCGCGATGTCGACGCCCTGCTCACCCTCACCGGGATCGGCGACTACACCGCGCGGGCCGTCGCCGTCTTCGCCTACCGCGACCGGCATCCCGTCGTCGACACGAACACCCGGCGCGTGCTCGCCCGGGCCGTCGACGGTCGGGCCCAGCCCGGTTCGCCGTCGCGACGCGACCTCGACGCGATGGAAGGGATCCTGCCCGCGGATGCCGACTCCGCGGCGGTCCTGAACGCGGCCGCCATGGAGCTCGGCGCGGTCGTGTGCACCGCGCGGGCACCCCGCTGCGACGCGTGCCCCCTCGCGAGGGTGTGCGCGTGGCGGCGAGCCGGATATCCCGACACCGGGGACACACGCCGCAAGCAGGCGCGCTACGAGGGCAGCGACCGTCAGGCCCGCGGCGCCGTGCTCCGCGCGCTGCGCGAGGCCGCCCCCGCTCCCCTGCCGCACGACGAGGTCATCGCCGACTGGCCTGACCCGCGCCAGCGCGACCGGGCGATCGACTCCCTCATCGCGGACGGCCTCGCCGAGGCATCCGCGGGTCTGCTGTCCCTGCCCGCGTGAGCGCCGGGCCGCGACGCTCTACCCCGCCGTGAGCGCCGCCGCGAAGAGCCCGGCGACCGTGCGGACGTAGGCGTCGCGATCCATGCCCTCCAGGCGCACGGCCCGGTCGTACAGCTCGACCGACCCGATGAGCGCGGCGCGGTCGACCAGCTCCTCGCGGGGGACGTCCGTGCGGAGGAATCCGCGCTGGGCCCACTCGTCCACGAGCACGGCGTTCTGGGCCCGCACGCCGGCGATGTAGGCGCGGAACTGCGCCGCGACCTCCGCATCGGATCGCGCCGCCTCCGAGAACGAGAGCCACAGCCCCCGGGTGGCGGCGTTGATGTCCGCGAGAACCTCCGCGGCGACGCGCACCGCCTCCGGCGCCGACTGCACCGCCAGCAGCGTCCGGCCGCGGTCGGTCTCACGCGCGTCCGTGTCCTCGCCGCCGCCGAACGAGAAGGCGTCGAGCGCCGCCTTCAGGAGCGCGATCTTGGGCCCGTGCGACTGCACGGTCTCGGTGGACACGCCCGCCCGGCGCGCGATCTCGGGCATGGTGGTGGCCGCGAAGCCCCGCTCGGAGAAGAGCTCACGGGCGGCATCGAGGACTCTCGCACGCGTCTGCGCCGCCTGCTGCGCCCGCAGCGTCGAGGTGTAGCGCCGGCCGGATGATTCTCGCGAAGACATATTGACTACTGTACTCCTGTAGTGAATACTCGGGGACTGTCATCAACTCTATCGCTTCCCAAGGAGCATCCATGTCCTCCGTCATCATCGCGAGCGTGCCCGTCCACGGGCACGTCGCGCCGCTGCTGCCGATCGCCCGGGCGCTCGTCGAGCGCGGCGACGACGTGCGCTTCCTCACGGGGTCGCGGTTCGCCGACGCCGTGGAGGCGACCGGCGCGCGCCACGTCGCGCTGCGCGACGACGCCGACTTCGACGACCGGATCGTCACCTCGCTCTTCCCCGAACGGGAGAGGCTCTCCCCCGTCAAGGCCATCCCGTTCGACATCGAGCACATCTTCATCCGGCCCGGCCTCACCCAGCACGCCGCCCTGCGCGCCCTCCTGGACGAGCACCCCGCGGACGCGGTCGTCTGCGACCCGCTCTTCGTCGGCGCGGCCGTGCTCGCCGAGCTGCCCGCCTCCGCCCGCCCGCCCGTGGTCGTCGCCGGCGTCGTGCCGCTGAGCTACCCCGGCCCCGGTCTGGCCCCCTACGGCCTCGGGCTTGCGCCCCTGGCCGGGCCGGCCGGCGCGGTCCGCAACGCCGTCCTGCGCGCGGCCACGCGATCCCTCTTCCGCGGCGTCGACTCGGCGGGACGCGAGGTGACCCGGAGAGCGGTCGGCCGCGAACCCTCGTCGAGCATCATGACCTGGCTGCCGCGCGCCGACGCCATCGCGCAGCTGACGGTGCGCGAGTTCGAGTACCCCCGTCCGCACGCGCCCGAGTCCCTCGTCTTCACGGGACCGGTGGCGACGTCGGATGTCTCGCGCCACGAGCTGCCGAGCTGGTGGCCGCAGCTCGAGCGCGCCCGCCGCGTCGTCCACGTGACGCAGGGGACGATCGCGAACGACGACCTCGGCGAGCTCGTCCGTCCCACCATCGACGCCTTCGCCGGATCCGACACCTTCGTCGCCGTCGCGACCGGCGGGGTCCCCGTCGCGTCGCTCGGGACGCTGCCCGCCAACGTCGGCGCCGCCGAGTTCCTGCCGTACGACCTGCTCCTTCCCCGCACGGACGTGTTCGTGACCAACGGCGGCTACGGCGGCACGCAGTTCGCGCTCCGGCACGGCGTGCCGATCGTCGTGGCGCCCGGCAAGGAGGACAAGACCGAGGTGGCGGCCCGCGTGGCGTGGTCGGGCGTGGGCGTGAACCTGCGCCGCATGACGCCCCGCCCGGGCGAGATCCGCAGCGCCGTCGAGCGCGTTCTGGGCGACCCGCGCCACCGTCGGGCCGCCGGACGCATCGCCGCGGCGATGGCGCAGGCGCCGGGGACGGCGGGCGTCACGGCCGTCATCGACGACGCCATCGCCCGTCATGCGCGGGCGGGAGCGGTGCCCGCCGCGTGAGCGTGCAGAAGGGCGGGTGGATCGCTCCACCCGCCCTTCTGTGCGAACTGCTCGCTCAGGCCTCTTCGTCGACCGTGCGCGGCTTGACGTAGGGGTCCTCGTCGCCGGCGTACGTCGCCGACGAGGCGAGGCCCGCGACCGCCTGGTCGCGCTCACGCGCCTCCCGCAGGAGCTCCTCGATGTGACCCGCGTTCTCCGGGATCGCGTCGGGGATGAACTCCAGCGTCGGGGTGAGCCGCACGCCGAGCTTGCGCCCGACCTCGGACCGCAGCATCCCGGTGGCCGCCTTGAGGGCCTCGGCGGAGGCGTTGCGCTCCTCCTCGGTCCCCAGGACGGTGTAGAACACCGACGCGTGCTGCAGGTCGCCCGTCACGCGGACGTCCGTGATCGTCACGAAGCCGAGTCGCGGGTCGCGCAGACCCTTCTCGAGCCGCTCCGCGATGAGCACGCGGATGCGGTCCGCCAGTCGTGCCTGTCGTTCCGACGTCATGATGTCTCCTCCGGCGATCAGCCGCGCGGCTTCTCGACCATCTCGGTGGTCTCGATCTCGTCGCCCACCTGGATGTCGTTGTACTTGCCGAGACCGATACCGGCCTCGAAGTCCGTACGCACCTCGGTGACGTCGTCCTTGAAGCGACGCAGCGACTCGATCGTCAGGCCGTCGGCGATCACGACGCCGTCGCGGATGACCCGCGCCTTGGCGTTGCGCGTGATCGTGCCCGAGCGGACGATGACACCCGCGATGTTGCCGAACTTCGAGGAGCGGAACACCTCGCGGATCTCGGCGACACCCGACTGGACCTCTTCGTACTCCGGCTTGAGCAGGCCCTTGAGCGACTGCTCGACATCGTCGATCGCGTTGTAGATGACGGAGTAGAACCGGACGTCCACGCCCTCGCGGGCGGCGCGCTCGCGCGCCTTCGTGTCGGGGCGGACGTTGAACCCGATGACGATCGCGTTGTCGATCGTCGCGAGGTTGATGTCGGACTCGGTGATCGCGCCGACACCGCGGTGGATGATGCGCAGCTGCACGGAGTCGTCCACCTCGATCTTGAGCAGCGACTCCTCGAGGGCCTCGACGGCACCCGAGACGTCGCCCTTGATGATGAGGTTGAGCGACTCGACCTTGCCCTCTTCGAGAGCACGCGTGAAGTCCTCGAGCGAGATGCGCTTGCGGGCCTTGGCCAGCTGTGCGTTGCGCTCGGCGGCCTCTCGCTTCTCGGCGATCTGGCGGGCCGTGCGGTCCTCGTCGGTCACGATGAACGTGTCGCCGGCGCGGGGCACGGAGTTCAGACCCTGCACCTGGACGGGACGCGACGGGGCTGCGGCCTCGACCGGCTCGCCGTTCTCGTCGATCATCGCGCGGACACGGCCGTACGCGGTGCCTGCCACGATCGCGTCTCCGACGTGGAGGGTTCCGGACTGGATGAGCACCGTGGCCACCGAGCCGCGGCCCTTGTCGAGCTTGGCCTCGATCGCGACACCGCGCGCCGCCTTGTTCGGGTTGGCCGTGAGGTCCAGACCCGCGTCCGCCGTCAGCAGGACCGCGTCGAGCAGCTCCTGGATGCCGATGTTCTGGCGCGCGGAGACGTCGACGAACATGACGTCGCCGCCGTACTCCTCGGCGACCAGACCGTACTCGGTGAGCTGCTGGCGCACCTTGGCCGGGTTGGCCTCGGGCTTGTCGATCTTGTTGACCGCGACCACGATCGGCACGTTCGCCGCCTGGGCGTGGTTCAGGGCCTCCACCGTCTGGGGCATGATGCCGTCGTCGGCGGCGACCACGAGGATCGCGATGTCGGTCACCTGGGCACCGCGGGCACGCATGGCGGTGAACGCCTCGTGACCCGGGGTGTCGATGAACGTGATCGCGCGCTCGATGCCGTCGTGCTCGGTCCAGACCTGGTACGCACCGATGTGCTGCGTGATGCCGCCGGCCTCGCCCGCCACGACGTTGGTCTGGCGGATGGCGTCGAGCAGTCGCGTCTTACCGTGGTCGACGTGGCCCATGACGGTCACCACCGGCGGACGGATCTCGAGGTCCTCTTCGTTCTCGTTCTCGAGCTCAGCCTCGAGATCCAGACCGAAGCCCTCCAGGAGCTCCTTGTCCTCGTCCTCGGGCGAGACCATCTGGATCTTGTAGCCCAGCTCCTCGCCGAGGATCTCGAAGGTGGCCTCGTCGAGCGACTCGGTCGCGGTGGCCATCTCACCCAGGTTGAACAGGATGGTCACGAGCGTGCCGGGCTGGACGGTGTAGCCCTTGAGCGCCTCGAGCTTGTCGGCGAAGTCCGAGATGGACGCGCCACGGCGCAGGCGGATGATCTCGCCGTTGCCCTTCTGGACGTTGACGCCGCCGACGACCGGCGCCGACCGCATCTCGAATTCCTGCCGCTTCGCGCGACGCGACTTGCGCTGCTTCGACTTGCCGCCGCCCTTGCCGAACGCGCCGGCGGTGCCGCCGCCGGGGCCACGACCACGGCCGCCGCCACCGGGACGACCGGCGAAGCCGCCGGGACCGCCGGGACGCTGGAAGCCGCCGCCACCGCCGCCGGGACGGCCGGGACCGCCCGAGCGCTGCTGGAAGGGCGCGCCGGGACGACCGCCGCCACCGGGACGACCGGCGCCGCCGGGACGCGGGGCGCCGGGACGCGGCGAGCCGGGACGCGGTGCCTGCGGACGCGGGATGTTGCCCGGGTTCGGGCGCTGGCCCATGCCCTGCGACGACGCGAAGGGGTTGTTGCCGGGACGCGGGCCGGCGGGACGCTGGCCCATGCCCTGCGACGACGCGAAGGGGTTGTTGCCCGGACGCGGGGCACCACCGGGACGCGGCGGCTGCGGGGTCGCACCGCCCGGACGCGGAGCGGGGCTCGGCGCGGGCGAGGGCGCGGCCGGCGTCGCCGGGGCGGCGGGGGCGGCCGGAGCCGGGGCGGCGGGGGCGGCGGGCGCAGCAGCCGCGGGCTTCTCCGCCGGGGCGGGCGCAGCAGGCTTGGCCGGCGCGGGCGTGGGCGCGCCGGGGCGCGCGGGAGCCGAGGGGCGTGCGGGGGTGCGACCGCCCGGACGCGCCGCGGGGGCGGCCGTCTCGGCGGGCTTGGCCGCGCCGTCCGCCTCGAGGGCGGCGCGCAGCTTGCGCACGACGGGGGGCTCGATCGTCGAGGACGGGCCCTTGACGAACTCGCCGATCTCCTTGAGCTTCGCCAGCGCGACCTTGGTGTCGACGCCGAGCTCCGAGGCGATCTCGTGCACGCGTGGTTTGGTGTTAGCCACAATTCTCCTGTCTGGGGTCCACCCAGACAGGGCAGACCGTTAGTTGCGGACGGGTCTCATTTCGAGCCGTTCACTTCGTGTCCATAGCCGTTCAGCCTTTTTCGCTGTAGGAACTGTTCGATGGTCTGCGTGTCAAGCGGGCCTGACACACGCAATGCGCGTACGAAGGCCCGGCGCCGCAGCGCGGCATCCAGACACTCGCTCGTCTCGTGCACCCACGCGCCCCTCCCGGGCATCGCTGCACGCTCATCCGGGATCAGTGTGGAGTCGACCGCCACCACTCGCAGGAGTGAGGCGCGGGGGGCACGCGTGCGGCATCCGACGCACGTCCGTACAGACTCCATGTTACACCCGGGCGAGGATCGACCAGCCCGTCACGCGTCCTCGAGGATGCTGTCCGGCTGGATGTCGATCTTGGCTCCGGTGAGCTTCGCGGCCAGTCGCGCGTTCTGCCCTTCCTTGCCGATCGCGAGCGAGAGCTGGTAGTCGGGGACGAGTGCGCGCACCGCCTTGCTGTTCGCATCGAGGATGAAGCTCGAGGTCACCTTGGCCGGCGACAGGGCGTTCGCGACGAACTTCGCCAGCTCCGGGTCGTAGTCGACGATGTCGATCTTCTCGCCGCCGAGCTCCTCGGTCACGGCCCGCACGCGGCGACCGAGCTCGCCGATGCACGCGCCCTTGGCGTTGATGGTCGGGTCGTTCGCCTTGACGGCGATCTTGCTGCGGTGCCCCGCCTCGCGGGCGAGGGAGACGATCTCCACCAGGCCGCCGGCGATCTCGGGCACCTCGAGGGCGAACAGCTTGCGGACCAGGCCGGGGTGGGTGCGCGACACGGTGATCTGCGGCCCCTTGGTGCCCTTCGCGACGGACGTGACGTAGACGCGCAGGCGCGAGCCGTGCGGGTACTCCTCGCCGGGGACCTGCTCCTCGGGAGGCAGGATCGCCTCGACGCTGCCGAGGTCGACGTGCACCATGCGCGGGTTCGGGCCCTGCTGCACGATGCCGGCGACGATGTCGCCCTCCTTGCCGCGGAACTCCCCCAGCACGGCGTCGTCGGCGATGTCGCGCAGACGCTGGCTGATGACCTGCTTGGCCGCGAACGCGGCGATGCGCCCGAAGTCCTCGGGGGTGCTCTCCTCCTCGCCGATGACGGCGCCCTCTTCGTCCAGCAGCGGGATGAACACCGCCACGTGACCGGTCTTGCGGTCGAGCTCCGCCCGCGCGCCGTCCGGCAGCGTCCCGGTGGGAGAGGTGTGCTTGGCGTAGGCCGTGAGAATCGCCTGCTCGATGATGCGGACGAGTTCGTCGAAGGGGATCTCCTTCTCACGCTCGACCGTGCGCAGCAGTCCCAGATCGATGTCCACCGACCAACCTCCCTTTTCAGATTTCATCCGGCGCGATCGCGCACCGGCATCTATGCAACGGTACCGGACGCCGCTGGGAACGGACGGGGAGCGACGGCACCCGGGCCCGTGCGTCTAGGCGCGCGGCCGACCTCTGTCAATCCCCTGGGCCGGTCCGCCGCGGCGCCGAAGAATCGAGGGCATGACGGAACTGACGGGAACGGAAGCGACCGAGCGCCTGAAGGAGCTCGTCGAGGACATCGACTTCGCGATGCTCACGACGCAGGACGCGCACGGCAACCTCGTGAGCCGGCCGATGAGCACGCGGCAGATGGACGAGCACGGGAACCTGTGGTTCTTCACCGTCAAGGACACCAAGAAGGTGGCCGAGGCCCAGGAGGAGCATCACGTCGGCCTGTCGTATGCGGATGCCAAGGGCCAGCGCTGGGTCTCGGTGGCCGGACGCGCGAGCATCGTGCACGACGACGCGAAGATGGAGGAGCTCTACTCCCCCGCCCTGGACATCTGGTTCGCGCAGGGACTCGAGACCCCCGGGATCGCGCTGCTGAAGGTCACGCCGGTCGAGGCGGAGCTGTGGGAGCCGGCGCACGGCCGGCTCGTGCTCGCCGCGAGCATGCTCAAGGCGCTGGTCACGAAGGACACCCCCGACGAGGACACCACGAACCACGCACGCATCACGTGCCCCTGACACCGCGCGGGCCTGGCCGCTCAGGCCTGCGCGGACCCCAGCTCGTTGAGCGCGCGGATGAGGCGGTGGAGCCTCCCGACGCGGAACTGGTTCAGGCGGAGGACCAGGCGCGGCAGACCGAGGCGGTCGTCGTCCTCCACCTCGGCGCGCAGCGGCGCCGTCTTCTCGATGCGGCCGTCGGCGAGCAGATCGCCGAACCGCTCGTTGAGCTCGTCGACCTCGGCATCCGTCGGCTCGTGCCGCAGCCGCAGGACGAGGC
>Ga0180216_1002931_pt1 | contig 13839 bp, 13 predicted proteins | sample eDN3rd37CBELigMG_FD_128879 | JGI IMG/M metagenome (GOLD analysis project Ga0180216, IMG submission 128879) | Enriched Miracle-Growth compost microbial communities from Emeryville, California, USA - eDNA 3rd pass 37_C BE-Lig MG (version 2)... ... | reverse complement strand
TCATGCCCTTGACCGCCGCCATGAACTTGTCGCCGCTGGCGTCGCCGCCGGTCTTCTTGAGCGCCTCGTAGATCAGGTGCATGCCGTCGTAGGACGCCGCGCCGACCATATTGGGACGCACGCCCGGATAGGCCTTGGTGTAGGCCGCCACGAAGGCCTTGTTTTCCGGCGAGTCGTGCGCCTGCGAGTAGTGGAAGGAGGTGATCATCCCCACCGCGTTGTCGCCCATGGCGTCCAGCACGTCCTCGGTGACCACGTCGCCGGTGGCGAGCAGCTTGATCCCCGCCTCGTCCAGGCCGCGTTCCTTGTAGCCCTTGGCGAAGGACACGCCCTGGTCGCCGTTGGGCACGAACAGGAACAGCGCGTCGGGCTTGGCGTCCTTGATCTTTTGCAGGAAGGGCGCAAAGTCGGGCTTGGTCATCGGCGTGTGCAGCTCGCCGATGATCTCGCCGCCGGCCTCGGTGAAGGTCTTTTTGAACTGGGCCGCCGCGTCGTGGCCCGGACCGTAGTCCGCCGTGATGGTGTAGACCTTTTTGATGCCGTTGGCGGCCGCCCAGGTCGCCATGGGCGCGGAGACCTGGGGCAGGGTCATGGAAGTGCGGACGATGTAGTCGGACTTGGTGGTGATCGAGGAGGTGGCGGCGTTCATCACCACCATCGGCACCTTGGCCTCGGTGGCGAGCGGCGCGACGGCAAAGGCCCCCGGCGTCAGGCCGAAGCCCGCGAACACGTCGACCTTGTCCTTGATCAGCAGTTCCTGCGCCTGGCGCTTGCTGATCGCCGGGTTGACCCCGGTGTCGTCCTTGGCGATCAGCACGACCTTGCGGCCGGCGACCGTGTCGCCGTGCTCTTTGAGATAGAGCTGGGCGCCGTTCATCATCTGCTGGCCCGTCGAGGCAAAGGGTCCCGACAGCGGCACGATCAGGCCGATCTTCAGGTCCTGGGCCTGCGCCGCCCCCAGCGCGCCGCCGGCCAGCGCCAGCGCCGCCAGTGTCTTCAATAGTTCGTGTTTCAAGCTTGTCTCCTTGTGTTGGAAAAAGAGCGCGTCATGGCGCGAGGCGAAAGTGGTGTCCCATGGGCGAGACCGGAGAGACTAGAGATCGATGACCAGCATCGGGGTTTTCGAACGCGAGCAGCATGGCGTGAACTGGTCGTTGGCCGCGTGCTCGTCGTCGGTCAGGTAGCTGTCGCGGTGATCCGGGACGCCCTCGACCACGCCGGTCAGGCAGGTCCCGCAGATGCCCTCCTCGCAGGACACGGGGATGAAGACCCCGTGCCGGTCGAGCGCCTTGGTCACCGGCTCGTCGGCCGGGATGTCGAAGACCTCGCCGGTGCTGGCCAGGCGGACCTGGAAGGGCTGGTCGCCCTGGGCCGGCACCACCGGCTCGGAGGCGGCGAAACGCTCGAAGTGGATGCGGGCGTCCTCCAAGCCCGCCGCCCGGGCCTGGGCGACGACATGGTCGATGAAGCCCGCCGGGCCGCACACGTACACGTGCGTGTCGGGGCCCGCCGCCGCGAGCAGCGCCGGCGCGTCGAGCGCCGTATCCGGCTCGTCGTCTAAGTGCAGCCGCGCGTGCGCGGCCAGGGCCGAGCCGAGGATATCGTCCAGGAAGGCGGCCCGCGCGCGGGTCCGGCAACTGTAGTGGAATTCGAAATCGGCGCCCGCCGCCTGCAACTGGCGGGCCATGCACAGGATGGGCGTCACGCCGATGCCCCCCGCCAGCAGCAGGCTGCGCGGCGCCGGCTGCAGCGCGAAGCGGTTGCGCGGCTCGCTGATGCGCAGGACGTCGCCCACGCGGATCTGGTCGTGCATGGCGACCGAGCCGCCGCGGGAACGGGCCTCGCGCAGCACGCCGATCCGGTAGCGCGAGCGCTCGGAGCAATCGTTCAGCAGCGAATACTGGCGGATGAGCCCGCCCGGCAGGTGCACGTCGATGTGCGCGCCCGCCGTGAAGGGGGGCAGGGACGAGCCATGGGCATCGACCAGCTCGAGGCTGACGATGTCCTGCGCCTCGCGGCGCTTGTCGGCGACCCTGACGGACAATTCTTGCATGTCGAAGACAACCTGTGTGTGGGGATTGCGCGGCGCGCCGCTGGCCTGGGGGCGCGCCGCCGAGTATACGTCAAGCATACATACCTCAAGCATACGTCAGGCCACGGCCGCCTCGGCCGTATTCGCCGCCCCCGTCATGGTCTTCTCGGCCTGCACGAGGCGGTCGATGATGCGCCGCGCCTGCACGCCGCCGGCGTCGATGTTCAGGGCCAGCAGCCGGCGGTCGGGGAAGGTCTGGAGGTTGCGCTGCTGCGCCTCCAGCACGTCCAGGTCCTGGCTGAAGATCTTTCCCTGCCCTTCGCGGATCGCATCGGTCAGGGCCGCGTCCCCGGGCTTGAAGCGCCGCGCCATGCCCCAGAAATACCAGTGCGAGGACTCGGTCTCGGGCGTCATGAAATCCACCACGATCGCCGAGGCCTTGTATTCGGGCGGGGCCTCGAATCCGCCCTTGCCCGCCAGCGCGACGCCCACGTCGATCAGCACGTGGCTCGGGGCGGTGAAGCGCGAGATCTGCCAGCGGTCCACGGGCGCCTCGGGATCCAGGCCGTTGGCCCGCATCGCGTCCTGCCAGAACGGCGGCGCGACGACGTTTTCCATGACCCGGCTGGTGACCACGGTCTCGCCCTCCATGCGGGTCTTGACCGGCGAGGCGTCGATCTCGCCCTGGCCGATGCTGCCGACGTGGACGTAGGCCTCGTGGGTGAGGTCCATGAGGTTGTCCACCATCAGGCGGTAGTCGCAGTGGATGTGGTAGAGGCCGCCGCCGAAGGCCCATTCGGGATTGTCGGACCATTCCAGGGCCGGGATCGCCGCCTCGTCGGCCAGCGCCGCATCGCCGGGCCACAGCCAGACGAAGCCGTGGCGCTCGGCCACGGGATAGCTGCGGATACAGGGAAAGCCGCCCACGCGCTGCATGGGCATGGACACCGTCCGGCCGTCGCACCCCATCACCAGGCCGTGGTAGCCGCACATCAGATTGCCGTCGACCACCCGGCCCAGGGACAGCGCCGCGCCGCGGTGGGGACAGAAATCCTCGACCGCGGCGACCTTGCCGCCCGCACCGCGGTAGATGGCCACCCGCAGGCCGCAAATGCTGCGGCCCAGGGGCTTGTCGGCGATTTCGTCGGGGGTACAGGCGATGTACCAGGCATTCATCGGAAACATGTGATTCTCCTCGCGTTGCGCCCGTCGCGATGGCCTTCCGGGGCGAGCCGCTTCAAGTTTCAAATCCTAATATTCAGTACACTGAACGTTTAGATCAATTCTATGCGTCCGACAGGGATATTCCATTGGTGGAAACCCTAGCCCGCCCCGCCGCCTTCGCGCCGGCCCGCGCGCGGCGCGTGCACCAAGGGGGCGCGGCTCTGGTGGTTGTTGACGTCCACGAGCTTTTGCAGGAGGTCCATGAACACGGCCTCCTCGTCGGAGCTGAACTTTTCGAAGATCCGGTGGTGCAGGCGCTCGATGGCGTCGTTGGCCTCGGCGAGGAGCGCCCTGCCCGCCTCGGTCAGCTCGAGGATGCGCTGGCGACGGTTGGCGGGATCGACGCGGCGCGTGAGCAGGCCCTTTTCCTCGAGCCGGGTGGCCACGCTGGCCGCCGTCGAGGTGTCGATCGCCGCCAGGCCCGCCAGCGAGACCTGGTCTATGCCGGGGTGCGTCAGCAGCACGCACAGCACGGCGTACTGGATGGGCGTGGCGAGCGCGCCCAGCTCGTCGTGGAAGATCGAAGCCGATATCTGCTGCGCCCGCCGCAGCAGGTGGCCGGGCTGGACGTACAAGGGTTCGCGCAGGATGGTGGTGTCTCGCATGGAAGGTCTCGCATGATGACGCGGGCGTGATGACGACGCGGGCATAGATTAGCGTATCCTATCGCGCAACACGACGACACCGGAGCAACACCATGGCCGCATCCCATCCTTCCACGCCGACCTTCGTCCTGCTGCACGGCCTGCTGTGCGACGGGCAGACCTGGGCCCACCTCGTCGGCCCGCTCTCGCGCCTGGGGCCGGTCCTGGTCGCCCGCCTCAGCGGCCTGGGCTCGCTGCCCGGCGCGGCCGCCGAGGTGCTGGAGCGGACCACGGGGCCGCTGGTCGTGGCCGGCCATTCGATGGGCGGGCGCATCGCGCTCGAGGTCGCGCGCCAGGCGCCGCAGCGCTGCGCCGGCCTGGTGCTGATGAACACCGGCTACCAGGGACTGGGCGAAGGCGAGGCGCCGCGCCGCATGGCCCAGGTCGAGGCCGCGCGCGCGGGCGGGATCGAGGCCATCGTCGATGCCTGGCTCGACGGCATGATCGCCCCGCGGACGCGCGGGAACGCGGCCCTGATGCGCTCGATGCGCGACATGGTGCTGCGTTCGAGCGTCGAGTCCTTCGCCGGCCAGATCCAGGCCCTGATCGAGCGGCCCGACGCCACCGCGCTGCTGGGCCGGATCGCCTGCCCCACCCTGCTCATGAGCGGCGAGGAGGACCGCTGGAGCCCCCTGGACCGGCACCACGAGATGGCCGCGCGCATCCCGGGATCCGAGGTCGCGGCCATCGCGGGCGCCGGCCACATGGCCCCCTTCGAGGAGCCCGAGGCCTGCACCCGGGCCATCCTGGAATGGCTGGGCCGCCGGGGACTGGCGTCCGCGGCGGCCCGCTAGACCGGGGGGCCGCGCCCCCCCCCGGATGGCGCCGGATCCCTAGGCGGCCTCGAGCACCAGCAGTCCCGTCGCGGTGTTCGAGATGGGGATGTGGTAGTTCGAGTGCTTTTTGGTGATCGAGCCGGCGCCGTCGAGCGCGCCGCGCGCCGCGACCCACATCAGCAGCTCGATGCCCTGGGTGCCGGTGAGCTCGACCAGCTCGTCGTTGGTGTACTGGGTCACCCACTGCGGATCGTTGACCAGGCTGTCCATGAACTGCAGGTCGAAGTCCTTGTTGAGGAAGCCCGCGCGCTCGCCGTCGAGCTGGTGGGACAGGCCGCCGCTGCCGATGACGAGGACACGCTTGTCGCTGTCCCAGGACTGGATGGCGCGGCCGATGGACTGCCCCAGGCGCCAGCAGCGGGCGGCCGAGGGATACGGGGCCTGCACGGTGTTGATGCACACGGGCACGACCTCGACCGGCCATTCGCCGCGCGCCTGGTGCTCGGGCCACAGCAGGGCCAGCGGCAGGGATATCGCGTGGTCGATCAGGGCCTCCTGGCAGGTGGTGATGTCGAACTCGTCGGCGACGAGCTGCTCGACCAGGTGCCAGGAGAGTTCCGGATTGCCGGGCGCCGGCGCCAGCGCCGGGATGCCCCAGCCCTCGTCGGCGGTCTGATAGACGGCCGCGGTGCCCACCGAGAAGGTCGGCATCTTGTCGAGGAAGAAATTCAGGCCGTGATCGTTGTGGATGATCACCACCACGTCCGGGCGCGCGCCCTTGAGCCACTCGCGCGCGGCGGGATAGCCGTCGAAGAATGGCTTCCAGTAGGGATCCTGCTGAAGGTTGCGGGCGATGGCCCCACCGATGGCGGGGACGTGGGAGGTGCTGACGCTGCCGATGATCTGAGCCATGATTATTGCCCCGCTGCGATGAGTTTGGCCTTGAAGGCCTCTTTGGTCATGCCGGTCTGCTGAGCGCCGATGTCCTGCATGTCGAGTTTGAAGATGCCGGCGAATTTCGCCAGGTAGTAGGGGTGGCCGCCGGCCGCGATGAGCTCGAGCACGTTGCGGTTGCGGATGGCCTGTTTCTGCGCGTCGTTGAGCTGGTACTTGCTCATGTAGGCTTCCTCGTCGCGCTGGAACGCCTCGCGGCATTCCGCCGAATTGAAACTGAAGCACATCTTGTTGAGGTTGTAGCCGATGCGGGCCTGGTCGCCGTCGAAGATGACGGTTCCCGGGATCTTCCGCTTGAGTCGGGGGGTGCTCATGCATGTCTCCTGGAGAGTGCCTTCCGGCACGGGTTTACGAACAAGTTCATGATGCGCCCGCCCAGGGTTTCACAGAATGGACTTTTCTGTTTTAAAAAAGTACATTTCGCATATGTGAAGATATTAGGGCATCATGCCATGGAAGACCTGCGCCCGGCGCCGCCGGACCATGACCATACCTCCGTCCCCATTTATAAATTGTATGGTTATGGCAATGTCTGGACCACGCCCGACCCGATGTACTGCGAGACGATCGCCGCGCAGCAAAAACTGCACAATTGGCATGTCAAACCGCACAAGCACGCCGATCTCTTCCAGATCCTCCTGCTGGAGTCCGGAAACGTGGAGGTGCACCTGGACGGCTCGACGCGCGCCATGGGCGGCGGCCAGATGGTCCTGGTGCCCCAGATGGCGGTGCACGGGTTCCAGTTCGACCCGAACGCCGAGGGCTACATCCTCACCGTCACCTACGGCCTGATGGCCCAGGTGTGCGAAAAAATGGGCCTGACCCTGACCGCCCTGCCCGACCCCTCCTTTCTCGCGCTGGGCGACGACGACGAGAGCCGCCACACGCGCATGGCCTTCGGTCGCCTCGACCAGGAATACCGCAGCCCGTATTCCCCGCAGCGCGGGGCCCTGCTCGAGGCCCTGCTGTCATGCGTCCTCGCCTGGGTGCACCGCCGGGTCTCGGCCCTGCGGGGCGGCGAGCCCGCGGCCGCCGTCCACGGGCAGGAATCCGGCAGCCCGCACCTCGCGAGATTCACCCAGTTGATCGAGGGGCACTACAGGACGCGGCACCAGGTCGCCTGGTACGCCTCGCGCATCGGCATCACCGCGGCGCACCTCAACGTCGTGGCCCAGGCGCTGACGGGCAAGTCGGCGCTGCGCCTGATCCACGAGCGCCTCCTGCTGGAGGCGCGCCGCGAGCTGATCTACACGCCCCGGACCATCAGCACCATCTCGGATTCTCTGGGCTTTGCCGATCCGGGGTATTTCACGCGATTCTTCAAGCGCGTCTCGGGCCAGTCGCCCAAGGAATTCCGGCGGCTCACCCTTTCTCCGGATCCTTGACCGCCTCGAAGGTATGGAACTCGACGTTCTGCAGCACGCCGTCGACCCGCTCGACCTTGCGGATGTAGACGTTCTGCACGATGTCGCGCGTCGCGGCATCGATCTCGATCGGGCCGCGCGGGCTCATCCACTTCATGCCCTTGACCGCCGCCATGAACTTGTCGCCGCTGGCGTCGCCGCCGGTCTTCTTGAGCGCCTCGTAGATCAGGTGCATGCCGTCGTAGCCCGCGACCGAGATCATGTTGGGACGGACCTGCGGATACGCCTTGGCGTAGGCGGCGACGTAGGCCTTGTTCTCGGGCGAATCATGCGCCTGCGCGTAGTAGTACGAGGTGAGGATGCCCAGCGCGCTGTCGCCCATGGCGTCGATCATGTCCTCGGTGGCGATGTCGCCGGTGGCGAGCAGCTTGATCCCGGCCTGGTCCAGGCCGCGTTCCTTGTAGCCCTTGGCGAAGGCCACGCCCTGGTCGCCGTTGGGGATGAACAGGAACAGCGCGTCGGGCTTGGCGTCCTTGATCTTTTGCAGGAAGGGCGCGAAGTCCGGCTTGGTCAGCGGCGTGTGCAGCTCGCCGACGATCTCGCCGCCGGCCGCGGTGAAGGTCTTTTTGAACTGGGACGCCGCGTCGTGGCCCGGACCGTAGTCGGCGACGATGACGTAGACCTTCTGCACCCCGTTCTGCTTGGCCCAGGTGGCCATGGGCGCCGCAACCTGCGGCAGGGTGGTCGAGGTGCGGGTGATGTAGTCGGACTTGGTGGTGATCGACGAGGTGGCGGCGTTCATCACCACCATGGGCGTCTTGGTCTCCTGCGCCAGCGGGGCCGCGGCAAAGGCGCCCGGCGTCAGGCCGAAGCCGGCCAGCACGTCGACCTTGTCCTTGATCAGCAGTTCCTGCGCCTGGCGCTTGGTGATCGCCGGGTTGACCCCGGTGTCGTCCTTGACGATCAGCACGACCTTGCGGCCGGCGACCGTGTCGCCGTGCTGCTGGACGTACAGATTGACGCCGTTCATCATCTGCTGGGCCGTCGAGGCGAAGGGCCCCGACAAGGGCACCACCAGCCCCACCTTCAGGTCCTCGGCACGGGACATGCCCGGGACCGACGCGGCCAGCGCGACCGCGGCCAGCGTCAATTTCAGCATTTGCTTCAAGGTCTTCTCCTTTGATGTGCGGCCGGCTGCGCGCCGGCCCTTCATACCTCCGCCAGGCCTCGCGGCCACCGTGTCTGCGCACGTTCGCGGCCGCGCCCGCGGAAAATACTAGCTTATGCGCGTTCGGTGCGCCAGCCCGTGGCGTAGTGCTCGCGCGCCACCTCGGAATAGGGGACGGCGCTGACCACGACGCGCACCTCGGTCTGGACGTGCCGTTCGACCGTGGCCTTGCGCGTGCCGCCGTTCTCCTCGCCCCAGACGACGCGCAGTTCGGCGCCCAGCGGCACCTCGTGGTCGACGACGCCCAGGGAAAGCCCGCTGCGCTCGTTGTAGCTGTAGCCCGTGAACATCGACAGCCCCACGGTGCGGCCGCCGGCGTCGACCACGCGGTCGTAGTTGGAGAACGCGTAGTTCGCCTGCGGCAGGTCGAAGTACTTGAAGTTCCTGCCCTCGGGCTCGAACATCGAGGCCAGCACGCGCGTCAGGTCCTCGCGGTTCCAGGCGAATGTGACCTTCTTGCGCTGGGTCGCCGGATCCAGCGCCTCGAGGGCCTCGCGGCCATGGAAATCATGGTCGAACTTCATGAACGAGCCGTAGCCCAGTTCGTAGGGGTTGAGGTAGTAGTCCTCGATATTGTCCGACACGAAGCTGCCGCCGATGCTGCCGGTGGCCTCGTAGCTGTCGACGCCCAGCCAGCGGCGGTAGTCGGCGAGCTTGTCGCCGGTGTAGATGGCGGGCAGCGGCGAGGGGATCCAGCCGGATTCCAGGGTGTTGGTCGAATAGGCGCGCGCGCCCACCGGCAGCAGGCCATGGTCAGCGCCGGCGTCCAGGATGGCCTGGCGGATCTCGTCGGCCTCCTCGTAGGGGCCCCAGACCTCCAGGCCCGGCGCGCCCGCCATGCCGTGGCGCAGGGCGCGCACGCGGCGTCCCGCGATATTGATCTCGCCGATGTGGAAGAACTTGATCGGATCGATCTTGCCGCCGTTGAGTTTTTCGAGGATGGGCCAGGCGTTGGGGCCCTGGACCTGGTAGCGGTACAGGCGGCGCGACACGGGCTTGCCCATGGGCCGCGAGGGCGAGCGGCCGTCCTTGACGACCTCGACGTCGTACTGGCCGGTCTGGGCCTGGTACATCAGCCAGTTGGTGACCGGCGCGCGCCCGACGTAGATGAAGGTGTCGCCCGGCTCCCAGAACAGGATGCCGTCGCCGATCACGTGCCCGTAGGGGGTCGTCGGGACGTATTGCTTGGCGCGGCCCGGATTGAAATTGGAAAAGGTGTTGATGGTCGTCTCGGACAGCATCTTCAGCGCGTCGCGCCCGCGGATGAACAGATTGTCCATGTGGTGCGACTGGTCGTACAGGACGGCGGTCTCGCGCCAGGCGACCTGCTCGCTGCGCCAATTCGAGAATTCCGGCGCAACCACCGGATATACATAGGCGCCTACGGCCGAATTGCGCAGCATGTCGACGATATTGCCACGTTGCCGCAGCAGTTCTTCGAGGTTTTTCGCACTCATCTCTCTCACCTTGGTTTCTGGATGTGGAAGGTTTTTGGGGGGTCGTAATTGGTTGAAGACTAAAAGATGGTTGAAGACTAAAAGACGACCGTCTTGCCGCCGTTGAGCAGCACGCGGTCCTCGAGGTGGTAGCGCACGGCGCGCGCCAGCACCCGGCGCTCGATGTCGCGCCCCTTGCGCACCAGGTCGTCGGGGCCGTCGGCGTGGGTGATCTGCTCGACCTCCTGCGCGATGATCGGCCCCTCGTCCAGGTCGCCGGTCACGTAGTGCGCGGTCGCGCCGATCATCTTGACCCCGCGCGCATGGGCCTGGTGGTAGGGCCGCGCGCCCTTGAAGCCCGGCAGGAAGCTGTGGTGGATGTTGATGCACCGCCCCTCGAGCCACGCCGCGAACTCGTCCGACAGGATCTGCATGTAGCGGGCGAGGACCACGAGCTCGGCGCCGGTGTCCGAGATCAGGCGCATCACCTGGGCCTCCTGCTCGGCCTTGCGGCCCGGCTCGACGGGCAGGTGATGGAAGGGGATCCGCCCGATCAGGGAGATGTTGAGGGCCTCGCGGGGATGGTTCGAGACGATGCCCACCACGTCCATGTCGAGCTCGCCCACGCGGCAGCGGTACAGGAGGTCGCCCAGGCAGTGGTCGAAGCGCGAGACCATGAGCAGCACGCGCCGGCGCTGGCCGCCCGGGCGGATGTTCCAGCTCATGGCCCGGGCGTCCACCGCCTGGGGAAACTCGGCCCGCAGGCGCTCGAGGCTCGTGTCCTGGTGCAGGTTGAACACGACACGCATGAAGAACCGCCCCGAGAGCAGGTCGTCGAACTGCTGCGCCTCGAGGATGTTGCCGCCGTGGCGCGCCAGCGTGCCGGCCACGGCCGCCACCAGCCCGGGCTTGTCCTCGCAGGACAGGGTGAGGATGTGGCCGCGGCCCGCGGCCGCGGGGCGCGCCGCGCCGTCGTCCTGCCGCGCCGGATCTGGCATCGCCGCCGCGCGGCCGGGGGCCCGCGCCGCCACCATGCGGTCCGGGGCCTGCGTCGTCGTCACCGGGCTATCCATGGCGAGCCTCGCGAAAGGAACGGACCCATTCGGCCGTGTTCTGGAAGCCGCCGAAGGCGTAGAAATGCAGGGCCGCGTCCTGGGCGTCTTTCAGGCCGGCCATCAGGTCGGCGACCAGCGTGGCGGGACCCACCGTATTGATCAGGCGCGTGATGGACAGGCCGTAGCGGTTCATCACGCGCGCCGAGGCGCCCACGCCGCACTGCGCCGCGTAGCGCAGCAGCGTGCCCATCCTGGCCGGGCCGGGCACGCCGATGCGCACCGGGCACGCGATGCCGCGCGCCCGCAGCTCGCCGAACCAGGCGAGGATGGGCGCGGCCTCGAAACCGAACTGCGTCACGATGAAGGGCTGGATGCCCTGCTCGGCGAGCGCGGCGGACTTGTCTTGCATAGCCTGCCACAGGCGCTCGGCGGGGATCGCCGGATGCCCCTCGGGATAGCCGGCGATCCCGGCATGGCGCACGCCGTGGCGCGCCAGCACGCCGCCGCGGATCAGGGCCAGCGCATCGGCATACGGCCCCAGGGGCCGCTCGGGATCGCCGCCGACCACGAAGACCCGGTCGACCTGCGCCACGTCCACCAGCGCGCCCACGAAGTCCTCGAGTTCCGCCGAGCCGCCGATGCGGCGGGCCGAGAGATGCGGCACCGGGACGAAGCCCAGGCGGCGCACCCCTTGCGCGGCGCGCACGCGCGCCGCGTAGTCCTCGCCGGGCAGGAAGGTGATCGAGATGGGCGTGCCCGGCGCGATCGCGTAGGCCGCCTTTTCGAGCGCCGGCAGGCCGTGCGCCGTCATTTCAAGGGAATACCCCGACAGCAAGGTGTCGGAGGACGGGCCGCGGGAGGCCGTATGGCACGCCGTTTCCAGTTCCATCACATCTGTCTCCTTTTGTTGTATACAAGCAGTATACATAAAATCAGGACAGGTGCAAATACTTTTGGCGCGGCGCCTCCTGTATATAATTCCTCGCATCGTCCGTCGACATTCCTCGTCCCCGGCGCCCCGGACCGCCGGCGCCCGACGCAATCAAACGCCGGCCGGCGTCCCGCCCGGCCATCCGACGCAATGGCCACTAACGACTCCCCGCAATCGACTCCGAACCAGACCACCCGCGCGCTGCTGGAATTGCGCAACCTGATCCTGGACGGCGAGCTGGCGCCCAACGAGCGCCTGTCCGAGCTCGCGGTGGTGGAACGCCTGGGGGTCTCGCGCACGCCGGTGCGGGCCGCGTTGCAGAGGCTGGCCGAGGAAGGCCTGCTGGAGGAAATCGTGGGCGGCGGCTATGCCGTCAAGACCTTCACCGAACGCGACGTGCACGACGCGATCGAGCTGCGCGGCACGCTGGAAGGCATGGCGGCGCGCTTCGCCGCCGAGCACGGCGCGAGCCCCGCGCTGCTCGCCAAGGCGCATGAAATCGTCTCGGCGGTGGACCGGATCATCGACCAGCCGGAAATCTCGGCCGAGGACTTCGAGCGCTACATCAAGTTCAACGAGCAGTTCCACAAGCTGCTGATCGCCATGTCGGGCAGCGAGCTGCTCGCGCGCGAGTTCGATCGCATGACGCGCCTGCCGTTCGCCTCGCCCAACGGCTTCGTCAAGGCCCAGCTCGACGCCCCTCAGGCGCGGCTGTTCCTGACGCTGGCCCAGGAGGGCCACCGGGCGGTCGTCGAGGCGATCGAACTGCGCCAGGGGCACCGGGCGGAATCCCTGATGCGCGAGCACGCCAGGATCGCCCACCGCAACCTGCGCTACGCGCTGGCCAATCGCAAGGCCATCCGGCTGGTGCACGGCGGGGCGCTGATCCAGGCGCCGATCGCGCCCTGAAAAGACGAGCGGGCCGCCACGGCGGCCCGCTCGTCCTGCGATCCGGCGGTTTCGATTATTCCTTGCCGGGATCCTTGAAGTCGGCGATCTTGTCGAATTCGACGTTCTGCAACTGATCGCCCACCCGTTCCACCTTGCGGATGTACACGTTCTGGACGATATCGCGCGTCGCCGGATCGATCGAGACCGGGCCACGCGGGCTGGTCCAGCTCATGCCCTTGGCCGCTGCGATGAACGTGTCGCCGCTGGCGTCGCCGCCGGTCTTCTTCAGTGCCTCGTAGATCAGATGCATGCCGTCATATCCGGCCACCGACATGAAGTTCGGACGATGGTCCTTGCCGGGATGGGCCTTGAGGTAGGCCGAGACATACGCCTGGTTTTCCGGCGAATCATGCGCCTGCGAGTAATGGAATGACGTGATCACGCCCACCGCCGCATCACCCATGGCATCGAGCACATCCTCGTCGGTCAGGTCCCCGGTGGCGATCAGGCGGATGCCGGCCTGATCCAGGCCGCGCTCTTTGAAGCCCTTGGCGAAGGCCACGCCCTGCTCGCCCGCGGGGATGAACAGGAACACCGCGTCAGGCTTGGCATCCTTGGCCCTTTGCAGGAAAGGCGCGAAGTCCGGCGTCTTGACCGGGGAACGCGACTCGCCGACGATCGTGCCGCCGCCCGCCGTGAAGGTCCTCTTGAATTGCGCCTCGGCGTCATGGCCGGGACCGTAATCGGCAACGACGGTATACACCGACTTGATGCCGTTGTTCAGGGCCCAAGTGGCGATGGGAGCCGTCACCTGCGGCAGGGTCATCGACGTGCGGACGATGTAATCGGACTTGGTCGTGATGGCCGAGGTCGCGGCGTTCATGACGACCATGGGGGTCTTGGTCTCGGTCGCGAGCGGCGCCACGGCAAAGGCGGAAGGCGTGAGGCCAAAGCCGGCCAGCACGTCGACCTTGTCCTGGATCAGGAGGTTCTGCGCCTGGCGCTTGCTGACGGCCGGGGCCACGCCCGTATCGTCCTTTGTGATCAGCACGAGCTTGCGGCCGGCGACCGTATCGCCGTGCTCGGCGATGTACAGCCGCGCGCCGCGCTCGATCTGCTCGCCGTAGGCCGCGAAGGGACCGGACAGCGGCAGCACCATGCCGATCTTGACATCGGCGGCGTGAGCCGAAGCCGCCGCGGCCACGACGGCGAGTGTCGCGAACGACCTCAGTGTAGTTTTAAGCATGTTTCCTCCTGTAGTGATATGCCCGGCCTCGAGGGTGAGTCCGGGATTGTTGCCAATG
>Ga0180216_1002930_pt1 | contig 13847 bp, 14 predicted proteins | sample eDN3rd37CBELigMG_FD_128879 | JGI IMG/M metagenome (GOLD analysis project Ga0180216, IMG submission 128879) | Enriched Miracle-Growth compost microbial communities from Emeryville, California, USA - eDNA 3rd pass 37_C BE-Lig MG (version 2)... ... | reverse complement strand
GCGCTCGTCCTCCTCACCCAGAAGGACCTCCTCGTTCTCATCGTCCGAGGATGCGCCTTCCTCGACCGGCGGTACGTACTGCACGAGCAGGCCGCCCGCACGCCACTGCCACGAACCGGCAGCAAAATGACGGGCTACCGCAAGTCTCAGGAATGTCGGAATCTGCTCCGACTGCCGGAAATAAGTATGCGCCGCCTCGCTGAGCCCGCAGCCGTCGAGAGCCACGATCCCCTGGTAGCGGTCGAGATTGCCGCCCGGGTCGATGGTCATCGCGAGATGGCCGGTCCCGAGCAGCAGTCCGGGCTCCTTGCGCGCAGCAGAGGCCACCGCCTCGACCTTTTCCTTGTCGAAGCTGGCGTAAGCGCGGACACGGCCCGGCTCCTCGAAGTCGACCACCAGAAGGCTGATCGGCCCGTCGGTTTTCGTCTGCAGGATGAGGCGGCCGCCGTAGGCACTGTCGAATTTCAGCGCCGACCCCAAAAGGGTCGTCAACGCCACCGCCTCGCCGAGCGCCCGGCTCACCGGTTCCGGGTAGTCGTGGCGATTGAGGATGCTGTCGACAACTGAGCCAAGCCGCACGACGCGGCCGAAGACGCCGGACCGTTCGGTCCGGAAAGGCATGATGAGATCATCTGCGCTATTGGGCCCGCCGGCGGCAGCGGGCGTGAGGCGTTCTGCCATTCAATCCTTCCCGAGGCACCATGCCAGGATCGCTTTCTGCGCATGTAGCCGGTTTTCTGCTTCGTCGAAGACGACGGACTGGGGACCGTCGATCACTTCAGCGCTGACCTCATTGCCGCGATAAGCCGGAAGGCAATGCATGAAGATCGCATCCTTTTTGGCCTTCCGCATGAGGTCGCTGTCCACCGCATATGGTCCCAGCATCTGTTTGCGTCTAGGGGCGTCGGTGTGCCCCATCGAGACCCAAGTGTCGGTCACGACGCAATCGGCTCCGGTGACCGCCTCTTCGGGATCGTCGGTCAGCGTGACGTCGGCTCGTTCAGCAGCGATCCAATCCAGCACAGTACGTTCCGGCCGGAGCTGCACGGGCGAAGCGATGCGCAGCTTGAAGCCGAAACGGGAAGCGGCGTGTGCCCAGGATGCGGCGACGTTATTGCCGTCGCCAACCCAAGCCACGGTCTGGCCGGAGATGTGGCCCTTGCGCTCCTCGAATGTCATAATGTCGGCGATGATCTGACAGGGATGGCTTCTGTCCGTCAGCCCGTTGATCACCGGAACCGTCGCATGCTGCGCCAGCTCGAGCACGCTCTCGTGCTTGTTGGCGCGGATCATGATGGCGTCCACGTAGCGGGACAGGACCTTGGCCGTGTCGGAAATGGATTCGCCACGGCCGAGTTGCAGATCCGTGTGGTTGAGCGCGATGGTCTGCCCGCCGAGCTGGCGCATGGCAACGTCGAAGGACACCCGCGTCCGGGTCGACGGCTTCTCGAACACCATCACGAGCACCGCCTGCTCAATGCCCTCAGGACGCAAATGGGCCGGCACTACTTTGCCGGCCCGCTTCATCTCGTGGGCTGCATCTACGATCCGCCGCAGCGTGGCTGGATCGATGTCTCCAATATCTATGAAATGGCGTGGTGCCATGACGTGACCTCGCGTGGCGGGTAGACTCGCGCCGTCAGGATTGCGAAGTTGAGACGCGGCGGAGGGCGCGGGAGAGCCGCGCGAGACCGTCCATCATCTCCGATTCCGTGATGTTGAGCGGCGGCAGCAATCGCAGCACGTTGTCGCCGGCCGAGACTGCCAGCAGCTTCTCGGCGGTGCAGGCCTTCACGACATCTGCCACCGGGGGTTTGACGCGAATTCCGGCGAGTAGGCCAAGGCCGCGGATCTCCTCGACCACGTCGGGAAATTCGTCTTTGATCCGCGCCAGCTCCTGCTTGAACCGGTTGGCCGACTTTTGCACGCCTTCCAGGAACCCGGGCTCGAGCACGACATCCAGAACGGCATTTCCCACCGCCATTGCCAGCGGGTTGCCGCCGAAGGTCGAGCCGTGCGTGCCGGGCACCATACCTTTGGCAGCCTCCTCGGTGGCCAGGAATGCTCCCACAGGGAACCCCCCGCCGATGCCCTTGGCAATCGCCATGACATCGGGCGTGATACCCGCCCACTCGTGCGCGAACAGCTTCCCGGTGCGCCCCATGCCGGATTGCACCTCATCGAGGACCAACAGGAGCCCATGCTCGTCGCACAGCTCCCGCATTCGACGCAGGAACTCGAGGGGCACGACCCGGATGCCGCCCTCACCCTGCACCGGCTCGAGCATGATCCCGGCCGTTTCGGGTCCGATGGCTTGCTCAACGGCGGCGATGTCACCCATCGGCAGCACGTCGAAGCCCGGCATCCGCGGCCCGAAGCCGTCGAGGTACTTCTCATTGCCCGCAGCAGCGATGGTCGCCAGCGTGCGTCCGTGGAAGGCACCTTGGAAGGTGATGATCCGATAGCGCTCCGGTCGGCCGGAAACATGTTGATACCGCCGCGTGAGCTTGATCGCGCCCTCGACCGCCTCGGCGCCGGAATTGCAGAAGAACACCTTGTCGGCGAACGTGGCAGCAGAGAGCCGTTCCGCCAGGCGCTCCTGACCCGCGACCCGATAGAGGTTGGACGTATGCCAGAGCTTTTGCGCTTGTTCCGTCAAGGCGGCGACCAGCCTGGGATGCGCGTGGCCCAGCAGGTTGACGGCGATGCCGCTGCCGAAATCCAGGTAGCGCTCGCCCGCCGACGAGACCAGCCACGAACCCTCGCCTCGCTCGAACACGACATCCTGGCGCGCGTAAGTTCCCATCACCGCGCTGGACGGGCCAGGCGAAGTCGAATTGGCGGCCGTCTTGGCCGTAGCGGACGTGGGCTGCGTCATTCTCCGGCAGCTCCTGTGGCGGGAAAGCAAAAGAGCCGCCCCTCGCGTGGCGGCCCGATGATCTTCATGCATACAACCCGTCTTCGATTGCTGTCAACGGACAGCCACACACCAAGCGCGAACCGCTAAGCACGTGAACTCAGAACGAAAAACATACAGCGAACTCGCTTCCCGTGTTGCCCGAACGACACGAATCCCAAGGCAATAGGGCTTGTCCAGCGGGCCACGGCTTGTAGAAGGAAATCTTAACGTTGTAGGTTGGCCTCTGCCCGCCGCGAGATCTTGCGGTGGCGCAGTTTAAGCAAACCAGTCTCGGTTGCTTAGAGTACGGGGCCGCGTCTTCGTCCCCGCAGCGCCTTCGGGCGTGCGTTCGTCTCGAGTTCCCCAGTGCAGCGTCTGTAACGGCCAAGCGTCCCAGTCTCGCACCCTGTGCGCGTCGTGGTTCGCGCTTGCTGCTTGAGTACCGGTCCGCCCTGCGCGGGTCGGATGTGATCTGATTCTGCAAGGAGCGACAAGATGGGCTGGACGGATGAGCGCGTCGAGCAACTCAAGAGGCTCTGGGCGGAGGGTCTGAGCGCCAGCCAGATCGCCGGCCGGCTCGGGGGTGTTACGCGCAATGCCGTGATCGGCAAGGTTCATCGACTCGGGTTGTCCGGGCGGGCCACCACGTCGCGCACCAAGTCCCACCGCGCGCGGCCGCGCACCAATACGGTGCCTGCTGCCAAGCGTCCCGCGAAAACCCGCTTCGGCGCAGTTGGAAACCCTGCCCTGCGTGCGCTTTATCATCCTGAGGCGGAGGCGTATGTTCCGCCCGCCGAGGAGCTCGTCATTCCTCCCGAGCAGCGCAAAACGCTGCAGATGCTTACGGAATCCAGCTGCCGCTGGCCGATCGGCGATCCGCAGAGCGACGATTTTCACTTCTGCAACCGAACCAAGGTTCACGGTCTGCCTTACTGTGAGGTGCATGCGCGCCGAGCGTTCCAGCCGCCGCAGCCTCGCCGGCGGGAGCGCGACGTCAGCGAGCCGATCGTGCCTGCCATTCAGGCGCCCACGACAAGAGATCCGGTCGACGCCTGAACCCCGAGCGGGCAGCCGCGCGGGGCGGCTGCCTTCCCGTTCGGTTCGCACTTGCCTGCGTCGCTGCGGCCCTGAGTGGCCATCTCACCGCGAGAGTGATTGCCTAGCCCGTCAGACCGTGGCAGATCTGAGCCGCCAGGACGCCATCTGGCGGCCTGTGGTCCGTTGCATCATCCAGAGGCGCTGACACCCATGAATTCACAGCCGAACGCGACGCTCGTCTCAGTCCTGTGGCCGGAGAGCCGCGATAGCCTGCTTCGCCTGAGCGCCATCGTGGTACTCGGCACCCTGCTGCTGACCGCGTCGGCCAAGATCCAGGTGCCGTTCTGGCCGGTCCCGATGACGATGCAGACGTTCGTCGCGCTGTTCCTGGGCGCGGCGCTCGGTCCGCGCCTCGGGGCTCTCACGGTGCTCCTTTATCTCGCTCAGGGCGCCGTCGGGCTGCCGGTGTTCGCCGGCACGCCGGAGAAGGGCCTTGGACTGGCCTACATGGCGGGTCCAACGGGCGGGTTTCTGATCGGATTCGCCGCGGCTGCATACGTCGTTGGTTGGCTGGCCGAGCGGGGGTGGGGCCAGTCCGTTCCAAAGCTATTCTTGGCCATGCTGCTCGGCCACGTCGTGCTGTTCGCCTTCGGCGTGGCATGGTTGGCGCAGCTCATCGGGATCGAGAAAGCCTGGATGCTCGGCGTCGTGCCCTTCTATGCGGCGACCATCTTCAAGACAGCGCTGGGCGCGTTCGTCGTTCCGGCACTCTGGCAGTTGGCCAAGCGCTGAGAGCAACTCCGATCTGACGCCGGCTCCTGATCCGGCGTCAGCTTCTGTCAGCAGGTGAGACTCAGGCCGCCCGGCGTTCCGCCTGTTCGGCCTGACCGCTGGCCTCTTCTGGCTCAGGGAACGTGATGTAATCGCGCTGAGCACTGCGGCCGCGCCGGCTTCCGTTCTGCGCGAGGTCGGTCCAGATCCGCATGACCTTCTGGGAGCATTCAGCGTACTGCTGGGTCATGTTCTGCCAGAAGCGCATCTGCTCATCTGCCAGTTCCTTGGGCGTCCGGCACTGGCTCAAGCGGACAGGCAGCTCGACATAGGCCTGCGCCCGGCGGGTCGCGAGTGTGAAAACCTCCAGATTGCCCCGCGCCGCTGCCCAGAACCAGGGCTCGAAAGTGCGCCCTGCGGCCGCAAACTGCCCGTACGCGGTGTTCAGCACATCCTGGCTGGGTCCCCCCGACGGATCCGATTTGTAATCCATACGCATGACCCTACTCCGTTGCTGACCAGAGTGACTGATTATGGTTGACGAGCGGCAATGATACAACACGTATCTGAACTGACTTTGATGCAGCGCAACATCGGGTCGAGAGCTTCATCCTTCGATTAAACCAATCAAGGTCTCGAGTTTCTCCGCCTCATCTGCGGGCTTGTCCCACCGGATGCGGTGAATGCGCGGGAAGCGCATCGCAATGCCAGAGCGGTGCCGGGTGGAGCGCTGGACGGCGTCGAAAGCAACCTCCAGAACGAGCGCCGGACGAACGGCGCGCACCGGGCCGAACCGCTCGACCGTGTTGTTCCGTATCCAGCGATCGAGCTCCAGGAGCTCTGCATCCGTGTAGCCGGAGTAAGCCTTCCCAACCGGTACCAGCTCCATGCTGCCGTCGGGCTTCTGTCTCCAGGCGCCGAAGGTGTAGTCCGAATAGTAGGACGATCGCCGACCTGAGCCGCGTTGAGCGTACATCAGCACACAATCGAGCGTGATCGGCGCTCGCTTCCATTTATACCAATGGCCGCGCGGGCGGCCCGCGAGATACGGGCTGGCGCGGCGCTTCAGCATGAGCCCCTCGATGCCGGCACCGCGGGTTTCGCGCCAGATCCGTTGCAGCTCTTCGCGGTCACGGATTTCTACGAGTTCAGACAAATCCGTCCTCGGAGGCCGGACAGCTGCATGCCACTGCTCCAACCGGGCCCTACGTTCGATGAACGGAAGCTCCCGAAGATCCTCGCCGTCGATGAGCAGCGCATCGTATAAGCGCACGTGAGCCGGATAGCGCTCGATCATGGCCCGCGTCACGGTCTTGCGGTTGAGTCTCTGCTGCAAATCGTTGAACGGAGCCACCTTGCCCTCGCGCACGACGAGCAGCTCTCCGTCGACAACGGCATCGAAACGAAAGGTGGAGATCAGCTCCGGAAAACTGGCGCCGATCTCGTCTCCCGTGCGGGAATAGAGCCGAACCTCGCCGCGGCTGGCGGCGATCTGAACGCGGATTCCATCCCATTTCCATTCCGCCGAGAACTCACCCACGTCGAGTTCGGCAAGTTCGGAGTTCTCCAGCGGATGCGCCAGCATCAGAGGGCGGAAGACTGGAGCACCCGCAATGTTTGGTTTCTCCGCCCGCCCTTCGAGCCATTCGAAAAGCGGGGTATAGGGCGGCGCGAGGGCATGCCAGACCTCCTCGACGTCATCGACGCTGTGACCCGCCATGCCCGCAACGGCCGTCTTGGCCAGGCGCGCAGACACGCCGACGCGCAAAGCTCCGGTCAGGAGCTTGAGCAGTGCCCAGCGCCCGTTGACATCGAGACGGTCGAGCCAAGACGCGATGACGTCGCCCAGCTCCTGCGCGTCGATCAGCCCGAGCCGATGGACGACATCAGACAGTCGCGGAGGATCCTCCTGCTCACCCGTGTCAGGCCAAACCAGAGCCACTGTTTCCGCAGTGTCGCCGACATAGTCCCGCGATAGGCGGAAAAGCTCGGCGTCGAGCCGCTTGTCCATCAGCTCCACGATCGTCCGGCGCACCGGAAACGAGAATGGCAGGCCGTCGGTCAGCGCCGCCAACGCCCAGCCGCGATCAGGATCGGGCGTGTTGCGAAAGTAGTCCTGCAGTAGCTGCAGCTTAGTATTGCGGCTCGGGCTGTAGACGAGTCGATCGAGCAGCGCGGCGAAGGCTTTCATGCAGCAGCCTCCAGCCTCGCGACCGGTGAACTGAGCGAGCTCGGGGTGGGCATGTCCCGCTCAGTCCTCCTCGTCTTCCCGGCCGAGCAGCGCCAGGGCGCGCGCCCGTTTACCCATGCGGCCGAGCTGATAGACCAGGGCGTCCTCGCGGCCGTGCGTCACCCAGATCTCTTCGGCGCCGGTTTCGGCGATGGTGTCGATGAGCTGCGGCCAATCCGCGTGATCGGAAATGACAAGCGGCAGCTCGACACCGCGCTGGCGCGCCCGGCCACGCACACGCATCCAACCTGAGGCAAAGGCCGTGACCGGATCGGCAAGACGCCGCGACCAGCGATCCTTCAGCGCCGACGGCGGACACAGCACGATTTCGCCAGCAAGCCCGCGTCCAGCCTCGCTGACCAGGACCAAATCGCCGAACTGCTGGCCGAGTGCCGTGTAGAGATCGGTCATGCTCTTCAAGGCACCGTGCAGATAGATCGGCCGATCGTAGCCGGCCTGTCGCAGCAACGCGATGAGCCGCTGACACTTGCCGAGCCCGTAACAGCCGACGAGGTGCGCGCGATCAGGAAATGATCGCCGGGATTCGAGGAGGCGACCAATCTCATCCATATCCCGTCCATGACGGAAAACCGGTAATCCGAATGTCGCCTCTGTTACGAAGAGGTCGCAGGGCACCAACTCGAAACGTTTGCACGTCGGGTCTGGTGTGCGCTTGTAATCCCCGGATACGACAGCGCGCTGCCCCTGGTAGTTCAACTCCACTTGCGCGCTGCCCAAGATATGGCCTGCTGGATGCAGCGTAATCGTCACCTGGCCGTGCCGCAGCGGAAGGCCGTATTCCAGGCTTTGAAAAAGCCCTGCCGAGTCCTCTCCCAGCCGCACCTTCATGATGCTGACCGTCTCAGGAGTTGCCAGCACCGCGCCATGACCGTAACGCGCGTGATCTGAATGGCCATGCGTGATGACGGCCCGATTTACGGGACGGCTCGGATCAATGTGAAAATCGCCGGGTGCGCAGTAAAGTCCCGCCTCCGTCAATTGCAGCCATTCATAAAATGCGATCACTGCGTGTCCAAGCCTCAAACACTAGTCGGCGGAATCATTATTACGCCATTTCAGGTTGAATCCCCCGCGATTCACTGCCCGTTTTGAGGGCCGATGGCCTATTGATCGGGCCGCGATTGTTTAGTTAACATCGTTCAGTTTCGTTTTGTGCCGAGTAAGGCCCAGCGTTTTTCGAGTTGTAATGTGGGGCGTCTGAACTGGAGTTCGAAGTGCGCGCGGCGGGGTGGCGCGCTTGGGCTGGGAGCGATTCTCCTGCTCTCCACACAGCCTTCCGCGGCTGAAGACGCGCCGCCGAGCAAGGAAATCTGGGCGGGCGCTGAGGTCACGGTCAACACCTGGACCGTGTATTCCGGCATAACTGCCGCGCTCTATGGTCCCCTCCACATCGACGGATGGCGCATTCGCGCAGTAGGTGGCTACGGCACTTATTCCTACCCACGCTACGACGTCACGGTCCGTGGCCATGTCGGTTTCGGGGACCTTCTCGTCGGCTATCATCATCAGCTCGGCGCGGTGACCCTCAAGGGCTTCGCCGGCGTCACCGCAGAAAACCATACGCTTCTGCCGTTCGATCCCGAAAGCAGCGTCGTCGGCAGCGAAGTGGGCGCTAAGGCCGCCCTCGAAACCTGGTGGAACCTGACCCCCGAGGCTTGGACGTCGCTCGACCTCTCTTGGTCGTCTCTTTATGGCGGCACCTACTCCGCACGTGCGCGGGCGGGCTTCCAGATCAACGACGGCCTATCCGCCGGCCTTGAAGCCGCCGCCAACGGCAATTCCGAATACGATGGCGGCCGCGGGGGCGCTTTCTTCCGATTCGCCTGGTCGGGCGGTGAAATCTCGGCGAGCATCGGGGCGGCTGTGGACCGCTCAGGAGAATTGGGCGGCTACGGCACTCTGAACGCGCTCTACAAATACTGACGCCGCCGCTCCCGAACGATTGTCTGCCGGACTGCTGCAAAACTGCCACGCTGTGCGGCCAACCCTCGACAAATCATGGTACTATAACGAGTCCGTCGAAACCCCGCATAACCGTCACAGCGGAGGGCATATGAAAAGCATCCTCGTACCCATCGAGAAGCACGATCTCGTCACCTCAATGCTGGAGTGTGCGGCGCGGATCGCGGCCACATTCTCAGGAACGGTCGAAGGGGTAGCGTTGCGGCTGCCGCAAATTTCGGTCGTGGGCCCCGACCCGGTCGTGACTGTCACCTTTCCGCGCGCCGAGCAGGAGGATCTGGAAATTTTGGCCTCGGCACGGCGCATCTTCGATGCCTTTTTCGCCAGCGATGCCGCCGCGATCTTGCCCGAGGGACAACGCCCCCGACATCATTGGCGCGCGATCGATCCCATCGACGATGCCGCGCTCGCGAGTCTCGCGCGCGTGTACGACCTGACGGTCGTCGGGCGTCCTCAGGGCGGCATTGATGGCCCCCGCATGACAACACTTGAAGCGGTGTTGTTCGAAAGTGGGCGCCCGCTCCTTATCGCTCCGCCGCACCCGCCGCGGACAATCGGCGAGCGGATCGTGATTTCCTGGAACTGCAGCTCCGAGTCGGCTCGGACTGTGGCCTATGCCATGCCGTTTCTGCTCAAGGCCCGCGAGGTCACCGTCCTGACGGTCGAAGGTGCCGTGGCCCCTGGCCCCTCCGGAAAGGAGCTTGCCGATTGCCTCGCCGGTCATGGAATCGAAGCACGGGAGATGACGGCTCTGCCCGGCGGCCGCAAGCCCGGCGAAGCCATTCTCGAGGAGGCACAGCGGCTCGGCGCCGATCTGCTGCTCAAGGGCGCCTACACGCAAAGCCGCCTGCGCCAGATGATCTTTGGCGGGGCTACGAGCTACATCCTCTCGAATACCGAACTGCCGGTATTCATGGCCCATTGAGCGGGCTGCCAGCTGAACCGGCTTTCCGGCCGGAAGTTGCGATTGGGTGGGGCCAGCGTCAAATCCGTTTGAACTTCGCCATCGCCTCGCGGAACGAGAGGCCCTTGGCCAGCTCGGCCTCGGCTTGCTTGTCGTCGGCGGCATAGCGGTGCGCAAGCTCGGCGACCTGCTCGGCATGCTCTGCGGGGATACAAATCACGCCTGACCCATCCGCGACGATGACGTCGCCCGGGCGGACGCGCACGCCACCGCATAGAATTGCTTCGTTGATGCCGGTGATGCGAATCCGTGTGCGGCCTGTCAGCGGCGTCATGTGGCGCGTGAAAACCGGCAGACGATGCTGCTCCATCTCTTCGCGGTCCCGCACGCCGCCGTCGACCACGAGCCCGGCGATGCCCTTCACCTTTGCGGCGAATGTAGCGAGCCCGCCCCAGGTTGAGACCGCCCGGCCGCCGTTGTCGACCACGAGCACGTCGCCAGGACCGGCAGCATCGATCATGTGACCGACCTTGAAATCCTCGGACGTGAAGCTGCCTCGCGCTCCCGTCGCCTGCGTGATTGTGACGGCGCGGCCGTAACACCGGGTGCCGGGCACCACCTGACCGATGCCGGTCATCACGCCATCAAAACCCACGTCGTCGAGAGCGTTGGCGATCGTGGGCGTCGCCAGGTCGGCAAACCGAGCGAGCACTTCGTCACTGACACCCATGGCGGCCCCTTTCAGCGAAAATCGTCCAACGTCAACACCGGCGAGAATGAAAGCCCTGCGGCCTGAAATGCTTCCGCAGCCCCCTCCAGCCGATCGACAATGGTGATGACCCGCACGACCTCGCCGCCTTCTGCGCGCACGGCCTCTGCCGCTTTGATCGCGGAGCCGCCCGTCGTGGTGACGTCCTCCACGACCACCACTTTGGCTCCCTTCAGGCTTTCGCCCGGCGCCAATCCTTCGACCAGGCTGCGCGTACCGTGCTCTTTCGGCTGCTTGCGAACGAAGAAAGCTGAAATCGGCCGGTTCCGGAGGGGACTCACCGCCGCCACCGCAGCGGCGATCGGCACAGCGCCCATTTCGAGACCGCCGATCCACTTTGCGGGGACGTCTTCAAGCTGGTCCAGGATCAAATTCGCAACGAGCAGGGCGCCCTCGGCGTGGAGCATCGTCGGCTTCATGTTGAAGTAGAAGGTCGACGTGCGCCCCGACGCGAGTTTCACCTCTCTCCCGCTCTCGAAAGACCGCGCTTTCACGATCTCAATGAGGCGCGCGCGGTCGGCTGCGGGGGATCGGTTCAAGTTCATATCCACCTCCTCCTGGGTCGAGACTGAGATGGGTGTGGCGAGCACGGTCGTGCTGTCAAGCCGTGCCGTCACGTCGGCCGCAGATGCCACCAGAATAACTCCCTGCCCCAAGACCGTCGGAACCTCGCCGGCAGTCGAGGGGTTCCTGTGGCGAGTGTTACGAGAGATCAATGCCGGTGGAGCGGCGAGCTGATGTGATGTGGTGGCGTCGTCTGCCACGCGCTCGCCCGCCAGGCAGCGAAGGTAATCGGTGAAAGCGAACGACGGCTCCACAAGGCGCGCCGGACCGGCGGTTGTCGCTACGAAAGCGACGCCGAGCGCTCCTGCTGCCGGGGCTGAGTCGTTCTATCGAGACGCGCTGAAAGAACTCTCGAACAGTGGCGTGCCTTTCCTCGTTGCCGGTGCTTATGCGGTGAGCGTCTACACCGGCATTACCCGCCCTACGAAAGACCTCGATATCTTCTGCAAGGCCGGTGACTATCCCCGCGTGCTCGCGCACTTCAAGCAGAGCGGTTACTCGGTTTCCGTTGAGGACGAAATCTGGATCGGCAAGATCCACAAGAACGCGCACTATCTCGATCTCATCTTTGCCTCTCCAACGGGCACGATCGCGGTCACCGACGACTGGATGGACAATGCGCGCCAAGCGGACGTGCTCGGCATGCGCGTTCACATCGTTGGCCCAACCGAGCTCGTTTGGACGAAATGTTTCATCCAGCTACATGATCGCTACGAAGGCGCGGACGTCGCGCATCTTATTCTGAAAGCGCACGAAGAAATCGATTGGCGCCGATTGCTTTCCGCTATGGATGCGCACTGGGAGATTCTGCTTTCCCAACTCGTCCTGTTCCGCTGGATCTATCCCTCTGAACGAGAGCTCGTACCTTCCTGGCTGATGCGGGAACTGATGAACCGCCTGAAGGATCAGCTCGAGATTCCGCTGCCGAAGAAGAAGATTTGCCGGGGTGGGCTCCTCTCCCCATTCGATTACCGGGTCGACATCGAAGAATGGGACTTCGTAGACTTTAACGGAATGCGTGGGCCGAGCGATGCCTCGTAAAGTCAGAGTGGCCGCCCTGGCCGATCTGCACGTCAAGGAAGGCCAAGCGCGCCCCTATCGGGAGCTATTCAGTGAAATTTGCCAAGTCGCGGATGTCCTCGTCCTTGCCGGCGACTTGACGGACCTTGGCAAGCGAGAAGAGGCCATCATACTGGCGGAGGATATTCAGGCCTGCTCCATTCCCGTCCTGGCAGTGCTCGGAAACCACGATCACGAAACGGGCGAGCCCGATCAAATCCGCCAGGTGCTCCGTAAAGCGCGCGTTTCCCTTCTCGAAGGTCAAACACGCGTCATCAAAGACGTCGGCTTCGTCGGTGCCAAAGGCTTCGGCGGCGGATTTGGCCGGCGCATGCTGACGGCTTTCGGTGAGCCGGCGATCAAGCACTTCGTGGCCGAAGGCCTCAATGAAGCGACGCGGCTCGAGAACGGTTTGAGAGCGCTGGAGACGGAGCGAATTTTCGTAATTCTCCACTACGCCCCAGTGGTCGACACGATTGTGGGCGAGCCGCCGGAAATCTACCCGTTCCTTGGATCGTCACGACTTGCAGAGGCCATCGACCGCTACAGGGTGAGCGCAGTCGTGCACGGTCACGCCCACCACGGCAAATACGAGGGCCGCACGCCGGGCGGCGTGCCGGTTTACAATGTCGCTTCCCATATCAAGAAGCCGACCGGCAAGCCTTACGGGCTGATCGACGTGTGAAACGCGGGCAGCATGAACTCAGGCGCCGAGAATGCGCTTCGATTTCACCCTTCCGTTCTCGTCCAACTGATAGACGATCGGTACGCCCGTCGCGATCTCGAGCTTCACCACCTGCTCGGCGGAGAGCTCATCGAGCTTCATGACGATGGAGCGAAGCGAATTTCCGTGCGCGGCAACGATAACATTGCGGCCTGCCTTCACCTCCGGCCAGATCTTCGCCTCATAATAGGGAAGCGTTCTCGCTGCGGTGTCTTTCAGGCTCTCGCCACCGGGAGGATTGATGTCGAAGCTGCGGCGCCAGATGTGCACCTGCTCCTCGCCCCAGCGTTTCCTGGCATCGTCTTTGTTGAGCCCGGATAAGTCGCCGTAATCCCGCTCGTTGAGCGCCTGATCTGCATACGTGGTGAGGCCCGTCTGACCGAGCTCCTCCAGGATAAGGTCGAGCGTATGCTGGGCTCTTTTCAATGCGCTCGTGAATGCGAGGTCGAAGCGATAACCTTCTTCCTTCAGCAACTGCCCGGCCCTGCGCGCCTCCTCGATCCCCTTCTCAGAAAGGTCGGGATCGCGCCAGCCGGTGAACAGATTGAGCTTGTTCCACTCGCTTTCGCCGTGGCGCACCAATACGAGCACGTTGTCAGCCGCCATGTCTCAGTCCAGTCCTCTTCGATTTTCGATTCGGCGCTCTCGCCCGGCGGCTCAAATGCCCAGCACATCTATCATCGAGTAGAGCCCAGGCTGCTTGCCTTTGCCCCACAGAGCCGCGCGTACGGCACCCCGGGCGAATATCCCGCGATCCGTTGCACGGTGCGTGAGCTCGATGCGCTCGCCTTCGCCGACGAACAGAACCGTATGCTCGCCGACGACGTTCCCGCCGCGGAGCGTCGCGTAACCGATGTCGCCGCGCCCGCGCGGGCCGGTATGACCGTCCCGCACCCGAACGCTGCG
>Ga0180216_1002927_pt1 | contig 13854 bp, 10 predicted proteins | sample eDN3rd37CBELigMG_FD_128879 | JGI IMG/M metagenome (GOLD analysis project Ga0180216, IMG submission 128879) | Enriched Miracle-Growth compost microbial communities from Emeryville, California, USA - eDNA 3rd pass 37_C BE-Lig MG (version 2)... ... | reverse complement strand
TCCTTTAGTTCTCATATGTATGAATAATATCTTGTACCTTCCTAAACAACAACCTGCCAGTTCACGGCTTTTATACCTGCTGAAATATGGATAGCTCGTTATAAAATATCTCTAAGCAATCGCTGGCTATGTGCATCCATCTGCTTCCAATTGACAATATCGCAGCGTCTGCCATCAAGGTCGGATAATAAAATTCGGTCTCCTCCTGGAAATTGAATATGATCATGTAAATTCCGCATAATGATACGAATCGATCCGAGATGGGTTTGCAGCTCCCAAAACCACAGATCAGAACGCTGCTTAATGGATTCAATTTTAGTGACACGAGGTAGAAAATAGCGAAGCTCAATTTCCTCCTTCAGTACAGCTGCACTGTCTCGATCAAGTCCAGCCAATGATCGGACGATTCCAAGCTCATTGCCGTCCTTCGTTCGTATTGAAACATACTCGCTTGTGTACCGCATTGGGAATGTAAGAAAAATAAGCAGCTCGTGATACGTTTTTCCATCAACAATTCCTTGTAGTACTCCACCCTCGCCACGGTATACGTAAAGCTCTTCTGACGAAAGCATTCGGATGTCCTCTGCACTCATCGTTACGAACCCACTCCTTTAATTTTTGACATTTCCATCTGCGCATCAACAAGCTTACGATAAACGCCATCCTCTTTCTCCAGCAGCTCTTCATGTGTTCCTAGCTCTACCATTTTACCTCGATCAAGCACAACTAACCGATCCGCATTGCGCAGCGTAGAAAGTCGATGGGCAATGGCAAACGTCGTTCTACCCTTAACCAAATTCGCAAGCGCCTCCTGTATTTGCCGTTCTGTTTCTGTATCGACGGATGCGGTTGCTTCATCCAGTATAAGTATTTTCGGATCATGAATAATGGCTCGCGCAATCGCTACTCGCTGCTTTTCACCACCAGAAAGCTTATGACCTCTTTCACCTACACGTGTATCATAGCCATCAGGAAGCCTAACGATAAAATCATGGGCGTTGGCGATTTTGGCTGCACGCATAATGTCTTCAGGTGTTGCGTCCGGCTTAGAGTAAGCGATATTTTCAGCGATCGTTCCATCGAATAGAAACGTTTCCTGCAGCACTACGCCAATTTGGCGTCTGAGCTCTGTTTGTTCAATATCACGAATAGGCACACCGTCTATCGTTATGACTCCTTCATCGACATCGTAGAAGCGGCAAAGCAAATTAATGAATGTAGATTTTCCAGCACCTGAATGTCCGACTAGACCGATCATTTCCCCTGCCTTTACCTCAAGATTAATATCCTTAAGCACAGGGTAATGCTTCTCATAGCCATAGGTCACTTGCTGCAGCACAACATCCCCTTTAATATTCGGCACCTTCACGGCATCAGGATGATCTGCAACGTCTGCTGGCGTGTCCATAATCTCAAAGATACGATGAGAAGCGGTCATAGCTCTACTCGTCCAGCTAATCATCTGACTCAGCCACTGAATTGGACCGAACAGCATGCCCAAATACGCTACAAAAGCAAGCAGCACACCTAATTGCAGCTCATTAGACAGCACTTGGTAGCCTCCTAAGTACCAGATTAATACAGCACCTAGACTCGTCAGTAAACCAAAGGCAGGGAAAAATAGCTGCCACATCTTTTCTGAGCGCATGTCATGATGAACGACTTCCTCGTTGGCATTGTTGTAGCGCACCAGCTCACTTTTTTCTTGTCCGAACGCTTTAATGACACGTATTCCCTGCAGCGTATCACCGACCTGCATATTCAAACGAAAGATCGCTCGCCATTGTTGATATAAACGACGCCCAACTTTTGGCCATATCGATATCGATAAGAAGACGAGCAGTGGAATAGGCACTAGAGCGAGTAATGTAAGCTTCCAATTCATAGAGAAGATGATGACTAGTATAAATAAAAACCGCAGGAGATGGCCTGCAATATAGATGACGCCATCGGTCATAAACTGGCGCATCGATTCCGCATCACTGTTCACACGACTAATGAATTGAGAGGTTTGTCTTCTATCAAAATAGGCAAGTGACAGCTTCATCAAGGATTGATACACATCCTTACGTATATCCCCCATCAGCTTCGAGCTGATCGCTACACCAATATAGCCGCGTAAAGCCTGCATGCTAGACATGACAAGCAACGTAAGCGCCCATGCGGCTATAATAATGACAAAGAGCGTGCCTGGTTGCTGCGGCTGAAGCACATCATCGACGATTATTTTCGTTAAAAATGGTGGAATTAATTCTACAATCGTCGAGAGAATCAGTAGACCTAAAGCTAGTATTCCCTTGAACTTATATGGCTTTAAGTAGCCTAGCATCCGCAGAGCGGCATACTTTTTACTCAAGCAAAACTCGCAGGTTTTCGTCCCTTCCTTCATAGGGCTATGACAGGTTGAGCAATAACGCGGGATGTCTCCTTTTGTTGCAACAGGCAGCTGTTCTCCTTGGGCAAGCGCAGTGATCAGCTTTGCTGCAAAGCTCATTGCGGTTGACAAGGTAGATGTATAGCGTGCGATTACGATAGGGCCGTTTGTAGTAGTTTCAACGACGAGCATACCACTGCCTATATTACTTACCGCTCGCGCTTCCTTAATCTCTTCAATCCCAATACGCTTGATAGGCTCAGCCTTTTCCTGCCACAGTGTTACATCTCCATGCGTAATAGCTAGCCATTGTGCAGCAAGCATCCCCTGCGTATCAAGATCCGTTTTGACGTTAAACAGAATATCCTCGCTTAGCTGTGACTTAAAAATCTCTGGTAACTCATCAACCATGAATTCACTCATTCCTTCCGTTAGAATGCCTGTGTAGAAACTTAAAGCAGCAGATTTAATTATTCATCTGCTGCTTATCTTCTAAGACTATTCCTTGCTCTCGAGCTTATCTGGGTCTACAATTGCCCAGAATGCAGGCTTAGCATGCAGCTGCTTGTCGAACAGTAAAGGAGCTTCTGTTCGATTTATAGGAAAACCGCTTAGCCACGTATGGTCGTCTGCAATTCCCCAGAACACGACCTCGCTAATGATATCTTTATTTTCCTTGAACGCTTCGAATAGCTCGCGATATCGATCTGCTTGCTTCATCAACACTTCCTCAGGTATGCTATCGCCGTAATCACTGCGGTCATCCCATGCATATAAGCTCATATCAAGCTCAGTCACAATATTATCGAGTCCTAGTTCCGCAAATCGCTTCATTGATTCAATGATCATCGCAGTTGGAGGCCAAGGAATGCTAATATGGGTTTGGTGACCTACACCATCAATCGGTACTCCTTTATCAAGCATTTCCTGCACCAGCTTATACAGACGCTCACGCTTCGCTGCACCATCTGTGCCATAATCGTTAATATACAGCTTAATTTGTTCTCCACCGGCTTCTCGTGCAGCGCGGAAAGCGGTCTCAATATAATCGGTACCTGTAATGATGTACCATGGACTAGCACGCATGCCATCAGGATCATTCGGCTCGATAACCTCATTCACTACATCCCATGACACAATATCGTCCTTGTAGCGGCTTACAATCGTGCGTACATGCGAATCAAGACGTTCGAGCAGCAGCTTTTTATTCGCCTCCTGCTTCTTAGGGTCCGTTTCGTCCACCATCGGCTTGCCATCTAGATCCTTAAAGAACCAATCTCCAACCTGACTGTGCCATACTAAGGTGTGAAAGCGTAGCTGCATGTTGTTTTCTTTAGCAAATGCAACAAGCTGATCCGCTGCTGTCCAATTATAGTTGTCTTCACTAGGATGAATCGCATCGGGCTTCATCACATTTTCGGCAACAAGCATATTGACATGCTTCTTGAGCAATTCAGCCTTCAGACCACTTGTTTGGAAAGGCTCAATTGCAGCACCGATTGGAAAATAATCTGCAAATACCTCGTGCAGCGAAGGTATATCAGCTTCAACGGACGGCTCTGGTGCTACTGTTGGCTCTGGTGTTGGCGTAGCTTCCGGCTCTACAGCCGGTGTGCTTTCCTCTGGCCCCTCCTCACTTACATCATCTATTGCTACAAGCTCCTGAGCGGTATCGCCAGACTCAGCTGCTATATTAATAGCATCATTCGTTTTCGATTCTTGCTTGCTATCCTTACTCACTGTAATAATAAAAATCGTTGCCACAACTATAAGTACAGAAACCGCTAGTATCAAGACATGATTTTTCTTGATTTTTATATTCAATAGATTACCCTGCCTTTCCTGCAAATTAGAAACGCCTAGCGTGAACCGCATAATTTCTACGGATCCTCACTTGGCGTTTCATAGTACTATTAAACTCAATAGGCTTAGCCGACAATACCCGTACGCTCAATACTTTCGACAAAGTAACGCTGTACGAATAAGTAAATGATGATGAGCGGCAGTATCGCCATTAGTATCCCTGTATCCTGTACCATACTTAAATAAAACGGATCTGCCTGTGACGCATCTCCTCCATCCAGTTGGACGGCTAAGTTGTACGGCAGTGACGACAGCTGAGTCGACATTACTTTACTTGAGGTCAAATAAGTCGTCGTATAAAAGCTATCATTCCATTGCCATACGAAGGAGAATAATGTCACTGTAATGATGGCAGGGATTGCATTAGGGAGCATAATGCCCATAAAGGTTTTACCGATACCAGCTCCATCAATGTAAGCAGCTTCCTCAACTTCCTTAGGCACCCCTCTAAAAAATTGCCTAAATATAAAGATGTATAAGCCTGCCTTCAGTGAGCTCGCGGTTAGTGATGTTAATATAAACGGCCAGTACGAATTCAGTAGATTTACGGGCTTCCCAGTAATTAGCGGAATAAGACCAAGCAATGTAAAGTCCTTTAAGTTCATATACATCGGAATCAAGATCGTTGTAGGTGGAACGAGAATCGTCAGCATTACACCAGCAAACAACAAATTGCTTCCTCTGAATTTGAGACGTGCAAAGCCGTAGCCAGCCAGTGCACAGGATATCGCTGTTAGAATCGTTGTCATCGCGGACAAGGAAAACGTATTAAGCAGCGTCTCCCAATAATCCATAATGTTAATGACCTGAAGAAAGTTATTAAGCGAGTAATTTTGTGGGATCCATACAACAATTGGTGAGTAAAGATCCGACTTGTCCTTAATTGCAGTTGATATTTTTTGCAGTATCGGGTACAAAATTACGAATGCTAAGCCGAGAATGAGAATGTACCTTACGAAGGACCATAGCCACTTCTTCCAGTTTTCAAAGGATAACCATTTTGATCGAATCAAGCTCCGCACCTCCTTCTATTCGTGATAGAATACTTTTCTTGAGATAATGGATGTACTAATTATCAGTATGATAGCGATGCACAGGAAATAAATCCATGCCATTGCAGAGCTCAAGCCAAAATTAAACTTAGTAAATCCAGTCTCACGAATCAAATCCGTCAGTGCATTGCGTGAAAACGAATCGATGATTGTATATACCACATTAACTAGAATGAGTGGACTTACCATTGGAAATGTAATTTTCCAAAATGCTTCATAGCCTGTTGCACCTTCCATCTTCGATGCCTCATACAGCTGCGGAGAAATCGTCTGAATACCTGCGAGAAATATAAGAATTTGCACTCCGGATAAGCTTACGATTTCATAGATGCGATCAACCGCTCCCGTTAAATAAAGCACGATTGTTTCGCTAACGCCTGCTTCCAGCATGAGACGCTGAAGCTCAAAGCTGCTGAACGCATTGATAACACCTGAGCTGCCAGCATTCTGTTCATTTACAGCTTGGATTAAGCTCGTGCTCTCAAGTGATAGAATAACACCAGAGGCTAATATAACGGGCAAGAAAAATACTGCTCGAGCGAGCGAACGGCCGAAAAACTTTTGATTAAGCAGTACGGCCAAAAATAAACTGAATACAACGATAAGCGGTACGTTGACAACCATATTAATGATGGATTCGGTCAATGTACGGTTAAAGCTGGTATTGATCGTTAGTGCTTCAACATAGTTATTGAAGCCTATCCACTCAATGATCATTCCCTGTGCATTCGCTGTAATCTTACTAAAGCTGTAGCGTAGCGATGAGATGAAAGGAATGAGAAAGAAAAAGATAAAACCAAGCAGCCAAGGCAGGACATAAAGAAATCCCCACATCGCTTTTTGCTGCGTATACGTACGTTGCTTTATGCCAAGCTTCAGTCCAGTTTTCATGATTGCTCACCACCTGTTACATAGCCCACGGCATCGATAGTTACACCATCAACCGTCACCTTCGTATCACTATAATTGACGATGACATATATGCCATTTTCATAGGTTGTTTTATACACTTCTTCGCTTAATTTTTCATGCTTGCTGATTCGTTTAGAGCTAACTTGCTGCAAGAAGTCATTAACCTCGCTATAGATCGCTTCTGCCTGATCTAGCCATATCTCATAATTAACAGCAAACAGATCATTTTGATCGGTATCCTTTACAGAGTAGTTCGGCTCATAGATCCATTTGAAATAAGTGTTTGAACCATATTCCAATGTCTTCAGCACGTATTTTCGCTCATCTGTATAGGTAGATAAATTATACGGCGAACCCGTGTAATCGATAAATCCTCGAATAACCATCTGATAGAATGGAATCGATTCATCCTCAATTTTAAACTTACTGCTCGACATTGGCGCGTTGGTTACATGCGTAACGTATGGCAAAGCGTAAGCATTACCGCCATCTGCAAGCATTTCTAGGTTTTGCTGCTGAATCATCTGCAGCGCTTGGACGGAGATTTGCTCAGATTGCTCACGATCAATTTGTTTGTTTTTCAAAAAGTCGCTGTTCAGCATATCTGCTAAGTCTCTTAAAGCAATGCCTCCCGTATCGTATTTCGTTAATCCCTTCAGCAACGATTCAGTGTAGCCCTCCACATAGCGAGGCGACACGATATAAGAAGGAGATTTCTCACGATCTCGACGGTTAAGTGCCAAATCAACCGGATATAGCATTGCTGGTATTTCTCTTAGCGTACGTGATGCTCTTACTCTTTCATTAAAGCCTTTGCTGGAATTGGCCATAAGCAGCGAAGCCTCAGGAAATAAAGCGATGTTCTTTTCTTTCGTGAATGCTACAAAGCTGTTTAATCCTTTACTTCCGCCTATCCCTTTATCAACGGATACTTTAGAAGGTACTTTATGATCTAATCCGCCATTAAACCAGCCGGCATATTTGACAGCGAGCTCAGTAATATTCCGTTGCTCGAGCTGTGTAATCATATCCTTAGCTTGCTCAAAGGTCGTTAGCGGCTCAAGCGCCTCGTACGGGATACCTGCGAAATGGTTCAGCTTTGTTATACTGCCGATGAGCTCCAAATAAAATGTGCTTGCTGACTGTGTCTCGCTTGAAGGCTGCGGCAAGCCGCTTCGCTCCTGCAAATATTGCTGATAATATTGAGCCATGTCAGAATACGAAGCCTGGTCTTTTCCAAGGAACGTATAACGTACCGTGTAATCTGTAGACATCGGCTGCTCCTGAAACTTCGGCAAGGAACGACGTTGTCCGTTCGCGTCAAGCGTGACATCACCTTTGTTAATAACATAGAAGCTTGGGTATACATAGTTGTAGCTATTCAATCTACCACTCACGTCTGCGTTAATCGTTGCAGCGGAAGCCCCTTCTTCAATAATGGCTACAAATGCGCCGTTATTCCGAATCATACCGAATACAGGCAGCCTAATTTTCTGCTCCTGATTCGCATCCTCCGTCATCTCCATCGTCATATCAAGACCATAGACGGACTGCTGATAAGCTGGATATTTTGTTTTACCATTATTGAAATGAATTAACGCACCTGAGCCATCCGGAACAAAAATCGATCCAGCTTCTTCAGAATCAGCAGCTCCAAAAAAACTAAGCATGGAGATCATATTGACAGGATAGGCTTCTGGGTATTGTATATCCGCTACAGGGACAGTTGCGATTAAGCTTTCTCCATCAAGCGAGTATTCAATAACTGCCTGGAAAATTCTCGGCTCTGGCTTCGCTTGCGTTGAGTTATGCTCCTGAGCGTCCTGCATCAAATCTTCTTCTGTATATCCAATTGCATCAAACGCCTGCAGCGCACGATCTAGCTGTAGACCTTGAAGGGCACTATCGTTTCGCTCATAAGTTTCCGTATCTTTATTCTCCTTATAAGCAATCAATAGTGCTCGCTGCCCTGCTTTATCCATCTCACCCTTTAACTCTTCAAATCTAGCTTTGCTCAGCTTCAAGGGCAAGTCTTCAGCTGAACGCTTCGATGTGCCGAATTGATAGGTTACTCGAATGCCATTGTCGCTCTCCTCAACCGTCAATTGCTTGTGAGCAGCGCTGTCGGTATAGGAATTGATCGTGTTAATCTGACCGAAGGAGTTATAAAAATCAAGCTTTAGCTGAGCTGACAGCATATCCTTATTCACACCCGCTGCTATCGGATCTGAATCTCTTTCTAATGGGTTACTGTACCAAACTTCTCCGCTCTTTTTTTGAACAATTGCTATTTCACCCGTCTCCTCATGCACAAACAATTGCAGCTGATCATTTTCCAGCATTCCTTTCATGTTAGGTACAGCTGTACTTGTAAATGCTGCGCGAACAGGCTTCATACCTTCTAATTTGACTGTTTCAGTGCTTATTTGCCCCACATCTGGTTCTACATTAGCTTGGTTTGATGGCTGGACATTCGTGCAACCAGCAATAAGCACAACGGCTATGATGAAACTTATCCACTTCTTTGCTAATCTCATTTCTATCCTCCTCAACCTTTTCATGATATGTAGCTAGGGACGCTTCTTGTACATGATAAGTACGTCGAAAGCCTGTGCTCCCTCAGCCTCTCATGACCATTTCTTGATAGATGACGGATATGAAAGAAATGATTTGCTGTACAAGACTGAAAAAAAGCAGGCAAAGGAATGCCATAAAACCGATGGCCAATAAAGTTAGCAGCATCGTAAAAATTGTTTTTAGTGGTGTATATTGATGCACCGTCATATTACCGACAAAAAGTAAAAATACAAACCATATCACTGCAAAGCTGCTTGAGAAATAATAGAAGGTCGTCTCTTCTAGCGCAACCACATTGCTTAACCATATCCACGGAAAATTTATTACGACTAATGGAATGAGCGCAAAACAGGTTGAATTAAAAATCTCAACGAATTTCCCCTCACCGTCCATTAGCGTCGTCAGCGACCAGTTTGCGATACACCAGAACAGCACCGGTACAATGACGTACAGAAACTCCATTAAGCTGTTCATCTCTTTTGGATTGTAGATGTTGACGAGAAATCCAGCGTATTGTGAATGCAAAATATTCGTCAACGCAAGCAGAAACAATATGACAAATGAGATGATTACATTCCATTTGTTACTGCGCTCATATTTAAGCTCCCAATAGCCATTAAAGGGATGGACAATAAGATAAAAAGGATATTTGATCAGTTCTTTACTCGATGGTGACAATCTTTTTTCCTCCCTTCCACTTCCGAACTTTTCTCCATACAAAAATAGCAAGCAGTAAAGTAACGAGTATTGTCATAATGGTTGGGAAATACGATCGCAGAATCTCTTTACGGTGCAGTAAAAAGGCTTTAGAGTATCCTTTGTTATCGTAGCTTTCCTTAAAGTATTTCATCGCTTCTCCGTAATTGCCCTGACGCAGCAGTGCCTTTCCAATTCCTGAGTATGCGAATTCAAGATTGGCATTCATATTAATCGTTTCTAAATAGCGCTGAAAGGCTGCTTCTTCATCACCACGATAGTAGCTACGAACCGCTTCATTGAGCGTTCTTCCATATGCTGTTGTCTCGAACACTGTAATCTCACCCAGCGCTTTATCGAGCACAAGCATCTGATCACCAACTCGCTCGATAGCAACTGGGGTTGTAAACTTTCCAAGCTGATTGCCGAGACCCCCAAATACATACATTAAGTGTCCATCGCCGTTGTAGGTGAAGATACGCCCACGCTTAGAATCTAGCACGGAATAAATTTCGCTATCGGTAACATCGATATCGATCATACGGGATGGCCCATCCGTTACTCTATAGCGTATATCTCCCGTTGGATTAAAATAGCCTTCTCTTCGTAAAATATCGGTGCCCTGAGCATTCAGCTTTTTGATGTTATCGCCCCATTGATCACCGTTTGTTGCATAAATAAAGCCTTCATCATTAATATCGAGATTAGTGAATTCAGTAGGTGTAAACTGAACCATTTGACTCCTTTGTTCTCTTGTAGATAGCGTTTTCCATAAGTATTCGAGCGGATCGACATTCACACGATTGGCTCCGATAAACGTTGTAAATTCACCGTTAGCATTAAACTCCATAAAACCATCAAATACACCGGTTGCCATCACATATATACGATTCGCCTTATCTACAACGACACGTACAGGCTTAAACTCAAAGTTGGCCTGCAGCAGTTCAGATTGCGGAGAGTCCACGATCTGTACAAGCTGCCGCTGCTCGTCAAGGTGGACAACTCGCTTATTGCCTGTATCTGCAATGTAAAGCTGATTATGCTCTGTAACAAAGATACCTTGCGGAGATGCAAACGTATCCTGCTGACCTGCATGTTCAAAGCTATCAATGATGTGAAGCAGCTTAAACTTATCATCAAGCACGATAATACGGTTGTTGCCTGAATCCAGCACATAAATGTGACCGTCCGCCGTAACATGCAGATCGCTTGGATCCTTTAAGCTGCCAACTCCTAGATTATGGCCTGTAAGCAGCTTCGTTGCGTCATAAGCATCTGGCGAAACAACGGTGTTTCCCCAAAAAGAATAGTTATAAGAATTGGAAGCACCCTCTGCTTGAACAGTTGCAGTGCCAGTGATTGGGCTAAGCAGCAGCGCCACACTTAGAACAAGCATGATGACGAGCTTGCGTTTACGATTCGATGTCATGATTGTGCCCCCCTCTACTCTTTCATTCCAGAAGTTGCCATTGTTTGAATGACAGAGCTTTGTGAGATGACAAAAAGCGTAATTGGAACAATCATCAATATTAGCGCAACTGCTGCTCCGACACCGGCTCGAGCAATACCGCCCTGCACAATTTGCCCGAGTGCATAGTGGAGCGTCTTCAGATTCTCGCTATAAATAAAGCTTCCTCCGTCCGTTCCCCAAAGCGCTGGAAATTGTAGAATTAACAACGTTAACCAAGCCGGCTTAACGTTCGGCATAACAATAGTCCAGTAAATACGGTATTCATTGGCACCGTCAATTTTTGCTGCTTCAAGCAGTGCATCCGGAATTTGCTCCATAAACTGCTTCATTAGAAACAGTCCTAGTGGAAATGCTAGCGCAGGGACAATAATTGAAGCATGCGTGTTAATCCAACCTAGCCATGACATCACCATATAGTTTGGTGTTGCTGTAACGTGACCGGAGAACATTAACGCTAATACGACAATTGAAAATAGCGACTTAGAGCCTAAAAATCTGTACTTCGCTAGTGGATACGCTGCAGCAGAGGCGAAGATAATATGCCCTGCAGTACCGATAAGCGTAATGAGCAGCGTATTCGTAATATAGCGAGATAGCGGGACCCAAGAATTCCCCATAATGGCTACAAGATCAAAGAAATTGTCGAACGTCGGATTTTTAACGAAAAACCGTGGTGGAAATATAAACAATTCATCTAACGGCTTAAATGCGTTATTAATCGCATAAATCAGTGGTAATGCCATAAACGATCCGAACAAGGCAAGGAGCACGAACAGCAAGAAACTGACCGTGAACGAGCGATTCAGCTTTCTAGGCGCCCGCAAGGAAGCAATCAATTTTAATCCCACCGTTACTCACCCACCTTTCTTAGCAGCTTCTGCGTTAATAGATTTGTTCCGATCATAATGCCGAACAGTACCGTTGCAATGGCGGAAGCATAGCCCATCTCGAAGCGAATCGTACCGTAATCCATCAAGTGAGTTACGATTGTATGTGCGGCATAGTTAACGCTCGGAAAACCTGCCAGCGCTATCGATATATCCGCAACTGCGAACGAGGCTGTGATCTGCATAACCGCACCGAACATAAGCTGTGGTCTCATGGATGGAAGCGTAATGAACCATAGCTCCTGCCATCTGTTGCGAATGCCATCAACTGCTGCCGCTTCAATAAGCGAGCGGTCAATCGTCTGTAGTCCGGCAATAAAGGCAAGGAAGCTTGTTCCAAGACTCAACCAAAGCTGTACAATCATTACGATTGGCAAAATATACTTTTCATCCTGGAGCCACTGGATGGGCTCAAGAATAAAGCCCACCTTCATTAAAAAACCATTCAAGTAGCCGTAGCTATCGCCCGAGAAAACGATAAGCCAGATGAAAAATACATTTCCTGAAATCGAAGGGGCATAGAATACAAGCGTCATAAATGCCCTGACCTTAGGGGACAGCTCATTGATAATCCAGGCAAAAATAAAGCAGGCAATGTAGCTGAGCGGACCCGTGACGACTGCGAATAGGAAGGTATTTTTCAGCGCGATCATAAATACATCATCATTTAGAAATAATCGCGAATAATTTTGCCATCCAACAAATCGCGGGAACTCCAGCATGTTGAAATAGAAAAAGCTAAGCAGTAAAGAAAATACAACAGGTATGACGGTAAAGGTAAAAAATATGATCATGTACGGACTCATCAAAAAGTAATAGTGCTTATTCTTTTTCAGCTCACTTAGTATTTGAGACATTTTTGATGATTTCACCGGTCGGATGGAGCCCTGTACCGTTTGTTTCGACGTTTCCGTTTGCATCGGCTTCCACCTCCAACTAATAAGGTAAATTGAACTCTTTCCGTTTAATCTCTATTTCGTCATTGATATATAGAATGTAGTCAGATAGTGCTTCACGAGGATTTTCGTTGCCATTTACAACTTTTCTGAACGCATTATCTAAGTGTCGTCCAGTAAAGTAGCCACCTGGCACCTGTGGAATCCCTTCCACCCACTGCCATTGACTTTCCAGATTGTTGTAATCTTTTACTGGCCACGGCAGCTCCTCTAGTGCCTCGATGTTAGCTGTTGGATAGCGAGCCGCTTCCCCCATCAGACCTTCCATCTCACGACCATATTGAATTTGGATATCTTTCGATGTCCACCATTTCATAAATTCCCATGCAGCCTCTTTATCCTCTGCGTTTTCTAGCATCATGACTGCCGTCGTTGAGCTGGCCACTTGATGGTTAATCGTACCATCGGCTTGCTCTGTGCCTGGAACCATCGTGAAGTCCCACAATCCTCTAATCTCAGGCGCCATAACAGTCAGCATATTGTACGTTGTATAATCGGCAATTCCGATTGGCATTTCTCCTGTACGAAAACGGTTAGGGAAATCAGCGATAAGCGGGAATTTATAGTTTGTATAAAACTGTGTCCAGCGCTTAAACATTTCCATCGATGTTTCGGAATCAAGTGCACTTTTCTTATCATTATCCCGGTAGAACTCTCCACCGTTTTGATAGAGAAGCATGGCGAATGTTGCATTCGGCACTAGATTCACGTTATTCGTAGGCGTTTCCAGCGGCAGCCAAAACTCCATATTGTGCTTTTGCAGAACGGAAATCATGTTATAGATGTCCTGCCATGTTTTTGGTACTTCCAGCTCTAGCTCTTCTAATATGTCTTTGCGATAGAACAGCATTGGGAACGTTTGCTGCTCTGGCAGCCCGTAAATTCCTCCGTTGTACTGATATGGTACGACACCACTTTGACGGAAGCGTGAAAGAACGGATTCATAATCTGGGAATTGCGTCAGATCAGCAGCCGCATTTCTCATCGCATAGTTTATAGGCACATCCTCGCCAACCTGCAATGCCACATCTGGTCCTTCATTCGCTAGAGTTGCAGGCAGTAG
>Ga0180216_1002926_pt1 | contig 13855 bp, 13 predicted proteins | sample eDN3rd37CBELigMG_FD_128879 | JGI IMG/M metagenome (GOLD analysis project Ga0180216, IMG submission 128879) | Enriched Miracle-Growth compost microbial communities from Emeryville, California, USA - eDNA 3rd pass 37_C BE-Lig MG (version 2)... ... | reverse complement strand
TACACTCGTCATTGGGCTACGTGAGCCCTATGGAATACGAAAAACGCTGGCATGCGAGTCAATATAAAATCGCTGCCTGATCCCGGCGCTAAGGACTACAAAAAACAGGGGCAATATCATGTTCGATTCTTAGCTATCGCTTTTTCGCCTGGATTCTAGCCAGCGCTTGCACCCAATAGGGCCGAAACCCATCCGGATTCTCGCTCATTGGGAAATGTCCGAGGTTCGCCATTTCGACGAACTCCGCTTGGGGGATCAAGGCTGCCATCGCTCGCGAGTTATCGGGCGTAGCCGAATAATCGTAACTACCAGTCAGCAGACAAACAGGCACATCGGTTTTTGCCAACTCTTTGCCTACGGCCTCTCCGTCGAACTCATTGCTGTAGAAAGCAAGGTCTCCGCTATAAATGCCAAATCCGGCCTGGCTGTATATCCAGCATGCTTCATCCCTATACGGTTGCGGGCTGGCTGGGCTGAGCAGGGCACGTACGTAGGAAGGGTTGTGCAATCCGGCATTCACTCTTGCATCGGCCAATAGCGGACTTCTGCGTCCCGGCGCACGCCACGGCGCCTCGAGTGCGATCACGCCGGTAACCAAGTCCGGACGGAAAGCGGCAATCACAAGAGACATTGCCGCCCCCATGGAGCACCCCATAATGACGGCAGGCGCCTTCACGACTTGTTCAAGAAACTTGACGCACTCCGCTAGATAGCCTTCCTGCGTGAGCAAATATTCTTCCCCCGCCGTCCAGCCGAAAGGCATGCCGGACCGCCCGTGTCCCGGCATGTCAAAAGCGTACATCTTCCAAGAATTCGCTACCTCGACATCGCTCAGTTGATGTCGAAACTGGCGCGAATCCGCACCTGCGGTATGCAGCATTACCAAAGGAGTGCCGTTGCCCGATTCCTCCCAATAAACCGGACTGACTGGGGAATGGGGTGCGCTGTATAGCGTGTACCGACCAGTGATAAGCGAGATGTCCCTTTCTACTTCTATATTGGAGCTGACAAATTTACCCTTATTGATATGGGCAAGTTCGATCATGCGTTCAAGGCTAGGCAATAAATGCGCAGTTCGCAGCGCATCCCCACTGACAGGGAAAAGATTGTTTTGCCTGATGATCGCACCAAAGCTCTGCCATCCCGGCTCTATGGGGTCGGCATTCAGCAGCTTCGCCCAAGTGTCATCGTTCGCCTCTATCGCCACATCCATGTTACCTGTACATTGATCCGTTTCCTTTATCATCCAACCTTTATGGCCTACTTCGAGACACCAAGCTTTGGATGATGCGACGATTTTGATCGTGGCTGTAAGGCCAGTGGCAACCCTCTTAAAGACCGGATCCGCAGCAACGCTCCCGAGCCAATCCGACATCAGCATCTCTACATCTTCACTTAATTGCATTATTCCGCTCCGACTAATCCGGTGTGATATGCGCCTTCTTTGCGACATGGCTCCATTTGTCTATTTCTTTCTTCATGTAATCGGTAAGCTGTTCCGGCGTGCTTCCAATGACTTCGAGCCCCGACTCCACGTAGGTGCGTTTAACATCAGGCGCATTCACAGCGTTCCGGATATCGGCACTTAGCTTTTTCAACACGGCCGGGTCCACTCCCTTAGGCGCAAAAAACGCATACCAGGATGTGAAGTCATAGCCTTCCACCTCCTGCTCAGCCAAAGAAGGCACCTGCGGGAGAACCGATGCTCGCTCTTTGGTGGTGACGCCTAAAGGCCGTAGCGAACCATCTTCAATATAGGGCTTTACTAGCATGATGTTTGCGAACGTAAGATCAACTTGCTTGCCAAGCAAATCCATGACCGCCGGTGCGCCGCCTTTATAAGGCACATGCAGCATTTCCGCCCCGGTCTGAGCCTTGAATAATTCAGCGGCCAGGTGCCATGGGCTACCTGGCCCTGCGGAGCTGTATTTCAGCGTTGATTTTCCTGACTCTCCCAGAACCAGGAGTTCCTTCAAGTCATGGGCGGGCAAGTCCGGACGGACTACAAGAATATGAGGAGCGCCAGCCAAAAGAGTGATGGGCGAAAAGTCGTCAATCGGATCGAACTGATTCTTGTTGAGAAAGATTTTGTTTGTCGCCAAAGCCATGGAGGTCATCATGATCGTATAGCCATCCGGCGCCGCGCGGGCGGTAGCCTGAGCTCCGATGAAACCAACCGCTCCGGGACGATTTTCAACCACAACAGGCTGTTTCCAGGTGATTCCCAACTGCCGGCCCAAAGCGCGCGCAAGTATATCAGTGCCGCCCCCGGCGGGCCATGGAACGATGATGGTGACCGGCTTACCGGGAAATGCCTGCTGCGCCGCGATGCCTGACTGGCTGAATGCAAGGCCGCTCGCCAGCATGACGGTCGTTAAAAGTTTGTTGATCATGAGTGTCCCCTTGCGAAGCCCTGAGCAGAGTCCGCCTGCTTCCTGTTAAATATTCAGTAATCGGCGCGCATTGAGTTCGACATATGAGCGTTCGCTTTCAGGAGATAAACCCAGAGCAAAGGTGTCTTTTACCGTTTGGATAATGGGCCGCAAAGGGTAGGCGGAGCCATAAATGATTTGGTCCCTAAGCGCGCCGTTAGCCGCCTCTATATATGCCTGCCCGCCTGGCGCAAATACATACATGTCCGGTGATACATATAAGTTGGTGTGCTTGAATGCCACCCCCAGGATCTGCTGCACATATGGATAGCCGCCATGGCCCAATATCACTTTCAGCTCCGGATAGCGTGTGCAGAGCCGATCGACATATAGGGGGTCCGATACCCCTATGTCGGCACCTGCATATGGACCGCTCATCAAGTTGACTGGGATGTCGAGCTCAATACATGTCTCATAAACCGGAAATATCCGCTCGTCATCGGGAGTGCTTTGAATTTGCCTGCCTGGCTCAATAAATATACCCTTCAAGCCAAGCGACTTGACGGATTTAATAGTCTCTTCTACAGCGTTGTGCGCGGTATTGGAAACATCGATACCCGCAAAACATATGAAGCGGTCAGCATATTTGTCCTGGATTTCTGCCAGCCGTTCATTTGGGATAAACGCAGCGTTGAACTGCTTTCCCATAAATACCGCGGGGCTATTTCTACCCTGGACAACAGCTATCTCGATGCCCGCTTCATCCATTTCCTCGAAGAACAAATCCATCGATCCTTCAACGAAAGCGCGTGACACTTCCTTCGCGCCCGTTCTTGCTCCATGCCATGTAATCCGCGGTATATCGAAATAGGCGCGGAACTCCGGCAACGGCGGCCGGCAACGCATGTCTATGACCCGGTTCATTTGTTTATTCCATCCCCATTAGTCTTGCTGCATTTTTGTGCAGGATTTTTTCGGCGAGTTCCTTGTCGAGCCCCCACTGGTGAAAGCCCTCCACGCTCTCCTTGAGCGGCCGGCTTGGGTACGCTGTCCCAAACAGTAGCCGATCCGCTAAATAAAACTTCGCCGCGTTGATATATTCATGCGCACCCGGCGTATGTATATGGTTCATGTATAAATCGGGAGATACATACACGTTGTCATGAAGAAACGCCACTTCCAGCATGGGCATCACATTCGGCCAGGCCGCATGGGAGACCACGATCTTCAGCTTGGGAAACTTTCTTGCAACAACTGCTACGGAAGATGGATTCCCATAACTTGTGGGGTGCCCCGCCATGGCAGAGAGGTAACCACTGAGCGTGATCGACAATGGAAGCTCCAATTCCTGGGCCCGTTCATAGAGCGGGAACAAACAAGGAGCGTCCGAATACAATGGCGTAAAACCGGCGCCAGGCTCAATCGAAATACCCTTGAATTCATCGGATCGCGCGTAACCTTCAAGATCTTCGATGGCCTTGTCAATATTTCTAAGGTCTATTCCCGCAAATCCGACAAAGCGATCTCGATGCTTTCCGACAAAAGCCGCAATTTCCCGGTTGGGAATAATGCCGTGCGGAGGCGCCGATTGTCTTCCCATCACCACCCCCCAAGCGATATCTGCCTCGTCCATCTCCGATAGCAGGTCGGCGGTATCCTGGGTTTTCACTGATTTGGGGCGTGGGAATCCATAACGTGTCGGGTAGTAGGCGGTCCCTTCTTTAAATTGAGCAGTCGTCTTCCAGGAGTCCAGCGGAGGACGTAATCGCATATCGATAGTCATAATGGTTCCATCATCTTACGCAAGGCGCCGTCGTTGCGTGACGGGGGCTAACAAAAACGCTTCCACCGCTAGTAACGCTACATGCGGCAACCCCACCATGCCCGTGCTTATTCGCCAATGCTTTTCTTTGGCTCGATCACGCCTTCATCTATCAGTACCTGGTTGGCTATTTTGAAAGCATCCAAGCCCGCCGGAATCCCACAATAAATCGTGGCTTGCAGTAGTACTTCTTTTATCTCGTCAGCGGTAACGCCATTTGCCAGCGCGCCCTTCACATGCATTTTTATTTCTGTCGGCCTATTGAGCGCGGTCAACATACCTAGGTTGATCAGGCTACGCGTCTTACGGTCGAGACCGGGACGAGTCCAAGCAAAACCCCAGCACCACCGAGTAGTGATGTCCTGAAAGGCCATCATGAAGTCAGTGGCATTCTGCATAGAACTATCGACGTATTCAGCGCCAAGGACTTCCCTGCGCACCTTTAAGCCTTCTTCGAACATTCCAGTACTCATCGATCATCTCCTAGATCATCTTTCGACGTTTTATCATATTGCCATACAATCCTATTAAAATGCAAGCCTATTTTGATCTGGGAATACGGAACGATAAATGTAATAATGTCTATGAATCCGACAACCGTCTCCCATCCAGCAAACGCAAATGACAGCAAATCCTTTATCCATTTCACCGGCTCTCGCGCCTGTCCGCCGGCAAATCGAGGACCGGCTGCGCGAGGCCATTCATACAGGCGTGCTTAAGCCAGGAGAAAAACTCATCGAGCGCGATCTCTGTGCGCGGTTGGGGGTCAGCCGAACCTCGCTTCGCGAAGCCTTGCGTCAATTGGAAGCTGAAGGCCTTATCAACCTGGTGCCTTACAGAGGGCCCGAGGTTGCGTACCTGTCTCTCAAAGAGGCCGTTGACATCTATCAGGTGCGCGAACTGCTCGAGGGTTTTGCGGGACAACAGTTCGCGAAGCTCGCAAATGAGGCCGAGCGAAATGAGCTGGACGCATGTTTCGAAGATATTCGCAAAGCCATTAAAGCGAAAGAGTACGAACGGCTGATCGACCTGAAAGAGCAGTTCTACCGGATCCTCCTTGGCGGCGCCCAGAATGAAGTCGCCCGGGAAACGCTGCTGCGGCTAAATGGACGTGTGCGCAGGCTGCGGGCAATATCGCTATCAGCGTCCGACCGGCCAGCCCGGACGCTGGCGGAACTTAGACTCGTCATGGCAGCGATCCGGAACAGGGATCCGGAACAAGCGCGCATTGCTTGCGCCCATCATGTGCGTCAAGCCGCAGAGGCAGCCTTGAAATCGCTTAAGGAACACCTTGCGGACGAAAGCCGCCCTGCACATGCATCGTAGGCAAGGCCTGTCTCTCGGTAAATTTTTATTGTTTAACGATATGGCAGCAGGGGCGGGGCTATTTGACGGGCTTTCATTCGATGAGCGAAAGATCTAGGAGCTTTTGCACATCAATCGGACGCCGGATGATTTTTTCTTCCTTCAGGAATCCCACCGAATTCTCTATTTGGCTCTTCACCTGCATAGGCATTTCCAATGAGTACTGATAGTTGCTCAATGCTTTCGTTGCGACATCCTTGGGCAAATCGAATGTGGTCGCAAACATTGCCCCGACCGCTTCCGGATCGGCCTTGACGTCCTTATTCGCTCGCGAGACACCCCGCAATACAGCCCGTATGGCGCCCTGCTCTTCGTTTATATAGGGGCCGCGAGCGACGATGACATTGATATTATCATTGATGCCTGTACCGTCTCTTAATACGTTTACTACCCCATCAGTCACCAGGCGTGGCAATAGCGGGTCCCATACAACAGCAGCATCAATCGTTTTGTTTCGTAGGCTAATGTTCATATCGGCGGGCTGCATGTTCACGAGTTGGATATCCTTGATGCTCATGCCCGCCTCATCGAGCACCCGATACAGCAACTCATAAACCGTTGAGCCGTAGGTAGTAGCGACCCGTTTTCCCTTTATCTCCGGCACCTTGGAAATATTTAGATCCTTTCGCACTACCAGCGCATGGCTTTTGGGTGCAGTGGAGCCTAGCGCGACGATCCTGGAGTCTTGCCCTGCCGCATGGCCAATGGCAGCTGGCACTATACCCAATATGCCTATATCCAATTCTTTTGCCGCCATGCCTTCGCTGACTAACCCCCCGGAAGAGAATTGCACCCACTTAACACCCTTATTCAACCCCACCTTTTTTAATTCATCCTCAATCAACCCCTTCTCCTTCGCATAGAGAACGTTGGTGTATGGTAGGTATGGCATAAATCCAATGCGAACGTCATCGGCCCACGCATGATTGGCTCCGGAAGCGAGCAATACGAAAAATGCGGAAACCAGGCAGTTAATACGCTTAAACATAGCTAGTCCTTTCAATGGCGTTACGGAAAGTGCGGTCTTAGTGCGTTGCGAAATGCGTGTCATAGATGTACTCACGCAGCTGTGTAAAATTAGCCGCCGTCCTGCTTCGCGGCTTCGGCATATCTACATCCATCACTGCCTTAACGGCACCAGGGCTGGTTGATAAAACAAGAATACGGTCGGCGAGATAGACAGCCTCTTCAATGTCGTGAGTGACCAGCACACATGAAAGTTTCTCTTGTTGCTGAATGCGTAGTACCTCGGCCTGCATGGTCACCCGCGTTAGCGCATCTAATGCGCCAAACGGCTCGTCGAGCAATAACACGTCGGGAGAATGCGCGAGCGCCCTGGCGATCGCCACGCGCTGCGCCATCCCCCCCGATAGTTGGGCAGGGTAGGAATCCATGAATGCAGTCAAGCCCACTAGCCGCAGCTTGCTTGCTATTGCCTCCTCCCTCTGGGCCTTTCCCAGCGGGTGCAAGCCCAGGCCCACGTTCTCCTTGACGGTCATCCACGGCACGAGCCTGTGATCCTGAAACACGAAACCTCTGTCCAGGCCTGGCCCTCTTACTGGATGTCCGCGGATGATCATATCGCCCGAGAAGGCCTGGTCAAGGCCAGCCATTATTCGAAGCAATGTGCTTTTTCCACAACCACTGGCACCCAGAATCGCCAGGACTTCCGCCTCGCCAATATCGATCGATACATCCGCCAGAGCATTGATTGGCAATCCCTCGCGACTTTGATATATCTTCGAAATGTTGCGTGCACTAATACAAGGTATGCTCATTTTGATGTCCTTACGCCCCCGAGAAGTCCTGTCGCCATTTGACCAGGCTCTTTTCCACCAGCCGCAACACATCGTCTGTCAGCTTGCCAAGCAACCCTGTCACCAGCATTCCCACGATGACGACATCACTTTGCGCCAGTGCGCGAGCCTGCATGATGAGATGCCCGATTCCACTGCTGGCGGCAATCAGCTCCGCTGCTACCACACACATCCAGGCTATGGTTATCCCGACCCTTAGGCCCGTCATGATTTGCGGCAGCGCGCCCGGAAGGACGATTTTCCTTATAAAACTCCCGCGCTTCAGTTCCAAAACCCGCGCCAAATCCACATAGCGCCCATCTGTCTGGCGGACTGCGTCAAGTGTGTTGAATAGAATTGGAAAGACGGCGCCGATAAAGATGATGAACACCTTCGCTGCTTCTCCTAACCCCAGCCACAAGATGGCAAGAGGGATCCAGGCGATCGGTGGAATGGGCTTGAGGATCTTGAGTATAAAATCCGAGGCCGCATTGAATTTTTTTGACAAACCCATTGCCAATCCGAATCCCAGTCCCAGGGCGGCAGCCAGTACAAAGCCTTTTACGACGCGCAGTGCGCTTATACCGACATCGCGCATCAATTGGCCACTGGCAAGCAAGTCTATGAATGTCATCACCACAACCGATGGCGCTGGCAGAATGTATTCATCCACCCAGCCAAGCACTGCCGCGAGCTGCCACAGCGCCAGCAACGATATCGGAACCAAGTACTTCCACAGCCTTAGCGCTAGTTTTATTTCCTTCTTGCTTTCAGCCATCGGCGCTACCGTGCCTGGTGACGTTGCATTCGACATCTCATTTCTCCTGATCCTTCCGAAGCGTAGCCACCTGCAGGCCGGGCCTCGCTCAACCTCTTTTTATAATATTGCCATACAATCCGGCAATATTTAATATGGTGCTTACCCTATACGGGCCAGTACACAACACATAATCACGATCACGGTAGCGGGAATGGCAGCGGCTGTTACGATGCCCGCTGCGCCCGCTCGATGCCGGATTCGGGTGTCCGCGGCAGCAGTGTGGAGCTATACCTCCAAGGGAGGCAGGTGAAGTAATGCAATACCCTCAGGATCTGCTGGAAGAGTGGGATATCGCGCCATTACCTGGGGATCATGCCCAGGAATGATGTGTGAAATGGAGCCGGCGAACTTGAGTATCCATTTAAAACCGTCCAGCATTTCCACAACATCGGCGACTAAAGGGAACGGCCTGTCGAGCTCGAGGTTTTCATAGAAATGGCTTGCATCGGACGCAAGCACGATCCATCCCCTTTGGGTCTTGACCCGCACCACTTGCAAGCCCTTGGTATGGCCGCCGACGTGCTGTAGTTCCACCCCTGGCACTACCTCTCCAAATCCGTCGTGGAATACAACGCGGCCACCATACAGCTTGTGAATGAAGTTCGATACGTCGGTTGGCGAATAGGCAAACCTCAATGCCGCATGGCACATGCAACGGCCCGTCGCAAACTCGACTTCCTTGTCTTGTATATGGAAATTCGCCCGGGGAATTTTTTCCAGATTGCCCGCATGGTCGTAATGCAAGTGTGTAATGATCACGTCGTCAATATCAGCCGGAGCTACATCAAGGAAACGTAGCGCCTCGATAGGACAGCGAGTGGGCTCCCGATTCCGGGCAGCCGCTTCAGTCGGATTGAATCCAGTGTCGACCAGGATTGTCCTGGCTGAAGACTTTAGCAGCCATACGTAATAATCCAGCGGCATCGGCCCAGTATCGTGCTCATCAGCGTGCAGAAAATTCTCATTCCGCCGTCGCTGCTGATAGGTGGCATACTTGACTGCGAATACTTCAAAGATATCGTTCATGCTTTGGCTGCCTCTGACCAGTAAAGTCGAAATCAAGCATTTCGTATTAGATCCGCGGCCTTTTCGGCCACGGCGATGGTAGGAATGTTGGTATTGCTCGATACTTGAAACGGTACAACGGACGCATCTGCGATGCGAAGGCCCTGAATGCCACGTACACGGAACTCATGGTCCACCACGCTGTGTTCATCCACACCCATTCGGCAGGTACCCAGAGGGTGCCAGCAAGTGTCTCCGGTTTCCTGTGCGTACCGGATTATTTCTGTATCAGTCTCCACAGCAGGTCCGGGCCGTATTTCCTCTTCTATCAAGCCCTTGAGTGCAGGCTCGTTCGCTATTGCGCGGATCCTTCTCACTATATCCACCGTGATTCTTCGATCTTGTTCCGCTTGCAGATAGTTGGCCGTGATCGCCGGCGCAATCCGGGGATCGGAGCTTTGGATGTGAAGAGAGCCCCTTGATTGAGGATGAACGTAGTAGCCGCCTATGTGAAAAGCGGAAAAGGGATCTAGTCCAGAATTTTTATTTTTCGATACTCGCTGGGCGCCGCTGGACAATCCAAGCTGGATGCGAATATCCGGATACGTAAGGCTTGGCTGGCTTTTAAGGAAAGCCATCGCTGTCAAGGATCCGCAAGCGAACATTCCTCGCCTGGACACTGCATACTTCGCTAGCTCACGCACTTTGTACCAGTTGCTGCCAAGAAAATCAAAAATGGTGTACGGTGCCGCGCTTTTAAAACATATGCGAACCATATAGTGGTCTTGAAGATTTTCGCCTACCCCCGGCATATCCAGTACCGGCTTTATGCCATGCCGAGCGATTATGCTGGCCGACCCGATTCCGCTCAACTCGAGTACTTGAGGAGAACGTATTGCGCCGGCGCACAGAATGACTTCCCTGCTCACCAAATACTGGACCATTCGGCCGCTTTCATTGACTTCCACGCCTTTAGCCTGCAAACCATCGAACAGCACGCGATGCACAACGGCGTTCTTTCTTATGACGAGGTTATCCCTGGATCGGATAGGATCTATGTATGCTCGCGAAGCGCTCATACGACGACCCTTCATTATTGATGCTTGCATGAAGGTGGCGCCCTCGCGGAAGTCGCTATTGAAATCCTCAAGGAAATCCAGCCCCGCCGTCTTGCATGCTTCCACAAAAGCGGCGCCGATCGGCTCGGACTCTATGCGCGAAATTCCAATGGGCCCGCCCCGCCCTCGTTTATCCGATACAGAAAACGCGCAGCTTTCCAGCTTTTTAAAATAGGGCAGCAAGTCGTCATAGTTCATTCCGGGGCAACCGCTGTCCTTCCAATCGTCATAGCGCGAAGGGTTTCCTCTCACCGCCAACATCCCATTGACTGAACTTCCACCCCCCATAATGCGCCCACTAGTCCAGCGTACGCTGCGATTGCCGAGAAAGGGCTCGGGGCCGGCGACGGCCTCCCAAAGGCAAGTGGGATCATTGACGAGCTTGCCCACCCCCAGCGGTATGCGAGTCCACAGTCGGTTGTCGCCTCCGCCTGCTTCAAGCAGCAGCACGCGTCGGTTCCGTTGTTCGGACAAACGGCTCGCTATCACGCACCCCGCCGAACCGCCTCCTACAACGATGTAATCAAAAGTCCCCTGTTTATCCACTTTATTGTCCCGGCAAAGTTATTGACACCAATCTAGATTTCAATCAGAATAGTACTATTGTATTACAAAACGATCAAATTACAATAATGGAGGGTTACGTGCATCCCAGTAAACTCACAGAAGAACTTCCCCTTACTCGAATGTGGGTGGACGGTCGAGAAACGGCTGCAGAAAGCGGCGACACGATCGACATTTTCAATCCCTCGACACGCAAGGCTTTTGCGAAGGTCCCCAGGGCCAAAGAAACCGACGTCAATGGGGCAGTTGCCGCGGCAGCACGTGCCTTTCGGAGCTGGCGGCATTGTTCGGCAAAGGAACGGGCCGATGCTCTATTCAAGATCGCAGATCGGCTTCAGTCAGAAAGTGAAGCAATAGCCGACGTCCTGGCTACTGAAACAGGTAATGCAATCAGGACTGCCGCGCGGCCGGAAACGGCCGGAGCGGCAGGCATATTCCGCTACTACGCCGGGGTGGCGGGTGAAGCGAAAGGAGAAACGATACCGGTGGCCGAGGGTAGGCTTTCGTACACTGTGCGCGAACCGCTTGGCGTCGTTGCAGCCATCATTCCATGGAATTCACCGGTGGCGGCAGCCGCGGTAAAAGTCGCATCCGCGATTGCAATGGCAAATACCATAGTGGTCAAAACCGCTGAAGATGCGCCCCTCAGCGCACTCAAGCTATCGGCGATCTGTAATGAGTTCTTACCACCGGGGGTGGTCAATTGCATTACCGGCTATGGGAATGAATGCGGTGTCTATTTAACCAGGCATGCAGACGTCAAGAAAATCAGCTTTACAGGTTCTACCGAGACAGGCAAGGCAATCATGCGCGCGGCCGCGGAAAAAATCATCCCGGTATCGCTTGAACTGGGCGGCAAGAGTCCATCCATTGTATTTCCCAGCGCCAATAGCGACTGGGCGGTCGAGGGGGTTGTGACGGCAATGCGTTTCACACGCCAAAGCCAATCCTGCACCGCCGGTTCGCGGCTATTCATCCACCGTGACATTTATGATGAATTCCTCCACAAGCTGGCTGCCAAGCTGGACAGATTTATTGTTGGCGATCCGCTCAATGAGTCCACGGATATGGGCGCACTTATCAATGAGCGGCAGTACAAGAAAGTAAATGACTACATTCGCTGCGGCCTTGCTGAGCCGTCCGCCGAATTGCTTACGGGAGGGCCTTCGCCGCAAGAAGGAAGGCTGGGCCAAGGCTATTTCGCTCTGCCAACCTTGATATCTGGCGTTGAAAACAGCTGGAGAGTAGCGCGGGAAGAGATATTTGGTCCGGTGCTGGTCGCCATTCCTTGGTCTGACGAACGGCAAATGCTTGAAATGGCAAATGACACTCATTACGGCCTTGCGGCTTACATCTGGACCACGGAATTGGGCGAAGCCATGCGCTGCTCAGCCGCCATTGATGCCGGCTGGATCCAGGTCAACAACGGAAACGCCCCTGGAGCCGGTATTTCGTTTGGCGGCATGAAGGCGAGCGGCTTTGGCCGCGAATTTTCTCTTGAAGGAATGATAGAAAGCTTCACCCAGAGGAAGAGCGTGACCCTGGATTTCACCAATGCGTAATTCGACAGGGAACGCGCTCTTGAATTAAATCATAAGGAGACACTGATGATCCGCTACACACTACTTTGCCCGCTGGTTACCATGCTGGCTTTCACCTATGCCCCCAGTTCGGCGGCCGCCTATCCCGACAAAACTGTTCGAGTTGTTGTTCCCTTTCCACCCGGAACCGTAACCGACTTCATAGCCAGAAAATACGCCGAGGAATTATCTCAACTACTGAATCAAAGCTTTGTTGTCGAAAATAAGCCCGGCGCCGGCGGCGCTGTGGCTGCCCAGTATGTAGCCAATACAAAGGCGGATGGCTATACGCTAATGTTCGTGTCATCCTCTTATGCAGCGGCGCCCGCCCTAGATCCCAAGCTATCGTACGATCCAGCCAAGGATTTTTCTGGAGTCGCCTTACTGGGTAGCTCCCCCACCCTCGTCATCACCAATGTGAACTCCGGCCTGAATACTCTGGACGATCTTCTCCAGCAAGCCAAGTCCAAAGAATTGACTTATGGCTCTGCCGGCGTGGGTAGTGCAGCCCACCTTGCATGTGAGTATTTTTCAGCCTCGGCCGGCATCAAACCACTACACGTTCCGTATAAAGGCTCAAATGAATATGTCGCAGAAGTCCGTGCGGGACGTATCGACTTCGCATGCCCGCCCGTAGCAACGCCCCTGCCCCTGCTTCGTGCAAACGAGTTAAATGGCGTCGTAATAATGGACAATGCCCGATCTACCCTCATCCCTAACCTCCCAACGACCGCAGAAGCCGGATTGCAAGGCGTCGAGTATGGAATTTGGTATGGCATACTTATGCGGCGGTCAGTGCCGGAGCAAGCTATCACAACGATCTCCGATGCCATCAAGAGGATAAATGAAAAGGGCACGCTGGAAGAGCCGATGAAGGCCCAGGGTGTTTCTCTTAAATATCTACCACCCACTGAATTCGATTCATATATCGAGCAAGAGATCGGCAAGTTCAAGAAAATAGTCGATAATGCAGGAATAACGAAGTAAGCTGCCCTACGGCTTTAGCATAGGCGCTCGCCTGCCAGCGCATGCAACCTCAGCGGGGCATGTACTGGAGGCAGCCTGCAGAGCAGAACAATATGTAACGCCCCTTAAGCCGCTAATACTGCGTCCAAGCTGCCAGCGGCAAGCACGACTCCTCCCGGCTTAGGCCAAGCGCATGCAGGCCTAGATCAATCTCGTTCTACAAGCCCATGCCTTGGCGCCAACCATGGCGGATGCCACGCATATTCAGCTGACCTATCTCATCTTTCGGAATCCTTCAAATAACCCATCACATCCTCAACGGAAACGACATCCGCGAACTGCCTGTCCATGTCGAACAGACTGATGGCATGCGAGATCGCGATGCGGTCGAACACCGCCTCTTGAGGGACGATAGTACGGAAGTTATAAGAGGAAGAGTCGAATACG
>Ga0180216_1002925_pt1 | contig 13857 bp, 14 predicted proteins | sample eDN3rd37CBELigMG_FD_128879 | JGI IMG/M metagenome (GOLD analysis project Ga0180216, IMG submission 128879) | Enriched Miracle-Growth compost microbial communities from Emeryville, California, USA - eDNA 3rd pass 37_C BE-Lig MG (version 2)... ... | reverse complement strand
TCAGTGGAACATATGGACCAACATGATGGAATGTGATAAAAATTATGGAAGGAGTTTCAATAACCTAGCTCTAGTACGTGTCCTTTTCAGTCACGTGCTCTACCAACTGAGCTACCTGGGCTTGAAAGACTTATGCTCTCCCTTAGTCCGGATGGGGCCGGGAGCCGTCTCGTGACGACACGTGTATTCGGTCAGCGCGAGGCAAGTCAAGTGAGAAGTCTGCGCAATCACGTTAAACGGCTGTTTTTCGAGACTTATCGACGCGTGAAGCCACCGACTTGAGCTTTCCTCTCACTCATTCTCGGATCGGCCTTCGGGATTGGTGGGGATTTCATCACCATCCTCGTCGGAATCAACATCGCCGGGGATCGCATAGCTGCCGGTCAGCCAGCGAGCCAGGTCCACATCGGCGCAGCGGCGCGAGCAGAAGGGGCGCCAGCGCTCTTCGGTCGGAGCACCGCATATCGGACACTTGCGCCTGGGTTTATCGCGGCTCGACATCACTCTCCTTCTTCGGTGCTGCTGCTGTCTTCCGCTGCATGCGCGCATTGCGGGATGCTTCGCCAGGATGCCGCTTCTCTGCAATCCGGGTCGACGGTCTCGTTCAAGCGAGCCAGCGCCTACATCTCATCGCCGCCTTCGGCCGCTTTCAACCACGTGTAGTGGATGGGAAAACCTTCGCCTGTGAGCATGGCCACCACTTCCGTAAGCGGCAAGCCGACCACATTGGTATAGGAGCCAACAATCTTCTGCACAAAAGAGCCTGCGAGGCCCTGGATGGCATACCCGCCAGCTTTGCCGCGCCACTCACGAGAAGCGATATAGGCCTCGATCTCGGTCCGCGAAAGATGCTTGAAACGGACGCGGGTATCGACAATCTTGGTGCGCACCTTGTCGTCCGGGGTGATAAGACAGACACCCGTCAGGACCTTATGCGTACGCCCTGAGAGAAGTTGCAGGGAGGCAATCGCCTCTTCCATGAACTGAGGCTTCGTCAGTATCCGGCGGCCGACCGCAACGACAGTATCGGCGCCCAGAACATAAGCGTCGGCGATATCGGTATCATTGGCAATCTGATCGCGGGCAGTCTCCGCCTTCTGACGCGCCAGCCGCAACACCAGACCGCGCGGCATCTCACCCTTCTTGGGGGTCTCGTCGATGGTGGCGGGGCGCAGTGCGTCCGGTGTGATTCCAACCTGGGCCAGCAGCATCATCCGCCGCGGGCTGCCGCTCGCCAACACTAGCTTGGGTCTGCCTGCATCGAGCTTGCTTGCCGCGCCGGCGCGGGCCAGTTCGCGCCGGAGTGTATCGCGGCGGGGCCCATCGGTGCGGGTGATGGCCGTGAACAGGGAACCCTTGCTTGCTGACGTCATGGTCTGATGTTTCCCGTGAGCTCTTCGTGTCCGATGCGTCTGCTGGCTCTTGCAGGCACGGGAGTGCCAGCCGCGACACGTTGCCGGTCATGACGGCGGACAATGCAAAGCGTGCGGGCGAAAAGCAAGCGACATGCGATCTCGCCCGCACGCTTTGCAGCACCTATCTGACCCGATCGACGGAACTCCGACTGGGATCAGTGGCAATCCCTGGCTTCAGCGGAACGTCGTCAGCGGAAAGCGCTCCTTGATGCGGCGGAACAACTGTTCGCGGACGAAGCGGTAGGCATCAAGCGTCTTTTCGTGATCTCCGGGATCGGCGTAGGCCGTGGCGTCGAAGGTCGGCCAGTATTCAACCTGGGCCGCGGGCATCATCCGCGTCAGCTCAAGGGCCTGATGATGAGCCTCGGGCGACAGCGAAATTATCAGATCGAAGGTCTCATCCTTCAGGTCGGCGATGGCACGAGGCTTGTGCCTCGTGATGTCCACGCCGATTTCCTCCATGACCTCAGCCGTGTTCGGATCCGGCTTCCCCGCGCGCACGCCGGCCGAAGCAATGACCAGACGCTGCCCCGCCAGATGCCCGAGAATACCGGCGGCTATCGGTGATCTGATTATATTGAGGCTGCACGCGAACAATACCGATTGAGGCAGTCCGGCAACACGCTCCGGCACCCGTCAGCCCTTCCAGTGAAGTGCGCAGATCAACGTGAACAGGCGACGCGCAGTGTCGAAATCCATTTTGATCTTACCGTCGAGACGTTCGGCCAGCACGTTGCTTCCCTCATCGTGCAGATTGCGACGGCTCTGGTCGATAGCCTGTATGCGCGCCGGCGGCGCATTGCGAATGGCCTCGTAGTAGCTGTCGCACACCAGAAAGTAGTCCTTGATGATGCGCTTGAACGGCGTCAGCGACAGAACGTGCTCAACGAGGTTGTGTTCCGACTCATTGCCAATGCTGAAGGACAGCCGGTCATCCACAATCGAAAGGTGCAGACGGTAGGGGCCGTCATCAAGATCGATGGGCTTGAACTCGTTGCATTCGAGAATGTCGAAGATCGCGACTTCGCGCTCGTGCTCGACATTGGGATTGTTGCGCGCGATCGACTTCTCGTCGAGCGTGATCTCATAGACGCGCGAAGTCGAATTCGGAGATGGAAGATATTCAGACATGATCGATCCCGTCATCGCGCACCACCCAGCCGAACCTCCACTGAGCGCCGGTGGCCTTCCAGCCCCTCGGCGCGAGCCAAAGTCATGGCGTGCGGCCCAAGCTCGCGCAATGCCGCCGCATCGACCTTCAAAATCGACGTTCGCTTCATGAAGTCAAGAACACCCAATCCGGATGAGAACCGGGCACTGCGCGCCGTTGGCAGGACGTGGTTCGTGCCCGCAACATAATCACCTATCACCTCCGCCGTGTGGGCTCCGATGAAGATCGCGCCAGCATTGTTGATGCGCGCAGCGAGTTCGTCGGCGTTGGCGGTTGCGATCTCAAGATGCTCGGCAGCAATCCGGTCGGCGAGCGCGGGGGCCTTCTCAAGAGAGCGCAGCACGATGATCGCACCAAACACATTCCAGCTCTCACCGGCGATATTGCCGCGCGGCAAGGTCGCAAGCTGCCGGGTCACTGCGGCCTCGACACGATCAGCGAATGCGGCGTCGTCTGTCATGAGAATCGACTGCGCTGCGGTATCGTGCTCGGCCTGTGCCAGGAGGTCAGCTGCGATCCATTCCGGATCGTTGTCCGCGTCGGCAATGACGAGCACCTCGGAAGGACCGGCAATGGAATCGATCCCGACCGTGCCGAAGACCTGACGCTTGGCCGCCGCCACGTAGGCGTTGCCCGGACCAACGATCTTGACCACGGGGGCGATGGTTTCGGTACCGTAGGCCAGAGCTGCAACAGCCTGAGCACCGCCGACGCGATAGATCTCGGATACGCCAGCCATACGAGCCGCTGCCAGCACCAGCGGATTGATCTCTCCGTACGGCGCGGGCACCACCATAACGATGCGGCGGACACCGGCCACCTTTGCGGGGACCGCGTTCATCAGAACCGAACTTGGATACGAGGCAAGGCCGCCCGGCACATAGAGCCCTGCGGACTCGACGGCCGTCCAGCGTTCCCCCAGAACGACCCCGGCGGCATCCTGATAGGTACTGCTTTCCGGACGCTGGCGCTCGTGGTGGGCAACGAGACGATCATTTGCGTAGGCGAGGGACGCGTAGGCTTCGGGGGTTTCCTTCTTCACCCTGTCGACGGCCGCATCGACCTCGGCGGCGCTGATCTCCAGTCCGGCCGATGCCAGATCGATGTGATCGAACTTCTGTGAAAACTCGATGAGCGCCGCGTCGCCGCCGGAGCGCACGCGGGCAATGATGTCACTTACGACGGCATCAACGTCCGCTGAGACTTCCCGCTTTTCGGCCAGCATGGCCTCGAACGCAGCAGCGAACCCCGGATCATCGTCGTTTAATCGTTTTGCCATGTGTCCTGATCTTTGTTCTGGGACGGTTTGCGAAGGTTCGTTGTCGGCGAGTGGCGCTCAGATACCGCCCGTCAACTGCGGATACCAGGATGCCGGGGTTGCCTGGTCGTTGTCCATGCGGCACCGAGATCGCGCAACTCCGCCTCGATACATTCAACATCCAGTTCGATGGCCATGCTGCCCGAGAAATGCAGCGTGACAATGCCTGAGGGCGGTTCCGTCGGCGCAAAGGTGATGGCCAGCAATGAGAGCACTGCATCCTTGTCGGACCGATTGATGTTGCGGCTACGGACAGCCGTGACCTGCTGCAGGCGTATGCCGGTCCGGCACCGGGTATAGGTCTTGCTCCGTCCCGGCTTTGCCAGCGAGGACCAATCGAACCGATTGACCACCATCGCGAAGCGCTTCACCGGGGCCTCATACAGGATATCACCGACACGGACCACGGCATCCTGGAGATGGGCCGAGAGGACGGCAAGATCCTCTTCATCCAGTGCTATCAGTTTCAGGTCTGCCATATCAAACGGTCTACTGCTGCACCGAAGGATGCGAAGGCCGCCAAGGGGAACTTGGCAGGGCCGCCGCGAGTGATAACGAGCCGCCACCGTGAGCGCAACTGACGACCCTCTCTCCCGGTCAATACCACACCAGGGGGCGCAACTCAGCCTGCGGAAATCCGCTCGATGTTAGCGCCGCACCGGGAAAGTTTCTCCTCCAGCCGCTCGAAGCCACGATCCAAATGGTATACGCGGTTAATAATCGTCTCGCCTTCTGCCACCAGACCGGCAATCACGAGAGAGACTGAAGCACGCAGGTCCGTCGCCATCACGGGCGCGCCGGTGAGCCCGGCCACACCGACAATGGTCGCCGTGTCTCCATGCAAGCGGATGTCGGCGCCCAGACGGGCCAGCTCCTGCACGTGCATGAAACGGTTCTCGAAGATGGTTTCGCGGATGACACTGGTGCCGTTGGCCCGCGTCATCACCGCCATCATCTGGGCCTGAAGATCCGTGGGGAAGCCGGGGAATGGCTGGGTCTCTATGGTGACGGGCTCGATACCGGCTCCATCGCGGGTCACGCGAATGCCGCCTTCGACATCGGAAGTCTTAACGCCGGTTTTCTCGAGAATATCGAAGGCCGTGCTAAGATCGGCGCGCCGCGCCCCCTTGAGAATGACGTCGCCGCTGCAGGCGGCCACAGCCATGGCGAAGGTTCCGGCCTCGATACGATCGGGCAACACCGAATGAACAGCGCCCTCAAGGCTGTCCCGGCCCTGGATGCGCAGCGTGGATGTGCCGATACCTTCGATATCGACCCCCATCTTGATCAAGCATTCGGCAACATCCCTGACCTCCGGTTCACGCGCTGCATTTTCGATGACCGTCTCGCCCTTCGCCAGTGCCGCGGCCAACAGGACATTGTGGGTTGCCCCTACCGAGATCTTGGGAAAGGTCACGCGGTTGCCGACGAGGCCACGGGGCGCCTTTGCGACAACGTAGCCACCGTCGATTTCGATCTGTGCACCCAGTGCGCGCAGACCCTCCAGGTGCAGATCGACGGGTCGGGTACCGATGGCGCAGCCGCCCGGCAGCGACACGCGGGCAACATGCATGCGCGCCAGCAACGGACCCAGCACCCAGAAGCTGGCGCGCATGCGGCTCACCATCTCATAGGGTGCAGTTGTATCAACGATCTCCCGGGCGGTGAGGTGGAAGGTCTCGCCCAGATGCATGGCAGGACCGGCGCGCTTGCCATCGACGGCAAGATCCACGCCGTGGTTGCGCAGAATGCGTGCGAGCAGATTGACGTCGGCGAGGTTGGGAACGTTCTTCAACGTCAGGCGATCCGCCGTGAGCAGGCTGGCGATCATCAGCGGCAAGGCCGCGTTCTTCGCGCCGGAGATTGGAATTTCGCCCTTCAGAGGACGGCCGCCTTCGATCCTGATACGATCCATTTGCCTGCCTTGGTCGTGGTCCCAGCCATTTGCCGAGCGAAAGACGCGGGAGTGCTCTTGAGCTCTTGCAATTTTCGTGACAGCGCAATGCCGCCGTGCAGCCGACTTTCATGGCTCATGCTCTCCCGGAGAGAATGAGCGCAGCCCCATCCGCCAGCCTCAATAGTCATTAATCGTACAACGCGGCAAGTGGGAAGCCATGGACGCGGGGCATCAACAATGATCCTTGGGCATTGCTTCCGCGTCACTCTTTGTCAGGTCGGGAGATATTGGAACCCGTTCCGGTAACAGGTCTTTCGGATACAGAAGCCTTGCGCGCCCGCGCCAGCTCCTTTCGCTTGCGCAAGTTGTCGCGCAACTGCTCTTCGAGACGGCGGTTACGCAGCTCCTTCTGGGTTGGACGGGACGTCTGGTTCTCGCTCAAGACAGCCTCGTTCTGCTTCGTTGACGGGTATATGACAGCTTCGCAAGGTCTAGAGACCTATTTCCGGCTCAACCGCCGCGCCGTCAACCGGGATTTCCGGCCCCTGGGAACCATGACAGGTGCGGCACTGGAGCGCTGCGGCCTCCCGCTCGATGAAATGCTTGCCTGAGGCTCTTGCGGTATCGGGAGGCGTGTGGCAGTAGAGTTCCCTCATGCGATTCAGCTGCCGTCACTTCCGGCAGATCACTCCAGTTCATGGAGCAGCTGGCCTAGCTGAATCGAGCTGAAATCTTCGAATCCTGAAGCGCTTTCGAACAGAATATGCGTTGAAGATTTCTGTCAGCTCCAGTATGGAGCTGGTAACCTGTGACGAACGCTGCCGTAGCTCAGGGGTAGAGCACTCCCTTGGTAAGGGAGAGGCCGAGAGTTCAAATCTCTCCGGCAGCACCATCCAAAACTCCCATAAAATCAGGCGAATTTGCAGGAAACGCGGGGACCGAGAGGCCCTCACGCTTGCTGTCCTTTGCGCATGAACGCGTCAGGAACACCATGTGATTGCGCGGGGACGGAAACAGGTGTGCGTGCCCATCATGCATCTACGTGCCTTACCGTATTATGATGTCTGCTGATTATCAGCTATGACCCCATGAGCGGTCCATACTGAAGAAGACCGCATCCGAGCACTCGAACGACGCTCCAGTCATACACCTGAGCGTCTCCGGCTCGTTGGGACTATAAGATTGGGGGGGAATTAACGATGACCGGCATGCCAGCAGACATCGATGAGGCCGCCAACACAGCATGTGCCCAGTGGTTCGATGCTGACAATATGTCACCGTTGCACGAAATCATCGCTCGCGCGCTCCTTGCAGAGCGAGAGAGATGCGCTCGGCATATTGAGCGATTGGAAGCCGGGCTGCTTGACCGCAAGCAGTTCGAGCACGCGATCGGCAAGCTCGTCAGCGAGATCCGGCGTGGCGATCTGTCCAATTATGGGGGCGATCGACAGCCCCACCCGTCCTGACCCGACACGCAATTGCGAACAGGACCGTGGCGAAGCCGAACATGGCCATGTACCAGACCTGCCACATGCCGTAGCTCGCCAGCGCGAGCACCGCGCCACTGGCGAACATCGCAAAAGCTTCAGAGCGGACGGCCCGATTGAGCCGGCGGATGGTGCCCAACAGTGCCACGCCGGCAAGCGCCAGGAAGATGGCGCCGACCGCCCCCAGTTCGAACCATGTCTGCAGGAATATGTTGTGCGCGTGCCGTGACAGCGTGCGGCTGTGCTGCTCGTCAGGCCCATTCTCGGTTGTCTCGTTCAGGCGCGGACCGAGGATGTGGGTCATGTTGGCGCCGATGCCGAACACCGGATTGTATTGCAGTGTCTGCTCCGCCGTGTGATTCCAGATGATGATGCGGTGCTGTGCCGACGGCTGCAGCCAGCTGGCGTTATGCAGATCCGCGCGATGGGCCAGCATGGCGGCGGGCAGGATCAGCAGACAGCAGGCAACCCAGGCTACACCCATGAGCCTGAAGGCCCAGGTGTGCGACAGGCGTGCCAGCATGTATCCAACGAGCCCGACGACGACGGCCAGCTTCGACGTTTCATGAGTCGACAGCGCAATGACCGCAATGCCAAGCGCGAGCAGACCGAGGCTTAGCGGGCGGCGCACTATCCGCGGAGCGGTGACAAGGGCCGCGATTGCTGCGGGCCATATGAGCAGCGATACCGGCGTGGTGTTGCGGGTGAGATCGATCGGAGAGATTGCAACTATCCGGCCGTCCTGCCATTCGAAGTGGCGCGCCGGCTTCAGGACCTCCGGACCCAGCGCCAACGTATTGTAGACCCACATCTTGATCGACTGATCGCTCACCAGTTCGATGAAGAAGTAGGTGAGACCGATGGCTGCTCCGACCCAGACACCGTCTGCCATATGCAGCGCGTTCATCGTGTCTTCCTGAAGGATCAGCCGCACCATTGCCAGGGTTGCAAGCAGGATGATCAATGCCAGTCCCGACTTCCCGAGCGCAAGCGAAGGCACCTCGGACCACAACGCACTGATCGCCGCCCACGACACAAAGGAGAGGAGCGCAACTGTCAGCCAGTCGAACCGCGGCAGCGCCTGACGCAAGCGCCCGCCGAGGGCAGCAGAAATCATCAGCGAGATCAGAATGAGGCCAAGCACAAAGGGAATCGTGCGCGGGCTGATCAGGGTGGCGACTACCGATCCCAGAACAACCGTCCCCAGGGCAGCGTTCGGCAAGCGGTCCAGAAATGGTCCGCGAACCGCATCAGCCTCGCTTGCAAGCATATCCCTCATCCCGCTTTGGCCCCTGCCGATCCCCGGTCGGCGCCTGCGAATCAAGCACGCAGCCGCTACTGCGACAACGCGCTCGATACGCGACTTGCCGGACGGCGCCGATCAGTTATTATCCCGCATCCTAATGACGACAAGTGCAACTTATCGCTTGGCATCGCAAGCTTTGTGCTGCGCGTTGCGAACGATCTGGCGGCTCGGCCGTTGCGCTTGATCGCAAAGCCATGAAAGCACCCTTCGCAATTGACCAAGAATGCTACAGACCCCCAGCCGTCGCCGATGGCTGACCGCCCCGACCGCCGGGAAGCCGAGGAGGCAATCCGCACGCTGCTGCGCTGGACCGGCGAGGACCCGGACCGCGACGGCCTGATCGAGACGCCCGCACGCGTCGTGCGCGCGTTCGAGGAATATTTTCGCGGATACTCGGAAGACCCGGAAGCGATCCTGCAGAAGACCTTCGAAGAGATCGAAGGCTATGACGAAATGATCACGCTGCGCGGCATCCGCTTCGAGAGCCATTGTGAACACCACATGGCCCCGATCATCGGGCAAGCCTGGGTCGGCTATATCCCGAACGGACGCGTGGTCGGCATTTCGAAGCTCGCGCGGATCGTGGACGTCTATGCCAAGCGCCTGCAGATCCAGGAGAAGATGACAGCTCAGATTGCACACGCGATCCAGACCGTCCTGCAGCCGCAGGGCGTGGGCGTTGTCATCAAGGCGGAGCATCACTGCATGACGTCGCGCGGCATCCACAAGCCGGGCACGGATCTCGTGACCAGCCGCATGCTTGGCGTGTTCCGCGACAACCCCATCACACGGCAGGAATTCCTGTCACTGATCGACTGATCTGCCCCAAGAGGGCGGCTCATCATAATCGACGCGCACCAGATAGAGTCCGGTCGGAGGCGCCACGGGCCCGCATGCCGAACGGCGGCGGGCCTCGAGTGCGGCAACGACATCCGCCTTTGTCCAGCGGCCGGCGCCCACCAGCTTCAACGTACCGACCAGCGAACGAACCTGATTGTGCAGGAAGGATCGCGCGGACGCCGTAATGTGCACCTCGGAACCGACCCGGGTCACGTCCAGGCGATCAAGCGTTTTCACGGGTGAAGCCGCTTGGCAGGCCGCAGCACGGAATGTCGTGAAATCGTGATGGCCGACCAGGCATTGTGCAGCCTCGTGCATGGCCTCATGATCCAGATGTATCGGCAGCCACCAGACGCGATTGCGGTCAAGCGCGGGCGGAGCCCGGCGGTTGAGAATGCGATACAGATAGTGACGTGCAGTGGCGCTGAAGCGGGCGTCGAAATCCGGACCGACTTCCTCACATTCGAGCACGGCGATCGGTGCCGGGCGCAGAAGATGGTTCAATGCTTCGCGGATGCGATTGGGATCGCGCTCTCGCTCCAGATCGAAATGAACCACCTGACCCAGCGCATGTACGCCTGAATCGGTGCGGCCGGCACCGCGGACTTTGACGTTCTCGCCACAGAAAGCCGCGATGGCAGTCTGCAGGCTCGACTGGACGGACACGCCCTTGGCCTGCGTTTGCCAACCGACAAACGGAGTGCCGTCATATTCAACTGTTATGCGGTAGCGGGGCATATCAAGGCGGGCTGTGTTGCGTGAAAGAAGGGCCAAATCCCTATCGTGCGGGCGATGGTAGCTCAACCCTTGTTTGCGTGACGGGCAGCGGCTGTCGCCCGACCTGGTGCCTCCTGCACGGCCCTCCGCGCAGCTGCGGCGGGCCGAAGCGAAGCGTAGTACAACTCAGGCTAACCGCGTGCCCGGCGGACAGGGGAAGCCGCGCAGGAATTCCTCCGCTGAACACGGACGCTTTCCTGCCCTCTGCACTTCGAGGAATTCGACGGCACCTTCGCCGCAGGCAATGGTCAATCCGGGACCTATGACCTCTCCCGGAGTTCCGCTCCCTTCGGCCAGCCGGGAGCGCAACACCTTGATGCGTTCTCTACGGCCTTCAGGCCCCACTTCGAACCACGCGCCGGGGAAGGGCGACAGTCCCCGAACCTGGTTGTGGATTTCGAGGGCAGGCCTCGAGAAGTCGATGCGAGCTTCCGACTTGTCGATCTTGGTGGCGTAGGTGACCCCCCCGGCTGCCTGGGGTGTCTCCTTCAGCGTTTCTGCCTCAAGCGCCGATAGTGCCTTCACCATCAGCTCTGCACCACGGACCGCCAGCACATCATGCAATTCACCCGCGGTCATTTCCGTGCCGATCTCCACGGGTTCACTCAGAACGACCGGACCGGTATCGAGCCCCTCCTCCATACGCATTACTGCCGCTGCGGTCACAGCATCACCTGCCATGATCGCGCGCTGAATGGGAGCGGCACCACGCCAGCGCGGAAGGTCGGACGGATGCAGATTGTAGAAGCCGAGGCGGGTCGCTGCAAGAAAGGGCGAGGGCAGCAGAAGACCATAGGCGACAACCACGGCCGCATCAGCCTCGTGGGCCTTGAACGTATGCAAGGCCTCGTCATCACCCCGCAGGCGGGATGGCGTCAGTACCGGGATTTCCTTCTCAAGGGCATAGGCATGGACCGGAGAGGGGCGTTCACGCATACCTCGACCGGACCGCCGCGGAGGCTGAGAATAAACCGCTGCGATCTCGTGCCCGGCAGACAGGAGTGCGTCCAGCGTCGGCACAGCAAATTCCGGCGTGCCCATAAAGACGATGCGCACCTTGGCGGCCTTTCTGTTGGTAGTGTTTCACCTTGTGAGTCCACCCTGCTCCGCGAGGCTCACGAAGTTTATTATGAAGCTGCTACGCCGCGCTGGTTCTTTCTCAAACGCCGGACGATGATGTCGCGCTTCAATCTCGAAAGATAATCGATGATCAGCTTGCCATCGAGATGATCGACTTCATGTTGTATGGCTGTCGCGAGAAGACCGTCTGCCTCCAGCAGTTGCTGTTTACCGTCGCGATCGATGTAACGCAGTGTCAGGGTCGCCGGACGTTCGATCTCGACGTGAACCTCCGGGATCGACAGGCATCCCTCCTCGTGAATACGCATGGTATCGCCGAGCTGCACAATCTCCGGGTTGATCAGGCACAGGGGCTCGGGGGCGTCTTCATCGCCAACATCGATGACGACGAGTCGTTTCGGCACAGCCACCTGAATGGCAGCGAGCCCGACACCCGGGGCAGCATACATTGTCTCCAGCATGTCATCGGCGAGACGACGTATTGCGTCGTCCACCTGCTCGACGGGCTCGGAGACCACGCGGAGCAGCGGGTCCGGTACTTTGATGATTTCGAGTTTGGCCATAGCGATCTGAAATACGCATTCACCGTTGCCGGGTCAATCGGCGCCAACACCGCCACCAGGCCTTCGGGAGCAAGGGTTAACGCTTCATGCGCCAAGTAACCGCACAACGCCGTTCATCCGGCTTTGCCGACTCAAACACGCTGCACGTCACTCATGTCGTTTAGATATGGGGTGTAGCAGACTGGCCGCTAAGGCTGCGAGACAATCTTGACGCGGCGTCCAGCCGGTTTTCTGCAAACGCGCTGTATCGACCACGAGATCAGAGTTGAGGCGTTGCCACGCGGCCGATGCGCCAGACAAGCCGGCAACCGCACCAAGTACCTTCGGAGGCAGAGAAAAAAGTCCCCCGCTGCGCCCCATTTCCGCACGCAAGGCGGAGATGATTTCCGGCACGGTAACCGGCTCGGCATCAGCGATGAGGAAAGTTCTCCGGCTCGCAAAAGAGTTCGTCAGGGTGTGCGCAACCGCATCTGACAGGCTGTCGATATGCAGTACTGACCGCCGGCCGGCAAGCGACCTCAGGGGGAGAGGTAATGGCAAGCGTGCCAGGCGGACGAGAGATGCCAGGTTGCCTTTGACGCCCGGACCGTAGACAAGCACCGGCCGCAGCACTACCCAATCGGTTTCGCTGTCTGCCAGCTCGGAAGCGAGGGCAGCTTCGGCGGCATGTTTCGAGCGTCCATAGGGGTCGGTCGGTTCAGGCGGACTATCCTCCGTCAGCATTTCCTGCGCGCATGGCCCCGTCTGCGCGCGAACGGAAGACATCAGAACGACCCGGGCCAGTTTCATTTCCCGAGCAGCAACGGCAAGGGCGCGGGTCGCCTCGCAGTTGACCGCCATGTAGCGGCTTTCAGGTATCGCACTGGTGGCGTGGGCGATGCCGGCAAGATGGACGACATGGCTGACGCCCTCAAGCAACGGCCGCCAGTCATGCGGTTCCGCCAGATCCGGCAACACTGCCGTTTCCAGCCCCCGTCTTTCAGGAAGACTGGAAACATCGCGAGCGGCGGCGCGCACCTGAAAACCCTTGGCCAGAAGTCGGGAGATCATCGATTGACCGATAAAACCGGAAGCTCCGGTGATCAGGACGCGCGGGGTCATGGTCTCAGCGGTTGCGTTGGATGCCTTTACGGGCCGGCAAGGGCAAACAGTTTTACGGGTTTGTTGCCGATAGTGGCCCGGCTCAGTGTACCGTACGGGAGATTGGCTGCCAGAACTTTCCGGCCGCGCCAAGTTTCCCATCCATGACGCTGGAGCTCGGCTGATAGCCTTCGACCGTGCGCATGAGCACCGCGCGGATGGCATCGAAATCGCGCAACTTCACCGCGTCCTTCAGACTGTCGAGTTCCTGCCAGAGCTCTGCCGATGGCAGGGATGGCTCGCCTGAACGCATAATCAAGGGATGCTCGGTTTCGGTCGTGTTGGCTCCAAGCAGGAGCTCCTCGTAGAGCTTTTCACCTGGCCGCAGTCCCGTGTAGACGATCGCGATATCGCCGCCCGGATTTTCCGGCGTTTGCGCCTCAAGGCCGGCCAGGCGGATCATCAGGCGGGCGAGATCATCGATCTTTACCGGATCGCCCATGTCCAGAACGAAGACTTCACCCCCGGTTGCCATCGCACCCGCCTGGATGACCAGTTCCGCGGCCTCCCGGATGGACATGAAATAGCGGATGACTTCGGGATGGGTGACCGTCACCGGTCCGCCCTGCCTGATATGTTGGCGGAAGCGGCGAACAACCGAGCCGGAGCTGTCGAGGACGTTGCCGAACCGCACCATCGTGAAAACAGTGTTCACGTCCTCGTCACTGGCGTGCGCCTGCAGAACGAGTTCAGCGAGGCGCTTGGTTGCCCCCATGACGTTGGTGGGGCGAACCGCCTTGTCCGTCGAGATCAGCACGAAGCGTTCGACGCCAAGGTCGCGGGCGGCGTCGGCCATGATCGCGCAGCCGAAGGTATTGTTGAGTACGCCGACGGCAATGTTCTCCTCGACGATCGGCACATGC
>Ga0180216_1002924_pt1 | contig 13859 bp, 11 predicted proteins | sample eDN3rd37CBELigMG_FD_128879 | JGI IMG/M metagenome (GOLD analysis project Ga0180216, IMG submission 128879) | Enriched Miracle-Growth compost microbial communities from Emeryville, California, USA - eDNA 3rd pass 37_C BE-Lig MG (version 2)... ... | reverse complement strand
TTCCACCAAGAGCCTGCACCAGCGCATCGTGGACGTGGGGGCGACCCTGGTGATCACCGCCGACGAGCAACTGCGGGGCGGGCGGGCCATCCCCCTCAAGGCCGCGGTCGACGAGGCGCTGGCCGAGCCCGGCACCGGCCTGGTGCGCCAGGTGATCGTGTACCGCCGCAGCGGCGGCCACGTGGGCTGGACCGAGGGTCGCGACCGCTGGCTGCACGAGATCGAGGCGGGCCAGCCCGCGAGCTGCGAGCCGGTCCCGGTCGAGGCCGAGCATCCGCTCTTCATCCTCTACACCTCCGGCTCGACCGGCAAGCCCAAGGGGGTGCAGCACAGCTCGGCGGGCTATCTGCTGTGGACCAAGCTCACCTCGCACTGGGTGTTCGACGCCAAGCCCGAGGACGTGTTCTGGTGCACCGCCGACATCGGCTGGGTGACCGGCCACAGCTACATCGTCTACGGCACCATGGCCGCCGGCCTGACCCAGGTCGTCTTCGAGGGCGTCCCGACCTATCCGGAAGCGGGGCGGTTCTGGGAAATGATCGAGCGCCACAAGGTCACGGTGTTCTATACGGCGCCCACGGCGATCCGTTCGCTGATCAAGGCCTCGAGCGCCGACCCGGCGACCGCGCCCTCGAACTACGACCTCTCCAGCCTGCGCCTGCTGGGCTCGGTGGGCGAGCCCATCAACCCCGAGGCCTGGATCTGGTACCACGAAAAGGTCGGCGGGGGGCGCTGCCCGGTGATCGACACCTGGTGGCAGACCGAGACCGGCGGCCACATCCTGGCTCCCCTGCCTGGGGCGACGCCGCTCAAGCCGGGTTCGTGCACGCTGCCGCTGCCCGGGATCGAGGTCGACGTGGTGGACGAGGCCGGGAACAGCCTGCCCGAGGGCAAGGGCGGCTACCTGGTGATCACGCGGCCGTGGCCGGCCATGATCCGCACGGTCTGGGGCGACGCCGAGCGCTACGTCAAGAGCTATTTCCCGCCCGAGCTCGGCGGCGCCTATCTGTCGGGCGACAGTGCCCAGCGCGACGCCGACGGCTATTATTGGATCATGGGCCGCACGGACGACGTGCTGAGCGTCTCGGGCCATCGCCTCGGAGGCACCGAGATCGAGTCCACGCTGGTCGCCCACGAGGAGGTCGCCGAGGCGGCCGTGGTCGGCCGCCCCGACCCGGTGACCGGCGAGGCGGTGGCGGCCTTCGTCGTGCTCAAGGGCGAGCTGCCCGAGGGCGACCGCGCGTCCGAGGTGGCCGCGCGCCTGCGGGACTGGGTGGCGCGCGAGGTCGGGCCGATCGCCAAGCCGCGCGACATCTGGTTCGGGAACGCCATGCCCAAAACGCGATCCGGCAAAATCATGCGCCGTTTGTTGCGTATCGTCGCCGAAAACGGTGAAATCACGCAGGATACGTCAACGCTGGAAAACCCTGACGCCCTGAATCGCCTGCATGGACCATACTGACGCCAGGCGGTCCATGATGTGATACGCGCCGCGTGCGGCGCTCGTCGTACTTTATGTTGAGGGTCGTGCCATGCGATTCAATCCAGGAGTGCGTTTCGCATTGAGTTGTTCCGTCCAAGACATCCCCGACGCGACCGTGCTCGAGGACCCGGGCTGCGGCCGGCCGCGCCTGATGTTCCCGGCGACGGGGGTGCTGCTGGTCTCCAGCGACACCGGCCACTGGGTGGTGTCGTCCTCGCGCGCCATCTGGCTGGCGGCGCGCGGCCGGCACCACATCCGGGCCCTGGGCAATGTACGGCTCAAGACTTTTCTTTTCGAGCCCGATTGCTCGCCCGACCTGCCGGCGCAGAGCTGCGTGCTGCATGTCACCCCGCTGTTGCGCGAGGTGATGCGCTCGCTGACGCGCTACGGCAACCCGGCCAGGCCCAGCCGCAAGGCGGCCCTGCTGGGCGAGCTGCTGCTGGAAAAGGTCATCGACCGGGCGCCGGCGCCCATCGAGCTGCCCGAGCCGCGCGATCCGCGCCTGGCGGTGATCTGCGCCCGCATCCAGCTCCATCCGGACGACGCCACCACCCTCGGGCAGTTCGCCGCCGGCATGGGCTGTAGCGAGCGCACGCTCCACCGCCTGTTCCTCCAGGAAACGGGGATGAGCTTCACCGTCTGGCGCCATCAGGCCAAGCTGCGCCTGGCGCTCGAGTGGCTGGCGCAGGGGCGCTCGATCCTGGACATCTCCCTGGACCTGGGCTATCAAAACCAGGGCGCCTTCACCGCCATGTTCCGCAAGTACCTCGGCATGGCGCCCAGCCAGTACGCCGCCCGCCCCGCGCCCGAGGCCGTTCCCGCCTGAGGGCGGCGCGGGGGGAGGCGGGCGGCGGTTCCCAGGCCTCGGCTCCTCCGGAGGTCGCAAGACTCGCGCATCGGGAGGCCACGAGAGCCGATCCGAAAGACTGCGGCAGGAGGCCACGAGAGCCGGTCCGAGAGACTGTGGCCTGGGGACGACTTGCGCCGGGAACGATTCGGCAAGACACTGCATCCAATGAGATTCGTCGATGAGGAGGATCTATGGATGCGATGCTGACCGCCACGCCGCCGGATCACGCGGCGGCCGCGAGGCCCGGGGCCGTGCGCGGCCCGGCCGGGGCCGTGGTGCGAGATCGGACGAGGGGCGCCGTTCCCGTTCCGGCAGGGGCCGGTCCCGTGGTGGCTGGTTCTGCGGTGGCTGGTTCTGAGGTGGCTGGTTCTGCGGTGGCTGGTTCTGAGGTAGCGGGTCCCGCGGGGGCTGGTCCTGCGAGTGTCGTTCCCACGGTGGCCGCGGTGGCCGCGGCGATCGCGTCCGACGAGGATGCGGCCGAGATCGCCGGGGTGGCGGCGGGGGATGCGCGGGCGTTCGAGCGGCTGATGCGGCGCCACAATGGGCGCATGTATCGCGCGGCGCGCAGCATCCTCAAGAACGAGGCCGAGGCCGAGGACGCCGTGCAGGAGGCCTACTGGAAGGCCTACCAGAACATCGGCGAGTTCCGGGCCGATTCGCGGTTCTCGACCTGGCTGACGCGCATCGTCATCAATGAGGCGCTGATGCGGCTGAGACGAAACAAACGCCGGGCGCAGTTCATCCAATCGGACATGGAAACACACCCCGACATCCTGGGCGCCGCAAGCGCAGCGCCCGCGCCCGCCGACGGCAATCCCGCCCAGGCCGCCTGGCGCGCCGAGGTGCGCCGCCTCATCGAGCAGCGCCTCGACGAGCTGCCTGACGATTACCGCACGGTCTTCATGCTGCGCGCCGTCGAGGACATGCCGGCCGTGGAGGTCGCGGTGGTGCTGGGCATTCCGGAGGCGACCGTGCGCACGCGCTATTTCCGAGCCCGCCGCCTGATGCGCGGCGCGCTGTCCCGGGACATGGACATGTGCGGGCGCGATGCGTTTTCCTTCGCGGGGCATCGCTGCGACCGGATCGTGGCCGCCGTGCTGGCGCGCCTGGCCGCGCAGTCTCCGGGGACTTCCGCGCGCTGAAGCGTGCGCGTGGCCGATGATGGTGCCGGAGGGCCTCGGTGCCGTGTGTCCGCCGCTGAAGCGCGCCGGCGATGGCAGTCCTTGCCTCGGCGATCTCGGTGCCGGAAGGCCTTGGCGCTGCATGCCCGCGCGCCGAGGCGCGCGGGGGGATCAATCGATGCTGTGTTCGGCCAGTATCTGTTCGATGGACGGAAAGCCCGCGCGGGCGGCGGGCGGCAGCTTGTCGTCCGAGGCCTGGCGCAGGGCCTGGGCATCGGCGTCGGGCTCGCCCACGATCAGGCGGCCGACCATTCCCGCGTGCTCGTGCGGCAGGCAGAAATAGTCGTAGACGCCGGGGACGTCGAAGCGCAGCGTGAAGGATTCGCCGGGCAGCAGGAATCCGGAATCCCACGGCTTGGCCGCGCGCGGGATGCGCAGGGGCTTGCCGAATTCGGCCGGATGGTAGGCGGTGCTGGTGTGGCTGTTGCCGCCGTCGCGGTTGGTCCAGCGCACGGACTGGCCCGGCCGGATCAGCAGGCCGCGCGGCTTGAACCACACGGACGATCCGTTTGGCGTGCCGGCCATCGCCACCTCGACGATCTCGTCGTCGGCCAGCGCGAGGCGCCGCAGGCCCGGCGCCCCGATCAAGGCCGCCGCGCCCGCGGCCCGCAGCAGCCCGCGCCGCCGGGGCAGTGTGGGGCCGGCCGATTTTGCGGAACCGGCCAGCTTTGCAGGCTCAGCCGGGCTGGCGCGCCTGCCTGGCCCCCCTGGGGCGGTCAGCCCGGCCGGCTGTGCAAGCCCGTCCGGATGGGCAGGATGGGCGCGCTTGTCCAGCCTATCCGGGCCGGCCAGCCTCGTGGGGCCGGCCGGCTGCGCAAGCTCGGCCAGCCTGGCTGGATCGCCCAGCCTCGGCCACCGGCCGCGGGATTTGGCCGGCCCGCTCATTTGGCCACGCGGGATTCTTGGGCGGCGGGAATGTGCCACAGGACGATGTGGATGTGGGGTTCGGCCACGCCCGGGTGGCCCGCGTTGTACATCATGTCCACGTGGTCGACGTTGCCGCCCGGCGAGCGCAGGTCGTGCAGGTCCATGTCGGGCTTCATCAGCGACAGCGGGATCATGTAGGTGGTGCTGACCAGCTTGCCGTCATGGTCGTAGGCCAGGAAGGGGCCTGCGGGCAGCGTCGCCGGATCGGCAAAGAGCTGGCCCATGCCGGGAATGAAGTCGGGCAGCTTCACCAGGCTGCTGACCGCCTTGTACGGAGCGGGCGGAGGGGCCTGGGTCACGTTCTGCGCGTCCGCGGCCGTGGCGCTGCCGGCGCCTCCCAGGGCAAGGGCGATGGCGGCTGCGAAGGGAGCGAGTGTCTTGATCATGAAGGTCTCCAAGGTCGTGCGGCACGATTGCCGCGTCGTACCTTGGATGACGGACCGGGCTCCAGCGTTCCTGCCGCTGCGCCGGATCCCGGCAAAGCGGGCGCCCTGCGGCATCCGAGGCGGCCGGCGACACGTCCACGCGGACGTTCGATGGCTCGCCAGGCGGCCCCTGATCCCGTCAGTGCGGGCGCTCGATGCGCAGGCGGCGCTCGACCAGGTGGGCGCAGCCGAGCAGGAACATATTGATCGCCAGGTACAGGATGCCGGCGATGATGAAGGTCTCGACGATCAGGAAGCTCTGGCTCATGAGCCGCCGGGCGTAGCCGGTGAGCTCCATGACCGCGATGGTGGAGGCCAGGCTGGTGCCCTTGATGGCGAGCACCAGTTCGTTGCTGTAGGCCGGGAACGCCTGGCGCACGGCCAGCGGAAAGATGATGCGCCGGAAGGCCAGCGCCCGCCCCATGCCGCAGGCGCGCGCGGCGTCGATCTGCCCGCGGGGCACCGATTGCAGGCCGCCGCGGATGGCTTCGCCCATGTAGGCGCCGCTGTTCAGGCCGATGGCCAGGATCGCGCAGCGCACGCCGTCGCTGAACAGCCACCACAGGGCGGGCTGCTCGCGCACGGCGCCGATGGCGCCCACGCCGTAGTACAGGACGAAGAGCTGGATCAGCAGCGGCGTGCCGCGGAACAGGGTGCTGTAGGCGAAGGCGCAGCCGCTCAGCAGGCGGTTGTCCGAGACGCGCATGAGGGCGGATCCCAGGCCGAGCACGGAGGCCAGCACGATCGAGGACAGGCCGATGAGGGCCGTGATCCAGAAGCCCTCGATGAGGACCGGGATCGCCTGTTCGATGAGCGCGATCATGCGGCGGCCCTGCGCATGCCGTGCCCGAAGCGGCGTTCCGCCAGCACGAACAGCCCCTGGCTGAACAGGCCGATGATGAAATACAGCGCACCGGCCATGAGGTACAGGGCCATGGGCTCGCGCGTGGCCGCCGCGCCCAGCACGGCCGCGCGCATGAGCTCGACCAGGCCGACGAGCGAGATCAGCGCGGTGTCCTTGAGCGCGTTCTGCCAGACATTGTTGGCGCCGGGCAGGGCGTACCAGAGCAGTTGTGGCAGCGTGACGCGCCGCAGGCACTGCGCGCGGCTCATGCCGAAGGCGCGGGCCGCCTCGATCTGGCCGGGGTCGATGGCCTTGAAGGCGCCCCGGAACACCTCGACGCCGTAGGATCCCGAGATCAGGCCGATGGCCAGGATGCCGATGAGCATGGGAAAGGCGCTGCTCATCAGCTCGTCCCATTCCAGGTAGTCGGCCAGGTCGGCCGCCGGCTGGACGGTGCCGAAGAACAGCAGGTAGATGATCAGCAGCTCGGGGACGCTGCGCACGATCAGCGTGTAGAGGCCGACCAGGCCGCGCGCCAGCCGGTTGCCTCCGACCTTGACCGCCGCCCCGGCGATGCCGATGGCCGTGCCCAGGACGATCCCGCACAGGGAAATGAAGACCGTCATCCCGGCGCCCCGCAGCAGCATGCCGATCCAGCCGGACTGGAGGATGTCGACCAGGGACATGTTCATCGGGAATGGGGCGCCGGCCGGCCCGGGCGCGGGGCCGGCCGCTCGTGCATCAGGGGCAGGCCTGGTAATTGGAGAGATCGACGCCGAACCATTTCTCGCTGGACGCCTTGACGGTGCCGTCGGCGATCATCGCGCACAGCGCCGCATCGACCTTCTTTTTCAGCTCGACGTTCCGCTGGTTGATGCCGGCGCCGATGCCCAGGCCGAGGACCTCGGGCGCGGCGCTGCTCTTGATCACGTGGTGGGCCATGGCGAACTGCCGGTCGCCGGCTTTCTTGAGGAACTGGCTCTGGGGCGTCACCTCGGAAAACGTGCCGTCCAGGCGTCCCGAGGACAGGTCCATCTGCATCTGGTCCTGGGTCTCGTAGGTCTTGAGTGTGATGCCGGGCGCGAATTTCTGCAGGAAGGCGCCCTGGGTGGTGCCGCCCTGGACGCCGATGGTCTTGCCCTCCAGCCCCTTGAAGATCGTCTCCTGGTCGGGCGCGTCGATCAGCGGGCTGTCCTTGGGCAGCACGAAGGCCGAGTCCTCGGTGGCGTAGGGAATGCTGAAGGCGATGACCTTGGCGCGCTCGGCGGTGACGGACATGCCCGAGATCACCAGATCGAAGCGCTCGGCCTGCAGGGCCGGGATCAGGCTGTCGAAGGCCTGGACCACGAAGCGGCACTTCATGTCGAGGCGCTGGCACAGGGCGTTCCCGATGTCGGCGTCGAAGCCCGTCACCTTGCCCGAGGCGTCCACCATGCTCCAGGGCGGGTAGCCGCCCTCGGTGCCGATCTTGAGGGTGGCGGCGGAGACGGCCGTCGACAGGCCGGCCAGCCCGATGGCCGCGAACAGGGCGGCCTTGCGTAGGATAGAGGTCATCACGATGGGATTCCTGTGTTGTGCCTCGCCCGGAGGCGGGCCTGGAGCGAAAAAGAGCATATTAGATCATCCCCGCGGACCCGGCGCCGCGCGCCGGGGCGTGGCGCTAGCCCACCTGGACCTGGGCCTCGGGATAGCGCACCCGGCTGTGCCGCTGCGTGCCCAGGCTGTAGACCAGGGTCAGGGGCCCGAGGCGGCCGATGAACATGAGGGCCACCATGATGGCGTGGCTCGCCGTCGAGAACTCCGCCGTCAGGCCGGGATCCATCCCGGCGGTGCTGAAGGTGGCGACCACCGTGAACAGGATGAGCAGGAAGGGCTTGTCCTCGATCAGGCAGACCAGGAAGGTGCCCGCGCACACCAGCGCGCCCGAGACCATCAGCAGCGCGAGCGCCTTCTGGATGGTTTCGGCGCCCAGGGAGCGGTGCATGAGCACGACCTCGCGGCGTTGCAGGATGTACGAGCGCACGACGGCCAGCAGCACGATGAAGGTGCCGAGCTTGATGCCGCTCGCGGTGCTGAGCGAGCCCCCGCCGATGAACATCAGCATGATCAGCAGGAACATGGAGCTCTCGCGCAGTTGCGTGATGTCCAGGCTGGCGAATCCGGCGGTGCGGGTGCTCACGATCTGCATCCACGAGGCCAGGCCCTGCTGCGCCAGGGGCAGCGGGCCCAGGGTCGCGCCGTTGCGCGCCTCGATCGCCCAGAACACGGCCAGCCCCGCGAGGTTCAGCGCCAGCGTGCCCAGCAGCATCAGGCGGGTGTAGTAGGAGAATCGCCGCCAGGATTGCTTGTGGTGGATGTCGGCGAGGACGGTGAACCCCAGGCCGCCCAGGATGACGCAGCCGCTCAGGACGAAGGTCACGACCGGATCGTGGGTGAATCCGGCCAGGCTGCCTTCGTACAGCGAGACGCCCGCGTTGTTGAAGGCGGATACCGCATGGAACAGCGCCATCCACGCGGCGTGCGGCAGCGAGGCGTGGCGCCACCACCAGAGCATGAGGATCAGGGCCGCCGCGAGCTCGATCGCCAGCGAGAACTTCAGGACCGACAGCGCGGTGTGGCGGATGCGCGAGACGCTGGTCTGGTTGAAGGCCTCGAGCGCCAGGGCCTGGTAGCGCAGGCTCACGCGCTTGCCCAGCGTCAGGGCTGCGATGATGGCGAAGGTCACGAAGCCCAGGCCGCCGATCTGGACGAGGGCGAGGATGACGAATTGCCCGAAATGGGTGAGGTCGCGGGCGGGATCGATCAGCGTCAGGCCGGTGACGGTGACCGACGAGGTGGCGGTGAAGAACGCCTCGAACCAGCCGAAGGGGCGCTGCTGGGCGATGGGCAGCGCGAGCAGGAGGGTGCCGGCCAGGATGAGGACGATGAAGCTGCCGGCCAGCACGGCGGGCGGGCTGGCCTGGAGCTGGCCGGTGCGCCGCGCCCTGCGCAGGGCCTGGTAGGGGGCGATGGGGAACAGGCGCGCCATGGTGGGATGCCGGGGCTAGCTGAGCCGCGGCGCGGCCATCTTGAGATCCTGCAACTGGCCAAAGAGGATCAGGGTGTCCTTGGCACGCAGCACGAATTCGTCGGGCGGATGCACCGTGGTCTCGGCGCGGCGCTTGATGGCGAGGGTCCGGATGGTGGTTTCGCCGGGACCCAGGGCACCGGCCAGGGTGCGGCCCTCGAGCTGGTCGCTGGCCTCGATCTCGACCACGAATTCCCCGTTGCCCAGCGGGATGTAGTCCGTCACCATCGGGTAGCTGAGGATCTGCGCGATCCGGATGCCCATTTCCTCCTCGGGGTGGATGATGCGCGCGACGCCCAGCTTGGCCAGGATCAGGTGATGGGCGCGCGAGGTGGCCTTGACCCAGATGCTGCGCACGCCCAGGGCCTTGAGGTGGACGACGCAGACCAGGCTCGCCTGCAGTTCCTCGCCGATGGCCACCAGCACCACGTCGTAGCCGTCCAGGCCCAGCTCGGCGAGCGCGTTCTGGTCGGTCACGTCGGCGATGGCGGCGCGCGTGAGCTGGTCGGCGTGCCGGTCGACGGCCTTGGCGTCGGAGTCTATGCCCAGTACCGAGTGGCCCTGCCGCATGAGTTCCAGCGAGGTTGCCGAGCCGAAGCGCCCGAGGCCGATGACTGCGAATTGCCCCATGTGTCGTCCTGTGTCTGTGATGTCCGTGGCGCCGGCGGCGGCCCGCCCGGCGGGAAGGGCTCGAATTTCAATGGTAACGAGGGACGAATTCTGGTAAAAACCCTTATGGAGTTTTCCCTGAATTCGTGGCTGAAGATGCTGCAATGCACCAATCGATGCTCGACGCTGCCTGCATGATATGACAAGTTTGTTCGACCCGGTACGGCTGGGCGAGGTTTCACTCGCCAATCGCATTGTGATGGCCCCGATGACGCGCACGCGCGCTTCCCAGGGCAGGATTCCCAATGACATGATGCGCCTCTATTACGCGCAGCGCGCCACGGCGGGGCTGATCATCAGCGAGGCGACCTCGGTGTCGCCGCTGGGGGTCGGGTATCCGGACACGCCGGGCATCTGGTGCAAGGCGCAGATCCAGGGATGGCAGTCCATCACCCGCGCGGTGCGCGACAAGGGCGGCAGGATGTTCCTGCAGCTCTGGCACGTGGGCCGCGTCTCGGATCCCGAGTACCTGTCGGGGGAAATCCCCGTCGCCCCCAGCGCGGTGGCCTGTGCCGGGCAGGTGAAACTGCTGCGGCCGGCACGCGACTACGTCGTGCCGCGCGCGCTGCACACGGACGAGATCCGCCGCATCGTGGCCGATTTCGGCGTGGCCGCGCGCAATGCCCAGAGCGCCGGCTTCGACGGCGTCGAGATCCATGGCGCCAACGGCTATCTCATCGACCAGTTCCTGCACGGCGGCTCGAACCGCCGCACGGACGAGTATGGCGGCTCGATCCCCAACCGCAGCCGCTTCCTGCTCGAGGTCGTCGATGCCTGCGTCGGCGTCTGGGGCGCCGGGCGGGTGGGCGTGCATCTGTCGCCGCGCGGCGACGCGCACGACATGCGGGACTCGGACCCCCGGGCGCTGTTCCTGCATGTGGCCCGCGAACTGGGCCACCGGCGCCTGGCCTTCCTGTGCCTGCGCGAGTCGCCGGGGGATGACAGCCTGATGCCCGAGATCCGCAAGGCGTTCGGCGGCCCCGTGATCGCCAACGAGCGCTACGACGCGGCGCTGGCCGAGCGGGTGGTCAGCGAGGGCCTGGCCGACGCCGTGGCCTTCGGCAAGGCGTTCATTTCCAACCCCGACCTAGTGGCCCGGCTGCGCGCGGGCACGCCGCTCGCCCCTTGGGACAGCTCGACCTTTTATGGCTCGGGCGTCCATGGCTACACCGACTACCCCTGCGCGGCCGCCTGCAACGACGCCCAGCCGCTCTCGGTCTGAGGTGTCCGCCTGACCCTCCTGGCCTTGGCCGGACGGAAGCTCAGCCTGCCGGGACCTCGGCTTGTCGGAACCTTGGTTCGCCCAGATCTCCGTTCGCCGGGATCCCGGCTCGCTGCGGTTTCAGCTCGCCAGGCGGGCCTTGACCTGGGCGGAGACCGCCGACATGTCGGCGCGTCCGGCCAGGGACGCCTTGAGCAGGCCCATGGCCTTGCCCATTGCCGCGCCGCCTTGCAGGCCCTGGGCCTGGACCTCGGCGACGGCCGCCTCGATCGCCGCGGCGATCTCCTCGGGCTCGGCGCCGCGGGGCAGGAATTCCAGCAGGATGTCGAGTTCCGCCCGTTCCTGGGCGGCGCTCTCGGGGCGGCCCGCCGACTCGAAGGCGGCGATGGATTCGCGGCGCTGCTTGGCCTGCTTTTCGATGATGGCGACGATCGCCGCCTCGTCGGGCTCCACTCGCTGATCGACGGCCTTTTGCTTGATGGCCGCCTGCAAGAGCCTGAGGGTGCCCAGGCGGGTGGCGTCGTGGGCGCGCATGGCGGCCTTGACGGACTCCGCGATGCGGGTGGCGAGCGCGTTGCTCATGGAGGAAGTCCTTGGGAAAGATTGCGATGCCCGCATTTTAGCGCGCCGGTTCCGGACGGCCGGGCTTCAATGGAAGTCCCGGCTGTGCGTGGACAGGTCCCCGAGCAGGGCGCTCAGGTCGACGAGCCGGCGCCCGAGCAGGTGGCAGACGCCCTGGTGGCGCTGCCAGACGCCGTAGACGCCCATGAGGGCGGATCCCACGAGGATCGGATGCTGGGCGTCGGCCTCGCGGGCGTGCAGGATCACGTTCAAGGGGCCGGTTTCGTCCTCGAGCGTGATGAAGACGGTGCCGCGGGCGGTGCGCGGCCGCTGGCGCGCGGTCACCAGGCCGCAGGCGCGCGCCAGGCGCCGGTCGGGATAGTCCTGGACCAGTTCGGCGGCGGGGCGGAAGCCGCGCCTGGCCAGCTCGTCGCGCAGCAGGGCCAGGGGGTGGCGCCCCAGCGTCAGCCCCAATGCGGCATAGTCGGCCCACAGGTTCTCGCCTTCGCTGGGCGGCGGCAGGACGGGCGGAGGACCCTCGGCGATTTCCGCCCGCCGCAGCAGGCCGGGAGGCCGCCGCAGGGTCGCCTGCCAGTGGCCCTGGCGCCGGTGCGCGGCCAGCCCCGCGAACGCGTCCGCCGCGGCCAGCGCGCGCATGTCGCGCGCCTCGAGGCCGGCCCGGACGGCCAGGTCCTGGACGCTCGTGAAAGGCGCCGCGCGCCGGCAGGCAACGATGGCCTCCATCGCCTCCCGCGACAGCCCCCCCACCAGCGACAGCCCCAGCCGCACGGCGGGGGGGCCATTTCCCTCCGCCGGGCCGCCCCCAGGAGGGGAAGCGCCCCCTTGGGGGGCAGCAAGCCGCAGGCGCGGCGTGGGGGCATCATTTCCCTCCGCCGGGCCGCCCCCAGGAGGGGAAGCGCCCCCTTGGGGGGCAGCAAGCCGCAGGCGCGGCGTGGGGGCATCATTCTCCTCCGCCGGGCCGCCCCCAGGAGGGGAAGCGCCCCCTTGGGGGGCAGCAAGCCGCAGGCGCAGCGTGGGGGCGTCATTCCCCGCGGCTTCCAACGTGGCGCCGATCCCGCTGCGGTTCACATCGACGGGCAGGACGCGGACGCCGTGCCGGCGCGCGTCCTGGACGAGCTGGTCGGGGCTGTAGAAGCCCATGGGCTGGGCGTTGAGCAGGGCGGCCAGGAAGGCCTGCGGTTCGTGGCGCTTGAGCCAGGCGCTGATCCAGGCAAGCCGGGCGAATCCCGCCGCGTGGCTCTCGGGAAAGCCGTATTCGCCGAAGCCCTCGAGCTGCCGGATCAGGCCTTCGGCAAAGTCGGGCAGATAGCCGTTCCGGGCCATGCCCTCGCGCAGGCGCTCGTGGAAGGCCGCGATCTCGCCGCTGCGGCGCCAGGCCGCCATGGCGCGGCGCAACTGGTCGGCTTCGCCGGCCGAAAAGCCCGCCGCGACCATGGCCAGGCGCATGGCCTGCTCCTGGAAGATCGGAATGCCCAGCGTGCGCTCCAGGACCTGCCGGATCGCGGGCGAAGGGTAGTCCTCGGTCTCCAGCCCCTGGCGGCGGCGCAGGTAGGGATGGACCATGCCGCCCTGCATGGGGCCGGGCCGCACGATGGCCACCTGGATCACCAGGTCGTAGAAGCATTTGGGGCGCAGGCGCGGCAGCATGCTCATCTGGGCGCGGGATTCGATCTGGAACACCCCGATCGTGTCGGCCTTCTGGATCATGTCGAAGGTGCCGGGATCGTCCGCCGGCACCTCGTCCAGCGTCCAGGGCCGGCCGCGGCGCCGGGCGACCAGTTCCGCGCATTCGCGCAAGGCGCTGAGCATGCCCAGCGCGAGGATGTCGACCTTGAGCAGGCCCATGGTGTCGAGATCGTCCTTGTCCCATTGGATGACGCTGCGCCCGGGCATGGCGGCGTTTTCCAGGGGCACCAGCTCGTCGAGCCGCTGGCGGGCGATCACGAAACCGCCGGGATGCTGCGACAGGTGGCGCGGAAAGCCGGCCAGCTCGGCCGCCAGCGAGGCCCAGAGCGGACCCTGCTCGGGACACAGCGTCTCGAGCGTGCTGCGCATGATGGCCGGGTCGTGGACGTGGCGCAGGCGCCGGGCGGCGTCCTCGATGAGGGCCGGGTCGATCCCCAGGGCTTTGCCGGTGTCCCGCAGGGCGCTGCGGCGCCGGTAGGTGATGACCACGGCGGCCAGGGCGGCGTGGGTGCGCCCGTAGCGGGCGTAGACATATTGGATAACCTCCTCGCGGCGGTGATGCTCGAAATCCACGTCGATGTCGGGCGGCTCGCCGCGCTCGCGGCTGATGAAGCGGGCAAAGAGCAGTCCGCCGGCGATGGGATCGATCTCGGTGATGCCCAGGCAATAGCAGATCATGGAGTTGGCCGCCGAGCCCCGGCCCTGGCACAGGATGCCCTTGCCGCGGGCGTGGCGGACCAGGTCGTGGACCGTCAGGAAATAGGCCTCGTAGCCCAGCTCGCGGACCAGCGCGAGCTCGTCCTCGAGCTGGCGCCGCGCGGCGGGCGTCATGCCCCCGGGGTAGCGCCGGGCCGCGCCCGCCAGGCATTCGTTGCGTAGATGGCGCGCCGCCGTGGTCCCCGGCGGCACGCTGGCCTCGGGAT
>Ga0180216_1002923_pt1 | contig 13864 bp, 12 predicted proteins | sample eDN3rd37CBELigMG_FD_128879 | JGI IMG/M metagenome (GOLD analysis project Ga0180216, IMG submission 128879) | Enriched Miracle-Growth compost microbial communities from Emeryville, California, USA - eDNA 3rd pass 37_C BE-Lig MG (version 2)... ... | reverse complement strand
GGCTACCACATCGATCCTGTCGACATCAGAGGCGGGCGCCCGCCCGTAACGTGAGGTCTAGGCTTTTCCCGGGGTGGGCCGCAAGCCGTCTCAAGACCCCTAATGATCCGTAAAAGGTTGGGCGGCTCGGCGCCGACCACAAGCGCGCGGCGGCTCGCATTTCGGTGCGGCGCCGCCCTCCTCCGGGGCGGGCGAGGGCCCGGCCGCCGGCTCGGAGCCGTGCTTCGGGGCTCGGGCATGGGGACCGGGTCCAATTCGTTTGACAGATCGGCGGCGGAGGCGGTAGATCCCCCGCCGCCCGTTGGGTCGACGGCCATATGCCGGGGAGTGGCTCAGCCTGGTAGAGCACCTCGTTCGGGACGAGGGGGTCGCAGGTTCAAATCCTGTCTCCCCGACCAGCAAAACACCCCGTAAGACATCGTGCTTACGGGGTGTTTCGTCTCCGCACAAGCGGCGCAGTGGGCGACATGTCCGTCCTCTTTCCCACCATCTCGTTGCTCGTCCTCTCGAACGTCTTCATGACGTTCGCCTGGTACGCGCACCTGCGCAATCTCTCGGACCGGGCCTGGTACGTGGCGGCCCTGGCGAGCTGGGGCCTGGCGCTCTTCGAATACCTGCTGCAGGTGCCGGCCAATCGCATCGGCTTCACCGCGCTCAGCCTGCCGCAGCTCAAGATCCTGCAGGAAGTCGTCACGCTGGCCGTCTTCATCCCCTTCGCCGTCCTCTACATGCGCCAGCCGATCACGCTGAACTTCCTCTGGGCGGCGCTCTGCATGGTGGGGGCCGTCTACTTCGTCTTCCGCGGATGACGACCGGAGGCGGGTGCGTCGTGTTCGTTCGTCGTCATTCGATGTAAGCAATTTTTCCGTCCGTCTTCGGTGGACGCGGCCGCACGCCGGTCCAGGTTGCCTCGATTCCGCCGCTCCCCACGAAGGTTGTCGGCTCCGCTCCTCCTTCCCGGTGCCCGGCCGAGGGATACGTCGCGCGGGGGCGTGATAGGATCGGTGCGGGCCCACGAAGGGGGTGTCGGATGACGAACGATGTCTTGCGACGGGCGGCGGCAGGGCTGGCCGCGTGCGCGATCGGATTGTTTCTCGCTTGCGGGGAGGAGGAGCGGAAGCCGGAGCCCGAGGGGCCCGACGAGGAGCAGCCCGAAGAGAACCGCCCACCCGTGCTGGAGGTGACGCCGAAATCGGTGATCGTGGCGGCGGGCTACGCGATGGAGCCGATCCTCATCTCGGCGTCGGACCCGGACGGAGAGACCGTCAACGTCACCGTGAGCGGCGCGCCCGAGGGTGCGGTCCTGGTTCCCCAGGAGAAGCCGGGCGATCCCCTCCGCGTGGAGTGGACGGTGCCGGCGGACGAGCTTCCCGGCGAGTTTTCGATGGAGGTGACGGCCAGCGACGGCAAGGACTCGGTCAGCGAGGAGGTCGTCGTCACGATCGTGCCGAACCACCCGCCCGCCTTCGATCCGATACCCGACCAGAGCGTGGGGATCGACGAGCCGCTGGAGTTCGCGGTGAAGGCGACGGATCCCGAGGGCGGCGAGGTACGGATCTCCATGACCACGGACCTCGAGGGCGCCAAGTTCGACGAGGAGACGGGCGTCTTCCGGCTGGAGGCGAACCGGAATCCCGAGGGCACCTATCACGTGACCTTCGAGGCCCGCGACCCCGCGGAAGCAACGGCCGAACTCGAGGTCGGCATCGAGATCGGCTCCGACCCCTGAGGGCGCGGATCAGCCGAGCTCGAGTTCGATGAGGCGCCGCCACCGGGCGGCGATCTCCACGGTCTTGGGGCCGGGCTGGCCGTTGCCGATCCGCTTCCCGTCCACCCGGATCAGGGGGACGATCCCGCGGATGGAGCTCGTGAGGAAGGCCTCGTCGGCCCCGAAGAGGTCCTCCGGCCGGAGCACCGTCTGCTCCGCGGTCGGTTCGAACTCCAGGACGATCTGGCGCGTGATGCCGGCGAGGATGCCGCAGCCGAGGGGAGGCGTGCGGATCCGACCGTCCTTCACGAGGAAGAGGTTGCTGGCCGCCGCCTCGGAGAGGTGTCCCTCCGTGTCGAGGAAGATGGCCTCGTCGTCGCCCGCGTCGCGCGCCTCGAAGAGGCCGACGATGCCCTCGGCGTAGCCGAGCAGTTTGTGCCCGGCCCCCGCCGCCTTGTCGTTGCGACGGCCCGTGACGATGCGCGCGGTGAGGTATTGCGGGGCCGGGGGGATGGGCCCCTGGACGATGACCACCGTCGGCGGCGCCGTCACCACGGGGAGGAGGCCGAGGGGCGCCGGCCCCCGGGTCACCGTCAGGCGCATCATGCGCTCGCCGGGCCCCTTCGCCGCCTCGACGATGCGCTCCAGGAGGTCGGGCGGGGTGGTGATGCGCAGGAAGTCGAGCGCCTTCTGCAGCCGGACCAGGTGGTGGGTCAGGCGAAAGACCTTGCCGTCCTTGCAGCGCATCGTCTCGAAGGCGCCATCCCCGAGCAGAAAGCCGCGATCGTTGGGCTGGATCACCCCCGCCCCCCGGCCGCCTGGAGGAGCGCTCGCGCCTTGTGCATGGTTTCCTCCCATTCCCTCACGGGATCGGAGCCCGCCACGATCCCGCCTCCGGCGGAGAAGCTCAGAATCCCGTCCTCGATCTGGAAGGTACGGATGAGCACGTTGCTGTCGAAGTCCCCTCCGTGACTCCACCACGCCACGCTGCCGCAATAGGCCCTCCGAGGCCCTCCCTCGAGCTCCGCGATGATCTCCATCGAGCGCCTCTTCGGCTTCCCGGTGATCGAGGCGCCGGGGAAGAGGTGGGTCAGGAGGTCCAAGGGGTCGCGGCCGGGGGCGAGCTCGCCCTCGATCTCGGAGACCAGGTGCTGCACCGTCGGATGCTTCTCGAGCCGGCAGAAGGCCGCGAGCTCCACGCGCCGGCAGACGGGCGCGAGCTCGTCGAGGAGGAGTTCGGCGATCATCCGGTTCTCCCGCCGGTCCTTCTCGTTGGCCGAGAGCTCGTCCGCGATGCGGCGGTCTTCCTCCTCGTCCTGCCCGCGGGGGCGCGTGCCCTTGATCGGGCAGGTCCGCACGCGGCCGTCGCGCAGTTCGACGAAGCGTTCGGGCGAGGCGCTCACCAGGGTGCGGGTCGCGCTCTCGAGGTAGACGGCGAAGGGCGCGGGATTGATCGAGCGGAGGCGGAGGTAGAGCGCCCAGGGGTCTTCCGCGAGCGGCGCGGAAAAGCATTGCGAGAGGTTGACCTGCTCCACCTCCCCGGCCCGGATGCGGTCCAGCACCTCCGCCACGGCCCGCCGGTACGCCTCCGGCGAGAAATCGGAGACGAGGTCGACGCGGGGCGGCGGAGGCGGCGCCGGTACGGAGTCGGCGCGGCGCAGTCGGGCCAGGATCTCCTCGGCGCGGGTCCGCGCGCGGAGATCGCGGGCGGCGCCGGCCTCGGGACGTCCGGTGGAGACCAGCCACGCCCGGTTCCGTTCGTGGTCCCAGGCGACCACCCAGTCGTAGAGGCCGAAACGGAACGCGTCCCCACCGGCGGCGGGGGAGTTCCACTCGTAGTCGATCCAGCCGGCCGCGCCTCCCTGGAAGGGAGGGAGATCCGGCCTGGCCGGGAGGGCCTCGCGCGAGAGCCGTTCCCGGAGGCGCTGGGGGTCGCGAACCACCTCCCACGGATCCGCCGAGAGATAGGAGTGCCGCCCGCCGCGAGCGCTGTCGAGGAGGAGGAGATCCGGGAGCCCGCGCAGGCTCTCGCAGGCCGCCAGGGGGTGGGGAGGAGGGGAAAGTTCGATCACGAAGGCCATGGGGGATCCGTCGACGGGCGTTTGGCGGTAGCCTACTGGTGATACCGCTTGCAGGGGAGGCTTTCGTGAGGCGCCACGCATGTATCGCGGTCCTGGCCATCGCCTGGGCGTGCTCGGGCGAGGGAGGGGAGCGTTGCGACGAGGGGCTGGCCTGGGACGATTTCGGCGAGCGCTGCCGCGAGGTCCTTCCCGATCGCTCCGGTCCCGGCAGCCGGTGGGCTCCCGGAGTGCGGGCCTTTCGGGAGGCCACCTCGGAGTGGGGGCTGGATGCGCTCGGGGTCGAGGGCGTACGGCTCTCCGTGGCGGACGTGGACGACGACGGTTGGCCGGACCTCTCCGTGCGCAGGGCCGGCACCCACCGGGACGATTTCCGTCCCGGCGGGACGCGGGCGAGCTGGCTTCTGCGGAACGACGGAGGCCGGGGCTTCGAGGACGTCACCCGCTCCTCGGGATTCGTCACGCCGCGCGACGGCGACCCCGACCTCGGCCGACCGGTGGAGGTGGTCGTCTTCGCCGACGTGAACGGCGACGGCGCGGTGGATGCGTTCACCGGCGTGAGCACGCTGCAGTCGGATGGGCACACCTCGGAGCTCGTGCTCAACGACGGGAAGGGGAACTTCGTCCTGGGGCCCGCCTCCTTCGCCGCGCGTCGCCCGGACGTGAAGGTGAACCTCGGCGCCGCCATCTTCCTGGACGCCAACCTCGACGGATGGATCGACCTCTTCGTCGGCTACGGCACCGGCCCGGGCGGCGGCCCGGAGCAGGACCGGCTCTTCCTCAACGGAGGCGATTTGCAGTTTCGCGACGTGACGGAGCGCGCGGGCCTCACCACTTCGCCCTGGGTCTCGATGGACGATCTGGACGCCGCGCTCGCGCATTCGAACGCCTGGGGGGCGGTCGCCTGCGATCTGAACGGGGACGGCCATCCGGAGATCCTGGTCTCCTCCTACGGGAGGGCGCCGAACCACCTCTGGCTCTCCACGGGCCCCGGCCGCTACGAGAACCACTCGGTGGCTTCGGGCTACGCCTTCGACGATCGGATGGATTGGCGGGACAACGAATCCGCCCGCTGCCACTGCAAGCTCTTCCCGGAGGACGAGGGCTGCCAGGGCGTGCCGCCGCCGGAGCGGGTCGTCTGCGAGACGCCGGACGACGTCTTGCGCTGGAACCACCCGCAGGATCGGCGGCCCTTCCGCCTGGGTGGAAATTCGGCCACCACCGTCTGCTTCGACCTGAACGGCGACGGCCACCCGGACCTCCTGACGACGGAGATCGTCCACTGGGACGTGGGAAGCTCGAGCGATCCCAGCGAGATCCTCCTCCATCGGGGCGACGATCCGCCCACCTTCGATCGGCCGGGCAACGAGAGGACCGGCCTCGCCCGCGCCCGGGATCGGGTGGACTGGAACGACGGTGACATGACGGCGGCGGTCTTCGATTTCGACAACGACGGCCGCCCCGATCTCTACATCGGCTCCTCGGACTATCCGGGGACGAGGGGGCACCTCTTCTGGCAAGCGGAGGACGGCACCTTCGTACCGGTGCCGATCGACCTGGGGATCGACCACCGCTCGAGCCACGGCATCGCGGTGGCCGATTTCGACCGCGACGGCGATCTGGACGTGGTCCTCGGCCACTCCCGGGTCCGTTGCCAGGACCAGTGCTACGAAACGGGAGTCGTCCGCTTCTTCGAGAACGTGCTGGGCGAGCAGGGGAATTGGCTCCAGCTCGATCTGCGGGGAGGCGCGAATGCGAATCGGATGGCCATCGGCGCGAGGGTGGAGGTGGAGTTCGGCGATCGCGTCCAGGTGCAGGAGGTGGGAGGGGGCCACGGGCACTACGGCATCCAGCACGAGCACGCCCTCCACTTCGGCCTCGGAACCGCCCGCCTTGCGCGCGTGACCATCCACTGGCCCGACGCGGCGCGGAGCGTCGGCCGCTACACGCTGCAGGCGGGATACCGATATCGGATCGAACAGGGCAAAGCGCCGCGCCCGCTCGTCCCCTGACGCCACCGGTGTTAGATTCCTCTTTGGACCCGGAAAAACCATCTTTCCTCGCACTTCGCGTTAAAGGTATCTCCCCTGATAGATTCCTCTCGATTCCAGACGGAGGGAAATTTGGCAAATCCCGGCCACCTTCAACCTTCGGCCGATCCGGCGGGGAGCGAGCGGACCGCGACGGCGAAGGGCATGCTCGACGTGGCGAGGATCGCCCGGGAGGCCATCCGCGAAGTCGATCTCGAACGGGTCCTCCGCAGCATCACGGAGCAGGGCGTCGCCCTGGGGGCGATCTCCTCGGCGCTCTTCCGCTACGACGAAGAGCGCAACTGCCTCCGCCGCGAGGCGGCCTGGATGATGCCCGAGGGCCTGGCGGAAACGACCGAGACCCTCCCGATCGACGCCCCCAACCTCCTCGTCGTTCGCGCCATCCGCAGTGGAATGGTCCAGGTGGTGGAGGACGTGGCGGAGGTCGAGCCCGAGCTCGCGCTGGCACGCCGGTGGATGGAGGGCGTGGGCGGCAGGAGCATGGTCGTCATCCCCCTCATTTTCCGGGACACCACGATCGGCGTGCTCGCCTGGATTTTCGCGAACCCGCAGCGGCTTTCCGACCGTGAGCGCGAGGCCTACCGCAGCCTGGGCGAGTTCTTCGCCCTCGCCATCCTCAACGCCCAGGCCCGCGAGCAGCTCCTCCGCGAGATCGAGACCCGCAAGCGGGCGGAGAGGGAGAGGGAGCGGCTCCTGGCCATGGTGGAGAAGGAGCGGGTCTGGCTGCGCTTCATGATCGAGCGCTCGCCCGTGGCGGTGGTGATGATGCGGCCGGGCGGCCAGGTCCTCTCCAACGCGGAGGCCGAGAGGCTCCTCGGTCGGCCGATCGATCCCCATGGGGGGCTCGAGCAATTCGCGGGGATGGTCCGGCTGCCCAACGGCAGGATCCTCGGCAAGGGGCGCGAACTCGGCTGGGAGCTCGCCACGGGGCCGCTCTTCGTGAACTCCGAGGCCACGATCCTGCGGGACGACGGGGAGGAGATCCCCGTCTTCGGCACCCTCGGCTACGTGCACGACGACCGCGGGAGGCTGGTGGGCGGCGTGGGGATCCTGCAGGACATGCGGCCGATCAAGGAGCTCGAGCGATTGCGCCAGGAGTGGACCTCCGTGGTCGCCCACGATCTCCGGCAGCCCGCCACCGTGATCCACACCTACGCCTCCCTGCTCGCCCGGGGCGATCTGGACGAGAAGTCCCGCGATCGCGTGCAACACATCCTCTCGAGCACCCGCCAGCTCGAGAGGATGATCACGGATCTGCTGGACGCTTCGCTCCTGGAGGCCCGGCACCTGAAGCTGGAGTGCAGGCCCACCTTCCTGGACAGGCTCTGCGAGACGCTGACGGAGAAGCTGGCCGAAGAGGTGCACGACCGGGAGATGCGGCTGCGCGTGGAAGGGGAGCCCTTCCCGGTGGAGGTCGACGCCTCGCGGATCGAGCAGCTCGCGACGAATCTGCTCAGCAACGCGATCAAGTACGGCTATCCGGACTCCCCCATCGAAATCCGCCTGGCCTACGCGGACGATCACGTGGAGCTGAGCTTCACGAACCACGGGGAGGGGATCCCGCCGCAACAGATCCCCACCCTCTTCGACCGATTCAGCGGGGGCACGCGCGCTCGGGGCAGTGTGGGCCTCGGGCTCTACATCGCCCGGGGAATCGCCGAGGCCCACGGCGGGAAGATCTGGGTGAAGAGCACCCCGCGGCAGACGACCACCTTCTACGTGCGCCTCCCGAAATTCCACCGCGAGGGGTGCTAGCCCTCCCGGGCCTCAGCGCCGGTCGATCGTGGTGTAGCTGCGCGGCGGCTCGCCCAGGTAGATCTGGCTCGGCCGGAAGATGCGGTTGTTCTCCAGTTGCTCGAGCCAGTGCGCCAGCCAGCCCGAGACGCGGGCGATCGCGAAGACCGGCGTGAAGAGATCGGTGGGGATCCCGAGCTTCTGGTAGACGAGGCCCGAGTAGAAGTCCACGTTCGGGTAGATGCCCTTTTCCCCGACGCGCTTCTCCATCTCCTTCTCGAGCTTGACGGCGATGTCGTAGAGCGGCGTGGAGCCGTAGCGCGCGAAGAGCTGCTCGGCGAGCTTCTGGAGGATCTTCGCCCGGGGGTCCTTCACCTTGTACTCGCGGTGACCGAATCCGGGGATCTTGCGCTTCGCGGCCATGGCCTTGTCGAGCCAGGGGACCACGTTCTCGACCGAGCCGATCTCCTCGAGCATCTCCAGCACGTTCTCGTTGGCGCCGCCGTGCAGCGGCCCGGAGAGCGTCCCCACCGCGGCGGCGACCACGGCGTAGGAGTCCGCCAGGGCGGAGCCGGTCACGCGCGCCGAGAAGGTGGAGGCATTCATGGAGTGCTCGGCGTGGAGGACGAGGCAGGTGTCCAGGATCTTCGCGTGGAAGGGATCCGGCTCCTTCTCGTTGAGCATGTAGAGGAAGTTCGCCGCGTGGCCGAGCGCATCGTTGGGGAGGACGTCGCGATCGCCCCGCCGCATCCGGTGGAAGGCCGCCACGATGGTGGGGAGCTTGGCGATCAGGCGGACGCAAGCGCCGTAGCGCTCCTGGGCGTCCATGACGTTGATGTGGGGGTAGAACATCCCCAAAGCCCCCACGGCGGCGGCGAGCGCATCCATCGGATGGCCCGTCTCCGGGAGGGTCTTCATCAGATCGATCAGCTTGTACTTGAGGCGGCGATGGTGGACCAGGTCGTGGGTGAAGGAGTCGAGCTGCTCCTTGGTGGGAAGCTGCCCGAAGAGGAGCATGTAGCTGGTCTCCTCGAAGGTGCTCTTCTCGGCCAGCTCCTCGATCGGGTAGCCTCGGTAGAACAGGATCCCCCGCTGCCCGTCGATGTCACAGATCCTCGACTCGGCGGCGGGTACGCCGGCAAGTCCGGGAACGTAGGGGATCGAATCGCTGCTTCGGTCCATTGGGCCTCCTCCTCAGTTCGCTGCGGCTATTTCCGGGCGGCAAAATCGCTTGCCGAACGCGCGGTCGGGTTCTATCACCCAACGTTGTTCGGCGGAACGCCTTCCTTTCGGATCCCACGAGCCCATGCCGCAATCCCTTTCCCGTGTCTCGGTCGGCCCCGATCGCCCCGTCGTCGAGCTGCGGGGGCTCTCCAAGCGGTACGGCGATCTCCAGGCCCTCCACGACGTCTCCCTGGAGATTCGGCCGGGCGAGATCTTCGGACTGCTCGGACCGAACGGCGCGGGAAAGAGCACGCTCATCGGATGCATCACGGGTCTCGTGGTTCCCACCTCTGGCTCGGCCTCGGTCCTGGGTTGGGACGTGGGGCGCGAGTATGACAAGACGCGTCAGGTTGTAGGGCTCGTGCCGCAGGAGGTCAACTACGACCCGTTCTTCACGGTCGAAGAGACCCTCCGCTATCAGGCCGGCTATTTCGGCGTCCGCCTCGAGGAGGAGAAGCTCGTCGAGATCCTCCGGGCCCTGGACCTCCTGTCCAAGCGCAAGGCCGGCACCCGCACGCTCTCCGGCGGGATGAAGAGGAGGCTCCTCATCGCCAAGGCCCTCGTCCACGATCCCAAGGTCCTCTTCCTGGACGAGCCCACGGCGGGCGTCGACGTGGAGCTGCGGCGGGACCTCTGGGCCTACGTGGAGCGACTGCGGCAGCGGGGGACGACGATCGTTTTGACCACCCACTACCTGGAGGAGGCGGAGGCGCTCTCGGACCGCATCGGCCTCATCGACCAGGGGAGGCTCCTCCTGGTCGAGGAGAAGGAGACGCTGCTCTCCACGCTGGGCCGGAAGACCCTCGTCCTCCACCTGGCCGAGCGCATCGAGGTCCTGCCGTCGGGGCTCGTCGCCGCCGGCGCCGAGATCGTCGACGACGGATGGGAGATCCGCATCCGGCGCCCGGCGGGGGAGGAATTCGGGCCCCTGCTCTCCGCAGCCGCCAACGCGGGGCTGGCGATCCGCGACGTGGACACGCGCCGGTCGACGCTCGAGGAGATCTACGTGGAGCTCTTGGAGAAACGATGATTCGCTACGGCGCGCGGACCCTCTTTCGCAAGGAGGTGCGGCGCTTCCTGCGCGTCTTCGGCCAGACCCTCTTGACGCCGGTTGTCACCACCGCCCTCTACCTGGTGGTCTTCGGCTGGGCGCTCGGGGGCCGGCTCCGGGTGATGGACGGCGTCCCCTATCTCGCTTTCATCACGCCGGGGCTGGTGATGCTCGCCGTCATCACCAACGCCTTCGCCAACGCCTCCTCCTCCATGTTCATGTCCAAGCTCCAGGGCACGGTGGTGGACCTCTTGGTCTCCCCGCTCCGCCACGGCGAGATCGTCTTCGCCATGGTGGGGGCCTCCACCCTGCGGGCGCTCCTGGTGGGGGCGGCGACCTGGGCGGTCGCCCTCCTCTTCCTGGGCGGGGTCTCCGTGGCGCACCCCCTGCTCGCGATCGCCTTCCCCCTCCTCACGGCGATCGGCATGGGCGCCGTCGGCCTGCTCACCGGCGTGTGGGCGGAGAAGTTCGAGCACGTCAACCTCGTGCCCACCTTCGTCATCACGCCGCTCACCTTCCTGGGCGGTGTCTTCTACGACGTGGGGCAGCTCCCCGGCGTCTTCTCCGCCTTCTCGCGGCTGAACCCGATCCTCTACGTGGTCGAGGGGATGCGCCACGCGCTCCTGGGGGTCTCGTCCGTCTCGCCGGCCCTCGCCCTCCTCGGGCTGGCGGTCTTCGACCTGGTGACGGTCGGGGCCTGCATCGGTGTCTTCCGATCGGGATGGAAGCTCCGGAGCTGAATCCCGAGCGATGATTCCGTCGCGGGCGGAGGGTCCATCCTGCAGAAACTTTCCGCTCTGGCTCCGAGACGAGCGCCTTCGGGCCCTCGTCCCCCTCCGCGCGCCGAAGGGGGGGGAGCGCCCGGGCCCCGGAGGCCGACGCCCCTAGTAGGTGACGTCGAGCTCCTCCGTGGTCCAGGTGATCGAATCGCTCGGCGACGAGGGCGCCGGCGCCTCGGCCGGCCGGCGCTTCGTCGGCCCGCCGAGCGCGAGGAGGATGCGGTTCCAGGCGTGGGCGAGCTCGACGGCGTAGGTCAGGTCCACGAGCTCGCGCTCGGTGAAGGTCGAGCGGGCCCGCTCGAAGGCATCCTTCGGGACCGGGCCCGGCTCCCTCGCCAGCGCCTCCGCCCATTCGAGGGCCGCGCGCTCCCGTTCCGAGAAGGAACTCGAGTTCCGCCAGTCGGCGAGCGCCTCGATCCGCTCGGAATCCCCACCGCCGTTCACGAAGTTCTTCGCCCAGATTTCGTGGGTGTAGTCGCAGCCGTCGAGTTGGGCCATGCGCAGGCGCACCAGGTGGACGAGCGAGCGGTCGGTCCCCGCCTCTCCCAGATAGCGATCGAAGGCCATGATCCCCCGATAGGGCTCCGGCGCCACCTTGGCGATGTCGATCCGTTGCTCCATTCCACTCCCTCCCGGAGGGAGGGTGAGGGCGTCGGCTCGTGCCGGCAACCGCGGGGCGTGCGCCCGCTCGCTATTCGGCGAGCCCGCAATCCCGCTTGCCCTGGGCGGTGCGGAGGCGGGCGCAGTCGCAGGTCCGGAGGAGCCGTTCGCACCGCTCCTCGTCGGCGTCCGAGGGAGGATGGCGGGAGCGCTGCTGCTCCGCGCGGTTCTCGCAGGCGTTGCGCTCGGAGACGGTCGGCTCGCAGGCGCAGCGGCGCTCGGCGAGCTCCTCGCAAGGGGTGGCACAGGCCGACGCGAGGAGGAGCGAGAGGAGGACCGTGAGGATCGCGAGCCCGGGGCGCAGCATGCGCGCAGCCTACCCGCGCGGCGGGGGCGGCGCAATCCCGAGTCCTCTGCCGGAACCGATGCCTCAGGCGCTTCGCATCCCGGGTGCCATTTGCGTCGCGGGGAAGCCTTTCGTATGCTGGCCGAGACACGTTTTTCGACAAAACCGCAAGGGGAAGCACGGATGCGGTGGCGCGAGGGAGGGGTCGTGGCGATCCGCAATTCAATCCTTGTGCTCTCGCTCGGTCTTCTCGCCGCCTGCGGTTCGAGCGGGGTACGGACGTCCCCGGACGACGAGGGAGCCGGCGGCATGGGCGGCGGCTCGCCCTACGTACGACCCACCTGCGACGACGGCGAAAAGAACGGCGACGAGACGGACGTCGACTGCGGCGGTCCCTGCGGCGCCTGCGAGGAGGGCCGGGCCTGCGACACGGACTCCGACTGCACGACCTCGAGCTGCGTCGAGGGCGTCTGCGCGGCGCCCCGCTGCGACGACGGCCGGGAGAACGGCGACGAAACGGACGTGGACTGCGGCGGCGGCACCTGTCCCCGGTGCCCGGTCGGGAAGATGTGCCGCAGCACCGGGGACTGCGAGACCAACACCTGCATGAGCGGGATCTGCGAGGAGCCGAGCAGCTGCCTCACCGGCGTGATGGCCACGCACTGGCTCCTCGTCGGGGCTGGCCTCCTGGTGATGCGCAGTCGACGACAATCGTGAAGCGTTGGCGTCGGACCACCGATTCGTAGTATGGATCGGTGGTCCCCAACGCGACATGGGTTCTCGCCCTCACGGAGGCGAATGAATGATGGATTGTCGGAGGTTCCTGACGCTCCCCTCCTTCTCGTCCCTCGATCCACTGATATGTTGTCAAGGGAACCGATTTTCGGAGGCTAGGGGGGCCGGCGGGGCATTCGTCCCCGGCCGCCTCGGGGCGTAGCGATCGGTCTCGGCCTCGTGCAATCGAGGGGCGGGTGATGTATCATCGCCCGGCCTTCACATCCGACAGCAGAAACTCTGAAGACGCGTGCGCAGCATCCGGGTTTTCCCACCAGGCGTCGTCAGGAGGGATGATGCGATTCTTTGCATTTTTCGGACTCGTGGTTTTTTGCGTGGCCCTCGGCCTGGCCTGCGACACCGACGACCCCGTCACGGATGCACCGTCGGGCACGGGTGGGGCTGGAGGCACGATCGTCCCACCGCCCTCCTGCGACGACGGCGAGAGGAACGGGGACGAATCGGACGTCGACTGCGGAGGGGAATGTCGTTCCTGCGTCGTGGGGCAGCATTGTCGGCTCCACTCCGACTGTGAAACCGAGAACTGCCTCGACGGCGTCTGCGCCGAGCCGACCTGCGACGACGGGAGCAAGAACCAGGGCGAGACGGACGTGGACTGCGGGGGGCCCTGCCCGGCCTGCGAGGACGGTCGCACCTGCCTCTCCGAGGCGGATTGCGCGAGCCGGCGGTGCGTCGGCGGCACGTGCCTCCCCGCGACCTGCGAGGATCGGGTGCAGAACGGAAGCGAGTCGGACATCGACTGCGGCGGAGACTGCGCCCCCTGCCACGCCGGTTTCGCCTGCACCACGGCGGCCGACTGCCGGAGCGGAATCTGCCACGACGGGATCTGTCAGGACCCCACCTGCTCGGACGGCGTGAAGAACGGCGACGAGTCCGGCGTGGATTGCGGCGGCCGCTGCGCACCGTGCGCCGATGGCGAGGGCTGTCGCTTCGCCGACGAGTGCCAGAGCGGGGTCTGCGCCCGCGGCGTCTGCCAGGCTCCGAGCTGCTTCGATCTGGTACGGAACGGCGACGAGACGGACCCCGACTGCGGGGGTTCCTGCCCGAGCTGCCCGCTCTGGTCGGCTTGCTCGGTGGACCAGGACTGCGCCACGAACACCTGCGTGGGCGGCCGCTGCGTGGATCCCTCCTGCACGGATGGACTCCAAAACAACGACGAGACGGACGTGGACTGCGGCGGATCGTGCGCGGCCTGCCAGCCGGGCAAGATCTGCCTGACGGGAAGCGACTGCTGGAGCGGGATCTGCGAGGACGGCGTCTGCACCACGCCGACCTGCGACGACCTGGTGATGAACAACACCGAGACGGACGTGGACTGCGGCGGCCCCCTCTGCGCTCGCTGCGCCCCTGGCCGAAGCTGCAAGGTCGACTCCGACTGCCAGAACGATTTCTGCAACCAGGGCCAGTGCTTCATCCCCAACTGCACCGACGGCTTCCACAACCAGGACGAGACGGACATCGACTGCGGCGGGTCCATCTGCGGACCCTGCGCCACGGG
>Ga0180216_1002922_pt1 | contig 13865 bp, 11 predicted proteins | sample eDN3rd37CBELigMG_FD_128879 | JGI IMG/M metagenome (GOLD analysis project Ga0180216, IMG submission 128879) | Enriched Miracle-Growth compost microbial communities from Emeryville, California, USA - eDNA 3rd pass 37_C BE-Lig MG (version 2)... ... | reverse complement strand
AGGACCGGAAGACGTCGATCTTCAGGTCGTTCGGGTCGATGTGGATCTCCTCGGGCTCGTCGACCTCGGGGAAGACGAGGACACCGGTCGTGGAGGTGTGGATCCGCCCCTGCGACTCGGTGGCGGGGACGCGCTGGACGCGGTGCACGCCGCCCTCGTACTTGAGGTGCGCCCACACCCCCTGCGCGGGGTCGGTGGAGTTCCCCTTGATGGCGACCTGGACGTCCTTGTAGCCGCCGAGATCCGACTCGTTGCGCTCGAGAAGCTCGGTCTTCCACCCCATCGAGGCGGCGTACTGCAGGTACATGCGCAGCAGGTCCGCGGCGAACAGCGCCGACTCGGCGCCGCCCTCCCCCTGCTTGATCTCCATGATGACGTCGCGCGCGTCGTCGGGGTCGCGCGGGATGAGGAGGCGGCGCAGCCGCTCCTGCGTCTGGGCGACCTGCTCCTCGAGCCCGGGGATCTCCTCCGCGAACGCGGCGTCCTCCTTCGCGAGCTCGCGCGCCGCGGCGAGGTCGTCCGTCGCCGCGACCCATGCGTCATGGGCCGCGACGATCTTGGACAGCTCGGCGTAGCGCCGGTTGACGCGCTTGGCCCGCGCGGCGTCGGCGTGCACGGCCGGATCGGACAGCTCGGCCTGGACGGCCTTGTGCTCCTCGATCAGCCCGCGGACGGACTCGAACATGCCGGAGTCGGACACGGCGGATCTCCCGTCGCGTCAGCGGATGCTGTTGTCGTGCCCGTGCGAGTGGCCGCCGCCGGCACCGTGGCCGCCGGTCGGCGTCGGGATCGACTTCTGCATCTGCACGAGGAACTCGACGTTCGACTGCGTCTCCTTGAGCTTGCCCAGCACAACCTCGAGGGCCTGCTGCGGGTCGAGGCCCGCGAGGGCGCGACGCAGCTTCCAGGTGATCTTGACCTCGTCGGGGCTCAGCAGCATCTCCTCGCGGCGCGTGCTGGACGCGTTGACGTCCACGGCCGGGAAGATGCGCTTGTCGGCGAGCGAGCGGTTCAGGCGCAACTCGCTGTTTCCAGTCCCCTTGAACTCCTCGAAGATCACCTCATCCATCTTGGAGCCCGTCTCGACGAGCGCCGTCGCGAGGATCGTGAGCGATCCGCCGTTCTCGATGTTGCGCGCCGCGCCGAAGAAGCGCTTGGGCGGGTACAGGGCCGACGCGTCGACGCCGCCGCTGAGCACGCGGCCCGACGTCGGGGCGGACACGTTGTAGGCGCGACCGAGGCGCGTGATCGAGTCGAGGAGCACGACGACGTCGCGACCGAGCTCGACGAGGCGCTTGGCGCGCTCGATGGCCAGCTCGGCGACCGTCGTGTGGTCCTCGGCGGGACGGTCGAAGGTCGAGGCGATGACCTCGCCCTTCACCGTGCGCTGCATGTCGGTGACCTCTTCGGGGCGCTCGTCGACGAGCACGACCATGAGGTGGACCTCGGGGTTGTTGATCGCGATGGCGTTGGCGATCTGCTGCAGCACGATCGTCTTGCCGGCCTTCGGGGGCGCGACGATGAGGCCGCGCTGGCCCTTGCCGATCGGGGCGATGAGGTCGATGATGCGCTGGGTCAGCTTCTCCGGCGCCGTCTCGAGCCGCAGGCGGTCCTGCGGGTAGAGCGGCGTGAGCTTGCCGAACTCGACGCGCGTGGCGGCGTCGTCGACCGACAGGCCGTTGATCGCGTCGACCTTGACGAGCGCGTTGTACTTCTGGCGACCGGACTGCTCGCCCTCGCGGGGCTGCTTGATCGCGCCGACGACCGCATCGCCCTTGCGCAGGTTGTACTTCTTGACCTGGCCGAGCGAGACGTACACGTCGCTCGGGCCGGGCAGGTAGCCGGTCGTGCGCACGAACGCGTAGTTGTCGAGGACGTCGAGGATGCCCGCGATCGGGATGAGGACGTCGTCCTCGCTGATCTCGGTCTCGAACTCGTCGCCCGAGGCGGCCTGGCCGCGACGCTTGTTCCGCTGACGGTTGCGTCCGCCGCCCTGCTGCTCGGGCTCGGCCTCGGCCTCGGCCGGGGCGGGCGGGTTCTGGCCGTTCTGGTTCTGGCCGTTCTGCTGGCCGCCCTGACCGCGGTCGCGGTCGCGGTTGCGGTTGCGGTTGCGGCTGCGGCTGCGGCGTCCGCCGGACTGCTGCTCGCCGTCGGCCGACTCGCCCTCGCCGCTGTCCGACTTGTCGCCCTCGCCCTTGTCGGCGTCGGCGGTGTCGGCCTCGGCGTTGTCGCCCTTCGCGTCGGCGTCGGACTTCTCAGCGTCGGCGGGCGCGGCCTCGGCGGACTTGCCGCCCTTGGCCCGCTTGCCGCGCTTGGCGGGGGCCTCCTGCGCGGCAGGGGCCTCCGGGGCCGCGGCGGCGTCCTCGGCGCTCTCAGCGGCGTCGGCGTCGGCGGCGTCCGCGGGCGCCTCGGCGGCCTCGGCGGCGGGCTCGGCGTCGGCGGTCTCGGCGGCGGCGGTCTCGGATGTCGCGGCGAGCGCGGCGAGCACCTGCTCGGCGACCGCGGCGGTCACCGCGGAGGCCGGGCTCGCGGCCGGCGAGCCGAACTCGGCGAGCTTGTCGAGCACGGTGCGCGAGTCGACACCGGCCTCGGCGGCCAGCTCGTGCACGCGGCGGCGACGGCCGGCGGTCTTGCGCGCCGGCTTCTTCGGCGCCTCGGCCGGCTCGGCGGCCGCCTCGGCGGCGGGGGCCTCGTCGGCGGGGGTGGCGTCGGCGGGCTGCGCGGCGGCGGCCTCGGCGGTCTGGTCGGCCGCAGCGTCGGCGACGGGCGACTGTGCCTCGTCGGCGGCGGCGACGACCTCTTCGCCCTCGGCGGGCGCGACGTCGGACTGGATCTCGGAGATGGACTCCACGAGTTCTCCCTTGTGAACGTGTGATCGGTGTCCTGCACGCGACGTACGACACGACGCACGTCCGACCGCGCCAGCCTTCGACGGGCCGATGGCCGGTCAGCAGGTGGGGGTCGTGCAGAATTCGCAGATTGCGACGGAGGCCAGATTCACTGCCGTGATGCGGCTACGTGGAACCCTCCGCTAGTTCCCTTACTGTACCACCCTTGACGTCGACGGCGAGCATGAGCGCCTCCCACGGGGTGTCGGTCGCCGACGCCGCCAGCTCGGCCGCCTCCAGACGTGCTCCCGGGCCGTCCGCCAGGACGAGGACGCTGGGTCCGGCGCCGGACACGACGGCCGCGAACCCCTCCGCGCGCAGGGCTCGGACGAGGGCGATCGTCTGCGGCATCGCCTCGGCGCGGTAGTCCTGGTGGAGCTTGTCCTCGGTCGCCGCGAGCAGGAGCTCGGGGCTCTGCGTGAGCGCGGCGATGAGCAGCGCCGAGCGCGACACGTTGAAGACCGCGTCCTCGCGCGGCACCTGCAGCGGCTGCAGGCTGCGGGCGAGGTGGGTCGACATCGTGAAGTCCGGGACGAACACGAGCGGGGCGACGCCCCGGTGCACGAGCAGCTTCTTGTGGGCAGGACCGGCGTCGCCCATCCACGCGATCGTCAGACCGCCGAACAGGGCGGGCGCGACATTGTCGGGGTGACCCTCGAGCTCGGTGGCCAGGCGCAGCAGGTCGTCGTCACCGAACGCGACCTCTCCCTCCAGGAGCCCCTTCGCCGCGAGCAGGCCGGACACGACGGCGGCGCCGGACGAGCCCATCCCCCGCCCGTGCGGGATGACGTTGTGCGCGTGCAGGCGGAGCCCCGGCATCCGTCGTCCCACCGACGCGTACGCGTGGGCGATCGCGCGCACCACGAGGTGGGACGCATCGCGCGGCACCTCGTCGGCGCCCTGCCCGTCGACCTCGATCTCGAGGACGTCGCCGTCGAGCGCGGTCACGGTCAGCTCGTCATAGACGGACAGTGCGAGCCCCAGGGTGTCGAAACCGGGCCCGAGGTTGGCGCTCGTGGCCGGGACCCGCACCTGGACCGTGCGGCCGTCGCCGGGACGGCGCGGGGTCTCGGTCACGCCTGTTCCACCGGCTGGAGGCCGAGCACCGAGGCGACCTCGCTCGTCGCCGCGTCGACGACCGTCGGCTGCACCTCGCTGCCGTCGGCGTTGCGCAGGGCCCACTGCGGGTCCTTCAGGCCGTGGCCGGTGACGGTGAGCACGACGCGGGCTCCGGCGGGGATGACGCCCGCCTCGGCGCGGTCGAGCAGACCGGCGACGCTGATCGCGGACGCAGGCTCGACGAAGACGCCCACCGATCCGGCGAGCAGCTTCTGCGCCGCGAGGATGCGCGCGTCGTCGATGGCTCCGAACCAGCCGTCGGTCGCGTCGCGCGCCTCGAGGGCGAGCTCCCACGACGCCGGGTTGCCGATGCGGATGGCGGACGCCACCGTCTCGGGGTCCTTGACGACCTCGCCGCGCACGAGCGGCGCGGAGCCCTCGGCCTGGAAGCCGAACATGCGCGGGACGCGCGTGGCGACGCCGCGGGCGGCCTCTTCCCGGTAGCCGCGCGAGTAGGCGGTGTAGTTGCCGGCGTTGCCGACCGGGATGAAGTGGAAGTCCGGCGCGTCGCCGAGCACCTCGACGACCTCGTACGCCGCGGTCTTCTGGCCCTCGATGCGGTCGGGGTTGACCGAGTTCACCAGGTGCACCGGGTAGTGGTCGGCGAGTTCGCGGGCGATCTCGAGGCAGTCGTCGAAGTTGCCGCGGATCTGGATGAGCTGGCCGTTGTGGATGACCGCCTGGCTGAGCTTGCCCATAGCGATCTTGCCCTCGGGCACCAGCACGGCCGCGGTGATGCCCGCGTGGGCCGCATAGGCCGCGGCGGACGCCGACGTGTTGCCGGTCGAGGCGCAGATCACGGCCTTGGCGCCGTGCTCGACGGCGCGCGAGAGCGCGACGGTCATGCCGCGGTCCTTGAACGAGCCGGTCGGGTTCATGCCCTCGAACTTCACCCACACGTCCGCGCCGGTGCGCTGCGACAGCGCCGGTGCGGGCAGGAGCGGCGTGCCGCCCTCGCCGAGGGTGACGACCGTCGAGTCGTCGGTGACCCCGAGCCGGTCCGCGTACTCGCGGAGGACTCCCCGCCACTGATGTGCCATTGTCAGTCTCCTTCCACCCGCAGGACCGAGACCACGCGCTCGACCACACCGCTCTCGGCGAGTCGGTCGACGGTGTCGCTGAGATCCTGCTCCAGCGCTTGATGCGTTCCGATGACGAGGCGGGCGACGCCGTCGTCGCCGGTCTGCGTCTGCTCGACGGTGGCGATCGACACGCGGCCCTCGCTGAGGATGCCGGCGATCGTCGCCAGCACGCCCGGGCGGTCGTCCACCTCGAGCGTGATCTGATAGCGGGTCACGACGTGACCGACCGGCGCGACCGGGAGGTTCGCGCGGGTGGACTCGCCCACCCCGACGCCGCCCGCGATGTGGCGCCGGGCGGCCGAGACGACGTCGCCGAGCACAGCGGACGCGGTCTGCACGCCGCCCGCCCCGGCACCGTAGAACATGAGGTTCCCGGCGGCCTCGGCCTGCACGAAGACGGCGTTGTTGGCGCCGTGCACGCTCGCGAGCGGGTGGCTCCGGCTGACCAGCGCCGGATAGACGCGCACCGAGATCGACTCGGCCTGCGTCTCCGGGTCGATGAGACGCTCGCACACCGCGAGCAGCTTGATGACGTAGCCGGCGCGGCGGGCGCCCTCGATCATCGCCTTGTCGATGCCGGTGATGCCCTCGCGGTGCACGGCTTCGAGCGGCACGGCGGTGTGGAAGGCGAGGCTGGCGAGGATCGCCGCCTTCTGCGCGGCGTCGTATCCCTCGATGTCGGCGGTCGGGTCGGCCTCGGCGTAGCCGAGCCGCTGCGCGTCGGCGAGGACGTCCGCGAACTCGGAGCCCTCCGTGTCCATGCGGTCGAGGATGTAGTTCGTCGTCCCGTTGACGATGCCCATGATCCGCTGCACGCGGTCGCCGGCGAGCGAGTCGCGCAGCGGACGGATGATGGGGATCGCGCCGGCGGCGGCGGCCTCGTAGTAGACCTGCGCCCCGACCTGGTCGGCGGCGTCGAAGACCTCGGTGCCGTGGGTCGCCAGCAGCGCCTTGTTGCCGGTCACGACGTCGGCGCCCGAGTTGATCGCCTGGAGCACGTAGGTGCGGGCCGGCTCGATGCCGCCGATGAGCTCGATGACGATGTCCGCGCCGACGATGAGCGTCTCGGCATCCGTCGTGAACAGCTCCTGCGGGAGGTCGGCGTCGCGCGGCGCGTCGACGTCGCGCACCGCGATGCCGGCCAGATCCAGCGCGGCGCCCGCGCGGTCGGCCAGCTCGTCCCCGTGGCGCAGCAGCAGGTCGGCGACCTGCGAGCCCACGGATCCCGCGCCCAGCAGGGCGACTCTCAGACGCCGGTACTCCCCTGTCATTCGTCTCCTTCGATGGGTGTGGCCCCGATGTCCCGGGCGAGCAGGTCCGCGATGGTCTCGCGACGCACGATGACCCGCGCCTCGCCGCCGCGCAGGGCGATGACGGGCGGGCGGGTGACGTAGTTGTAGTCGCTCGCGAGCGAGAAGCAGTAGGCGCCGGTCGCGGGGACGGCGAGCAGGTCGCCCGGGGCGACATCCGCCGGCAGGTACTCCGCATCGACGACGATGTCGCCGGACTCGCAGTGCTTGCCGACGACGCGGGCCAGCGCGGGTGCGGCGTCGCTGGCGCGCGACGCGACGCGGGCCGAGTACTGCGCGCCGTAGAGGGCATGGCGCGGGTTGTCGCTCATGCCGCCGTCGACGCTCACATACAGCCGTGTCGCGTCGTCCGAGACGCGGACCGGCTTGACGGTGCCGACCTCGTAGAGGGTGACGCCGGCGGGGCCGACGATGTAGCGGCCGGGCTCGAACGCCAGATCCGGCATGCGGACGCCGCGGACCTCGCACTCCTGCGCGACGGCGTCGACGATGCCGTCGGCGAGCACCTCGATGGGGGTCGGGTCGTCGGCGACCGTGTAGGCGATGCCGAACCCGCCGCCGAGGTTGAGAAGGGGCAGTTCGCCGTCCGCGGAGAGCTGGGCGTGCAGCTCCAGCAGCCGCGCGGCGGATTCCCGGAAGCCGGACGTGCCGAAGATCTGGGAGCCGATGTGGCAGTGCAGCCCGATGAGCTCGAGGCCCGGCAGCTCGCGCACGCGCGCCGCCACCTCGGGCGCCTCGTCCAGCGCGAAGCCGAACTTCTGGTCCTCGTGCGCGGTCGCGAGGAAGTCGTGCGTCTCGGCGTGCACGCCGCTGTTGACGCGGATGAGAACCGGCTGACGGATGCCGCGGCGGTCCGCGATGGCGGAGAGGCGCTCCGCCTCGATGCGGCTGTCGAGCACGATCGTGCCGATGCCCGCGTCGACGGCGGCGTCGAGCTCCGCGACCGACTTGTTGTTGCCGTGGAAGCCCAGGCGGGAGGGGGCGACGCGCGCCGCGAGGGCGACGGCGAGCTCGCCACCGCTGCAGACATCCAGCGCGAGGCCCTCCTCGGTCACCCAGCGGGCGATCTCGGTGCTGAGGAACGCCTTGCCGGCGTAGTAGACGCGGGCCTGCACACCGTGGCGGGCGGCGGCCGAGCGGAAGGCCGACAGGACGCGACGGGCACGGGCGCGCACCTCGTCCTCGTCGAGGATGTAGGCGGGCGTGCCGAAGGCGTCGCGCAAGTCGGTGACGGGGATGCCGCCCAGGCGCACCACGCCGTCCGCGTCGCGCGAGGCGGAGGCGGGCCACACGTCGGCGGCGAGGGCGTTCGCGTCGTCCGGCACCGTCAGCCACGCGGGGGCGAGCGAACCGGAGGACGAGGGGGCAGACACTTCAGGCCAATCGTGGAGCGGGGCTGCGGCGCGGGTCACCGAGCGGTGCAGGGAGCCGGCGCCGCGTCATCCACGGGCCGATCGGCTCTCCAGAAGTCTATGGCACACGGCGCGGCGGCCCCGTCCCACGCTCCCCGGGCCGTGATCGGGCGCTGCGCGGTCACTCGCAGCTGCCGCGCTGCTGCAGCTGCGGATCCTCGAGGATGGCGCCGTCGACGTCGAAGGTCGCGACGAGCTCGTCGTCGCGCACCGTCACGTCGGTGAGGGTCATGCCGGCCGGGACGTGCTGCGCGACGCAGACGGACCAGTCCCCCAGCGCGCGGTCCGCGACGCCGCCCAGGCGGTCGCGCAGCGCATCCGCGGACACCTCGGCCTCGCCGAGGCGGAACGAGCTGGGCGTGAGCACGAGGTCGCCGTCGGCGGCCCCGGCCTCCAGGGCGATCCCCACCGGGAAGGACGCGCCGAGCACCTGGAGCGGGAGCGTGACGGTGACGTCGGTGCCGTCGAGGCCGAGCGAGTCGGCGGGGAAGCCCTGCACGGTGGCGAGCAAACCCTGCAGCTGCGTCGCGTCGAGCGCGATCGAGGCGGTGCCCGACCGCGCCGCGCCCTCGCCGCGCACGGACACGCCGGTCGCGTGCACCGACACGTCGCCGGTCACGCCGCCGAGGGTCACGTCGTCGGCCGACACGGTGACGTCGTCGAGCGTGCCCTGCATCAGCTGGAGGAGGACGAGCCCCTGCAGCTGGACGTCGACCTCCTGGTCCGGCGGGACGTCGAACTGCGACGCGAGCGCGCCCTTGATGGTCTTCGTCGTGACGTCGCGGGCGAGCCACTCCCCCACGAACAGGCCGCCCGCGGCGATCAGGAGGATGACGAGGATGCCGATGATCCAGCGCCACGGGTGCCGTTTGCGCGGCGCGGATTCGGGCACGTTGAGCTCCCAGCGGTATCCGGGCGCGGCATCCGGCAGGGAGGACTTCACGGGATCCGTCCTACCCGCGCCTACATGCGCTCGGGTGCGGACACGCCGAGCAGCGTGAGGCCGTTGCGCAGGACCTGCCCTGTCGCGTCGTTGAGCCACAGGCGCGTGCGGTGCACGTCCTCCACCTCGCCGTCGCCGAGCGGGATGACGCGGCAGTTGTCGTACCAGCGGTGGTACAGGCCGGCGAGCTCCTCGAGGTAGCGGGCGACGCGGTGCGGCTCGCGCACCTCCGCCGCGTACGCGACGATGCGCGGGAACTCCTGGAGCGCGCCCAGCAGCGCCGCCTCGGTCTCGTGCGTCAGCAGCTCGGGGGCGAAGACGCTGCGGTCGACGCCGGCCGCCGCCGCGTTGCGCGCGACGTTGTGGGTGCGGGCGTGCGCGTACTGGACGTAGAAGACCGGGTTGTCGTTGGTGCGCTTCTGCAGGACGTCCAGGTCGACGTCGAGGTTCGAGTCCGCCGAGCTGCGCGTGAGCGCGTACCGGGCGGCGTCGACGCCGACGATCTCGACGAGGTCCTCGAGCGTCACGACGGTGCCCGCGCGCTTGGACATGCGCACCGGCTGGCCGTCCTTGACGAGGTTCACGAGCTGGCCGATGAGGATCTGCAGGTTGACGCCCGGCTCGTCGCCGAACGCCGCGCACATCGCCATGAGGCGCTGGACGTAGCCGTGGTGGTCGGCGCCCAGCATGATGATGCAGCGGTTGAACCCGCGCTCGCGCTTGTTGAGGTAGTAGGCCAGGTCGCCGGAGATGTAGGCGGCCTGCCCGTCGGATTTGATGACGACGCGGTCCTTGTCGTCGCCGAACGCCGTCGTGCGCAGCCAGGTCGCGCCGTCCGCCTCGAAGATGTGCCCGAGCTCGCGCAGGCGCGAGATGGCGCGCTCGACGGCACCGGAGTCGTGCAGCTCGTTCTCGTGGAAGTACACGTCGAAGTCGACGCCGAACTCATGCAGGCTCTTCTTGATCTCGTCGAACATGAAGCCGACGCCGAGCGCGCGGAACGCCTCCTGCTTGGCATCCGCGTCGAGCGCGTCGATGTCGCCCTCGTACGCGAGCGCGACGCGGCGGGCGATGTCGGTGATGTAGGCCCCGCCGTAGCCGTCCTCCGGCGTCGGGCGGCCCTCGTGGGCGGCGACGAGGCTGCGCGCGAAGCGGTCGATCTGGGCGCCGTGGTCGTTGAAGTAGTACTCGCGGGTGACGGACGCGCCCTGGGAGGCGAGGATGCGGGCGAGGGAGTCGCCCACCGCCGCCCATCGCGTGCCGCCCAGGTGGATCGGGCCCGTCGGGTTCGCCGAGACGAACTCGAGGTTGATGACCTGACCGCTCAGGGAGTCGTTCGTGCCGAACGCCGACCCCGCGTCGACGATCGTCTGGGCGAGGGCGCCGGCGGCGGCGGCATCCAGGCGGATGTTGATGAAGCCGGGACCGGCCACGTCGACGCTCGCGATGCCGGGCGTCTCGGCGAGCTGGGCCGCGATGTCGGCGGCGAACTCGCGCGGATTGGCGCCCACGGCCTTCGCGAGCTTGAGCGCGGCGTTGGAGGCCCAGTCGCCGTGCTCGCGGTTCTTCGGGCGCTCGAGCGGGAAGTCGCCGGGCGTGAGGCCCTCGGCCGCGCCGGGTCGTCGCTCCTCCGCGAGGGGGCGGATGACGTCGAGGAGGGCTGCGGCGAGGGCGTCGGGATTCATAGCCTGTCCAGTCTACGTTTGCGGGCCGCTCGCGCCCGCCGCGTCAGCCGGTCGGGGCGGGGCGCACGGGGTCAGGCCAGGCGCAGGAGCGCACGGTGGTCAGCGGCCGCCGCGTCCGGCGCGACGCGGCCGTCGGGTCCCTCCAGCCACGCGTCGACCTCGAGGCGCGGGAGGGTGAGGTGCGCGCCGTGGTAGCTGAGGAACGCGCAGTCGGCGGCGTCGCGCCCCGTCGCGATGCGCACGAGCGAGGAGCGGTCGGCCAGGCGCGTCGCGTCCAGGACGTGCCACGCGCCGTCGAGGTGCGCCTCCGCGACGGCGTGGAAGTCCATGGGGTCCAGGCCCGGCGCGTAGCAGGAGGCGTAGCGCGCGGGGACGTCCATCGCGCGCAGCAGCGCGATCACGAGGTGCGCGTAGTCGCGGCACACGCCCTGCCCGGTGGTGAGGGTGGTCACGGCGCTGTCCGTTCCCTGCGACAGTCCGGGCGTGTACGTGGTGCTCGTCGCGACGAAGTCCGTGACGGCGTCGACGAGCTCGCGTCCGGTGAGCCCGCGGAACCGTCGGCGCGCCTGGTCGAACAGCTCGTCGGACGGGCAGTATCGGCTGGGCCGCAGGTACGTGACGACCTCCAGCTCGTCGACCGCGGCGGGCGGGACCGGCGCGTCGTCGACGACCGCCGCGTACCGGATCTCCAGCATCCCGGCTTCGCCCTGGAGGCGGTGCAGGCGGGATCCGGCGGAGTCGACGAGCTCGCGCACGGCGAGCGGTCTGCCGTCCTGCACGAACGTCAGCTCCTCGCGCACGAGGGGGACGGATGTCGCGACGGCGACCGACAGGACGAGGTCGACGGAGGAGGCGATCTCGAGGTCGATCGCAGCGGTCACGGCGCGTTGCACCGGGCAATACTACGCACGCGGGGCCGACTCGGATGCGGGGTTGCGCGACCGGGATCCGTGCCCCATGATTCCGGTCGGCGGAACGTGACTTATCCTCCTCTCATGACCTCGCCCGCCCCTTCGCGCACGCAGCGGCCGCTCTGGCCGATCGTCGCGCTCGCCGTCGCCGTCGCGCTCGTGTGCGCGATCGCGGCCTGGCACCCGTGGACGAGGACGTCGCCTCCGGCATCCGAGGGCGCGGGCGGCGCCGGACCGGCCGCCGCGATCGCGCCTGCGCCGCTCGCCCTCCCGGAGAACGCGCGCGTGCTGATCTTCGGCGATTCCTGGACCTACGGATCCGCGGCGAAGCGCCCCACCGACGGGTACGCCTACGTGGTGGGCCGGACGATGGGGTGGGAGACGATCGTCGACGGGGTGCGCGGCAGCGGCTACCTCAAGCCCGGCATCGACGGCCCGTCCTTCGGCGAGCGCATCGCGGCGCTCGATCCCGCGCTGGATCCGGACCTCGTCATCATCCAGGGCTCGATCAACGACCGTCGCCTCCACCCCGCCGGGTACCGCGCCGCGGTGACGGCCGCGTGGACCGCGCTCGCGAAGCTGTACCCCGACGCGAGGTTCGTCGTGCTGGGTCCGGCGCCGCAGGTGCTCCCGGTGGAGAAGGCGACGGCGGCGATCGACCGCGACCTCGCCGAGCTGGCCGGGGCGCGCGGGTGGGCGTACATCTCCCCCATCCGGGAGAAGTGGATCACCCCCGCCGACTACGACTGGATCATCGACACGGGCATCGGCCGCGACCACCCGACGAGCGAGGGGCACGCGTATCTCGCGGAACGTCTCGCGGAGGACGTGCGGCTGCTCGAGGTCACGACGGACGCCGCCGTGGAGGCACCCGAGCCTGCGCGGTGAGCGGGGCTCGCGGTGATACCCTCGATCGGTACGCCTCCGTAGCTCAGGGGATAGAGCGTTGGTTTCCGGTACCAAAGGTCGCAGGTTCGATTCCTGTCGGGGGCACCAGCCAGTCGGGACAAGGGATCGCGGGTCATGCAGACCCGGCGGTCCCTTTCTCTTGACCCCGTCGTCGGTCGCGTCGCCCGGTCGGGGAGGGCGAGCAGGAGCGGGCCGGTCGCGTCCGCCCGGAGCACCGCCACCATCGGATCGCCGACCTCGCGGCCCGCTTCGTCTCGGCCGACGACTGACGCCGCTCGGCGCGGTGCGCAACTCCTCCAGATCCGGGCCGATGGCGCCCGACGAGGCCCCGCGCGCGGGTGCGGCGCCGATTCTGGAGGAGTTGCGAACGGCCTCCACGCGGGCCGCGCGAGCGCGCGGCGTCGGCCGCCGGGCGTATCGTCGGCTCCGGGAGGCGGCATGGCGATCGACGCGGAGCTGAGGCAGCGGGTGCGGGACGCGCTCGCCGACCGGAACGCCGAGGAGAAGCGGATGTTCGGCGGCATCTCGTTCCTCGTCGAGGGGCGTCTCGTCGTCGGCGTCCGCCATGACGGCGACCTGCTCGTGCGCGTCGACCCGCGCGCCGGCGAGCGCCTCGCCGCTCAGCCCGGTGCGCATCAGGCGCTCATGGGCGGCCGCTCCATGGGGCCGAGCTGGATCGCCGCCCACCCCGATGCGCTGACCGGCGACGGGCTGGGCACCTGGCTCGGCCACGCCCTCGCGTTCCACGACGCGGCGGCGGACTGACACACGAAGAACGCCCCCGATGCCGTGGCTTCGGGGGCGTTCATTCGTGCGATGTGCGGTTTCCGTTTCCGTTCCCTTGCGGGTGTCTCCGTTTCCGTTTTCTCTTCGCACGAGTGAATCTACTCAGCCCGCGACGGGCGTCAAGAGTTCCGTGGGAAGTCAATTCGACGTCATGTTGAAGGTGAGATTCTCACTCGCCGTGGCCGACGAGCTTGAGGCCCACGACGCAGCCCACGATCCCCAGGATCAGCAGCAGCCGGATCACCGAGAACGGCTCCTCCCCCGTCGCCATGGCGTAGCCGACGGTCAGCGCCGCGCCGATGCCCACCCACACCGCGTATCCGGTGCCGGTGGGGATGTCGCGCAGCGCCAGCGCGAGCCCGCCCATGCTGGCGAGCAGCCCGACGCCGAAGACGACGCTCGGCCACAGCTTGGTGAAGCCCTCGGACTTGCCCAGCGCGGTCGCCCAGACCGCTTCGAGCACGCCGGAGATGATGAGGATGACCCACGACACAGGACTCGCCTCCTTGGCCAGTCTTGTCGCTCACCGGGTACTGATCCGTCGTCCGGGGATCCGGTCGGGATCCGCATCTCACGGTACCGAAGCGCCCTGGGCAGCTCCTGGGCAGTCCCGCGCGGTGGGAGTCTCCCCGTCTCCGCACCTTCGGGTGACGCGAAATGCGGAATCGCCCGAACCGTGGCCACCGAACGCGTCACCTGAACGCCGCGGCATCGGCACGGGCGCTCACGGCGAGATGAAGAAGATCCCGTCCAGCAGCCCGGGGTTGTGCGCGTGCACGAGCACCGCGAACACGACGGCGTCGAAGAGCAGATGCACCGT
>Ga0180216_1002920_pt1 | contig 13867 bp, 15 predicted proteins | sample eDN3rd37CBELigMG_FD_128879 | JGI IMG/M metagenome (GOLD analysis project Ga0180216, IMG submission 128879) | Enriched Miracle-Growth compost microbial communities from Emeryville, California, USA - eDNA 3rd pass 37_C BE-Lig MG (version 2)... ... | reverse complement strand
TAACCCGGCATGAAACAATTGGAAAATAAAGGTACCACTTACTCCACCAGCCATAGCGGCAAAAATTAATCTCGGGTTCATAAGGACATACGGAAAATAAATTTCGTGAATCCCACCCAGGAAGTGGATTATCATGGCACCTGGCGCGGACTCTCTCGCTGCACCTCTGGCAAACATAGCATAGGCTAACAAAATGCCTAATCCTGGACCGGGGTTCGGCTCCAACAAGAAGAACACAGATTGTCCAAGTTCGGATGCCTGCTGCAACCCAATCGGGCTAAAGATCCCGTGATTTATTGCATTGTTTAAGAACAAGATTTTTGCCGGTTCAACGATTAAATTGGCTAACGGAAGTAACCCAATATTCACAATGGCTTGTACCCCGGATGCCAGCGCATTGCTCAGGATCTCAACAATCGGGCCGATGATTTTAAAAGAAAGCAATGTTAAGGCCCCAGCAATGATCCCAGCGGAGAAGTTGTTAACCAACATCTCGAATCCCGCTTTTACTTTCCCTTCGATTGCTTGGTCAAATTTCTTAATGACCCATCCACCAAGAGGTCCCATAAGCATGGCGCCTATGAACATCGGGATGTCAGTCCCCACAATGACCCCCATTGTAGCGATGGCGCCAACCACGCCGCCCCTTAAATCATGAACGATTTTTCCCCCTGTATATCCGATCAAGAGGGGCAACAAGTATTTAATCATCGGATCCACTAATTTAGCTAAATTCTCATTCGGAATCCATCCCGTCGGAATGAACAAAGCTGTAATAAGCCCCCAAGCGATAAATGCCCCTATATTCGGCATGACCATTCCGCTCAAGAACCTTCCGAATTTTTGTATTCGTACGCGCACGCCTACTTCATTGACGTCATCCATAATATCCTCCTGATAGAAATGTATAAATGGCATAGTTATTATTTGGCACTTTTGGTTGTTTGATACCTTGTTGTTTGGTACTTTTCTGAAAAAAGTATTGGCGGTTTAGGTTAGTGAACGGGTTAGATCTCTGAGGTGAAGCGCTGATAACGCGTGAATAGAATGATGCCTGTCGGAATCCGGGGTTAATTTGGACAGGGTCAAGGTAGAAACTCGTAACCGAGTCAGAATAAACCTCTGGCTCCTTTTTATTTTTACAAGGGATCACATGCTTCCGGCGGTTCTGTAACGGATTGGTTGCTCTAGCTACTCAATCGTGTTTTTCATTGCCTTATACATATTTTCAACGTGTTCATCGATTTCATCTCGGGACATGCGTAATCGATTCACAGAACTACCATATCCGATTTCTTTTTTACCTTCCTCTAAACCTTCAAAAATTTCGTCAGCGAAAGCATCTAATGGTTCTCCAAACGTATGTAATCCCACGCCTCCTAAATCTGTGTTCACCGTTGGCGGAGCAATTTCAATCACTTCTACGGAGGTATCAGAAAGTTGGTGTCTTAAGCTCACGGTAAAAGAATGTAGTGCTGCTTTTGTAGCTGAATAGATCGGAGCGATGGCCATTGGTGTAAATGCAAGTCCAGACGTCACATTAATGATAGCAGCCTCTTTTTTCATTGAGCAAATGTAAAGTATGCTTTTCGGAATAGAGTCTTCTATACTTTAGAAATAATTAGAAAAGGAAGGGATGATTATTCAATGACCTTGGAGGAGCTATGGTCCATATCTTCCGCTTCCATAACGGACAAACAGTCGAGTTCTTGGATGTAGGCCAGCCTTTATCTGAGAATTCCCCCAATGAGAATCCTCCCCAAGAAATTTTCATGAAAAACGGTTCCATTGCAGAAACTACATAATAGGAAAATTTTTCTTCATCCTTGAAAAGGAAGGAGGCTAACCGATTGCAAAAAAGCAATGCGAACCAAACGGTCACTTTTTTTATTAACGAGCAGTCATTCCAAGCAGAACTAGGACAAACCATCCTCAATGCAGCATCTTCCCAAAATTATACGATCCCTAGCATTTGCTTCCATCCGACTTTAGGGTCCATTCAATCCTGCGATACTTGTCATGTTGGTGTAAATGGGGAGTTGGTGCGGGCCTGCAATACCGTTGTAACGGAAGGGATGAAGGTGGATACACGGTCGAAATGGGTTCGTGAGGCTCAGTATGAGGCAATGAGCCGCATTCTTAAAAATCACGAGCTCTATTGTACCGTCTGTGATAATAACAACGGGAATTGTGTGGTGCACAACACAGCCGAGTTGCTTGAAATTGAACACCAAAAATACAAGTTTCAGGCGAAGCCCTATCCACCAGACAACTCCCATCCTTTTTACCGTTATGAACCGGATCAGTGCATCCTTTGTGGACGCTGTGTGGAAGCATGCCAGGATCTGCAAGTCAATGAAACGCTGTCAATCGATTGGAATCGGGAAGTGCCGCGCGTCATTTGGGATAACGATGTACCGATTGACCAATCCTCTTGTGTCTCCTGTGGACATTGTGTCACCGTTTGCCCCTGTAATGCCCTGATGGAAAAGTCGATGCTAGGGGAAGCGGGATATTTGACGGGGATCCCCCAAGCGGTTCTGGCACCCATGATTGACGTCATGAAAGAAGTAGAGCCTGGATATCAGGAGATCTTTGCTATTTCAGAGATGGAATCGGCGATGAGGAAATCTCGCATTAAACGAACCAAGACGGTTTGCACCTATTGTGGGGTAGGCTGTAGCTTTGAGATCTGGACTAAAGATCGTCATATCCTCAAGGTCGAGCCTCAAGTGGAGGCACCTGTGAACAGTATTTCAACCTGTATTAAAGGAAAGTTTGGTTGGGATTTTGTAAACAGTGAAGAAAGATTAACGAAACCTCTGATACGAAAAGGGGACTCATTCGTTGAAGCGACTTGGGACGAGGCGATGGATCTTATCGCATCAAAGTTAACAGGAATAAAAGAAACGTACGGAGCAGACTCGATTGGGTTTATCGCTTCCTCCAAGTGTACAAACGAGGAAAACTTCTTGTTTCAAAAGCTGGCTCGGGCTGTCTTTGGCACGAACAACGTGGATAACTGCTCCAGGTATTGCCAATCTCCCGCTACAATGGGATTGATGCGGACAGTGGGGATTGGGGGTGATGCCGGAACGATTGAAGATCTTCAGCGGACAGAGCTGGTTTTAATTATTGGCGCGAATCCGGCAGAATCGCACCCTGTATTAGCCACCCGGATTAAACGGCAGCACAAGCTAAATGGGCAAAAACTTGCTGTCATTGATTTGCGCAAACATGAGTTGGCAGAACGGGCTGATCTTTTCCTGCATCCCAAGCCAGGGACCGACTTGATTCTGCTCTCAGCGATGACCAAATATATCATCGAACAGAATTGGCATGACCAAACCTTTCTCGAGGAGCGGGTAAATGGATTTGATGAATATGTCAAATCTCTAGAGCCTTATACGCTTGCCTATGCAGCCGAAAAGACAGGTCTTACCCAAGAACAAATCATACGTTTAGCTACTATGATTCATGAAGCGAAGACGATGTGTATCTGCTGGGCGATGGGTGTCACCCAGCATATGGGCGGAACGGATACGAGTACCGCGATTTCGAACTTGCTTCTCATAACCGGAAATTACGGAAAGCCTGGTACAGGCGCTTACCCGCTGCGCGGTCACAACAATGTCCAAGGGGCCTGTGACTTTGGCACGATGCCAGCTTGGTTGCCCGGTTATGAGCCCATTGAACATGATGAGGTCAGGGCTCGGTACGAAAAAGCCTGGGGGGTTCAAATTCCGAAGAAACCTGGGTTTAATAACCACCAAATGGTGGAGGGCATTACCAAAGGGAAGATCAAGGCGATGTACTTGTTTGGAGAAGACATGGCCCTTGTCGATTCCAACTCCAACCACGTGGAAGCTGCCTTTGAGCAATTGGAATTTTTTGTCGTGCAGGACGTGTTTTTCTCGCGGACGGCTCAATATGCGGATGTGATTCTGCCTGCATCCCCAAGCCTTGAAAAGGAAGGGACATTCACCAATACGGAACGACGGATTCAACGTTTTTACCGTGTGCTGGAACCGTTGGGAGAGTCAAAACCGGATTGGGAAATTTTCATCGATTTGGCCAACCGTCTCGGAGCTGATTGGAAGTACAAGCATCCGGGGGAAGTGATGGCAGAAGCAGCCAGCCTGGCACCTATTTTTGCGGGCGTATCCTATGAACGGTTAGAAGGGTGGAATAGCCAAATTTGGCCTGTTCAATCGGATGGAACGAGTACACCGCTGCTATATACGGAACGATTTGCCTTTCCAGATGGAAAAGCCAGATTATATCCCGTAGAATGGACACCACCTTTTGAGCCTGGGGAAGAATACGATATCCACTTAAACAATGGACGGCTGTTGGAACATTTCCATGAAGGAAACCTCACCTATCGTTCCCAAGGGATTACCCATAAAGTACCCAATCCATGGGTGGAAATCTCTCCAGCGATGGCGAAAGAACGAGGAATTGAGGACGGTTCACTGGTCCGTTTAACCTCCCCTTATGGGGAAGTGGAGGTGCGTGCTCTGGTTACGGATCACGTGGAAGGCAATGAAATTTATCTAACGATGAATTCAATGGTGGAACGCAAAGCGGTGAACCGCTTAACTTCCAGTTATCATGATAAATTCACGCATACACCGAATTACAAGGAAATGAGCATCAAGCTTGAGGTGCTTGAACGAAAAGGAGATGCCCCGCTGCCGCGCCACAATCACCGTTTTGGCAATCGACAGCCGCAAATCGGGATTAAAGTGGAGGAAAAATGGAGCCGTCCGGATTTTGTGCCGATCGCAGAATTATTCAAAGGGGGAGAAAGCCATGGCGAAACCCATACGTGAAGTAAAGCGGACGGACCCTACAGCGCAAGAACTGGAATCAGAGGCCCTGTCAGAACTGTTAAAAGTCATCGCGGAACACCGGGAATCGATTAAAGACCTTTTGGCCATCGTCGGGTATCTTGAAGAAATGGGAGTTCTGGCAGCCCTCAAAGGACTTTTGGAGCAACGAAATGAAGTCGGAGTGATTGCTCTTAACCAGCTTAACCAACCGAAAATGTATCACTTGTTGAAAAATCTAGTGACGATGGTTCAATTGATGGGCAGCATGGATCCGGTTCACCTTGAAAAAATGGGGAAAGGCCTGTCCCAAGGGCTGGAAACGATGAATGAAAAAAGCGAGCAGGGGAGGGTACCCAGTCTTTGGGACTTGGCGAAGTCGGTTCGCGATCCTTCTGTCCGTACATCGATGGCTACGATGATTGGACTGCTGCAGGGAATGGGGGATTCCATGAAACAAGATTCCTCCTCAGTTCATTAACGAGGTGTGAAGGCATGAAGACGAAGACAATTCGAATTAAAGGAATAAAGGATCAGAAAGAGGCCCAGCAGGTAGTTTCTGGCGTGAAAGAGGTTTGGGGAGTTCGGGAGGCGGAAATCGATGTGGCCACGGGGGAAGCCACCGTATCCTTTGATGATCAGGCCGCTTCTTTGCATGATATAGAACAAGCCATCCTGGATTACGGCCTTGAATTGGAGGGAGGATCTTGAAAATTTGTGAAGTGTGCGGTGCCGAAGAGAAGGTAGAGGATTTGCTGGATGAGCAGGATGACGTAATGATTCTGGGTGTTTGTGAGCGGTGTATGAATGATTTCAGGCAGCCCACTTCTACTAAACCATAAAGGCAGTTTCAGATGCCCCCCCTCTATCACAAGGGGGCGTTGCCGATAAAAGGAGGTTTCGATGAGCAGTCGATCTGTAGCCCAAACGATCTTAGAACAGTTGTCTAACTTTGGCGTTGAATTTATTTTTGGTGTTCCCGGAGATGCCACACTCTCTTTGATGGCCGCTCTAGCCAAGCAGGATCGGATTCAATTTATCGCTACCCGTCATGAATCCGCAGCAGCTTTTATGGCATCTGCCTATGCGAAAAGCACGGGGAAACTCGGTGTGTGTACAGCTACAAGTGGACCGGGACTTGCCAATCTGCTGAATGGATTAGCTGACGCCTACTCGGATTATGCACCCGTGTTGGCGATTACGGGTCAGGTACCCACGCACAAAATAGGAACGCATAGTAAACAATACGTTGATCAGCAACGATTTGTAGAAGCGACCGTTTCGTATACGGCTATGGTTGCATCCCCCAAGTCAACCATTCAGTTACTTAAACGTGCGGTTCAGACAGCCATTTCCCAGCGCACAGTAAGTCATCTATCTGTCCCAAAGGATTTGTGGGATCAGCCTTTTTATGAAGAATTGATTCCTGCAAATCCTTATTTATATGATCAACCACCATCCTCAACACCCAAACTTGATGAAGCGGTAACCTTTTTAAAATCCTTGAAGAAGCCGATGATTTTGATCGGAAATGGAGCAGGGGGCAGTCAGGAGGAAATAAAAAAGGTCGCCAGCAAATTAGGTGCTGGGGTGATTTATAGTTTAGGGGCAAAGGGAATCGTGGATGAACAATTCGAGCTGCTATTAGGAGGGATTGGAGAAGGCGGAAGCGAGCAAGCCAGCGAAACGATGCAGCAAGCAGATGGCTTATTGATTGTGGGGGCAATGTGGTATCCTAAGACGTTTATGCCAAAGGACATCCCAATTTTGCAAATTGAAAAAGAGCCGGCCCATCTTCATCTTGAGAAAAATTTACATTCTGCTCTCATCGGGGATGCACGGGAGATTTTAGAATCTCTAGAGCCTAAGTTGAGCCCCCTGGCAAACGATTCGTGGGTTCTGCAAATAAAGGAAGCCAGGCAAAGATGGTTGGAGCAATTAGGGATGGAACGAAACAACGCTGCTGTTCCACTTTCACCAGCGTATGTATATCGCGCACTAGAAACCGTAATCGACCCAGAAGCCATTATAGCCGTGGATACGGGTGATCACACCGTATGGTTCAACCGCAGCTTTCGGATGAAAAAGCAGGATACCCTGTTTTCTGGAACCTGGCGGACGTTAGGTTTTGCCATTCCTGCTGCCAACGCTGCCAAACTGACCTACCCGAATCGACAGGTAGTGGCTGTCGTTGGCGATGGCGGTTTCGCGATGAACATGGCAGAGTTGGCAACCATCGTGCGCTATAAGTTAGATGTAAAGATCGTTTTATTCAATAATCATTCGTTCGCGATGGAAAAAAACAAAATGGAATATGCCGGTCTTGAATCATTTGGGAACGATTTAACCAATCCGAATTTTAAACAATTAGCAGAATCCTTTGGCCTCGCAGGATATCGAATTTCACAACCCGACCAAGTAGATTCTATGCTTGGTGAAGCATTCCAACAAAAAGGTCCTGTTTTAGTGGAAATCATGAGCTCAAGTGAGCCCACCCCCCTTTCCAAAATAAAGGCCGTTGCATCAACATAAGTACCCAGGAGGGGCCACCGATTTGATGGTAAGGCCCTTCTTCTTGATTTTTTGAGAAGATATCAACGAAAACACAATCCATATAAAACTATTAGAATATACTAGATTAGAGTTCTATAAGTTATTTAAAAGGGGGGTGAAAATTATGAAGGTAGATTGGGTCGTGATTGGAGCTGGATTCACAGGTGCAACCTTAGCAGAACGACTCGCTTCCCAAATGAACCAAAAAGTATTATTGATAGAGAAAAGGGATCATATCGGAGGTAATTCCTACGATTGTTATGATAAGGAAGGCATTCTCATCCATAAATATGGTTCACATACGTTCCATACAAATTCAGCCATGGTATGGAACTACCTCTCTCAATTCACAGAATGGAGAACATATTTTCACCAGGTACTGGCTGTAGTGGATGGGAAGAAAGTGCCTGTCCCCTTTAATCTAAACTCTATTTATCTGTTATTCCCCCAAAAGTATGCGGAAAAGCTAGAGGAATTGTTGATTCAACATTTTGGTTATGGCGTTAAGGTACCGATCCTTAAGCTACGGGAAAGCGCAAGCGGAGATCTAAGCTTGTTGGCGGAATATATTTACCAAAAGGTATTTTACAGATATACCTTAAAACACTGGGAGCTGAAGCCGGATGAGTTGGACCCGTCTGTGACCGCAAGGGTTCCCGTCTATATAAGCAGGGATAATCGGTACTTCCAAGATACGTATCAAGGCATTCCTATGCCAAGCTATGCTGCACTTTTTTCTCGAATGCTCCGTCACCCAAATATTAAACTACTCTTGAACACCGATTATCGTGAAGTCATTGACCAACTTCAGTATAAGCGAATCATTTATACCGGTCCTATTGATGCCTTTTTTGACTACAAATATGGCCCACTTCCATACCGGAGTCTTCGCTTTGATTTTGTTACCAAATATCAGGAATACTTTCAAGAGGCTGGCACAATTAATTATCCTAATGAGTATGAATTTACCCGTATTCTTGAACAAAAACACCTCACCGGTCAAATTTCTCCCCATACAACGATTACTTTCGTCTATCCCCAACCGTATATTCACGGAACAACAGACCCCTATTACCCGATACCCCGCGCAGAAAATCGGCAACTCTACCAACTCTATTTAAAAGAAGCAGAGCAAATAAAGAGTCGTGTACTTTTTGCCGGACGACTGGCAGATTACAAATACTACAACATGGATCAGGCGGTAGCACGTGCTCTTACTCTATTTAACGAAATACAAGAAAAGAAAGTGTGATTAAGTTAGGGAGGTTTCAGATTGAATGGACGGATTGAAAGAATAGAAAAAGCACTCTTGATGGGGGAGAGATGGAGAGAGATCGGCTGTAATGCTAAAAAAGGATGGCATGGCAAAGTAGTGCCACATGATATCGTCCAAATCACTATTGATGGAGTGACAGGTTTTGGATGGTCAACCATCACAAAAGAACAGGCCGAAAAAATATTGGGGATGTCCGCCGCGGATCTGTTTTTACCCAATGGGCGAATTCGTTCAGAGTTTCGAAACATAGAGTACCCTGTATTGGATTGGTACGGACGTACACGAGGAGTCCCAATCTATGCTCTATTTTCAATGGACCACGTGTATTTAAATACTATTCTTCAAGTTCCGTGTTATGAAACGACACTCTATTTTGATGAACTGCATATCAAGGATGAACGAAAAGCTGTGGAATTCATGCAAATGAGAGCGCTGGAAGGATGGCAGAAGGGATTTCGCGCATTCAAAATTAAAGTGGGCCGTGGGGCAAGGCACATGTCGATGACAAGCGGAACGAAGCGTGATATTGAAATTATTAAGGGAATCAGGGAAGCTCTTGGACCAGCAGCTCAGATTATGATCGATGCGAACAACGGGTATAACCTTAATCTTACAAAAGAGGTGCTGTTTGCAACGGCAGATACCAACCTCACTTTCATAGAAGAACCATTTTATGAGGATCCGATCTTGTATGAGGACCTAAAAAACTGGATGTGTATGGAAAAGATCCAAGTCATGATTGCGGATGGAGAGGGTCTGATCGTTGCCCCTTCGTTGGTTGATTGGGCAAAGCAAGGATTGATTGATATTATCCAGTACGACATTCGTTGGTATGGATTTAATAATCTTCTAGACTTGGAAGATCGGATCAAAGGTTCAAAGGTATTCCAAGCCCCTCATAATTATGGAGGTCCGTATGGAAATTACGCAACCTGTCACATTGCACCCGCAATGGAACGTTTTCTGTTCATTGAATGGGATGAAGTTACCCTCCCTGGACTCGATGCATCTGGGTATAAGCTCATCGACGGAATCGTTCAAGTGCCGAATGTTCCTGGATTTGGGCTGGAACTGGATGAGAGTTATTTTTCTAAAGCAGTAAAAGATGCCGGCTGGTCTCTTAAAGTCTAATAGATGGGGTGGTGATGACTATGATCTGTTTTTCATTGGTGGCACATGAAAATGAAAAAGCATTATTTGATCAAATAAAAAATATCAACCAAATGGTGAAGAATTCTTTAATTATTTTATACAATGGCGGGAAAGATCCTGAGTTCGGCAAGAAAGCTAGCTTTAAATATAGGAACGTAAAGCTATGCCCTTATAGCCGCCCTTTAGCAAATAGAAAAACCGGACGGGTATTATATGACGTTACCAGATGGCTTAAGGAAGAGAAAATAAAATATGATTTTTTGGTCTATTTGGAAGCAGATACGATGTTTCTTAAGCCCGGATTTGCTCCATTTTTGAGAAGGGTAATGAAGGGGGGCGACTTTATCGGACAGAGTTGGAGCAAATTCAATCCACGTAAAGATAAACCTGACGCTCCTGCATCGATCTTGATGATTAAAGATTGGGAGAGATGGCAACCCTTCTTTGGAACAAACTATTTTTGCCGGACATCGAATCCCTTTCAAGCCTATAGAAAATCAATGGTGGAAAAAATACTCGACAATATAAACGATAGTGAAATGGAATATCTATTTTCTACAAGCCCTGTCGAATGTTTAGGGGAGATGATTTTCCCTACCTTCGCCCATAAGCTTGGCGCTAAAATGAAAGAATACCCTCGATCTTTTGCGAAATATAATCGTTGGCGGCCAAAACTAACTATAAAAGATTTAAAGGAAGCCTATAGGGAAGGGAAGTATCTATTCGTTCATCCGGTAAAAGATGATTACGTCCGTGCTTGGATCATGAAGAAAAATGGGAATAGATGATAAAAACTATTTGGATGAAAAACGTAGGAGTCTGTACATACAGGCTCTTTAATTCTATAACAGACAATTGGTATAATAAAGGAGCATTTCCGAAATTTAAAAAATTCTTTAAGGACTTACGATATCTTGAGATATTGAATATGGAAGGGAAGAAAGATGAATGAAATTAAGGACTTTCTACTGCAACTTTCACTTATAGCAGTCCCTATGTTTTCGTACCACCTATTTTTTAAGGGGAACTTAAAAAATAAAAACCATGATCTCCTGGTAAAATCAGCGTTTTGGGGAGTCTCTATTCTATTATGTATGTCCTTTCCATTGGATGTTGACGGTGAGTACCGCTTGGACATCCGCGTTATCCCTTTATTACTCGGTACTTTATACTGTGGATGGAAAACAGGGATCTTTCTTTCTTTACTCATTATCCTTTATCGGCTCTATTCCGGAATGGATATCGGATTTTACAATACCTTCTTTACATTGTTGATTGCCATCCCTGTTATACTCTATTTCCAAAAATCCTTTGAAAATGCCAAAAGAAACAAAAGGATTAAAATAGCCATTATTCTTTCCTTTTACTACTGTTTGGTTGGGGTCTTCTGGCTTTGTATTCTTCGCGGGTCGGCATCTGTGAATATTCAAATCCAAACGATTCACTCTCTGTTTGTCTTATTTTCGACCTGGTTATTTACTACTCTCAATGAAAATATCAGGGAGATTCATCGATTGCGATTAGAAATTGAAGATGCGGAAAAATTTCGCGCGCTCAGTCAATTAACGAGTGTATTTGCTCACGAAATCAGAAATCCCATGCAAGTTACACGAGGCTTTCTGCAGCTGCTAAAAGAGCCTGGTTCATGGGATAAAAAGCAAGATTATATCCAGATTTCCATTGAAGAATTAGATCGCGCCAATGAGGTGATTAATGATTTATTGTCCGTTGGGAAACCATCGTCCAGTGATCATCAAAAAGTAGAGGTATGTAGAGAAGTACGAAGAGTGATCAATATTATTAACGCTTATTCAATGCAGCAGAACGTTATGATAAAAGCGAATCTGAGTAATGATTGTTGGATCGATGCGAATCCACAAAAATTAAAGCAATGTATGATTAACATTTTGAAAAATGCCATCGAATCGATGCCAGATGGCGGCACGGTTTGGATCACTTGCAGAAAGACGGATGATGGATTTATTGAGATTACGTTTAAAGACGAAGGGATTGGCATGACAAAAGAACAGGTAGACAGTCTGGGATCTCCATTTTACTCCTTAAAAGAAAGCGGGACCGGATTGGGAATGATGGTTAGCTTTCAAATTATCCGGTCTTTAAAAGGAAAAGTTCACGTGCACAGTGAAAAGGATGTCGGAACTGAATTTTCTATTCTATTCCCAGAAGCGTAAAAGGAATTGGAGAAAAAGAATGCTTATTTCAACAAATGGATCTGATCATTTTCAAAAATTTGCGTCCCGGGAAGATAGGTTTGGGCCATTTTATGCATGGCCGTTGCCACATCTACCGCTCTAATAGGGCGGTATTTTCGTTTTAATAGAAAAGAAAAGGGTTGACTGATCCACCCCGAGATTCTTTCGCCCAGCCGGAACTCTGCTCTTTTCCCCAGAAGGAGGGAAGGGCGAAAAATAAAGAAAGCAGGTAGATGAAGTGCTTGGATCGCTTTTTCCACCTCACCTTTTACTCGGTTATAAAAGAATCTGGAATGAACATCCGCGCTCATCGCTGAAACCAAAAGAAATCGTTCGACCCCTTCCTGCTTGGCAAGGCTTGCGGCTAAGTAGGGTAGATCATAGTCCACTTGCTTGAAGCGTTCCCTGGTTTTAGCTTTCTTCATGGTTGTCCCCAAACAGCAGAACACGTCCTCTACCTGAAAACAGTCTTTATACTGATCCATCTGTGCCAAATCTTCCACGACGATTTGCGAGATTTTTTGGCTAGTTATCGGTAAGTTTTTACGGACTATAACAATCACTTCTTTATACTGCTCATCCTGCACGAGCAAGTTGAGCAGGTGATTTCCGATGAGGCCAGTCGATCCTAAAATTAATGCTTTCTTCATTTCGATTTCCCTACTTTTTACCAAGTTTGATCTTTCTATCATGGCATGGGAAGGATTGGAAAGTCAACCCAACGGTGGATCGACCCTCACCCTTAGAGATAAGCGGAGGAATTCCGCTTATTTTAAAAAAATACGGCAAATGGGGTGAAATAGGCGGAGAATTTCCGTCTAAAGTTGGAAAATAGCCAAAAAAAGCCCTTTTAAATTGAAATAAGCGGATTTCCTCCGCTTATTTTTCATATTTAGGTGCTGTTTTTAAAAATAAGGTAAGATCTCCGCTTAATTTCCGTCCTGTGGTTTGCAAAAATGTTTCTTTGTTTAACGAGGAATAAAGCGCTCCCTTATCATCCTTTGAGTTAAGGCCAAGAACAAAAAACAGTACATCTCTATCGGACTATTCAAGATCCCGTAGATGGCAAATTTGATCAGATTGACAGATTCAAACAAGAGGGCGATGGTATGTAAAGTCATGATGTTTTTCCTCAATTTTTGGATTTAATGTACCCATTTTAACACGGACAGTTATAACTTTTCCATGTCCATTATCACCCTTTGTCCCTCATGTATCCCATATTTCTCCACAGTTCCAGCAGGAAGTTCCAACGTACTACAGGCTGATTTAACGGGTGAAACAAAAGACCAGGGCTGAAGAATTTCATACACTTTGACAATCTTATGTTGTTGATCTAAAAAAAGAGCATCAATGGGGAATCGCATAAAGAACATATGAATGGAATTGCAAGGGTGAAGTAAAAGGGCTTCTTCCTGGATCGGCTTTTTCAGGAACATCAACCCCCGCAATCTGCACCAAAAGGACTGGCAAAGTTTGATCTGAATGGGAATTCGTACAATTTTTCCATTCTGTTCCAACTGAAACATGGTTGAATTTTGGCTCCTTCCCATAGAAAACTTGAATCTCAAGGATATTAAGCCTATTCATCCTCTGATGTTATAGGAATACTAGGAATACTTTCTTTGGTATTCATGGCATGTTATTTGCATATATTTTTTGATCCAAGCCATAGTAATATACTCATACGGCGGAACAATTTATTCATTTTGAGTACAAAAAAAACAACATTAGGGGGATAACACATGTTGAAGAAGAAATTAAAGGCACTTTTTGTTGAGGAAAAGGGACAAGGTATGGCGGAATATGGACTCATCCTTGCTTTAATCGCAGTAGTAGTC
>Ga0180216_1002916_pt1 | contig 13875 bp, 7 predicted proteins | sample eDN3rd37CBELigMG_FD_128879 | JGI IMG/M metagenome (GOLD analysis project Ga0180216, IMG submission 128879) | Enriched Miracle-Growth compost microbial communities from Emeryville, California, USA - eDNA 3rd pass 37_C BE-Lig MG (version 2)... ... | reverse complement strand
CTCACCGTCCAGCTTGAGAATGCGGTGGAGGTAGTCTCGCCACGTGGAGGCGTCGGGCTTGGGCTCGCATTTCACTGCGTCCCATTGGCCATACAGAGCGTTGAACGCCACCCACTGGCTGACCAAGGCAACGTCCAGATCGTTGCTTTCCAGCGCTGATGCGCCGCGCCCCAGCCAACTGCACGCCCGATGAAAGCGGATGCAGGTTGGATGCCCTTCCGTGACCAGAGCATTGAGCCGCTCTTTGTGCGGCTTCCACATTCGCCGCAAATCCCGAATGGAATGGGACATGGCGTTTTCCCCCGGGTAAGGATTCCTAACCCGCCGTGGCCACGACTGCGAGTGTTATGCGGCACCAGTGCCTGCCCCGATTCTAATCAGACGTGTGACAAACCCATAGTAAAGTTATGCGCACAATCTGGCTAACAACCAGAATTACCTAGAATGCCCGCGTGACTGCTGACAGGTATAACGAGGGGCCTTGCCGCACTTCAGACCTGGCTAGCTGCTGCATCGCCGCTTCGCGCATGAACCGGCGCGACGGGCGTAGCCGGCCTGGTGCTTTCCGCAGCCGGCCGATAGCCGGAGAGAAACTCATCCATCGGCAGCCAGTAATTGGGCACCCAGCCCAGCGGCAGCGTGACGCCCGTGATCCAGCGGGCATCGTCCGACGCCAAGAACGCAACGGCGGCAGCCACATCGTGCGGCGAGCCCAACCCCAGCGGGTGCGATGCATCCATCATCTTGGGATCGACTTTGCCTTCCATTCGGGCGATGTGGTGCGCGGTCATCGGCGTGGGCACCAGGGCCGGAGCCACGCAGGCAGTGCGAATACCGCGCGGGGCCAGCTCAACGGCCAGCCCTTGCATCATGGCCATCAGACCGGCTTTGCTGGCGGCGTAGCCTTCGAAGCCGGCGCATCCGGCCATGCCCAGGGTGGAAGCGATTCCCACGATCACGCCGCCGGGGCTGCGCAGATGTCGCAGCGAGGCGCGCGTGAGCCGCATGGCTCCGCTGAGGTTCACATCTAACTGGCGCTGCCAACCTTCGTCGGCCAGGTTTTCGAAGCGGCCAGCAATCTCCAGGCCCGCGTTGTTAACCACCACGTCAATCTGGTCAAACTGCGCGATGGTGGCAGCAATGAACTGGTCCACCGATTCGTTGCTGGTGACGTCGCACTCCTGGCACACGTAGGGCACGCCCCAGCGCTGGAGTTTCTTGAGGATTCGGCCGGGCGGTTGTTCGTAGTATCCCAGGGCCAGCGTGGCCCCTTCGCGTGCGACGCGTTCCACGATAGCGCCGCCGATGCCCCGGTCGCTGACGCCCGAAACCAGCACGACCTTGCCGCGAAACCGCTGAGGATCGGGAGCGGGGGCGGAAGAATGAGCGGCGTCTGTCGAAGAGCCATTACTGCTCACGTGCGGATCCTCACCCTGGAAAACCACCGTTGGTTAAAGCATTCTCTTTGTGGGGGAATGTCCACCCCCAAACGGGTGAACGCCTGCCCGTATTCTAACTACGGAAGCTAGCAAAATGGGAACCATTGACAGATTTTCGGAACTTGCCGGGGCGGCGCGGGTTTGTAGCTGAGAGGGAACAATGTCGTCGCCGTCTGCCACTGCAATTGGGCGCGGCGCAACCTTCCAGCCTGAAGGTCAAAATGCTTTGACACGACTCGGCCTGCGGCGGGTAACCCCTACCCGCTGCTGTCCCGCCGATGGCCCCGCCAAGCCGCCGTAATTTTTTTCCAGGTTTTTTACGAACGGCGTTTGAACCCACGCACGTGTGGCCGCGTCCTACGCGGTAAGGGTTATTGTGCCTGCGCACTCGGTCCGCTGGCTACGCATGCGGCCGCTCGGGGCGGATGTTGGGCGGCGGCTTTCGTCACCGCCGCCTGTCCGAGGGTGCCCCCGTGCCGTATTATGGTCGTATAGAAATCAAAAGAGTCCTGCGTCGACGGCCCCGCACGTGGGGGCGGCCCGGAAGTCGCCGCCGCTACGCGTGAGGCTTATCTGAGAGCGAGTCATGGGAGTTCCACAGGTTGTCATCGTAGGCCGGCCGAACGTTGGAAAGTCCAGCCTGTTCAACTGGCTGGTCGGACGGCGGCTGGCGATTGTCAACGACCAGGCGGGCGTTACGCGCGACCGCCTGACCTACCTGATCTGCGTCCGCGACCGCTACTTCTTCGAGCTGGTCGACACCGGCGGAATGGGGATCGAGGATGTGGACAACCTCACCGCCGAAGTCGAAGAGCAGATCGAGTCGGCGATCCAGATGGCCGACGTGATCCTGTTTGTGGTCGATACCCAAACCGGCCTGACACCGCTGGACGAAGAAGTGGCCAAGCGGCTGCGGTACGTGGACGTGCCGGTGATCCTGGTCGCCAACAAGACCGACACCGATGCCATGAACCCTCAGGCCGACGAATTCTACAAGCTCGGCCGCGGCAAGCTGGTGCGGGTAAGCACGGTACACAACCGCGGCATGAACGAGTTGATGCACCACATCCTGGAACGGCTCCCCAAGCAGGACTTCAACCAGGCCCAGCAAGAACTGGCCGAACCGACCATGAAGGTGGCCATTGTCGGCCGCCGCAATACGGGCAAAAGCACCTTTGTGAACACGCTCGCCAAGGCCAAGCGGGTGATCGTGAGCGAGGTGCCGGGCACCACCCGCGACAGCGTCGACGTGCGGTTCGAGCTTGACGGTAAACAGTTCATCGCCATCGATACGGCCGGTCTGCAATCCAAGAACAAGGCGATGAACGACGACATCGAGTTCTACAGCCTGCACCGCGCGCAGCGGAGCGTCCGTCGAGCCGACGTGGTGCTGCTGTTCTTCGATGCCAAGGAAACCATCAGCCGCGTCGATAAGCAGTTGGCTAACTACATCGCGGAACAGTTCAAACCGTGCATCTTCGTGGTGAACAAGTGGGACCTGCTGGCCGGGCAGACGTTCACCGAGAAATGGGTTCACTACCTGCGCGACACGTTCCGCACCATGTGGCACGTGCCAATTGCGTTCATCACCGGGCAGACCGGCAAGAACGTCAAGGCGCTGCTGAACCACGCCCAAATGCTGTACAAGCAGTCGCGCACCCGGGTGACCACGCCGGAACTGAACCGGCTGGTGCAAGCCGCGGTGGAGAAGAACCCGCCCCCGATGCGGAAAGGCCGCACGCCGAAGATCTTTTTCGCCACGCAAGTTGGCGTGCAGCCGCCGACGATCGTGCTGTTTTGCAACAATCCTTCGGCGTTTGACGATACTTACCGCCGCTACCTGTTGAGCGTGTTCCGCGACGAACTGGTGTTCGGCGAGGTGCCCATCAAGCTGTACCTGCGCAAGCGCGACAGCCACGGCGGCGGAGGCGGCAGCCCCGAAGAAGAGCTAAGCCGGCAGGTCTAGCAAACGGCCAAATCAATCAAGGGCCCGGTTCCATGAGAACCGGGCCCTTTGCGTTTGCATGATTTGTAATGCGCTTTCAGCGTATTTTCGCTCAGCCGTAAAGCCGGTTACTGGGCGATGGTCGTGAAGCGATCCTGGATCGCCTGCACGGTGATTTCTTCCTCGCGCATCGCTTCCATGGCCTTGACCGTCGCCTGCGCGGCTTGCACAGTCGTGATGCACGGCACGCCGTGCGCCACGGCGGCGGCGCGGATGCGGCCTTCGTCGGTCCGGGCACCCTTACCCGCCGGCGTGTTGATGATCAGTTGCACCTGACCATCCACCAAGTAATCGAGCAGGTTGGGGTGGCCCTCTTTCAGCTTCTTGAGGGTGGTGACCTCAATACCGGCTTCTTGTAGCACCTTGGTGGTGCCCGGCGTAGCCAGCAGGCGATACCCCAGCCGCGACAACCGCTCGGCCAGGTCCACAATATACGGTTTGGCCCGATCGGTTACGCTGATGAAGATGTTGCCTTCGGTGGGCAAGCCGGCCCCGGCCGCCAACTGGCTCTTGGCAAAGGCGATGGAGAACCGCTCGCTGACACCCATCACTTCGCCGGTGGACCGCATTTCCGGCCCCAGCACGATGTCCACGCCGGTGAACTTGCGGAACGGGAACACGCTTTCCTTGACGGAAACCGCGGCCGGAATCGGATCGCGGGTAACGCCCTGCTCTTCCAGCGAGATGCCGGCCATCACCTTGGCGGCGATCTTGGCCACGGGCAGCCCGGTGGCCTTGCTCACAAACGGCACGGTACGGCTGGCGCGAGGATTCACTTCCAGCACGTAAACGTTGTGCGTATTGTCCTCGCGTTTGACCGCGAACTGGATGTTCATTAGGCCCTTCACTTGCAGAGCCTGAGCCAGTTTGTGTGTGGCTTCGCGGATCTCTTGCACCACCGGGCCCGGCAAGCTGTAGGGCGGGATGGCACAGGCTGAGTCGCCGGAGTGCACGCCGGCTTCTTCGATGTGTTCCATCACGCCGGCGATGATCGTGTTCACGCCGTCGGAGATGGCGTCCACGTCCACTTCCGTGGCGTCTTCCAGGAAGCGGTCGATCAGCACCGGCTGACCTTGGGCCGCCGCAAAGGCGTCGGCCACAAACTTTTCGAGCTGCACCTGGTCGTAGCAGATCTCCATCGCCCGGCCGCCGAGCACGAAGCTCGGCCGAACCAGCGCCGGGAAGCCCACCTTGGCGGCCTCGGAACGGGCTTCGGCCATGGTGCGGGCGATCGCGTTGGCCGGCTGCCGCAGTCCCAGCCGCTGGAGCAGTTGCTGGAACTTCTCGCGGTCTTCGGCGTCCTCGATCGTATCGACGCTAGTGCCGATGATCGGCACGCCGTGCGTCGCCAGGCCGCGTGCCAGGTTCAGCGGCGTCTGACCGCCAAACTGAACGATCACGCCGTCGGGCTGCACCCGATCGACGATATTCAGCACGTCTTCGGTGGTCAGCGGCTCAAAGAAAAGCAGGTCGCTGGTGTCGTAGTCGGTGGAAACCGTTTCCGGGTTGCTGTTGACCATCACGGCTTCGATGCCAAGCTCACGCAGGGCAAAGCTGGCATGGCAACAGCAATAGTCGAACTCGATGCCTTGCCCAATGCGGTTGGGACCGCCGCCGAGAATCATAATCCGCTTGACGCCTTCGCGCTTGGGCGGCACTTCGTCCTCGTCTTCATAGGTCGAGTAGAAGTACGGCGTGTAGGCTTCGAACTCGGCCGCGCAGGTATCCACCGCCTTGAACGTGGCCACGATGCCGCGCCGCTTGCGCTCAGCCCGGACGTTCACTTCCGTCGAGCCCAGCAAGGTAGCCAACTGCCGATCGGAGAACCCAAACCGCTTAGCTTGCCGCAGCATGTTGTCCGAGATGGCCTCCAGGCTGCCGACCGCGCGGAGCTGTTCCTCCATCTCGACAATTTCGGCCAAGTTGTCGAGGAACCAGGGGTCGATGCCGCTCAGCTCGTACAGTTCTTGCACGCTGATGCCGTGCTTGAGGGCGTATCGCAGGTACAGCGGCCGGTCAGCGCCCGGCGTGGCCACCGCGGCGCGGATGTCGTCCTCGGTCGGCTGCTGATCGGTGCCCCACAGGTCGCGGCCATCGCATCCCAGGCCGAAGCAGCCCACTTCCAGCCCTCGGAGCGCCTTCTGGAACGATTCCTTAAAGGTGCGGCCGATCGCCATGGTTTCGCCCACGCTCTTCATCTGCGTGGTGAGCGTGGCATCGGCATCCGGGAACTTTTCGAAGGTGAACCGCGGAATCTTGGTCACTACGTAGTCGATAGTCGGCTCGAAGCAGGCCTTGGTTTCGCGCGTGATGTCGTTGCGCAGCTCGTGCAGCCGGTAACCGATGGCCAACTTGGCGGCGATCTTGGCGATGGGGAAGCCGGTGGCCTTAGAAGCCAGGGCGCTGCTGCGGCTTACCCGGGGGTTCATTTCGATGACGATCATCCGGCCGGTCGTCGGATGAATCGCAAACTGGATGTTCGAACCGCCCGTCTCCACGCCGATCTCGCGGATGACGGCGATCGAAGCATCGCGCATCCGCTGGTATTCCTTGTCGGTGAGCGTCTGCGCGGGGGCGACGGTGATGCTGTCGCCAGTGTGAACGCCCATCGGGTCGAAGTTCTCGATGGAGCAGATGATTACGACGTTGTCGTCGGCGTCGCGCATCACCTCCATTTCGAACTCTTTCCAGCCGATGATCGATTCTTCGATCAGCACCTCGCGGATCGGCGAGAGGTCCAGACCGCGCCGCACCAGCGTGTCGAACTCGTCGCGGTTGTAGGCAATCGAAGAGCCACTGCCGCCCAGCGTGAAGCTGGGGCGAACCACCGCCGGCAAGCCCACCAGGTCGAGCAGCTTGCGGGCTTCTTCCACGGTATTGACCGTGCCGCCACGGCAGACCTCCAGGCCGATGCGTTCCATGGCCTCTTTGAACAGGTGCCGCGTTTCGGCCTTGTCGATCACCTCGGGCTTGGCCCCGATCATCTCCACGTTGTACTTCTCGAGCACGCCGTGGTGATGCAGGTCCATGGCCACGTTGAGGCCGGTCTGCCCCCCCAGAGTTGGGAGCAGCGCATCGGGGCGTTCTTTCTCAATGACCTTGGCGACCATCTCCCAGGTAAGCGGCTCGATGTAGGTCCGCTCGGCCATATTGGGATCGGTCATGATCGTGGCCGGGTTGGAGTTCACCAACACGACCTCGTAGCCCTCCTCGCGGAGCGCCTTGCACGCCTGGGTGCCGGAATAGTCAAACTCGCACGCCTGGCCGATGACGATCGGGCCGGAACCAATCAGGAGGATTTTCTTAAGGTCGTCGCGGCGCGGCATGGGGGAATGTCAGTACGTGGAGGGAGCGGGCTTCCCGGCTCGGGTTTCGGGTAAAATCGCTAGAGAATACCGCGCGGGTGCCGCTGGCTTCAAGGAGCCCAGTTTCAAGCGGCCGCCCGCGTTCTGCCGACATATGGCAGGTTGTACGGTTTAAGGCGGGTTAAGCGCGGCAAGGCGAGCAGCGCCGCCGGTGGCAGCAGTGCGGCGTCATGCCCTTAGGCAATGGTTGCCGCGCGTCGCCTGCGATTCAAGGGGGGCAGGCAGCCCCCGTGGCGGATTCACCACGGCTGCGGTCGGCCTGGTGGTAGCATGCCCCCGTCCGGGCCGCGGGCAAACCGGCGGCGGGCTTGGCGGCAGGCCCTAGGCGATTTGCCGCGAATCGCGCACAATGCGGCACGTCAGACCGCAGTGTGCAGAAGTGACCCCTTCACAACGAAAAGGCTGAGCGAAGTAATGAGTTCTGCGATTCTAGACGTGGTGGGACGGCAAATCCTGGATAGCCGCGGCAATCCCACCGTGGAAGTCGAGGTCCGGCTGGAAAATGGCTCGTTTGGGCGTGCCGCGGTGCCCAGCGGAGCCAGCACCGGCCAGCACGAAGCCCTGGAATTGCGCGACGGCGAAGCCGCGTTCCTGGGCAAGGGCGTGCAGAAGGCCGTGGACCACGTCAACCATGAGCTGGCCGAGGCCATCCTGGGCCTGGACGCCTTGGACCAGATCGCCGTCGACCAGCGGATGATCGACCTGGACGGCACGCCCAACAAGCGGAACCTGGGCGCCAACGCCATCCTGGGCGTATCGCTGGCGGTGGCCAAGGCCGCGGCCGATTACTGCGACCTGCCGCTGTACCGCTACCTGGGCGGCTCCAACGCCCGGCTGCTGCCGGCCCCGATGATGAACATCATCAACGGCGGCCAGCACGCCGACAACGCGGTGGACATTCAGGAATTCATGGTCATGCCGCTGGGCTTTGAGTCGTTCAGCGACGCCCTGCGGTGCGGCGTGGAAATCTTCCACAACCTGAAGAAGGTGCTGCACTCGGCCGGCCTCAACACGGCGGTGGGCGACGAAGGCGGTTTCGCCCCCAACCTGGAAAGCAACGCCCAGGCCCTGGATTACATCGCCAAGGCGGTCGAGAAGGCCGGTTATGAGCTGGGCTCGCAGGTGCGGCTGGCCCTGGACGTGGCCGCCACCGAGTTCTACGACGCCAACAAGAAGGTTTACACCGTGGAAGGCCGCCAACTGGATTCGGCCGCCATGGTCGACCTGCTGGCGAGCTGGGTCGACAAGTACCCGATCTGCTCGATCGAAGACGGCTGTGCCGAGGACGACTGGGAAGGCTGGAAGCTGCTCACCGAGCGGCTGGGCAAGCGCGTGCAACTGGTCGGCGACGACCTGTTCGTGACCAACACCCAGCGGCTCCGGGAAGGTATCGAGAAGGGCATTGCCAACAGCATCCTGATCAAGGTCAACCAGATCGGCAGCCTGACCGAGACCATCGACGCCATCCAACTGGCCCACCGCAACAACTACACCGCGGTGACCAGCCATCGCAGCGGCGAAACCGAGGACACTACCATCGCCGACCTGGCCGTCGCCCTGGGCACCGGCCAGATCAAGACCGGCTCGGCCTCGCGTACCGACCGCATCTGCAAGTACAACCAGTTGCTCCGCATTGAAGAGCAACTGGGCGCTGGTGCCGAGTACGCCGGCCCGCTGCTGCTGAAGTAGTCCTGCCTGGCCGCCGGCTCGGCCAGCCAAGTAGTGAGACGAATCGCTGCTGCCGCCTGTGGTAATACGTTTACCGCAGGCGGCTTTTTTGTTGGTGCCTTCCAGAGCATCCACCGCCGGTACGATCGGTGCCGCATAAGTAGTGCTATCCGCCCCGGCAGTGGCATGTTGACCAACACAGATGGGGAGGAATCTACAACCTCACGGGGGAGATGTTGTGCGTGTTCTGCAAATGCCATCCATAGCCGTGGTTGCATCGGCAGGTACAAACGTATTAAGCTCTTGCTTAGGAAAATGGATATCGGCGTCTTGATACACCTGCCAGGCGATGACCGCGGGTTCTCTTCCACCGTGCTCGTCGATGCATTGGCCGGGGCAGGTACGAATAACAGGCAGAAACGTGTTATGAGCTAGGGCAGAGGGCAGTTGCTGCCGCTGTTGCAATGCGGCCTGATTGCCGGTAAGCATCCGTCGCAATCGGCCTTGGAATGCCGCGCTTCTTTGATCGCTTCAGGGGAACGTTCCCACGGCCCCCGGGGCATGGCCAGCCCACACGGAACTGCTGCCGATACCTTTCTGATCCAACCCGTTCCGGTTTATCACTCAGCGATGGGGCGACGATCGATGGCTGCTGCCACCTGGACGCTTTTGGATTCGGCAAACGATATCTACACCGCCGGATTCACGGCGGGCCCGGCCGACGTGGGGCTTGCCAATCGCTCGGAAGCCGCGTCCCCATTTCGAGTTCGGTTTCGATGCATGCGGGGCGGCCGAGCCGACGGTATTGATTGCGTGGAAATCGATAACGGCGTGTGCCGGATCAATGTTTTGCCCACGCGAGGGATGGGCATCCATCGGGCTGAAGCCGGCTCGGTGCGATTGGGCTGGCAGTCGCCGGTGCCTGGCCCGGTCCATCCCAAGTTTGTGCCGCTGATGGAACCCTCGGGGCTAGGCTGGCTGTTCGGCTTTGATGAGCTGCTGTGCCGTTGTGGGCTGGAGTCGAACGGACCGCCAGTGTTCGACCAACACCATCGGCTGATTCACCCGCTGCACGGCCGGATCGCCAACACGCCTGCCCACAAGGTCGTGCTGAAGATCGATCCCGATCAAGGGCTGATCGAAGTCTGCGGCGAAACGACGGAAGCCCGGCTGTTCCACAACTCGCTTCGCATGCGGACGACGGTGCGAACCCGGCTGGGCGAGCCTGGCTTCACGCTAATCGACGAAGTGACCAATTTTTCCGCCGAGCCTTCGTGGCTGGCGCTGCTGTACCACATCAACATCGGTTCGCCGTGGCTCCAGCCTGGCAGCCAGATCAAGTTGCCGGTGCGGGAGATCGCCCCGCGCGACGCTGCCGCGGTACCGGGCCTGGAAAACTGGCAGCGCTATCCGGCCCCCAAAGCCAACTTCGCCGAGCAGGTGTTCTATACCCGTCTGGCTGCCGACGCCGCCGGGCAAACCCAGGTGCTGCTGCATGATGCCGAGGAAGCGACCGGCGTGGGCCTGAAGTTCAACGTGCAGCAGTTGCCGTGGTTCGTGCTGTGGAAGAACATGCGGATGCCGGAGGACGGTTACGTGACTGGCCTGGAGCCGGCCTTGAACCTGCCCAACCACAACGCCTTTGAGCGCGAGCAGGACCGGGTGCGGCAACTTGCCCCGGGCGAAACGGTGCGGTTTGAGCTCGCGTTTGAAGTGTACAACCAGCAGGACCACGTTGAAGCCGCAGCCGCGGCCATCGATGCGCTACAGGGCGGCCGGGCGCCGATCGTGCACGGCCAGCCGCATCCCAACTGGAGCCCCGGGGCGTAAGCGGCGCGGTGTATCGGCGGCAGCGCTCTATTGCGGCCCCCCCAAAAAATGCAAAAGGCGGCTGGCAAGGCCTGTTTGCCTCACCAGCCGCGCTGGGTTCGGTTACTTCTTCTTGATGACTTTCTTGGCGGATTTTTTCGCCGAGGGCTGCTTGGCCGTCTTGGTGGCGGCTTTCTTCGCCGCCTTCTTGGTCGCAGCGGCCTTGGGCGTGGCCGACTTCTTGGCAGCCTTGGCTACGGCTTTCTTGGCCGTCTTCTTGGGTGCCCCTTTCTCCGCGGACTTGCCGCCGAAGATCCGGTCCCAGCCTTCGCTGAACGCATTACTGCCGCGACTGTGAGCAATGGTCATTGGTATGCGATTCCTCTCGCTTACATGGGGCGCAGTCTGGACGCGCCATTCCAAAACCTGATGCCAAAGCGACGGGCCAGAAGCTGCGATGCCAGGATCGGCCAACTCACGAAACGATGCCGATCGGCCATCCATCCCCGCCGCGTAACCATTCCAACCTCATGGACTTTGGGGGAGCATCTTAGCGAAAATCGGCAAACGATCAATTGCCACGAATGCCCGGCTGGCGAAGAAAACCAAGCCGATCGCCATCTGGCGGCGTGACCATGAAAAATACGCAGCGAGCGCTTCGACGGTTTCGTCGTATCCGCAGGTGTTACAGCGATGCGGCCGGTAGGATCACGCCGGTGGCCTCGCCAAAGCCGATGCGGTAGCCGTCGCCCTGGCACCAGGCGGTTAAGGTGACTTCGTCGCCGTCTTCGAGAAAGCGGCGTTGGCTGCCATCGGCCAGCGTCAGCGGTTCGCGACCACCCCACGTACGTTCCAGCAGACAGCCGCGCGATTCCGGCGTGGGCCCGCTGATGGTGCCCGAGGCCAGCAAGTCGCCCGGCCGCAGATTGCAGCCGGAGATCGTATGGTGGGCGAGCTGCTGGCACATCGACCAATACAGGTGACAGAAGTTCGAGCGGCAGATTTCGGTCGCCTGGCCGCTTGCTTGATTGGCCTCGCCCCCCTGCCCTGCCCGCAGCGTGACGGCCAATTCGATTTCGTAGGTCGCGTCCTGGCTGGTTTGCAGGTAGGGCAGCGGCTGCGGGTCTTGGACCGGCCCCGCCGTGCGAAACGGCTCCAGCGCGTCGAGCGTAACCACCCAAGGCGAAATCGTGGTCGCGAAGTTCTTGGCCAGGAACGGCCCTAGCGGCTGGTACTCCCACTTTTGCAAGTCGCGGGCACTCCAGTCGTTCACCAGCACCAGGCCAAAGATATGCGGTTCGGCCTCCGCGGCGATAACGGGCTCCCCCAGGTTGTTACCAGGGCCGATGAAGAACCCCATCTCCAGTTCGTAATCCAACGCCCGACTGGGGCCAAACCGGGGAGACGTAGCCCCTTCGGCCATCGTTTGCCCTAGCGGCCGGCGAACCGGCGTGCCGGAAATCACCACGGAACTGGCCCTGCCGTGATATGCCACTGGTAGATGCAGCCAGTTGGGCTGTAAGGCATTCTCCGGGCCGCGAATCATGGTGCCGACGTTCTCGGCGTGGTACCGCGACGAGTAGAAGTCGGTGTAATCACCAATTGCCGCCGGCAGTTCCATCCGCACCTGGCTTTGCGGAACCAAGGCGGCCTGACGGAGTGCGGCGTCGTCGCGCAGCGTGGGGTTATCGGCACTCAAGAGTTCGAACAGCCGTCGCCGCACCGCCGTCCAGGCATCGCGGCCCAAGGCCATGAACGCATTGAGCCGCTGGTCGGCCAGTGGCCGCTGGCCCGCCAGTTCTGGAACGTCCAGCATGCCGCGTTCGCTAAGTACGCGCAGGTCGAGCACGTAGTCGCCGATCGCCACGCCGATGGCCGGCCGGCTCTCCCCCGCCCTGCGAAACACGCCGTACGGCAGGTTCTGGATCGGGAAAGGGTGATCGGCCGGAACGTCGATGAAGCTGCGGGCCTGGGCGTCGATGACCAGCACGGTAGCCCTCCTCGGCTCGTGGAACCGTCAATGGGATGGCAGGCGGCTGCTCGCTGGCCGGCGAGGTGTTACACGATCCGCAGCAAGAGATCGCCCGTATCGACCTGGCTGCCGGCCTTGACCAGAACTTCCTCGACCTTGCCGTCGCGTTCGGCGTAGATGGTGGTTTCCATCTTCATCGCTTCCAGCGTGAGCAGCTTCTGGCCCTTGGCCACGGTGTCGTCGGCCTGAACGGCCACGTTGACCACCATGCCTGGCATGCTGGCGCCAACGTGCGTGGGGTCCGACGGATCGGCTTTAATGGCCGCCTTGGTTTCCGGCTCCAGCGCCTTGTCGATCACCGTCACATCGCGCGGCTGGCCGTTTAGTTCGAAGAACACGGAGCGTTCGCCATCGGGGTGCGGATCGCCCACGGCCAGGAACTTGATGATCAGCGTCTTGCCCGGCTCAATGTCGACGGCGATTTCCTCACCCGGCTCCATGCCGTACAGGAAGACCGGCGTGGGCAGCATGCTGGTATCGCCGTAGGCCATGACGTGCTCGGCGTACTCGCGGTACACCTTGGGGTACAGCAGGTACGAAACCACGTCGCGCGACTCAGGCTCACGCTTGATGAAGCCTTCTACCTCTTGGGCCGCCTTCTCGAAATCGGCAGGGGGCAGCGACTCACCGGGCCGGCCCGTCAGGGCTTCCTGGCCGCGGAGGATCCGCTTCTGCACCTCCTTGGGGAAGCCTCCGGGCGGCTGGCCCATCCGACCGCCGATCAGGTCGATCACCGACTGTGGGAACGCCAAGTCGCGGTTTTCGTCGAGTACGTCGCTGCACGACAGCCCATTGGCCACCAGGAACAGGGCCATATCGCCCACGGCCTTGGAGGTCGGCGTCACCTTGACGATGTCGCCAAAAAGCTGGTTCACATCGGCGTACATCCGGCACACTTCGGCCCAGCGATCGGCCAGCCCCAGGGCTTGAGCCTGCATGTACAGGTTTGTGTACTGGCCGCCGGGCATTTCGTGCTCATACAGCGTAGCGGTGGCCGCCAGGGCTTCGCTTTCAAACGGCAAGTAGAACTGCCGCGTGATCCGCCAGTATTCGGAAATGGCGTCCAACGCCGCGGCATTCAGGCCGGTGTCGCGAGGCAGGAAACGCAGCGCCTCCACCAGTGTGTTGAGGTTGGGCTGCGACGTTCCGCCGGAAAGCGGAGCCATGGCTGCGTCGGCAATGTCCAGATCGACCTCGGCAGCGGCGAGGATCGACGCCGCCTGGATGCCGGCCGTGTCGTGGGTATGGAAGTGGATCGGCAGCCCCACCTCCTGCTTGAGAGCCTGGACCAGCATCTTGGCCGCCGCCGGCTTGCACAGCCCGGCCATGTCCTTGATGGCCAGGATGTGGGCGCCCATCTTTTCCAGTTCCTTGGCCAGCTCGACGTAGTACTTGAGCGTGTACTTGTTGCGATTGGGGTTTTGGATGTCGCCCGAGTAGCAGATGGCCGCTTCGCAGATGGCGCCGGTGTTGAGCACGGCTTCGATGGCCACCTTCATGTTCGGCACCCAGTTGAGGGCGTCGAACACGCGGAACACGTCGATGCCGGCGTCGGCG